>OJAM01000044.1_pt1 | contig 56762 bp, 44 predicted proteins | sample 1589071 | NCBI WGS metagenome assembly OJAM01 (sample SAMN03283243) | human gut metagenome | biome: human-associated habitat; material: feces | host: Homo sapiens | place: Peru | collected 2012
AATACCCTATTCATTTTTTAACAGTATTTTTATTAACAATACCGCAAAAAAAGGAGAAAGCAAGTTTCACCTCGCTCTCTCCCGATAGTTTACGGGGACAACATGTATATCATTTCCCACAATAAATTCGAAAGCCGTGGTTTGAAATGAATCAAACACACGGCTTTCAGCATCTACTATTTCGAATATTGAATATTTGCTTACTTATTGAAGTGGTAGAGGAATGAGGCGATGCCTTGGAGGGCAGGTTTGCGTTGGCCTTCAATCTCAATCTTGAAGTCGATTTCCACCTTGGCAATGCCACGGAGGTTTTGAATGTTGTGGAGTTTAGCGGTCATGCGCACACGGCTGCCAGTGATCACAGCCTGACCGAAGCGCATCTTGTCCATGCCATAGTTCACCAGCATAGAGATGTTGTTGACCTGAATAATCTGAGCCCAAAGATATGGAAGAATAGAAAGGGTGAGATAGCCGTGAGCGATGGTGCTCTTGAATGGGCTTTCCTCCTTAGCGCGCTCCACGTCCACATGAATCCACTGGTGGTCAAGAGTGGCATCGGCAAATTTGTTGATACGGTCTTGGTCGATTTCGAGCCATTCTGATGTGCCGAGGTCTTTGCCAAGGTAAGATTCAAATTCTTCGTAAGAATTGATGACTAATTTTTCCATATAAATATTGTAGTAATTTATTATTTGAGGAGTTAATTTTCACAAAGTTACACATTTTTCCCCACCCCACCAAATTCCACCGCACACCTTGGCAAAAGAATCACTGCACACAGGTGCGAAGCACTGGCATCGCCAAAAGGCTGTTTTTTTATGTTTTTTGTTTCGGTGCCCCCAGAATTTATCGACAGAACCGAGAAAATGGCGAATAGCGTCGGTTGAATCAAAAAATCTGTTAAATCTCGTTGAATCTGTGTGAGTTGAAGTAAATCGCCAAATTGGCGTTGTGCCTCGGCACTGCGGTGCGCTAATTTTGCAACATCAATTTCAAAATTTATCAACCCATGAACGAAAACACACAACAACCAGCAGCCACCGCCCACAGCGAAGAATCGCGCCAGTGGGAAGAATGTGTGGCAAAACTCAGTATTGACGAAGGCACCGGCAACAAGGTGCGCCACCTCATCGAGCAAATCGGGAAAGGCAAGGTGGACGAAGCCACCGTGAGCATCTTGTCGCACGCCGTGAATCACGAAGAAGAAATGAAAAACGCCGAAACTGAAGGCTATCTGCGTGGCAGAAACGAGAAAATCGACAATGCCACACACCCCTCTCCCATCGAGGAGCCTGCCCACGAACCCGCCACCTTTCCGCGCTACAATAGAAGGAGCGTGTGGGACCGATAGCCCGGTGGATCAACCGTTTTTCCAACCCTTTATTTTTATATTTATCTTTTTAACTACACACAAAATGAAAAACAAACTTTTACAAAAAATCAAATGGGCAAAGAGCAATTTCAAACTCATTCTTATCCTGCTCTTCACTTTCTGCCTTCTTTTAGTGTCGTGCGCCATGAGCGACGGCGAAACCACCCTCGCCATGGCACTGGTGGCTGGTGTGGCTGGCGGCAAACATGTGGTCGATGGTCCGCTCTCCACCGATGTGGCTCGTGAGGCATCGTCCGAATTGCTGCTCAACGAAATCGACAGCCAAATCGTGAAAATCCGTCCGATGGCAACGCCCGTCGACCAACTCTCGCGATGCGCTGGAGCAAAGCGAGCCGGGAGCATGACGGTGGACTACTATAATGTGGACACGAAACCCACCACCGCCCAAGTGCAAGACGACACCCCTGCCCCGACCGCCAGTGGCGACATCTCTCGATTCACGAAGGTGAAATTGATGACCACCAACAACGAGATTTTCGACGTGAGCGACACCATCTTGGTGCAAGGCGTGAGCGGTTACGCCCCCGACGGCACCACCGTCACCAACAACGACCTCGTGCTGTATGTGGTGAAGAAGGAGGACAACGACGGTGGCATCTGGGTGATGGCGGCCAACGGCATGAAGGTGGGCGACACCGAAAACTGCGTGCCGAAAATCTCGAAAAGCACCATCCTCATTCGCATGGGACGCGCCGCCAGCGAACTCGATGTGATGTCGCCACAGTTTGAGGCGCTTCCACAAAAGGCACGCAACTTCTGCCAGATTTTCAAATGCCAGATTGAGCAAAGCACGCTCATGAATATGAGCAACAAGGAAGTGCCTTGGGACATGAGCGACCAGGAGGAAGCCGCCATCTACGATATGCGCCTGGGCATGGAGAAGTCGTTCCTGTTCGGTGTGAAGAAAAAACTGTGGGATCCTGCAAAGAAGGAGAACATTCTGCTCACGGGTGGCATTTGGTATCAGGCTGGCAAGGCGTTCAACTACGACGGTGAGAAATTCACCCAAAACGAGGTGGTGGACCTCATGCGCGACGCCTTCACCGGCAATGCAGGCAGCAAACGCAAAATCCTGATTGGCGGCAGCGGTCTGATTGGAAGACTCAACAAACTGGAATACTCCAAAGTGGTGACCGCAGGCGAAAATGTGGTGAAATGGGGCATCGACTTCAGCGAACTCCGCTCCAAGTTCGGCACGCTCTATGTGCTGTTGAGCGAGGTGTTCGACGAGGTGGGCATGGCTGACAACGGCATGGTGATCGACCCCGAATATCTGCAAAAATACTGCCACATACCATTCACCACCGAAGCCCTCAACCTCAAAGCCAGCGGTGTGCGCAACGTCGACGCGCTCGTGCTCACCGAAGCCAGTTGCCTCGTGCTTCGCTACCCCAAAGCCCACATGCGCATCGTAATGAAGTAACCCCCCACTACATGAATAAACTTTAACTTGTTCATTTTCTTTATAGCCAGCAGCCGTGGAGCAGTTGTGAAAACTCCCCACGGCTGCCACTTTATTGATTTGCATCAAAACGCAAAAAGCACCTAACAAGATTCCATTAATCACTCATTTTCAACAAATAAAACATAAAAACACAAGATTTGACAGGAAGAAACATCGTGATTAATCATAAAAATATGTACCTTTGCGGAGAATCATTAATTCAATATCAACTAAAAGCATCTAATTATGGCAATTGCTATTCGCTCAATACCTACGTTACATGGCAAAGATGCAGAACGCTTCATTGCAAAGGCTGAAGAAGCAGAAAAAAACACAAAACAGCGCATCAATGTGTCACGTAACATTAAACTTGTAAAGGATTTCCTTCGCAAGCAAAACCTGTAGTGCCATTATGAATCTCGAAGAACTGCTTTCGGAATGTACATTTGAGCGCGTCACCCCTACTTTGTTGGAGCAATGCGAACCATTTGCATGCGGTCACGACGACCTTGATGAATTCTTTCGCTCCGACTACAAATTATATGCCGACAAATTACTTGGCAAAACTTACGCATTTCGCCTCATCGACAATCCTTCAAAAATCGTATCCATCTTCACCCTATCAAACGATGCAATTCGCATCAAGCAACTCGTAGCCGAAGACAAGGAGCAAATTGAATACGTTACCGAAAACGGAGAAAAAAAACCTCCGACGATTCCCTGGCGTGCTCATTGGACGCCTTGGAACAAACCAGACTCTCTCCCGAAAAGGATATGGCACTGCGGTGATGGATTTTATCAAAGCATGGTTTCGAAGCAATGAAAACAAAACCGGTTGCCGTTTCATAATTGTTGATGCCCACAATAATCCCGACACAATCCGCTATTACGAAAAAAACGGTTTTCAATTCCTCTATTCGGAAGAAATCAACGAGGCAAAATCAATGGGACTGAACATCAAGCGCCCAAATACACTTCCACTCAACACTCGCTTGATGTACTTTGATCTGATAAAAATCGGCCTTGACTAACAATCACGCATATTTTCCGCATCATCTATATAAGCGCGCACACAAAAATCCCGAATCTTTCCATTCGGGATTTTTGTGTGTATATTATGTGGGTGTATTAGCGGAGGAGGGTGAGGAAATTGGCAGGGATGGGTGATTCAAATTCCATTTTCTTTCCTGTGATGGGGTGCTCGAAGCAGAGGCGAGTGGCGTGGAGCGCAAGACGGTGAATGCCGTTGGCGCGGCCTCCGTATTTACGGTCGCCACTGATGGGGCAGCCCAAATCCTTCATGTGCACACGCAACTGGTTTTTGTGGCCGTGGCGCATCGAGAGTTCCACTCTGGTGAAGCGAGGCGAGCGTTCAATCACCTTGTAGCGAGTTTTCGCCAATTCTCCGCCGTCTTTTGGATCGTCGGTGGAAATCACCTCGTAGTTGTCGGCATCTTTCAGATAGTTTTGCACGAGTCCCATGTCTTGCTCGATATTGCCCTCCACGATGGCCTCATATTTGCGTTCGCTCACGATGGTAGCCCACTGGGTGAGGAATCGCTCACGCGCCTTGGCGGTGCGGGCCACGAGCATCAAGCCCGAAGTGTCGCGGTCAAGACGGTGCACCATATACACACGCGCATGTTCGCTGCGGAGTTTCACATATTTGCGAAGCACATTATACACGGTTTCGTCTTTGATGTTGTTGCCAGCGGCAGTTGAGAGCATACCGTAGGCCTTGTCCACCACCATAATATCCTCGTCTTCATACACCAGTTTGAGTTTTGGGTGCGTGAACACGTGGAACGATCCGTCGAAGTTCACCCAAAGTTCGTCGCCAGCATTCACTGGGCGGTCGAACTGCGATGATGGTGTGCCATTCACGGCAAACTGATGATGACGGAGCATCGACTTCAGTTTGGTGGGTTTATGGTCTTTAAGCACGGCAGCCACGGCTTCGAGCAATGGTGCATCGGCTTTAACGGTAAACTTCTGAATATTATCCACACGGCGGCGGCGTGGCTTATTGTTGGAGGGTTGTCGCATTTATCTAATTTTAAAACAGTTTCTAATTTGCATTTCAAGGTGCAAAGTTAGTGATAATTCGGAGAATATCTGTAAATTTGCGACAATCAAAACTCAAATTATTATGAAAAAGGCTTCGCGCCTATCGTTTAATCCTCATGGCTAAGTAGAAACTTTTTCCACGCCAAATTGCTCCCAAACGGCTTTTGCTGAAAAAATAATTCCACCAAAAGGGGTGTAATTGCGCTTTTGTGGTAAATATTCACTATCTTTGTGAGAATAAAGTTAAGTAATCACCTTCTATCACATTTTATGACACGGACAATTAAACTCGCACTACTCTCGCTCGCCATGCTCACATCGGTGGCAGCCTGTGCAGCACAACAAAAGAAAACAGAAGTTAAAAACGACGAAGGCACTACAGCAGCCTCCACCTCGGTGGTGCTGGCAGCCGACCGCATCGACCAATACGTGCCTCTGCTCAAGGGCAAACGCATTGCCCTGCTGAGCAACCAGACTGGCATCACCTCTAAGGGCAAGCACGTGCTCGACGTGATGCTCGAAAACGGTCTGAAAGTGACCGAGATTTTCTCGCCCGAACACGGTTTCCGTGGCAAAGCCGATGCCGGCGAACACGTGAGCAGCAGCGTTGACGAAAAAACCGGTATTCCTATCGCTTCGCTCTACGACGGCAAATCTAACCGTCCAAGCAAGGAAAGCATGGACAAATTCGACGTGCTGGTGACCGACCTGCAAGACGTGGGTTTGCGTTACTACACATATTATATCACTATGGCAAACCTGATGGAGGCTTGCATTGAGCACAACAAGGAATTTGTGGTGTTCGACCGTCCAAACCCCAACGGCATGTATGTAGATGGTCCGATTTTGGATATGGAACTGAAAAGCGGCGTGGGTCGCTTCCCCATCTGCACCGTTCACGGTATGACCATGGGCGAAATTGCACTGATGGCTAACGGTGAAGGTTGGCTGAAAGATGGCAAGCAGGTGAAACTCACCGTGATTCCTTGCCTCAACTACACTCACCAAACTCGCTACGAACTGCCTATCGCTCCATCGCCCAACCTCCCCAACATGCTGAGCATCTACCTCTACCCTTCAATTTGCTATTTTGAAGGCACCACAGTGAGTTTGGGTCGTGGCACCGACCAGCCATTCCAATGCTATGGTCACCCCGACATGACTTGCCGCCCATTCGACTTCACCCCAACCAGCCGCTTCGGCGCAAAAACCCCTCCACAACAAGACAAACTGTGCCACGGCATGGATTTGCGTGGGCTGAAATACGAGGATGTAATTGCTCGCGGCATCGACCTCACCTATGTGGTCGACGCTTACCAAGACCTTCGCAGCCAAGGCAAGCAATTCTATCTGAAGACTGGCAAGCGCAATTTCTTCAACCTGCTCATGGGCAACACCCAAGTGGCTGAAATGATGGAAGCAGGCAAGAGTGCCACCGAAATCAAGGCCTCATGGCAGACCGACGTGGAAAATTTCAAAGCACAGCGCAAGCCCTACCTCCTCTACGCAGAATAAATCTTTAAAGAAATTAGAAGTTAGAAATTAGAAGTTAGAAGTTAGAGATTAGAAGTTAGAAAATCAGAGTGCTCCGAGTGCTCTGAGTGCTCCTCAAAGAATCAATAAAATTAACAAATAAAAATACTCAAAAATGACAACTCCCTGGATTGTATTGGCCACTATCATTGGCTATTTTATCCTCCTTTTCGTGGTGTCGTGGCTTGCTTCTCGCAAAAGCGACGCCAACACAGCACTCACCGGCGGCCGTGAAGCCCCCTGGTATATCGTAGCCATCGCCATGATTGGCGCACCTATCTCTGGCGTAACCTTCGTGTCGGTTCCTGGCATGGTGGCAGCCAAGAGCTTCAGCTACATGCAGATGGTGCTGGGCTTCGCCGTGGGCTATTTCGTGATTGCCTACGTGCTGGTGCCCCTCTTTTTCAAACGCAATCTCGTGTCGATTTACGGCTATCTTGAAGAACGCTTCGGCGGAAAAACCCACAAAACTGGTGCATGGTTCTTCTTCATCAGTAAGATTCTGGGTGCAGCCGTGCGCTTCTATGTGGTGTGCGTAACGCTCCAGGCGCTCATGTTCGAGCCTCTGGGCATTCCATTCATCGTGAATGTGCTCGTTACCATCGCCCTCATCTTCCTCTACACCCTCCAAGGTGGCGTGAAAACCGTAATCTGGACCGACACGCTCAAGAGCATCTGCCTCATTCTCTCGGTGGTGCTTTGCATCTTCTTCGTGGGTCAGGCACTCAACTTCGACTTCACCGGCCTGTGCTCGGCAGTGGCAAGCAGCGACACCTCGCGCATCTTCTTCTTCGACAACCCAAGCGAAGGCACCTACTTCTGGAAGCAATTCCTCGCTGGTATCTTCATGGTGATTGCCATGACTGGTCTTGACCAAGACTTGATGCAGCGCACCCTTGCCAGCAAGAATGTGAAGGAATCGAAGAAAGGCCTTATCGTGAGCGGTATCACCCAAGTGTTTGTGGTGGGGTTGTTCCTCGTTTTGGGTACCATTCTCACTCTCTACATGAGCAAGATGGGCTTGAACTACGATAAGAGCACCGACGAAATTTTCGGTATCGTGGCATTCGATAGCAAGATGAGCATAGTGGTGGGCATCCTCTTTATCCTCGGACTCGTGTCGGCTGCATATTCTGCTGCTGGTTCGGCACTCACCGCCCTCACCACATCGTTTACCGTGGATATTCTTGAAAGCAACAAGAAGGAAGACGAAGCCACCCTTGGCAAGACTCGCAAAAAAGTGCACATCGGCATGGCAGTGATGATGGGCATCGTGATTTATGTGTTCTACCTCATCAGTAGCCAAGACGCTATCAGCGCCGTGTATTCTTTGGCAAGTTACACCTACGGTCCTATCCTCGGCTTGTTCGTTTACGGTATGTTTATCACGGGCGACGTGCGCGACAAACTCGTGCCTGTGGTGTGTGTGCTCTCACCTGTATTGAGCTGGGTGCTCCAATGGGCACTGCTCAAATATTGCGACTACACCATGAGTTTCGAACTCCTGCTCTTCAACGCCGCATTCACCGTAATCGGCTTGCTTCTACTCCGCAAAGGCAAATAACCCCAACATAGCGCGTTATAAAAAACAAGGCTTTGAGGGGTTTGACATTACAAACGACAAATCGAACCCCCAAAGCCTTTTCTATTTTCAAAACCTAATTCTCAAATTTCCTATGGCACGAAATAAGATTGCAGTATATGTGTGGATTGTCGATACTATCGAGAGCCACCGACACATCACCCTCGAAGAACTCAACCGACTGTGGTGCAATTCCTCGCTCAGCGACGGGAACCCCATTCCGCGACGCACGTTCTTCAATTATCGCAACGCCATTGAGGAAATGTTCAACATCAACATTCAGTGCAATCGCTCCACATTTGAGTATTACATCGAAAACTGCGACAACGAAGCCGACAGCCGTATGCACCACTGGCTGCTCGACACCTTCTCCATGACCGGTATGCTCAGCAACTCGAAAGACCTTTCGGGACGCATCATCGTGGAAGATGTGCCATCGGCTCGCGAGCACCTGCCTGTGGTGATTCAAGCCATGCGCGAAGACAAGCGCATCGTGTTCGACTACCACCCCTACACCCGCTCGCAAGCATCGAAAGGCGTGGTTATCTGCCCCTATTTCGTGAAGATATTCAAGCAATTATGGTATGTGATTGGGCACAATGTGGCTGATGGAAAAATCAAGACCTATTCGCTCGACCGCATGACCAACCTCAACATTTCCTCCACCTCTTTCAAGATGCCCGAAGGCTTTGAGCCACAGTCGTTTTTCAAAGACTGCTACGGCATCACCATCAATCAGAACGAGCCAAAGGACATCGCATTACGCGTGAGCCACACCCAAGCGAGATACCTCCGCGCCTTACCGCTCCACCACACGCAAAGCGAGGAAGTGCACGACACCTACTCCATTTTCCGATACCGCATGTTGCTCACCTATGACCTCTACGAAAAAATCCTCTCCCTCGGCAGCAACGTGGAAGTGCTCACCCCACCCGAACTGAAATCCCAAATCATCACCCAACTAAAAGCCACCCTCGCCCACTACCAATAATCCCCACCCCCAAAAAAACAGTCGCCACCCCATCGACATATTACCAAAAAAAACTCGTTGACTCGTTGACTCGTTGACTCGCCCAAGGCATTTGTGTTAAATAATATTTTATAATTATAAATATATATAATTATTTGGAAGTATGGGGCGATGAATTGGGGGCATGGGCAGGGGGAAGTTGCATACCTCGGTAATTATCACTATCTTTGCAGCGCAATTCGATTAGAGGGGGCTCTGTGGCTTCTTCTTTTTTATTTATATACCCGTAAGTATGATTAATAAGCAAGAACTTATCGACGTTATCAACACCGAACTTGAAGGAAGCGAAATCTTTCTGGTGGAGGTGAAAGTGAGTGCCGACAATATAATTGATGTGGCTATCGACAGCATGGACTCTGTGACTATCGACGACTGCATCGCGCTGAACAACAAGGTGCTCGACCACTTCGACCGCGATGTGGAGGACTACGAACTCACCGTGGGCAGTTACGGCATCAGCGAACCTTTCAAGGTGCTTCAGCACTACAAGAAGAATATGGGCGGCGAGGTGGAAGTGCTCACCAAAGACGGCAAGAAGCTTAAAGGTACGCTCAAAGACGCTGACGAGGAAGGCTTTACGCTTACCATCACCAAGAAGGTGAAACTTGAGGGCAAGAAGCGCCCCGAAATGGTGGACGAGGACCTCAACTATAAATACGACGAAATAAAATATACAAAAAACATCATACAGTTTTAACACCAGACTATGGCTAAGAAAGAAATCGAAACTATAAGTTTGACCGACAGTTTCAAAGAATTCAAAGAGTTGAAGAAAATCGACAAGACCACTATGATTAGTGTGCTTGAAGAGTCGTTCCGTAGCGTATTGGCTAAGATTTTCGGTAGCGACGAGAACTTCGACGTGATTATGAACCCCGACAACGGCGACTGCGAAATCTATCAGAACCTCGAAGTGGTGCCTGATGGCGAAGTGGAAGATCCCGACCGCCAAATCGCGCTCACCGATGCCCGCAACGATGTGGACAGCCCCGACCCCGACTGCGAAGTGGGCGAAGAGCATACCCGAAAAATAGAATTCGCCAAATTCGGCCGCCGCGCAATTCTTAACTTGCGTCAAACTTTGGCAAGTAAGATTCTTGACCTGCAAAAAGACGCCATCTACACCCAATTCAAGGCCCAAGAAGGCGAACTGGTGAGTGGAGAAGTTTACCAAGTGTGGAAGCGTGAGGTGCTCCTGCTCGACGATGAGAAGAACGAGTTGCTCCTTCCAAAGGATCAACAAATTCCTACCGACATCTACCGCAAGGGCGAAACCGTGCGCGCCGTTATTTACAATGTGGATAACAAGAACAACAATCCTAAGATCACCGTGTCGCGCACAAGCGAAAACTTCTTGCGCCGCCTCTTCGAACTTGAGGTGCCAGAAATCCACGATGGCCTGATTGTGATTCGCGCCGTGGCTCGCATTCCTGGCGAACGCGCTAAAATCGCAGTTGAAAGTTACGACGACCGCATCGACCCAGTAGGCGCATGTGTGGGTGTGAAGGGTGCACGTATCCACGGCATCGTGAGAGAGTTGCGCAACGAGAACATCGACGTGATCAACTACACCAGCAACCCACAACTCTTCATTCAGCGCGCATTGAGCCCTGCAAAGATTTCCTCAATCCGCCTCGACGAAGAAAACAAGCACGCCGAAGTGTTCTTGCGTCCTGATGAAGTGTCGCTCGCTATCGGTAAGGGTGGTTTGAACATCAAACTCGCCACTATCCTCACCGGCTACACCATCGACGTGTACCGCGACATTGAAAGCGAAGGCGAAGACGATATCTACCTCGACGAGTTTAAGGACGAAATCGACGAGTGGGTAATCGAAGCCCTCAAGAACATGGGTTGCGCCACCGCAAGAGCCGTGCTCCACACTCCACGCCAAGAACTCATCGACAAAGCCGACCTAGAGGAAAGCACCGTTGACGACGTGATTGCTGTGCTGAAGGCTGAGTTCGACGAAGAATAATCACATTCTTCCCCTCCGCTGCCACGACCCAATGCACAGAGTCGGGACACAAGCACAAACAAGCAAGGGCCAACAAGTGCAAACGAACAAAACAAACGAGACAACAACTTAAAAGAAATATATGCCCATAAAGATTAGTAAAGCAGTCAAAGATTTAAACATCGGAATGCAGACGGCAAGAGACTTCTTGAAGAAGAACGAGATTGAGGTTGACGACAACATCAATGCACGCATCAGCGATGAAGCCTACAACTTGCTCATCCAGAAGTTTAAGCCAGCCATGCAACAGAAAAAGGCAGCCGAACAGATTATTCACGACCGCAAGGAAGAGAAAGCCGCTCAAGCTGCAGAAAAAAAGCGTCGTGAAGCTGAAGAAAGCAAAACAGTGGAAGTGGCGATACAGAAACCAAAAGTGTTGGGTAAAATCGAACTCGACGCTAAGGGCAACCCTGTAGCACCCAAACCCGCTGCGCCTGAAGCACCTAAAGCCGAGGATGTGAAGATGGAAGAGAAAAAGGCAGAAGAACAGAAGCCTGCTCCAGCAGAGCTTCCAAAGGAGGAGGCTAAGCCCGAACATGCTGCGGTAGAGCCTAAGAAGGAAGAAAAGGCTCCTGCCGAACCAAAGGTAGAAAAACCACAATCAGTGGCAGAAACTCCTGTGGTAGAGCAGAAGAAGGAAGAAGTGCCTGCTCCTGCTCCACAAGCCGAACCAGAAACCATCTCCAACGCCCCTCGTATGCAAGGTCCTAAGGTGGTGGGCAAAATCGACTTGTCGGCGCTCAACCAATCCACTCGCCCCAAGAAGAAGACGAAGGAGGAAAAGCGCAACGAGCGTATCAACAAGGAAAAGGCTCGCCAAGGCGCTAATGCCGACGGCGAAAAGCGCAAACGCAAGCGCATTGGCAAGGAAAAGGTTGATATCGAAAAGAGCGTGCAACAGCAATCACAAGGCGGTGGCAACCAAAAGCGTGGCAACCAGCAAAACGCTGCCAACGCTCAAAATGCCAACGCTGGCAAGCGCAACAAGAAAGATAAGAACAAACGCCCATTCAAGGCTGAAGTGAGCGAGGAAGATGTACAGCGCCAAATGAAGGAAACGCTGGCACGCCTCACCAACAAGCCACAGAAGAAGGGTGCAAAATGGCGTCGTGAAAAGCGTGAGGCTTTCCGTGAGGAAGAGCGCGCTGAAGCAGCAGAGGCAGCAGCAGAATCAAAAATTCTAAAACTCACCGAGTTCGTGACCGCAAACGACCTCGCTGCTATGATGAACGTGCCTATCAACAAAGTGATTGGCACCTGCATGAGCATTGGTGTGATGGTATCTATCAACCAACGCCTCGATGCCGAAACCATCAATATTGTGGCTGAAGAGTTTGGCTACAAAACCGAATACGAAAGCGCAGATGTGGCAGAACAGATTCATGAGGAGGAGGATAATCCTGAAGACCTCGAATCACGTCCACCAGTGGTGACTGTGATGGGCCACGTTGACCACGGTAAGACTTCATTGCTCGACCACATCCGTAACGCTAACGTGATTGCTGGTGAGGCTGGTGGTATCACCCAGCACATCGGCGCATATAATGTGAAACTGAAAAACGGCCGCCGCATCACATTCCTCGACACCCCTGGTCACGAGGCGTTTACCGCTATGCGTGCCCGTGGTGCCAAGGTTACCGACATCGTTATCATCATCGTGGCTGCTGATGATGCAGTGATGCCTCAAACCGTGGAAGCACTCAACCACGCTTCCGCTGCTGGTGTGCCTATCATTTTCGCAATCAACAAGATTGATAAGCCAGGCGCTAACCCTGACAAGATTAAGGAAGAACTTGCCAACCTCAACTACCTGGTGGAGGAATGGGGCGGTAAGTACCAGAGCCAAGACATCAGTGCCAAGAAGGGCATCGGTGTGGCAGAACTGCTCGATAAGGTGCTGCTCGAAGCCGATATGCTCGAACTGAAGGCCAACCCTCATCGCAAGGCCACTGGTTCAATCATCGAATCATCGCTCGACAAGGGCCGTGGCTATGTGGCTACACTCCTCGTCGACAACGGCACACTCCACGTGGGCGACATCATTCTTGCCGGCACACACTACGGTAAGGTGAAGGCGATGTTCAACGAGCGTAACCAGCGCATTCAAGAGGCTGGTCCATCGTCACCTGCGTTGATTCTCGGTCTGAACGGTGCGCCTACAGCAGGCGATAAGTTCAACGTGATGGACACCGACCAGGAAGCACGCCAGATTGCCAACAAGCGCGAACAACTCCAGCGCGAACTCGGCCTGCGCACACAGAAGCGCTTCACCCTCGAAGACATCGCACGCCGCAAGGCTTTGGGCGAGTTCCACGAGTTGAACGTGATTGTGAAGGGCGACGTGGACGGTTCTATCGAAGCGTTGAGCGACTCACTGCTTAAACTCTCTACCCCAGAGGTGCAAGTGAATGTGGTTCACAAGGCTGTGGGTGCTATCAGCGAAAGCGATGTAACCTTGGCTGCCGCATCAAATGCCTACATCATTGGCTTCCAAGTGCGTCCAAGCGCCGATGCAAAACGCCTCGCTGCACAAGAAGGCGTCGACATCCGTATCTACTCTATCATCTACGATGCAATCGAGGAGGTGAAGAGCGCTATGGAAGGTATGCTTGCTCCTGACATCAAGGAAGAAGTGATTGGTAACGTGATGGTGAAGGAAGTTTACCACATCAGCAAGGTGGGTACCATTGCCGGTGCCATGGTTATGGACGGCAAAATCAAGCGAAACTGCAAGGTGCGTGTGATTCGCGATGGTATCGTTCGCTACACTGGTGCTTTGGCTTCACTCAAGCGTTTCAAGGACGACGTGAAGGAAGTTACAAACGGTTTCGAGTGTGGTTTGAGCATCGCTGGCTACAACGACATCTTGCCCGACGATATGCTTGAGGCATTCGAAGAAGTCGAGGTACAAAAGAGTCTCTAATTGCCGCACGGCAATTTCTGCATAAAAGACAAAAGGCTTGATTAGACGCACACAACGGCTAATTAAGCCTTTTTCTCTTTTCTACCCACCATTCATCTTCTATGGCAGGAAAAAACACCGATTAAACCCAATTAAAAATCCATTTACACCGATTTTAAAAAAATAGGTGGAAATAGGATTAAATGGATAAAATAAGTGTTTCAAAAATCCTGAAAGATGCCGAGGTTTCGAGATTCCGATATTTCGATATTTCGAATCTTCGAATTTTCGAGTCTTCGAGATTCCGATAACTTCTCCTAAAAGATTCTAACATCTAATTTCTAATCTCTAACATCTAATTTCTCTAAATGACTTTTCGGTATTATCTCAATATTGGCACGAATTTGGGCGACCGCGAGCGGAATTTGGAAAGTGCCATTAAAGCCCTTTCCGACGGCGCTGAGCACGTTAAAGAAAGCGAAGTGGTAAAGAGTAAGCCGTGGGGGTTTGAGTCGCCCAACGAGTTCCTAAACGTGGGCGTGGCACTCGATTCCACCATCGAGCCTTTCGACATGCTCGACCACATTCACGATTTGGAGCACTCTTTGGGCAGCGATTCGCACCGCGACGAACGCGGCAACTACATCGACCGCCTCGTTGACATCGACATCATGGCAATCGAACAAACCGACGGCACCCCCATCGCCATCAACACGCCCACGCTCACCGTACCACACCCTCACCTCACCGACCGCCCCTTCTTCCTCACCCCCTACCACCAATTAAAATCCAAATAAAAAAAGCGGCATTTCATAACTAAAGCCGCTCATTTATCGTTAGGATTTATGTGGTGGGGATTTGGGTCCAGTAGATGGGGAAAAGGTCGGGATAATCGGCGTTTTTCGCCCATTTTTGGGGTGCAATCACTATTTTATCGTCGTTGGCGTTGAGCCATGCCGCCCACCAACTCACCAGACGGTTAGCCATCACGATGTGGCGCGCACGAAACAGATAGGCAAGCAGCGAGGTTTCGGCAGCGGCAGGATATGCCACGATTTCCACCTTCGCCCCTTGGAAATTAACGTTTGCCTTCACCCAATCAATATCGGTGGTAAACACATAGAAATGCGGATTGTTGAACGTGGAGAGAATGTTGGCAATCGCCCAGTTGTAGTAGTCGGGCGTGCAGGTATTATCGGCACCGTTAGGCTCATGCACTTGCATCGCCACGGTCTTACCCTGCTTGAGCATGTTGAGCATACTTGCCATCGACGAAGGCAACACCTTCTCTGGCACCGAAAATGCCTCGCGGATATCATCTTCCACCGAAGCGAAATAGCGTGGCGAGAGCCATTGCCCATCGAAATAAGCATCTTTCTTCTCCAGCAAATCAGCCACAAAACGGTGGTCTTGCGGCTCGGTGACCACCTCACCAGCGGCTTTTCTGAACATCGACATCATGCGCGAACCGATTGAACCTTTGCCAAACTGCTTCAAGTCGTCGGCCGATGCCTCCACAAATCGGGGCAAATGGAAGCGAGAATTGATCCATTTCTCCGAAGGCACATGCAGGCGCGCTTCGGGGTCATGCTGCAAGAGCGCATAATAGAATGCGTATTGAAACATCTGTTGTGCGGGGCTGCCGCTAATCTTCACTATATTCATATCTGTGTGAGGTTTTTTTTCTTATTTCAACCAAAGGGAGAAATGCTCTAATTGGAGTTTGGGGTTAGCGATGAGAATACCGGTTTTCCCGTTGGTGTAGGTTTGTCCGTACTGGGCGTGGTGCTTACATTCCGCCCACAGGTGCGCCGCCAGTTCATGCTTGTGCAAATTGCGCATCACTATCACACCTTGCTTTCGCACTATCGCCAAAATCGCCGATTTTAGCGCATCAAGTTCCATTTCATCGCCGATTTCGTTCACCAGCACGAAAGGCTCGGCATCACCCGAAATCTGCGAGAAATATGCCTGCATACATTCGGAAATGGCGCTATAATGGCGCACTTGATCACCGAAAGGCATGAGCGACTGTTGCTGCACCTTGCTTTGGGCATACAGGGGCGAATAGAGGTGTAGCACACTTTGGCTCGACACCGCCTTCACACTTGCCGCCGACACCCCACTTCTCGCACCTATCACAAGCAGTTGCGAGGGATTGAAGAAATTGGTGATGCGGAACAACATCCGGGCTTCATTAAGCGAAATGAGCGATGACGTATGTGGCCAACAGCCACCCAAAGCCGCCTTTGCCGTGGCACGCCATTTGGCGATGCGTGCGTAGGCATAGTAAGGGTATCGCTCGCCAAGCACATTCTGCACGAAGTTGAACGCGAAAGGCGAATGAATGCCGAAGCCGCCACTTCGGTGGTGGCGGCTCCAAGCAGTTCGATATCTTCTGAATCTACCCATTCGCTAACGGAATTATCGGGAGAATTTAGGCATTTTCGGCGGTTTTACCGTCGGATTTCTTACGGTTGCGAATCACAGGCACCACAATCGCCGCAATCACAGCCACAAAGATAAGCATGATGGCAACCTTAGCGGCAGAGTCGGCCGATTCCACCTGTTCGGGCTCAAACCACATCTCAATCTTGTGGTCGCCGGCTGGCACTTGCAGCGCACGGAGCACATAGTTCACACGGCCAAGTTCGGCAGGTTTGCCGTCGATGGTCACTTGCCAGCCCCATGGGAAATACACTTCGCTGAACACAGCCACGCCACCCTTCGCGCTATGGCTATGGTAGGTGAGGCGGTTTGGAGCGTAGGTGGTTTCGTAGATGGTGTCGCCTGGAGTCTTAGGCACGGCATTGCCAAGCACAGCCTTAAACTGCTCGTCGGCCACGGCGCTGTTGGCAGCGTTGAAGTGGTCGAGGAACTTCATTTCGGCATCGGCACCCTTCACGAATGTGAGCGAATCCACAAACCACGCATTGCCCAGTGCGGCAGGGTTGAGTTGTGCAGTGTTGGCATCCACCTTCACCCAGCGCGTGTTGAGCATGTTGAGCACCTGCATATTGTTGCGGCTGATTTGACGGTCGATCAAATCGTTGTAGCGCGCCAGTTTTGCCGCATGGTAGCCGCCCACAGTCTTGTGGAAATATGATGAATTGGGCTGGCCGAAACCCTGCACATCAAGCACACGGTAGTTTTGCGTGGTGTCTTGAAGAATGGTCTTATCAGCCTGTGTGGGTTCGAACTGAGCCGAAGCCACATCATATTTCGACACGAAAGAGTATTTATCGATGTAACGCTTGTTCACGGTGAACATATCCACCAGCACCACCGCAGCCACGAGCAGCACAGGCACTGCCACGTTGGTTTTCATAATGCCTTTGAGGTAGGCGAAAATGATGGCGAAGCCCACCACAATCACCGCCAAACTGCGCCAAGCGTCTTGCGACACGAGCGAGAGGCGAATGGCATCGACATTGGCATACACGCTGCCTGGCACCTCGCCCAACTGCTGCTTGATCATGTTGAAAATCTGCTGGTCGCTTTCGGTGTAGTTCTGGAACAAGCCCGGAGCCACAGCAAAGAGCAAGCAGAGCGCAGCGCACACGCCGAAACTGGCAAAGAGGGCGATTTTATGTTTCTTCAGGAAATCTTCCTCGGTGAACACCTTGTGCAGCGCAAGCACAGCCAGCAAAGGAATGGTAAACTCGGCTATAACAAGAATGCTCGCCACGGTGCGGAACTTGTTGTACATCGGGAAGTGGTCGATAAACAAGTCGGAGAACCACATGAAATTGTGTCCCCACGAGAGCAGCACCGAAAGAATGGTAACAGCCAAAAGTGCCCATTTCACCGGTCCTTTCACCACAATGCACCCCAGCACGAAGAGCGCGAAAATCAGCGCACCCACATACACCGGGCCGTTGGTCATCGGCTGATTGCCGAAGTATTGGGTGAACATTTGCATACATTGCGCATTCAGTTGGTCGATTTCGCCTTGGCTGTCGAGTTTTTCGTATTTCGAAGTCTTGTCGAGCGAAAGCATAGTGTTGGAAATTATGCTTGGGTTTTGCTCGTCTTGTGTGGGTTTGAGCGACGCGCCACCGTTCACATTTGGCACAAGCAGCGTGAAAGTCTCGCCCAAGCCGTAACTCCATTGGGTAATGTAGTCCTTATCCAAACCGCCATTTTTAGTGGTCTGCTGTGGAGCCTGCTCGGCATCGGTCTTCAGCGGAGTGAGTTCGCTGTGGCCGCCACGTATAGTTTCCTTAGAGTATTCATAAGTCATAAACAGGTTGGGCGCATTGCTCAACAGTGCGAGAGCCGCTGCCACGGCAAGCGAGCCAGTGGCGATGCCCCAACGCTTCATCTGCTTCTGCTTGATGGCTTGGCAAAGGTAGGCAATCACAAGCGCCACCACCACGAAGGCAGAGTAATACGTCATCTGCACGTGGTTGCTATAGAGCTGAAGGGCGGCAAACAGCGCGGCAATGGCTGCACCGGCAAGGTATTTGCCACGATAGCACATCACTATGCCGGCAATGGTGGGCGGAATGTAGCAGAGCACCAGCAATTTCCAGATATGGCCCGCGCCAATGATGATGAAGAAATAACTGGAGAACGCATAAGCCACGGCACCCAGCACGGCATAATACCACTTCATGTCGAAGGCGAGCATCAATATATAGAAGCCCATCATGAGCATAAAGAGCCAACTCACATAAGAGGGCATACCGAATATGCGCAACGAATACACCTTATCCACCGTGCTCAGCAGCGAACTGCTCTCGTAGGTGGGGGAAATTTGGAAAGTGGGCATACCACCGAACAGCGCATCGGTCCAGCGAGTGACCTTGCCTGTCTGCTCGTAATACACCGACGCCTCCTGACCGTTGGCGGCACCTTGCACTATATCGTGCTGCTGCATCACATCGCCACGAATGTCGTTGGGGTAGAAATACACCCACGACAGCACCAGGAAGAACAGCACCGAAGCCGCAAACGCAATGAGCGACTTCACCTTAACCAAGCCGAAAAGGCTCTTTTCTTGACTTTTATCCATTATAGTTTTACCTTATATTTTCAGTATAATCTACCAACCTCCAAAATTACAAAAAAATCCCCAACCAACGAAGTTTAAGAAGTTAAGAAATTAATGGAATCTACAGAAGGAAGAAGTTAAGATGTTAAAGAAGTTAAGAAGTTAAGACGATAGCTTTGACTTATGATGGTTTGATGGGATTTTTGAAACACCTATTTCATCCTATTTTTTAAAAATCGGGTTAATGGATTTTTAATTGGGTTTAATCGGTTTTCTTTCGCCGAAGGCATGTCGCTACGCTTTCTTGTAAAATCTTCTCTGAATCGAAGCGCCTGAAACACCTGAAACACTTGAAACACCTGAAACACTTGGGGTGGTGGGGTTAAATGGGGAGCCCCCTTCGGGGTGCGTCGCGCATACCGAAGGGGGCGTTGAGGGAAAAATAACCAAATCCCTCTAACCACTAAAAAGATGTTTTTTATAAAGGATTATTGAATTTATGCTTCAGTTTCCTCTTCAAGCGTCTCACCACGCATAGCACAATGCCTAGCTATTTCATATCTTTATCTACGCATACCCATGGAGACTCAATATCCTTACCAATTGGACCTGGATATGAAGCCCCAATGGGGAACCCCATTAAATACTCTGCATCTTTGGGCTTTGGCTTTCCAAATATTGCAGAATAATTTCTGCATCCCTGATGCTTTTGCATAGATGGAGTACTATAATTTGCAATTGTTGTTGGGGTGTGAACATAACCCACAATTTCGGGATGCTCACGCTTAATCCATGTTTGCTCTACATCAAACACTTCACCCAGTTCATCCGCAGAAACCTCAACCTTAAAATTATCCATGTCTATGATATGCCTATTGACCAATATCCTGAATGCCGCAGCTGCCACAAATGGCGACTGAGCATTCCCCACAGCCTTTAGCTGGCGCCCTCGCTTGATTCCTTCTTCGGGGTAAGAAAAAGAGTTTGGATCTTTAGACCAACTCAAGACTTTCAGTTTGGGTTGAGGAATAAGGTTCTTGACCAAATTGAAGAACACTTTACGGTCTTTAACAGCAAGCAACCAAAATCTCGACCTAACATGGTCAGCGCCTAAGTCGCTGCAAGAAAGCTTACAAACTTGAACCTTATATCCAAGTTCCCTCAAATCCATTCCGGCTTTGTCAATAGCTTTGAATGTGACATTTTCTCCAAAGACAATAGGAGCCTCTGATTCCTCTGCAAAACGACGCATTTCATCCCATAGGTTCTTCTCTGCAATGTTACACCCATGAGCAGCCGTGCTAAATGCTTGGCAAGGAAAACCTCCACAAAGAACATCAAACTTACCTTGGAATGCATATCCTCCTAGTTTGGTCAAGTCGCCATAAATATCGAAATTGTGCATCCAACCATCTGCTTGACGTTGCCGTAAAACACCTTTACAAAACTCATCAATTTCTACTCCGGCTACGCACTGATGACCTAGCAATTGGCCACCATATATACCACCACCAATTCCTGCAAATAAATGAAACTCTTTAATCATTAATTTTATGTTTTGCTTTATAGAACGCTAGTGCCTGAATAGCTGTTGCATAGAAGAAACTCTCATTCATATACACAAGCTGCTTCACTCCACTATAGCGATTAAAATACTGAACTATATGCCTATTAACGGCAGAAAAATCTTTTCTCTCATCATATTCTGAGAAAAATTTCAAAATCCCATGAACTGCATCCCGTAGTCTGTAAAGTCTCGACTTTGAAAGATTCTGAAGTAAGTCGGAGTTACCCTCTTTTAAAATGACTTTTGTATATATATAAGGGTCTTCGAGGTCATCATCTTTTGTGAGATATACGCTCCACCAGAGCCGAGAAAGAGCATTGTCCATAGCACTTCCGTTATAGAAAAAACGTTTTTTTATGGTTGAAACAGTTGTGTCCTCTTTTCCCTTTTTGAACCATCTTGTTTTTACATAATCAAAATATTCAACATGGGTTAAGTACATCCAAAATGCCTCTTCCGATGCGATAAGAGGTGTAACGCCACTTAATCCTTCATATAGGGAAATTGCGTTTTCAAAATCACTTTTTTCAGCATCTAAAACCACATGCCGCGTTAATACGCCCTGCAGTTTGTAAACGTTAGTCCCATTTTCTTCAATTTCAAAATTGTCCTCAAAGTAATAGTCAATGTGGTTGTCTTTGACACGCTGCTTAAGGACACTTGCATAGTCACTTGAAAAAGTTTTCTGCAATCTTTCTGTTGTTGTGAATTGTGTCATAATTAATCGTCGTCAGAGTTTGTGCACAAGGTTATTGTATCAAACATTCTTTGGATTGGGTCACCAAGAAGCTTGTGAGAAAGCATAATTAAATTTTCTTTATCGCTAAAATCTTTATACTTTTTCAAGCCTTCTTCATGTTCTACCCTATACCTGATGGTTCTTTTCCAAAGAAGGTCGTCGGTGTTTTGGCTCCAATCCTCTTGGAGCAGCACCGCCAGTAACGCATTTTGAACAATTGATGCGTGGATAATCGGTATATAGTTAGGGTCATTCTTAAACTGAAGATACTGGTCATACTTTTCAATAGGTAATTCAACCACAATCTTATCCTCATCAGCAATGTAACGAATCTCCTTAACACTTTCACTTTGCGCCTTTCGCACAGTCATAATAGACGAATAAGCTCGCAGTTCTGAATAGTTGATGCTGAAATCGTATGAAAAAGGATTAAAAATGGCTAGCACATCACCTAATTCAATATCAAACGATTCATTGTCATAATCTTCATGAAAGCCTTCATTGTAATACTCAAAATCCTCTTTTGCAATCAGATAAGGTTGAAAATTCACTTTCCCTGCAACTTCTTTTGAGGGTAATTTAATTTCGAATTTTTCAGAGCGACCTTTGAGACACCTTCTATAATGTGTGCTTGGACAGTCCACTTCTATGACAAACTCAACTTTCCCGTCTTGTATATATGATAGCAAGCCTGAGTTCGTCATAACAAGTTTTACTGGAAGGATGTAACAATTGCTATCATCTTTCTCAATGTTTCCAACAATAACGTTATGTTTGTCCAAAGGTGGTTGGACATCATCACTATATGCCGTCAAAACGGGATATGGAAAATGGAAGTTATTTGCTAACATACGCAACAAGAGATATTAAATGTTTAATATTATCCTCAAAGCGGAATTGTATGGTATTTACCGCACCAGCTTTGATATCCACATCACTAATCACATTTCCTCTAAAAGAGCCTTTGTCGCACCAAGTTAATGGAATCGCTTCTTCTCCATCTTCACCTTGTGTGACGATAACAATATCGGCTTTTTCAAGATCTTCCTTAGATCGTATCTTGACAGAATAGACCAACCCATCATCACTTTTTTTGGTCGTGGACTTGCAATACACATCTTTAATTTCTCTTAGATTTGCATCATCACCATCACCTTCTTTCGGATTCACACGAGGGTGTTCGCCTCCCTTGCTACCACCATTCCCCTTTTGCCCACCAGAGACTCCAGGGCCTTTTGCTCCTCCTGATTCGTTTCCTTTAGGACCTATGGTATCAATCGTAACTTGACCTGTGTTCGTTGTCTCACCCCCCGAGACCATAATTGGTCCATTAGGTGATGTTTCGTGACAACCACTTTCTTTATCAGTCTTATTACCTGTATATTCTCCCATCATACTGTGATTTTGACCAGCCTTCTTGCCATCATCTTCCGTCGAATACAGAAAATCTTCAAGACCATCAATTTCTGTTTCGGTACTTGACGCATTAGCAAAGAAGAGTTTGACACACTCAGAAGCATATCTCCTAATAGCATTTATCGCTTTATATGCTTTCCCCTCTGCTGTTCCAGGCTGATTTTTAAAATTCTCTACACGCTTAATGTCCCATTTGTCGTGAGCTGGAGGTTCTGCTTTTTTCAAGAAATCATTGGCGACACCATCCTCGCAAATCAAAACGCCACTAATACCTCGCTGACCATTCAATCTAACACTGTCAATAACCATATATCTTTTTCTCATTCGTATATAGCGGTCTCGAGTGCCTATGTTGCGCATCAAATAAAACTTGATTTTGCCTACATTTTTCAGATTGTCATCATGGAACAGCACACAGTTTTGGTCTTCAATATCAGGATTAAAATCCACAGCATTTTTAATTGCTTCATAATACGGTCTAGGATTACAATATTCATTTGTCTCGTCGGATCTGTCTTGCATCTGTGGGAAGTAATCAATCATCAGTTTTTCAAGATTGTCCTTGGAGATGATGATTTCATCTTCTCCATCATCTTCCCAATCAAATGAGACAACAAGCCTCTCGCTATAAATTGCCATCCAAAAATTCAACAAAACAGAACGAACAATACTATCCTCGTAGTCTTGCATCTTGGTAACATCGTCTTCAACATGAAGGATATAAATATCAGACCCCGGTTCGTCCCTCCTAAACATTGGGGGGATTCTGTCAATTTCTTGAATAGGTTCATCATCACCAAGGTCAAAAAAACCAGAAAAAGCATACTTTTTGTCATTTAACACATGCGTACACAGCATTGAACAGCCTCTAAACGCGCATGCTCCCTCATCCGTCCTTGACGACACCAAAACGCTACGCGTATTGGAAAACTCATAATATGCAGCTTTCCCAAATCCATAAGACCCCCCTGAGCCTTCAATATTTTTACTTGATTTTCCTATTGATTCAACAAAGCTATAGAAACCACAAGAATTATCGTCTTTCTTATAGCCCATACCTGTAGTGTTAAAGTCTGCCACTTTTAAATATGAAATATCTTTTCCTGCATGTTCGTCAATAAAACTTGCCATTCGTTGATATTGCGAACTATCTGGGTTTGCCTGAAACGATGCTTTAACGTGCTGTTCAACTTCTCGCAAATCATCATTTAAAGAACCTTCAATTTTACCAAAAGCATACTTTACTTTCACTGGTCTGTCACTATACAACGGCACATCTAGAGAGTTTTGGATAGACTCTCTAACAAGTGCAGAAAAAATATCTTGAGACTTGAAATGTTCAGCCGTAGAATTGTTAGGACCTTGGTCAATCAATCCTACAGGTGATTCTGCAAACGTCCATTTAGCCATAGCAAAATAAAATGTTAAAGATTACTTTTTGTCAAACGAAAAGGTTTTTTTACACTCCTTATTTTTTGCGCTTATATAAGCATTACGAGCTTCTTTTAACGCTTTATTGATTTCACCAAACATGAGTTCAACATCATTGTCATCATACTCATAATTATTGGTATTAGCACAGTTCTGCAATAAGTTCAGCGTGTCAATAACTTTCTGAACGCGGCCCGATGCGACCTTCTCAAACCTTTTTCTCCTAGATAAAGTTGCCATAATTAGATATTTTAGTTTTTAATTCGTCCACAAATATACACACTTGTATGAAAATAAGCAAATATTTACACACAAAAATATTTTTTATATATAAAAATAGTAATATCTATAGATATATCGAAATATATAATCAGGATTTACACATATATCGCATTACAAAAATTATTTGTATTACTATATTTTAATTATATATACTTTCTCGCAAAATAAATCACAATAAAGAACGAGCAACAATTTATTTACAGGAATACATACTTACCTAATAGATGAAAGGAATCAACAGAATCGGAGTGCACAAGGTCTGTGGTGGGGTTAAATGGGGAGCCCCCTTCGGGGTGCGTCGCGCATACCGAAGGGGGCGTTGAGGGTGAATAACCATGCCCCTCTAACCACTAAAAAGATGTTTTTTATAAAGGATTATTGAATTTATGCTTCAGTTTCCTCTTCAAGCGTCTCACCACGCATAGCGGCGAAAATTTTTGCTTCGAGTTCTTCGGCAAGTTCTGGGTTGTCGGCAATGAGTTGCTTAGCCGTGTCGCGACCTTGGAACTTGGTGCCCTCGTAAGAGAACCATGCGCCGCTCTTCTTGATGATGCCGAACTGCACGCCGAGGTCAACGATTTCGCCCACCTTGCTGATGCCTTGGCCGAAGAGAATCTCAAACTCTGCCTTGCGGAATGGAGGTGCCACCTTGTTTTTCACCACTTTCACACGGGTGAGGTTACCGTTCACCTGGTCGCCATCTTTGATTTGACCGATGCGGCGAATGTCGATACGCACACTTGCGTAGAACTTCAGCGCGTTACCGCCAGTGGTGGTTTCGGGGTTGCCGAACATCACGCCGAGTTTTTCGCGAAGTTGGTTGATGAAAATGCAGGTGGTGTTGGTCTTGCTGATAGTGGCAGTGAGTTTGCGAAGCGCCTGCGACATCAGTCGAGCCTGAAGCCCCATCTTGCTATCGCCCATTTCGCCCTCGATTTCAGCCTTTGGAGTGAGCGCAGCCACCGAGTCGATAACGATGATGTCGATAGCCGACGAGCGAATCAGCATATCAGCGATTTCAAGGGCTTGCTCACCGTTGTCGGGCTGCGAAATGAGCAGACTGTTCACGTCCACGCCAAGTTGCTCGGCATAGAAGCGGTCGAAAGCGTGCTCAGCATCGATGATAGCAGCGATGCCGCCCATCTTCTGTGCCTCAGCGATGGCATGGATTGCCAGGGTGGTCTTACCTGATGATTCAGGACCATAGATTTCGATGATTCTGCCGCGAGGGTAGCCACCCACGCCGAGTGCATAGTTCAAACCGATAGAGCCTGAAGGAATCACCTCGATGTTTTCGATGTTCTCGTCACCGAGTTTCATGATTGATCCACGACCGTAGGTTTTGTCAATTTTGTCCATAGTGAGCTGAAGAGCTTTCAGCTTTTCAGGCGATAATTGCTTGCGTTCAGCTGCATCACCCAACATAGTTTTAATATCTTCTGCCATAATTGTATTGTATTTTTTTATTATTATCAGTTTTGTTTCATTCTCACGTTGCAAAGATAATTTATATATTGTGCCAAAATTTTGCCCAAAAGCGAAAACTTTCGTTAAAAATCATTTATATCAACGCCAATTCCGCTTTTAGAATTGGAAATAGATAAACGGCTGCACATCGCTGGTCTTCACTTGGCAAATGAGGAAAATCACGCCCGTGAGCAGCAGCACATACACCAGCAGGTTGCACTTGGAGAGATATGCCACCATTCTGCTCTCCCACGCCTGTGGGAGCCAGTGGCTCACGAAGCCAAACACCACCAGCACAAACACCCACACATAGCCAGTGACACACTGCACAGCCACTTCGGGGTGGAACTTGGTGAACATTTGCGTGAGCATATCCACCACGCCTTGCATATCAGCGTTGCGGAACACCATGAAGGTGAACAGCACAAACACGAAGGTGCTCAGCACCGCAAAGAAGCGTTTCACGCCATGGCTGCGATAGTGGCGGTCGTGGTGCAGGATATTCACCCTGAAAGTGCGGTGCACCACCTGCGCCAAGCCAAAGAGCGCACCCCATATCACGAAATTCCAGCTCGCACCATGCCACAAGCCAGCCAAGAGCATGGTGATGAATATATTGAAGCAGGTGCGCAAGTCGCCTTTACGGTTGCCACCGAGCGAGATATACACATAGTCGCGAATCCACGACGAGAGCGAAATGTGCCAGCGGCGCCAAAAATCGCTCACACTGTCGGCCTTATATGGCGCGTTGAAGTTGGCAGGGAATCGGAACCCCAGCAGTAGCGCGATGCCTATCGCCATATCGCTGTAGCCGCTAAAGTCGCAATACAGTTGCATGGCATAGCCAATCAGACCGAACAAATTCTCCACACCGGTGTAGCGAAGCGGATTGTCGAACACACGGTCCACGAAGTTGATGCTGATATAGTCGCTAATCACCGCCTTCTTAAACAAGCCAATCACAATCAGATACACGCCCATCGCAATCATGCGGTTGTTGATCACGAGCGGTTTACGGATTTGCGGCGCAAAATCGCGGGCACGCACAATCGGGCCAGCCACCAGTTGCGGGAAGAACGACACATAGAACGCATAATCGAGCAGCGAATCGAGCGGACGCAATTCGCCGCGATACACATCGATGGTGTAACTCAGGCTCTGGAATGTGAAGAAACTAATGCCCACCGGCAAGAAAATGTCCCACGGCTGGAAATTCTGCCCAACGATAAGGGCGAAGTTGGCACCGAAGAAATTGGCATACTTGAAATAGCCCAAGAAGCCCAAATCCACCGCCAAACTCAGCAGCACGAGCATCTTGCGATAGCCGCGGCCATAACTCAAATCGTCGGCATTCTCCTCTCTGCTGTTGTGTATCGCCTTGGCTATCAGATAGTCGCTCAGCGTGACCACGGCAAGTAGAATAAAATAAATACCGCTGCTCTTGTAGTAGAAATAGTAGGAAAAGAGCGTGACGAAAAGAATGCGAGGCGTGAAGGTGTTGTGAAGCAGATAGTACACCAACGTGAAGCCCACAAACAGCACCAAGAACAAGCCGCTACTGAAAATGATAGGGCTTTGAGGATCGTAGGTGAGCAGTTGCACTAAATTGTTGTATATCGTTTCCATATCGTTTAGTAGCCTGCGGCTTTTTTGCGTTTATAGTTATCAAATCCGGCGACAAACGACTTGGTGAATTTCTCCGCCAACATCTTACCGCCACGGCGATTGACGTGCACATAGTCTTTTTCGGCAAGATGACGCTCTGCCATGCTCACCACACTGTTTCTGCCGCCCATCATATCGTAGAAATTAATGAATCCCACACCCATTTCCGCCGCCATCTTCTGCTGATAGCGCACGAGGGGTTCCACGGCCGGCATGGTGCGCACCTTGCCTGTGGAGTGGCTGCGAGTAGCCATATCCGACGCGCTCACAATCATCACCGCGCTGCGTGGGTAAATTTTCCTGATTCGCGCCACACACTTCTTCATGTTTGCCACATACCAGGAGCAAGTTTTCTCCGTTCCTGCCTGTGCTATGGCGTTGAGTCCGTAGTGGATAATCACAAGGTCGTAGGGATGCTGATGGGCGAAATCTGCCGACAAGCCCACCGCCAAGTTCGCAAGTTGCAGACCCGAACTGCCACGCACACCGAAGTTATCGACCACGATGCCGTAGTCGTTTTCAAGCGATATGCCAAACACCTTGGCATCACCCTTCACCGTGGTGGAGAAGCGGCGCATGTTGGCCGCGTGGAATCGGGCTTGCTGTATGCCTTTGTGTGGCCGCCACTGCACGGTGGCACCGGTGGGAGTGCCTGTGACGGTGGCGCCCAAATCGGTGTAGCCCCACACCGTGGCACGGCTCCATGTGGTGGCTTGTTCGCCCGAAAGCGAAGCCACTGTGGCGGTGGCGGTGCCATGCACCTCGCTATATCCTTGTGGAAGAATGTAATGTGCTAAACTGAGTGATCGTGCCTTCATGATATGGCGTGGCTCGAAGCCGCTGCTCGACAAGTTGGCGGCAAAAGTGCCCTCATCGAAATTGGTGCGGCAGCGCAACCAGCCCAGTCCGCCATTCCCGAAATGCTTCTGAAGCATGGTGCGAAGGTCCACGAGCATGATGTCGCCCTCCACGAACGAGTCGCTCAAATACGCCACACGCACAGGCCGTCCGAGTTTTTTCCCTTGCGCCAAAGCCGCATAGAAACTGTCCATGCCGCCTGTGCTGTCGGTGCCGTAGTCGATGATGGGCTCCACACCTTCTGGCACCGAGTCTTTCCACGCGCCTTTGTTTTTTTTCACCTCTTCGATGGTGATGCTGTCGGCATCGTAACGCTCTGTGCTGTCGGCATCGAGGTCGGCAAGCACATCCACTTTACGCAGTTGCGTGCCGCCCACATTCATCACAGGCAAATAATACATCAGAAGCAAAGCCACGAAGGTCAAGCCAGTGATGACAAACACCTTAGCGGAACCTCTCATTTAGCGAAGCCCCTCCTGTGGCGAAATCGGCATGGTCGTTTGAATACTATATAGTGGTTAGTGGTCACTTTTTTCAGTTTAAAGTGCAAATATACCAATTTTCTTGAATGGAAAAGCACATTTTTCGGCAAAAGTCTGCGCCAATTCGCAAAAAGGCGGTGTTTTCCTATTTTAAGTGTGGGGAAATCGCTAATTTTGCAAAAACAAATCATCACATTTTAGGTATGCAAAGAAGCGACTTTGAAATAATGGCCCCTGTGGGGTCGTGGGAATCTCTCACCGCCGCATGGCAGGGCGGTGCCGACGCCATCTACTTCGGCATCGAGAATTTGAACATGCGCAGCCGTTCGAGCGTGAACTTCACCCTCGACGACCTGCACACCATAGCGGCTTGGTGCCAAGAGCACAACATGAAGAGCTACCTCACCGTGAACACTATCATCTACGAGGAAGACATTGAATATATGCACAGCATTGTGAATGCGGCAAAGGAGGCGAAGGTTACGGCTATCATCGCCAGCGACATGGCTACCATTCTCTATGCACGCTCCATTGATGTGGAGGTGCACATTTCCACGCAGGTGAACGTGAGCAACAGCGAGGCGATGCGCTACTACGCCCAGTGGGCTGATGTGCAAGTGCTGGCGCGCGAACTCAACATGGACCAGGTGAAGGCGGTGCACGAGGCTATCGTGAAAAACGATGTGCGCGGTCCTCACGGCAACCAGGTTCGCATCGAGATGTTTTGCCATGGCGCACTTTGCATGGCAGTGAGCGGCAAGTGTTATATGAGTCTGCACGAAACCGGGGCGAGTGCCAACCGTGGTGCGTGCCGCCAGATTTGCCGCCGCAGTTACATCGTCACCGACCGCGACACAGGCGATGAACTTGCCATCGAAAACAAGTATATCATGAGTCCGAAGGACTTGAAAACCATACACTTCCTCAATAAGATGATTGACGCTGGCGTGCGCGTGTTCAAGATTGAGGGCCGTGCGCGCGGACCCGAATACGTTCGCACCGTGGTGGAATGTTACAACGAGGCTATCAACACCATCATCGACGGCACCTACACCGACGAGAAAATCGCCGACTGGAACGAACGCCTCGCTAAGGTGTTTAACCGTGGTTTCTGGGACGGCTACTACCTCGGCCAACGACTGGGCGAATGGACCTTGAAATACGGTTCGAGTGCCACTCGCGTGAAGGTGTATGCCGCCAAGGGCATTCGCTACTTCTCGAAACTGGGCGTGGCAGAATTTCAAATGGAGGCTGGCGAACTGCATGTGGGCGACGAAATCGTGATTACAGGCCCCACAACAGGCGCGCTGCCCATGACCGTGGAGGAAATTCGTGTGGATTTGAAACCAGTGGAAATGACCAAAAAGGGCGAACGCTTCTCCATCAAGACCGACACAAAAATCCGCCCAAGCGACAAACTTTTCCTCTGGAAAAAGGTGGAGCATCCACAGCAATAATCATTCTATTTAGACATATACAGAGCAGCCCCCGAACTTGCGAGTTCGGGGGCTGCCTTTAGTATCATAACTCAATTATCTTACCTCACAATTTTTGAGGCCTTAGCACCTTTCTTCACGATGTAGATGCCGCCCTTTTGTGGGTTGGTAATGCGAATGCCTTGCAGATTGTAGTATTCCGTTTTAGCATTGTCGTCGGTCACCACAGTATTGATTGACGATGGAGTTTGGAACTGGATAGTGGCAGCCACAGTTATTGCCTGTCCGTTAGCATCTGTCCACTCATAGCCAAAGTCACTGGTGGCGTTCTTACCGAACAGCGGTTTTTTGATGGTGATAACACCATTCTCCATTTTGTCGATCTTCGAGGCAAACGAAGAAGAAGCCTTCAGGTCGGCTTTAGAGATGCCATCAGCCACATAAATACCAGCATCGTTACCGATGTAGAAGTTGATGGTTTCATTGCTATGCACAGCCTTGAAGCCAGTGTATTGAGGTTGAATCACCACAATATCAGGGTCAGAAGCGTCGATACGCACATAAGCAGGTGTGTTGTCGAGGTTTTTCGACGCCAATGGGCATCCAGTGGCAGAGTAAGGGTTCACTAAGCGATAAAGTCCTGCTGTGGTGGTACTTTCCTCCACTTCCACGTCCCAAGTGTAGTTGTCGGCGTTCGATGAGAATCCTGGTGAAAGGAAGCCATCAGTGAACGAGGCCTTGCCTGCCGATTTCCATTGCTCTGATGGTTGCTCCGATGGAAGGGTAATCACAGTGCTATACTCGCCCTGCCAGTTATAGCCATAGGTGGCACCCTTTGCTGCCTTGCCGAAACGTGGCGACACGATAGTGATTACACCATTTTTAAACGTGGAGTTGTAATTGTATTGAATGATTTCCGACTCGCTGTAGCCTTCCTCCTCATTAAAATAGCAACCAGCATTGCCAATATAGAATGGGTCGGAAAAATTGGCGCGTGTCTTGTCCACGTTCACAAAACCAGACACTTGTGGCTCTACCCTTACAAACTCAGGCTTCGACGCATCGATAACGAGGTCGTGCGCCTCTTTGTTTTCGTTCTTGTCGAGAAATGGGAACGAAGATGAAGTCCAAGGGCTGGCGAGTTTATAGACATGGGCTGTTTCGGTGCTCTCATACACCTCCACACTGAAGGCGTAGTCGGTAGGATTCAGTTCCTCACCTATGGAGGGAGCCAAGCCAGGCACCACCCAACCATCAATCATAGTGCCTTTACCAAGGTACTTCCATGTGGTTTCTGCACCGCTTTTTCGCGCTGCCACTTTGTTCATGCCTTGTGCGGAGGCCTGTGCCGAAAGGCAAAGACTGAGCCCCAAAGACATTAAAATAGTAGTAATTTTCTTCATTTCTGATACTTTTTAGATTTTTTGCCTACAAAAGTAACACATTCAATGGAATGATGCAAAAAATAAGTTTTTCACTCCCACATTTTCTATCACCCCTCAGTGCCACATTTGAAATTTCCCTCAACGCAAATTATAGTGGATTTCGTGCAGAAGGCTGTCAGTATTATGTACACGGTGTTCTCGTTCAAGAAGGAGCATGGCAGATGCTTCCAGCCGAAGTCATTGTTGAGACGGTCGAAGTCGCGTGCTCTCGCCCAACTGGTAGCCGTTGTAGGTATAACTGCGAACACCAAGAGTGCCGTTGATGACTTTGTCAAGTGAAAGCGCAGAAACAGCCTTGCTTGCGTCATAAATTCCTCCGAAAGGAATGATTTTCTCAGATTTTATGTTTACCTTTGCTAGATGTCAGATATTCTTTATTTGAGTTTTAAGCAGCACTAAGGTAAGTGAATTTCCTGACATGTACAAGCATTGAACAATTTATTGTTATCCAATGACTTTCTTTCTTGTAAAAATAACGAGTCTGCTAATTTAAGGATCTACAAAACATATAGTTGCGAATGAACGATTTGGTTAATGGCTGTGTTTTACAGCATGGCAGATATACGATAGTTAAAACGTTGGGACAAGGTAGTTTTGGTATCACCTACCTCGCCACAACGACTATGACAATTGAGGGGAAGCTCGGAAAAATAGACACAACAGTAAATGTGGCTATTAAGGAATTCTTCATGAGTGAGATGAATAGTCGCGCTAATAATGGAAGCAGCATTGAGGGATCAAGCGGCAGCCTATTCTCCAATTATCGGCAGAAGTTCAGGAAAGAAGCTGAAAACCTTTCTCATCTGAATCACCCAAACATAGTGAAAGTTTTGGAGGTCTTTGATGAGAACAACACCACTTATTACGTGATGCAATATATTGACGGAGAAAGTCTTGATGCCTATATTGTGCGCAACAACGGTATTCCTGAGCAAAAAGCCGTGTCGGTTATAAGCGAAATTGGGCGTGCAGTACAATATATGCACTTCAACAAGATGCTTCATCTTGATTTGAAGCCCAAGAATATAATGCTTGATAAAAGTGGAAAAAGCTATCTGATTGATTTTGGGCTGTCCAAACAATATACTGAAACGGGAGAACCAGAGTCAAGTACAAACGTTGGGGCTGGAACTCCTGGGTATGCTCCCATAGAGCAGGCAAACTATCGTGAGGGGAAGGGCTTTCCCGTTACGATGGATGTGTATGCACTTGGTGGAACTATGTTTAAAATGCTTACTGGTGTTCGTCCCCCAGAGGCTTCGGATATACTAAATGATGGGTTCCCTCTGTATGAATTGCAAGAGCATAAAGTTAGTGATAGAATATCAGCTTCTATCGCCAAGGCGATGGCACCAACAAAAAAAGAACGCTATAGTTCTGTGAAAGAATTTATCGACTCCTTTGAAGATGAAACAACTGTTATCGATGTAGAAGTTGTACAAAACAGAAATCTGCAAAAGAAATACAAAACCGAAAAGACTTTCATAGTCCGACCAACTACGAGTACAGTTACTTTTGAGTTTCATCCACAAACTCCATGTTTCCATGGGGCATATTATTGCGCTGTCAATAAAGAAATAGGAGTTACAACAAACATCACACAAGAATCCAGACATATTGGAAGAAAACTCAGCGATCATGAGTATCGTAAGTTCCTAAAGGATTTGCAATCGCTAAATTTAACTATTAAAGAGACTGAAACTCCGGGGTATGGCCGTTTAGAATATTCTGAGAGCCCTGCAAAATTAACTATTACACTATATGATGCAGATGGCAAGATATACAATAAGTTATGGGTAAGTGGATGGAAGAATGAACTGGGCAATATCGAAGGCGATATTTATAAGTTGGATGAGCAAATTAGGAAAATAGTTCCTATGCTCCAAGATTATATAGATGGGCCATATTATGAGATTCCACAACTGCTCAAAGTCAAGAAAACAAATGAGCGAAAGGAAACAGAAGATGCAACAAGTGTTAAGCGGACTGATCAAAATAAGGAAATTCAGATTGCGTATAGATGGGGATATGCAATTATCACATTAATAGCTGAAGTAGTATTGGCTTTAATAATGCTGTCGCAGAGCCGAGAAGGACTTGATTCTGATGGCGGACTGCTTGCAAGGGCATATAGCTATGGTTCATTATTGGCCATAGCTTATCTATTTAGTGTACGAAAGACGGTAAAAGTAAAGACTTGGAGATTAATTATTATAATCTCCACAATAGCATGTTTGGCAAATACTTTGTTGCTCCCTATTTGGAATGGAAGTTTGACAGGTGCATATTTCATCCTTTCTCTTGGGTTGTCTTTAATTTCATCATTTACAATACTGATAAAAAAGAATCATGACAGGGCTTCAGCAAATAGATAGAGAATAAGCTGGTGAACACGGATGACACTGACGTCAGACATGGCTGACATTATCTCGCCCCACTGGTAGCCGTTGTAGGTGGAACTGCGTACACCAAGAGTGCCGTTGATGACTTTGTCAAGTGAAAGCGCATAGAAAGCCTTGCTTGCGTAATAAATTCCTCCGAAAGGAGTGATTTTCTCAGATTATATGTTTACCTTTGCCATATGTCAGATATTCTTTATTTGAGTTTTAAGCAACACTAAGGTAAGTGAATTCCTAACATGTGTAAGCATTGGATAATTTGTTGTTATCCAATGATTTGCTTTCTTGTAAAAACAACAGGTCTGCTAATTTTAAGGAAATAGATAAAAAATGGACAAGACTGATTTTCTCACCAATGACGAGCTGCGCGTGAGTCCACGACACATTACCACGCTGGAACCTGGCGAAATTTTCGTGTTTGGCAGCAATGCGCAAGGTATGCACCTCGGTGGTGCCGCACGCACGGCGCACATGAAATTCGGTGCTGTTTGGGGAAATGGCGAGGGATTGCAGGGCCAGTCATACGCCATTCCCACGATGGAGGGCAAAGAAAGCACCAGATGCGCCGTGGAGCGATTCACGCAATTTGCACAAGCGCCCCCCGAACTTAAATTTCTGGTCACGCCTGTGGGTTGTGGCATTGCGGGCTACACGCCTGAGGAAATCGCACCAATGTTTGAGGCCGCAGTCACGCTAAAAAACGTGTATCTCCCCAAAATCTTCTGGGAAGTGCTCATGGCTGAGAAATAGGTGATGGTATACATGTTATCACGAAGAAGATGCGACGAAATTCCGTTAGGAATTTGATGTGTGTAGGCAGGTATGCAGAAAAGATGTAATGGAGCGAAGCGAAATGGAATCTTTTCGAAATGCCTGCAATAGATATATCAGGATGTTGCATTCCAGCGGAATGCGACAACATCAAATTGCCGTATAATGGCGAAATCGCATCCCGCTGGGATGCATATTTGTTATGCGACATTTGCAGGCATTTCGCTTCGGTTATGCTCCATTTCGCTTCGCTCATTTCGCATAACCTTCGCTGCATACCTGCCTACACACATCAAATCCCTACGGGATTTTTTCAATCATCACTAAATGATCAGATGGACAACTTGTATTTCATTTCCGAGAAATAGCCAGCCCGAATAAATTTCATCGCCAAAAAACTGCGATAAAACCGTGGCGACGGTAGGGAATTTTGTATTTATGTGTTTTTTGTCTATCTTTGTGAACAGCAACAATCTTAATAACCAATACTTAGAATGTTATGAAAAAAAGAATCTACCTTATGAGCTGCATCGTGGCTATTTTCATGACCACCCAGTTCTCGGCGTGTGTTAAAGCGCAAAATCACAAAAATGCTGAAAGCAAAACCGCTTCCAATGTGGAAACAAAAAAGCAAGATGACAATGCAAATCGAGTGACCTACGACCTCGCTTTCGTGGAAGCGCATGGACCAGTGCACACCATTCAATACCTCGATGGCGACACCTATGTGTTCGACAAGAGTGGCAACATCGTCACCTTTAATGGCTATGATCCATTCACCGCCGACGTGTATGGTCAGCCCGAAAAACTCTTGAATAAATTCAACCGCGACAGCGAAGGACGCATTTGCAAAGTTGTGGGTGCGATGTTTGACACCGACTACACATGGGAAGGCAAGCGAATCGTGAAATATGTACGCGGCATTGAATCCGGTCTTAGAACAAGGGAATACCACTATGGACCTAAGGGGCTCATTGAGTATGCCACCAACACAACGGAATATGAAACATACGAAGATGATGATCCTACCGAGGTGACTCGCGTAAAAGAAGTGTACGAATACAAGAAGTTTGACAATTACGACAACTGGACAGAGCGCACCGAAAACGGTGAGCCCACGAAGCGTACCATCACATATTACACTTCAAACTAATCTAAACTCAACCAAATACCGAATCAAAATGAAGACGAAAATCATTCTTACCTGCTGTTTTGTGGCAGTTTTCACTGCCATTCAACTTTCTGCGTGCAACAAAGGCGGAAATCAGCAAGCAGAAAGTGCACACATCACCGAAGCGCAAACCCAAGAAAATGCGCTCAACGAGCAAGTGACTTACGACCTCGCCTTCTTGGAACTGCACGGCCCTGTGCACATGGTGAAAGAGAGTTATATTGATTTGAACGACAAGTATTCATGGGACGGCCGCACCCACACGTTCAGCAAAGATGGTAAAATCGTGAAAGTGGGCAACTACGACCCATTTGATGTGTCGAAAGACATATACGACGACCCCGAACAGACGATGGTCAAATACACGCGCGACAGCAAAGGACGCATCACCGAAATGGCTATGTGGGAATCAATCGAAAACTACACATGGAAGGATATGCGCCTCGCCGGCACCGAGTGGATGGCAGAAGGCGAGTCTGGCACTGAGCAATTTCACTACGATGCTAAAGGCTTCATCGACTATGCCGACTGCGTTGAAAAAATGGGCGATGCCGTGAGCGAACGCTACAGAAAAACGTATCAATACACAAAGTTTGACAAATACGGCAACTGGACCGAGCGCACCGTAAAAGGCGTGACCACCCACCGCGAAATCACCTACTACAAATAACGCCAAATCAGCGTTTTTTGGAGGGCACTTGCAGGTGGTCGATGACGGTGCCGTGGCGGTCGTAAAGAGTGAGGGTAAGCGACATAGATTTGTCAATCAGTAATGCGAAATGGATTGTTGTGGAATTTTCAATTATCACGATGGCTTTTAACAAAAATGTATTAACTTTGTGTTTCAACGGAAAAATCGATATTTTTTATACAATTATTTACAGTCGCCACGGCGACACACAATCAGGAAAACGACATTATGCATTTATCTCCCAGCATAGGACACGACTTGGTCACTGGCACACGCTTCATGGGCGCATTCACCATGTTTGCCCTCTCCATTCTGCTTGCGTTTGTCAACCGAGGAAAAACGCAACTCAAAGTATATAATCAGGCGCGCTGGCTGATATTCACGGGTTGCCTGTTGCTGTGCATTTTCAATTTGGTGCAGTTTTTAGGCAATTTCCGTGAGCAGAGCATCACGCTGTCGTGGGCTATCACCACCATGTTTTTAGTGGCAATCATCCCCCCTATCTTCTTGGGCAACCTGTTTCTGCTTCGCGCCGGCCACGACATGAAGCCGCACATTTGGCGGTCGGTGATATTCGTGGTGTTCTGCTATGGACTGTTTTTCTATGGATTGACCAACGATTTGCTCATCGACGATGTGGAGCCACACACCACCGTCACGTTCTATATAGCCCTTGCCCTGTTTGCTAAAATCACGCAAATGGCTATCGTGCTGCACCGTGGATTGAAGAAAACGAGGTCAAGCCTCACCGACGGAGAACTACAGCAGCGACACGTGGCTCTGCGCTACACCTCGCACGCCATGAACGCCCTGCTCGTGGTGGCTGTGTTTGCGCCATGGGCTGGACTCACTTCATCTACCCTACTCTACACCATCACCAAACTCACTTTGCTTATGACGCTGTCGTGGTTGGTGTGCGAATTTTGCCTCTACGGCTACAACATGGCGGAAACCATTGAGGTGAACGATGAAATCCGCGAGGCGCAACTGATGGAGGAGGAACGCCCCAGCACCGACATTTCGGAACACGCCACCCGAAAAATCGAGGCATGGGTGGATGCGCGTCACTACACCGACCCCAACCTCACCATCGGCACGGCACTGAAGCAAATGGGCGTGTCGGCATCAACCCTCAACGCCTACCTCAGCAGCAACACCGATGCCACCAATTTCAGAAAGTGGCTGCCATACCTGCGCATCGAGGAAGCGAAAAGGCAGATGACGCAGCATCCCGAACTCACCCTTCAAGCCATTGCCGAAGCGAGTGGATATGCCAACCACCCCAATTTCACAAGGGCTTTCAAAACGAAAGAAGGAATTTCACCCACAGAATGGATAACAAATCACAAAAACAATAAAAGCAACACACATTAGTTGATTGTTAGATAGTTAACCTTGGTGCTTGTCATGAATTCCTATCTCATGACAAGCATTTTTTTGTTTCATGACAAAAACACAAGCATTAATGACAAAAGCATTATATCTGAAAAGGTCTATTTTTGCAATGTGAATTTCACGAGACACCCACGCTGGCAAATTCACCAAAGCCTGTCAAAAAACAGACTAAACCTTTCCTTAATATATGATGCGGAGCACTCTGTAATTTTAACGGAATTACAGAGTGCTCTCCGTTTATCCCCCCATCCCCTCACATCGATGCTATTGCGGATCAGTGGAAAATTTCTGGGGATAGATCAAGCATTGTTGCCGAATCGTGAATGGAATCAAAAACAAAAACATAAAAAACCGCCTTGGAGCAAAGTGATTTCTTGGTTGTATCAATCTCCCAAAACGATTTTGCATGGTAGGGACGCGATACTTCGCGTCCGCGACAAATGATTGATTCTCAATATTGTAACATAATTATGGGCGGACGTGAAGTATCACGTCCCTACCAGGTTTGGTTTTCCGCCGAAGGCGAGCGGTTTTTGTTTCTGTGCCCCCAGTTTTTATCCACTGAACCGCTATAGCATCGATGTAAATAAGTGGGGATGAGCGGCGGGGGGCACAAAAAAGCCCTTGGCTTGGGAAGCCAAGGGCTGAGACTTATGATAGTGATTGAATCGGTTTATTTCATCACTTTTGCAGAAGAAGTGGTGCCATCGGTGTAGGTGGTAACCACAATGCTTACGCCATCGGCTGGTTGTGCGAGGGCACGGCCAGAGAGGTCGAAGTAGCGAACGCTCTTCACAGTCTTAGCGGCAGTCACATCGTTAACCGAAGTTTGTTCGGTGAATGTCACCTTCACTTTGTCTGAATCCTTACTGTAAAGTTTGTCGATTTCACCGCCCACCACAGTGGTAACGTAAGCTGCCACGGTGTAGCAGTAGCTGATACCATCGGTGAATGGGAGTTCGAATGCCTTAGAAAGAGTGTTTTCGGCATCAAATTCGCCTACGAGGCTCATGATTTCGTCGCCAGCCTTCTTTTCTTGTGAAATTTCAATGCTGTCGATCCACACGCGAGAAGTGGTGCTTGGATAGGTAAATTCCACATAGGTGTTTTCGTTACCCTTGGTGAAGTTCAAAGTATAGTCGTTCAAACCTTCCAAAAGGGTCACTTGCTGAGTTTCCACCACGTTTTCGCCGTTGTAAACATTCACAGTCACTACGCCACCAGCCACATACACGCCGCTTTGGGTGCCGCCCATGCGCACCTTAACCACGAACTTGCCGTCGTTGCTTGCGAGGTTCTTAACAGGTGAAAGGAGTGAAGCAGGTGAGGTTGAAGAGAATGGAGCCAAACCGAGCATACCTTGAGCGTAGAGGTGTGCGTAGGCATACCAGCCGCTTTCGTTGGTGTACTTGTCGAGGTATTCGTTCAAACTTGGATAGACAGGTGCAGTCACTGTGCCTTCCTTGAAAGCAGAGAAGTCTTCAGAAGCCACAACCATATTCTTGTCTTCCTTCAAAGTGAGCACCTTCGACACGGTCACGAGGTAGCCCTCTGCTTGGTCAACGGCGTTCCAGTTGGCGGTGAAGCCAGCGGCAGTCACGTTGCTTGCAGGGAGAGCTTCAGGAGCAGCGAGGCTTGAAATCACCTTCACCACTTCAATCTCGTTGGAGTTTTCAGAGGTAGCTGTGCCGTTGGTGGCGCGAACCACAAAGAAGTAGCGCTTAGCGGCATCGAGGCCAGTCACCTTATAAGAAGAAGTGAATGCGCCTGACACAAACTCGTTTTGGAGTGTATAAACAGGTGCGCCAGCAGCGTCCTTGGTATATACGTCGAGGTAGTAGCCAGTTGAGCCAGAAATGTAGTCCCACTTAGCGGTAAACGAAGTGCCATCGGCTTGAGTTGGTTGCTTAGCCACAGGTGCAGGGTAGAAGTCAGCACTCTGTTCCACCTTCAAGTTGTCGATGAGCAGGCCGTTCAATGCCATAGAGGCGGTAATCTTCAAATAAGTGGTGCTTGCAGTGCTTGCGCCGCTCACCACATAACTCACGTCGTGCCATTTGTTGTCGAACACGAAGTCGGTCACCTTGGTGCTGTAGTTCACAGCGATAGCGAACATGGCGCCGCTCTCGTCGTAAGAGCGAACACGCATCGAGATTTTGATAACGCCCTTGTTGGCCTTCATATCGTAGCGCGCAGTCTGCAAGTTGCCACCGTCGCCAATTTTCAGCATACCGCCGGCCTCATACACATAACGTCCGCTCCAGCCTGTGAGGGTGGTACCCAACTTGTTGGTCAAGCCGCTTGAGATGTCGGTGGTAGCGGGCTCTGCCTCGCTGCCCTCGGTGAATGCAGCAAATGATTCGTCGAGCACAGTGGTCACCTCTGATTGTGCCATTGCGCTTTGACCCATCACCAGCATAACTGCTGCAAACACAAAATGAAATACTTTTTTCATTTTCGTAGATAGTAAATTTAAAATGTGATTATATAATAAAAAATTGTGTTCCTTTATTCAAAAGTGCTTTCACTTGAAGTTTGGATGATACAAAAAAAGGAGCCACGCTGTGTGACTCCTCTCGTTTTGCGCTTCAAGATGGACTTGAACCAACGACCCCCTGATTAACAGTCAGGTGCTCTAACCAACTGAGCTATTGAAGCAGTTGCAAAACCCAGAAAACCGGTCTCTCCGAGAATTGCGATGCAAAAGTAGTCGCAATTTTTGAATTATGCAATATTTTTTGAAAAAATCTTACCAAAAAAGCCGATTTTATGCTTTTTTCAGCTTTCACACCCCCAATAATTCGGCAATAAGTAGTACTTTAGCAGAATAATTCTCAAAACACATGACACGAAAGAATTTAAGGAATTTAGCGATTTTCGTTTTAGCCGCCACTCTTTTCACGCCAATGGCGTGGAGCGGGAAGAAGAAAGCGAAAGGCGAAGCGGCAGAAGGCAGCGAAGCGGCGGTGATTCGGAATCTGGATATTTTCAACTCTTTATATAAGGAGTTGAACACTTTTTATGTTGACACGCTCAACGCTAAAAAGCATATCGAAACCGCCATCAACTCGATGCTCGACGAAATCGACCCTTACACCGAATATATCAACGACGACAACCAGGACGACTTTCTGGTGATCAGCACCGGCGAATACGGCGGCATCGGCTCCTACATCATGGAGCGCAAGACCGGCGGCGTGTTTATTTCGGGCCCTTACGCCGACAGCCCTGCGGCTCGTGCCGGATTGAAGTGCGGCGACCAAATCATCATGATTGACGGCGACAGCGTGGCTTCGCTGAAAAGTGCCGAGGTGAGCAAACGCCTGAAAGGTCAGGCCAACACCAAAATCAAGGTGACCATCAAGCGCCCCTACACCACCGACAGCATCAAGACGTTCACCTTCACCCGCGAGAAAATCAAACTCAACCCCGTCACCTACTACGGCGTGACGAAAGACAACATAGGCTACATCGCGCTCAACACCTACAACGAGCACTCTGCCGAGGGTGTGAAGAAGGCGTTGCTCGAATTTAAGGCCAACCCTGCCGTGAAGGCGGTGGTGCTCGACCTGTGTGGCAACGGCGGCGGACTGGTGGACGAGGCCATCAAAATTCTCGGTTTCTTCCTGCCTAAAGGCACTGAGGTGCTGACCACAAAAGGCCGCACCACAAAGGATTACCGTGTGTATAAAACCTCGGAGCAGCCCATTATGCCCGATATGCCACTGGCAGTGCTCATCGACGGCGGTTCTGCCTCGGCAAGCGAAATCACCGCTGGCGCACTCCAAGACCTAGACCGCGCCGTGATTATCGGCGGTCGTTCCTTCGGCAAGGGGCTGGTGCAGACCACCCGACCACTGCCGTTCAACAGTTTGCTCAAACTCACCATCGCCAAATACTACATTCCAAGTGGCCGCCTGATTCAGGAAATCGACTACAGCCACCGCAACCCCGACGGCACGTTCAAGCACAAGCCCGATAGTCTGTGCAACGTATTTCACACGGCTCACGGCCGTGAGGTGCGCGACGGCGGTGGCATCACTCCCGATATAAAAGTCACCTTCCCAGAAGTGAACCGACTGGTTTACAACATCGTGCGCGACCAGTGGGCATTCGACTACGCCACAAAATACGCAGCCGAGCACCCCACCATCGCCCCTGCTGGCGAATTTGAAATCACCGACGAGATTTTCAACGATTTCAAGAAGTTTATCGACCCCAACAAGTTCCAATACGACAAGTTGTGCGAGACTGGCGTTTCGCTCCTTCGCAAGACTGCCGAAACGGAGGGTTATATGACCGACTCGGTGAAAGCGGAGTTCGACAAACTTGAAAAGATGCTGAAGCACGACCTCAACCACGACCTCGACCGCAACCGCAAGGAAATCAGCCGCCAACTGTCGAGCGAAATCGTAAAGCGATACTACTACGACGCAGGCGAATGTGAAAACGAACTGAAGTTCCACAAGGCAATGGACGAAGCCGTGGCAATGTTCAACAAGCCCGGCGAATACAAAAAGATACTTAGAAAATAGAAGTCACGCACGCCTATCTCACTCGCCTCACACAGATCTCACTCACAGATTTTTTTAAAATTTGTCCGATGAGTCCGATAGGTCTGATAAGTCTGATAGGTCCGAAAAATTCTAATTTCTAATATCTAACTTCTAATTTCTCAAAAAGAAATGGAAATAAGAGAATTATGTGATATTTTCAACCACAAGGCGCGAATTGCCGCTGTCAAAAAACTGCTGACGGCGAAGCGCAACCGTGTGGTGTCGGTTGATGGGCTGGCTGGTTCGTCGGCCGCCATGCTGTTTGCACGGCTGCCACGCCTCGAAGTGCCCTACCTCATCATCGCCAACGACCTTGACGAAGCCGGCTACATCTACAACGACATCTGTCAAATCAATGGCGAAGACTCCACGCTGATTTTCCCGTCGGGCTACAAGCGCGACATCAAATATGGGCAAATAGACGCGCCGAGCGAAATTCTCCGCACCGAGGTGCTCAACCAGTGGTACGGCAACCCCAAATTGCAATGCGTGGTCACCTATCCCGAAGCACTCGCCGAAAAAGTGGCGGCAAAGGAGGTCATCGACCACACCACCATCACCCTCACCGTGGGCTCGGAGGTGGACTTGATAGCCACAGGCGCACAACTCCGTGAGTTTGGTTTCCAAATGGTGGACTATGTGTATGAGCCGGGGCAATTCTCAATTCGTGGCTCCATTCTCGACGTATTCTCCTACAGCAACGAACTGCCCTACCGTATCGACTTTTTCGGCGATGAAATCGACAGTATTCGCACATTCAACGTCGAAACCCAGTTGAGCGACCAACGCCTCAACAGCATTTCCATTCTCAACAACAATGCCGATGCAGCCAACAGCGGAACATCGCTTTTGGGCTTCATTCAGAAGGAGGCGTGGCTGATTTGCCGCAGTGCCGACTGGCTCACCAGCAGAGTGAAGGCAGTGACGGAGGAAAGCCTTTCGTCGAGTGCCATGATTGCCGAGGAATGCGATTCGCACGCCATGGAGAAAATCGTGGATTACGCCGATTTCATCGCAGATTTTAGCGATTTTCGCCGTCTGGAGTGGCACACAGCCGAAAACTCCGACCCTTGCGACGCACGCCTCACCTTCTCGTTCTCCCCACAAGGCATCTACCACAAGAATTTCGACCTCATCAGCAGTTCGTTTAAAGATTTCATTGCGAAGGGCTACAAACTATACATCCTCAGCGACAGCGAGAAGCAGACCGCACGCCTGCGTGTGATTTTCGACGACCGCCACGACGAAATTCCGTTTACCCCGGTAAAAAGCACCATTCACGAGGGCTTCGTTGACGACGAGTTGAAGATGTGCGTGTTTACCGACCACCAGATTTTCGACCGATTCCACCGCTATAATCTCAAGAGCGACCGCGCTCGTTCGGGCAAACTCGCCCTCTCGCTGAAAGAACTGAACCAGATTGAGGTGGGCGACTACATCGTGCACGAAGACCACGGCATCGGCAAGTTTGGCGGACTGGTGCGCAACCGTGCCAACGGCACTTTGCAGGAGGTGATTAAACTCATCTATCAGAACGGCGACATCATATTCTGCTCTATCCACGCGCTGCACAAACTCTCGAAATACCGCGGCAAAGAGGGCGTGGAACCTAAGTTGAGCAAACTCGGCGGCGGCGCTTGGAACAAAATCAAGAACCGCACCAAGAGCAAACTCAAAGACATTGCCCGCGACCTGATAAAACTCTACGCAAAACGCCGCGAGGCGAAGGGTTTCGCCTATTCGCCCGACGGATATTTGCAGCAACAACTTGAAGCGTCGTTTATCTACGAAGACACCCCCGACCAACTCAAAGCCACGCAAGCCGTGAAGGCCGACATGGAGCGCAACCGCCCTATGGACCGCCTGGTGTGCGGCGATGTGGGCTTCGGCAAAACGGAGGTGGCAATCCGTGCGGCATTCAAAGCGGCGACCGACGGCAAACAGGTGGCTGTGCTCGTGCCTACCACGGTGCTTGCATTCCAGCACTACAACACTTTCACCGAACGCCTGAAGGAATTTCCTGTGAGGGTAGATTATCTCACCCGCGCCCGCAAGCCAAAAGAGGTGAAGCAACTGCTTGCCGACTTGGCTGACGGAAAAATCGACATTCTTATCGGAACGCACAAATTAATCGGTAAAACCGTGAAATTTCGCGACCTCGGACTGCTGATTGTGGACGAGGAACAGAAGTTTGGCGTGAGCGTGAAGGAGAAACTGAAGGAGATGAAAACAAACGTCGACACCCTCACGATGAGTGCCACCCCAATTCCTCGCACCTTGCAGTTCTCGCTGATGGGTGCGCGCGACTTGAGTGCCATCACCACGCCACCAGCCAACCGCTACCCTATCCTCACTTCGGTGAAACCGCTCGACGACGACATCGTGAAGGAAGCCATCAATTTCGAACTCTCACGCAACGGTCAGGTGTTTTTCGTGAACAACCGCATCGACCAGTTGCCAATCCTCGAAAATATGATTCACCGCCTCGTGCCTGATGCGCGTGTGGTGGTGGGCCACGGTCAGATGAGCCCCGAAGAACTGGAGAAACGCATCATCGACTTCACCAACCACGACTACGACGTGCTGCTTGCCACCACCATCATCGAGAGTGGCATCGACATGCCGAACGTGAACACGATCATTATCAACAACGCCCAAAACTACGGTTTGAGCGATTTGCACCAACTCCGTGGGCGTGTGGGACGCAGCCACCGCAAGGCGTTCTGCTACCTCACCATTCCGCCTGAGCGTCCGCTCACCCCAGTGGCAATGCGCCGACTGAATGCCATCGAGAGTTTCAGCGACTTGGGCTCCGGCATTCAGATTGCGATGCAGGACCTCGACATTCGTGGCGCCGGCAACTTGCTCGGAGCGGAGCAAAGCGGCTTTATCGCCGACCTCGGCTACGAGACCTACCAGAAGATTTTGAAGGAAGCGGTGCTTGAACTGAAAACGCAAGAATTTGCCGATACTTTCGAGGCTCAGCAGACGGAAGAATCGCAGATTTCTGGCCACGAGGTGGAATATGTGAACGACTGTACCATCGACACCGACCTCGAACTTTTCTTCCCTCCTACCTACGTGCCACAAGAGAGCGAACGCATCACGCTTTACCGCGAACTCGACAATATGGAGACCGACAAGGAGGTTGACGAATTTGAGGCGAGAATGCGCGACCGTTTCGGTCCTATTCCCGATATTGCCACCGAACTCATCCGCATCGTGCCCATGCGCCGCATAGCGCGCACCTTGGGCGTGGAGAAGGTGGCACTGAAGCAAGGCAACCTTTACCTCTACTTCGTGGGCAAGGAAAATGCGGCGTACTACAATTCCAACGCTTTCGGCCGTTGCCTATCGTACTTGCAGAGCGAACCACTGCTCTGCAAACTCCGCGACGTGAACGACCGTTGCAGTTTCCTCATCGAAAACGTGAAATCCGTTACCGAAGCCCTCGCCCTCCTCAAGCACATCGCCGCCATGCGCCCAGTGTAGCGAGAAATCAGAGTTTAGAAATTAAGACGATAGCTTCGGCTTCTGTAACAAGGCATGGGTGGGTACAAGAAAACACCGATTTAATCCATTATATTCTATTTACACCGATTTTTTTTAGGAAATGATATACAAGTTGTCCCTGCGATAATTTAGTAATGATTGAAAAAATCCCATAGGGATTTGATGTGTGTAGGCAGGTATGCAGCGAAGGTTATGCGAAATGAGCGAAGCGAAATGGAGCATAGCCGAAGCGAAATGCCTGCAAATATCGCATAACAAATACGCATCCCAGCGGGATGCGATTTCGTATTCAATGGGCAATTTGATGTTGTCGCATTCCGATGGAATGCATAATACTGGCATATCTATTGCAGGCATTTCGAAAAGATTCCATTTCGCTTCGCTCCATTACATCTTTTCTGCATACCTGCCTACACACATCAAATTCCTAACGGAATTTCATCGCATCTTCTTCGGGACAACATGTATATCATTTCCTTTTTTTAAATTAATTTTCAATTGGTGTAAATTGGATTTTAATGGATTAGGGTGTTTTTCCCACCCCCTTAACAGTCTCTTCCTTATCGGATCCCAATCAGACTCGTCCGACCTCCAAAATTCGTTGACTCATTAACCTGTTGACTCTGACTTATCAATAAACATCGACATGTTGACGTGTAGACTTGTTGACTCATTAACCTGTTGACTCTGACTTATCAATAAACATCGACATGTTGACGTGTAGACTTGTTGACTCGTTGACCCGTTGACTTGTTGACCTGTTGGCTCGTAGACTTGTTAGTATTTTTTAACAGTGGTTGGGGTGGGGATTGGAATATTGTGGGTATCTTTGTTAGTTAATTGGTTAATAATGAACTTATATAAGATATGAAGATTTTTTCTCGTTTCACTCCTCTGTTGGTAATGGGGGTGCTTGCCATCACCATCGCGCTCTCAGGTTGTGGCAAAGATGCCTTGCAAAAGGCTGTGAAAGACGCTTTTATCAAGGGTGACACCACCGAAACCACCTATCAAGCCATCTGCGACATCATCACTGGCAATCCCGAAAAATACAGCGCCTACGTTGATGCCGACGGCAATATCAACACCGACGCTCTCGACGAGATGATCAACGAGGTGGGGCAAAGTCTGCGCCCACCAATGACTTGGAACACCAAAAATTACGGTCAACGCGCGCTGTCGCTGAGCATCTACTTCGAGCGCAGCGGCTCGATGGTGCCCTACGACCAGGCTTCGGGGGCAGGCCAGTTGAAAAAGGCGGTGAACGACCTCATCAACTTCTTCCCCGGCGGCGAGAACGCGAGCATCAACATCGTGAACGACAACATCTACCCATACAGCGGCACGGTGGAATCGTTTTTGCAAGACCGCGACATTTACGCCTCCACGAAAGGCATCGGCGATGCATCGTACACCGACTTCAAGGTGATTTTCGACAAGATTTTCCAAGCACAGAAGCCCGGCAATGTGGCGGTGCTGATTACCGACCTCATCTACTCGCCCAAAAACACCGCTGGCGTGAGCGTGAGCAAGATTTTCAACGAGGAAAACAGCCTTGCCACCTCCATCTTCACAAAATACAAGGGTAAGTCAATCATCGTGAACCAACTTCGTGGCGACTACGACGGCCAGTACTACCCCTACAACGGCAACTCATTCCACTACAAGGGGCTGCGTCCATTCTACGCCATCATCATCGCCGACGCTTCCACTATCGACCACATGGCGAAAGACGCGCGATTCACCAACTTCCTCAACCTGCAAGGCACGGTGAACACCTACCGCTTCAACCAAGCCCACACCACGCTCGACTACAAGTTGGTACCTGTCTGGAAAAACAACGCTGGCCGCTTCCGTGAGAGCCGCGACCAAAAGGGACTCATCACCAACTGCGAGCCCGACCGCGAAACCGGCATCATCGCATTCAGCGTGGCGGTGAACTTCGGCGGCCTGCAGAAAGACGAGGCATTCCTGAGCAATCCATCAAACTTCACAATACAGTCGCAAAACGGATTCACCATGAAGGTGGAGAAAATCATGCCCACCGACATCACTGGCAACACCAAGACCTACCTCGACGGCATGACGCACGTGATTACCTTCACCGGCAAGATGAACACCGCCAAGGAGGAAATCAACGTGAACTTGCGCAACGACTTCCCTGCATGGATTGCACAATCCACCAGCGACGACGATTCAAGCGCATCCACCGCAGGATTTGCCAACACCACCTTCGGATTGGAGCGATTCCTCCGTGGCATCTACGACGCATTCTCGGCATCACAAGCCAACTACACCTCAATGACAATAAAACTCGAAAAATAAGATATGGACAAAAAAGGCATTTATCTCATCACGGGCATCGTGGCCACAGTGCTATTCTGGGTTTTCCGTGTGGAAGTTTACGAAGGGCTCTACCAAGCACCGGGCTACAGCGATGCCATGTACAACACTGGCATCTACGGCATAGTGGGCATCATCAGCGCAGCCATGGCTTGGGGCGCAGCCGCCATCTTTTACTACGCCATCAACTCGGTGCGCTTCGCGCGCTGGTGGCACTGGCTCTCCATCCTTGCCATCGTGAGCATTCTCGCGCCCATCGTGTGCTACTGCGTGAACTCCAGCATTTTCAACTCCGAAAACTACTCCTACGCCGCCGAAATGGTGTCGTTCGAGGGCGTGAACATGATTTTCACCGCAGTTTTGTATGTGGTGGCATCATATTCTATCCGCTGGTGGAGCTCCAACTGCCGTCACACCCCATTCCCACAATAAACTGAATCATCACAGCACAATAAAAGTCAAGATATGAGATTATTCATTTTCGCCATCGGCGGCACAGGCTCCAGAGTGCTGAAGTCGCTTGTCATGCTCTCGGCAGCCGGTGTGAAACCGCTCGACGAAGACGGCCGTCCAATCCCCAACGTGGAACTGGTGCCCATCATCATCGACCCGCACAAGAGCAACGAAGACCTCAAACGCACCGAGCAAATGCTCACCGAATACTGCACCATTCGCGAAAAACTCTATGGACGAGAAGTGAATGGCGACGGATTTTTCGGCACCAAAATCAGCACCCTGCGCTCGATTATGGGCATGACTGCCACCACCATCAACGACACCTTCATCTTCAACATGGAGGCTGTGGGACAGACCAAATTCCGCCAGTTTATCAGCTACGACACCATGGACGAGCCAAACCAGGCACTCACGTCGCTCCTGTTTGCCGACTACCAATTGGAAAACAAGATGAACATCGGTTTCGTGGGATCGCCCAACATCGGTTCGGTGGCACTCAACATGATTAAGGACAGCGAAGAATTTAAGGCGTTTGCCAACGTGTTTGGCGAGGGCGACCGCATTTTCTTCATCAGCAGCATATTCGGCGGCACAGGCGCGGCTGGTTTCCCGATTTTGGTGAAAAACATTCGCCAAGCGCAAAACCTCGACGTGAGCAACAAGAACTTCCTGCGTCAAGCCCCTATCGGCGGACTCACCGTGCTGCCCTACTTCAACCTCAACAACAGTCAGGGCAAGAGCATCGACAAAGCCGACTTCGTGGTGAAAACGCAAAGCGCGCTTCAATACTACAACGAAACGCTCACCGGCGATGCCGACCGTAACGTGAACGCCATCTTCTACCTTGGCGACCAAACCTCGTCGATACCCTACGACTACGACCCCGGCAACATTCGCGACCAGCACAACCCTGCCCACTTGGTGGAAATGGTGGGTGCGATGGCGGCGCTGAAATTCGCCGGTATGGCCGACAGGCAATTTCTCGACGGCATGGGCGGTTTCCTGCCCACCAAGGCGTTTGAGTACGGTCTCGACAAGGACTTGCTCGATGTGGATTTCACCACATTCGGACAGGAGACACGCCACCTCATCTATCGCCCAATGGTGAAGTTCCACATGCTGTTTATCTACATGCGCACCGCCCTGAAAGCCATCATCGGCCAGGGCTACACGCAAGACGACCCAAAAATCCGCAGCGAGTTCACCACCACGCAATTCTACCGCACGCTGGTTGACCAGTTCTTCGACTTCTACACTGAATGGCTCACCGAGATGCACCAGAATCTGCGCCATGTGGAACTGTTCAACGTGGGCGAGAACAACCTTTCCAACATCATCCACAACGTGGTGACCAAAAAGGGTTTCTTCGGACGCAAGAGCGTGGACGAAAACACGTTCAACTCCGAAATGAACAAACTCAGCCGCGACAACAAAAAATACAGCGACCGCACTGTGGAATACAAGTTGCTCGACCTCTTCAACCAAGCGGCTGGCAACATTCTTGACGAAAAATACGAAAACATCAATTAAGCCTCACACGCACCATGAGCAAGATTCTTTCATACAACAACAAGACCACCAAGACCAGTTCGGAAGACTGGATTGCAGTGGAGCCATATAGCGACGACGACATTCGCCAAATCAAAGACCCGAACGGTGGACTGTCGCGCAACCCTCGCACAGCCATTCCAAGCCCATTTGCGCAACTCGACCTCGTGAAAAATGCGTTTGAGCACCTGCAACCCACGCCACAAGGCATGGTGGGCATAGCCAGCGAGCAAATCATGGTGAGCAACGCCCTCGATGTGGCGCAACTCTTCTTTGAATACGAAAACCACCGCGACCAACTCCATATCGTGCGCTGGAACAAGACCGCAGAACTGGAGCGACTGAAGGCTTCGCCAGAGCACCGCCTCTACGGCGAAACGCTCGAACTCTTCCTGCAAGCTGACCGTGTGTACAACTTCGCACAACTTCAGGACTGGTATATCCTCTTGCTCAACAATCAGGTGATAGGCGGCACCAGTCCCTGCTCGTTCACCATGGCTGCGCCCAATGTGGGCGTGGTGGAATCGGTGAATGTGGAGCCTAATGTGAAACTTTTCGGCCAGGTGCGCGACCTCTGGCAGCGCGACGATGAGTTTATCTACCATCTGTTCCTGCTCTTCAACGCCTACACCAGCCTGCGTCGCTCATTGGGCAATGTGTATCAGTATATGGTCAACAACCTGCCACTGATTCAGCGCAACAAGCCCGAACTCTACAACCGCATCTTGGCGGTTATCCCCAACCCCACGGCCCTGCAAGCCGACCGCGAGCCTATGGTGCGCCAGATGCTCGACATGCAGTTCAGCCCATTCGCTGGCGAAAGTGCCGTGAGTGTGCTCAGCGCGCCGCTCTACCGCAAGAAAATGGTGGACGTGACCACAAGTGCCGCCAACAGCGACTTCGTGATTGCCCCCACACGCAAGCAAGCCGACGGCGAATTGCTGCCACTGGTGCTTCGCAACAATTTCAACGGTTCGGTGGACCACTACACCTACATCAACCGTGAATGGGACAGCGCCACACAGGTGTTTGCCGGCGGCGTGCCTGTTGACGAGCGTCATCTGCCCGACACCAGCATCCTCTACCCATTCCTCACCACCGACGATTTCTTCACCGAAAATATCATACGCTTGGGCGGAACAATCGACGAAAACCACTACTTCGACGGCAATATCCAGCGCACGGCAAACGCCAGCACCGCAAGTTATCTACTGCCATTGAAGCCCGTGTTCTTCAAATATTTCAACGCTTCCGACCTTTCGAGCCATGTGCTTGGCCGCAATTTCATCGACATTGTGGAAACCGGCGCAGGAAGCGTGACGGTAACGCTGCGCATTCCTGTCAAAAAGCGCTTCATTGAACTTTCACGCACCTATATTCCCATCGACGATGCCTCATGGCAGTTTAGCGAGCAGATGGGCATGGGCCGCATCGTCAGCGGCGTGCAACTCTGCACCAGCATTTTCCCATTCGTGCGCACAGGCCGTGCCGATGCCTACAAAGTGCAACTGTTCACCTATGTGATGAACGGCGGCGGCAGTCTGCGCTTCCTCTCCGACGGCGGCAGCGGCGAAATGCCGAAGGTGACCGAGCAACCTCGCACCCGACTGAGCTACGCCACCACCTACTACGATGTGCAAGGCGATTTCGACTACATCGAGGCTTCGGTGAGCAATGAGCTGGGCACTTTCCAAGGCGTGATTGTGCCGTTGTGGAAACCCTACGCTCCAAGCGCGAAAGAACTGATTTTCGCCGTTGACTTCGGCACCACCAACAGCCATGTGGAATGGGCTGAGCGTGGCATGGAGTCGCAGCCGCTCACCTTCAGCGACAACCGTGAGCAGACGCTCATCGCATCGCTGCTGAAGAAGGATTCGTTGCTCATCGCCGACCAACTCCAGCGCATCGAGTTCCTGCCTCGCGAAATCGACGACATCTACGGTTTCCCACTGCGCACCGCATTGGCTAACAACCGTGGCGCGGCTGGTGGCACCAACCTTTTCAGCGACATCAACATTCCGATCCTCTACGAACGCCAATATTTCGACGGCTACGAAGTGGCCACCAACCTCAAATGGATGGGCGACAACACGCTCTCGAAGGAATTCCTGCGTGAAATCGTATTGCTCATCAAGGCGAAGGCGCTGCTGGAAAACGCCGACCTCGACAAGGTGCGTCTGGTGTATTTCTACCCTGTGAGTATGGGCGGTGCCGACCGTTCTCGCCTCGAAACTGCGTGGGAAGAACTGTTTAACACCTACATCGGCGGCAACATCGACAGCAATTTGCATGTTTACCCCGAATCCATCGCCCCAGCGTTCTACTACAAGGGCGCAGATGTGGCTGGCAGTAGTTATGTGTCGGTTGACATCGGTGGCGGCACCAGCGACACGGTGATTTACCAAACCAGCGCCGACCAGCAAAAGACGGTGCCTGTGGCTATCTCGTCGTTCCGATTCGCCGGCAACGCCATCTTCGGCGACGCTTTCAGCCCTCACGATGCCGACAACAATCCCCTGCTCCAGCACTACACCGAATATTTCCGCAAACTGGTGGAGCACAACCCCGATGTCACCTACCTCAACAGCATCATGAACACCATCATGGCTGGCAAGCGCAGCGAGGACATCAACGCCTTCCTGTTCTCTATCGAGAATGTGGAGCAACTGCGTGGCCTGCCTCCAATGGACCGCAACCTCTACAGTTACAACGCCCTCTTGCGTGGCGACGACCAGCGTAAACTGGTGTTTGTGTACTTCTACAGCGCGCTCATCTACTACATCGCCTCGTCAATGAAGCACCGCAATTTCGTGAAGCCAAAGCAAATCTACTTCAGCGGCACAGGCTCGAAGATTCTCAACATTCTGGGCAGCCGCGAACTGGTGACCGAAATCACCCAGAGCATTCTGGAGCGTGTGTTTGGCGAGAAATACACCGAGCCGTTCAGCATTAAGGTGGAGCGCGACTGCCCGAAGCAAATCACCTGCCGTGGCGGCGTGCGCCTCGAAAACCAACGCCTCGACAGCCACACATCGCCCGAAATGAGCACGCTCATCGACATGATGCGCCCACGCAACGTGAACGCCATGAAGTATTGCTACTCGATGATTGACGAGGAGCAACTCACCATCGACAAGGTGAACGACCTCGACGTGCGCGAGAAGATTGTGGACGAGGTGAAGCAGTTCAACCAGTTCTTCATCGAACTTTGCGACGCTGTGATGCGCGACGAGTTGGGCGTTGACAACAAGGTGTTCAACACGTTCAAGACCGTGGTCGATGAGAATGTAGCAAACTATCTCATCGCCGGCATCAACAGTTATCTGCAAGGCCGGTACGAGCCGGGTGCCGTGGTGGAAGATGTGCCTTTCTTCTATCCTATCATTGGCGTGATACGTTACAATTTGCTGAAAAATTTATAATTCATACCGTTATGAAACATCTGATTACTATCATATTGCTACTTGCGGCGATGCCTATTTGGGCGCAGAATGAAGTGGACCTTGATTCTGCCAGCACCGAGCAAAGTCTGCAAAGCCGCATCAACGATGCCGACAACACCGCCGACAGCCTCGCTGCCGCCGCACCACAAGTCGAGGAAATGGCACAGCCTGCCACCTCTACCGACGACAGCGGACCAAACCTGCTGGTGATGGGTGTGCTCACGCTTTGCGGTATCACTGGCATTGTGATGTCGGTGGTGGCGTTCTCCAAAATCAAGGCAATGAAGCAGGAGAAGGACAATGAGATTACCGCTCTGAAAACGGCGCTGAAGCAGCGCAACGAGGAATTTGAACAAAGTCTGCGCCAAATCGAGACGCGTATCGCTATGGTGGAGCAGGAGCGTGAACAGGCGGCAAGAGCAAGCGTGGCACCACGCCAAGTGACCGTGGGGCAAGCCACCGCCATGCCTAAAACAGAGAAAAAGGCTGGCGCATCGCAGATTTTCCTCTCTCGCCCCAACGATAAGGGCGTGTTTTTGGCGGCTTCCACCCACATTGAGCCAGGCAACAGCATCTTCGTGCTCACCACCGCCGACGGCACCACAGGCACCTTTGCCGTAATCAACGATGCCGGCGTGCATCAGTTGGCACTGATGATGCCTACCGAGAATCTCACACGTGCCTGCACTGGCCACAACATACAGATTTCTGCCGGCAAAACACGCATCGTCACCGATGCGCCTGGCCGTGCCGTGAAAGAGGGAAGGCAGTGGAAAATCGTGCAGCAAGCCACTATCCACTACGAGTAATCACACACACTACGCTCATTGTAAGATATGAAGTGCTATTGCCCTAAATGTGGTCGTGAGAATGAGGTGTCGGTTGCCGACCTGCGCCGTCAGAAAGGAACTGTAGTTTGCCCGAAGTGCCTCACCACGTTCCAAATGCCGTATGCCAATAGCAATGACGACGGCGACGACACGCCACCACCCATTCCCCAGCGCAGAGCCAAAGCCTCCGCGCCGAAGCCTGCCGCACGCCGCACCACAGCAGCCCCCCGAAAGGCTGCCACAGCGAAGCAGAGCACCCCTCCACCTGTGCCATCGCGCACAAGTCGCACGCCAGCCAAACCCCGCCCTACGGCTAAGCGCAAACCGAGCCAGCCCTCGCCCCGCCAGCCCATGTCGAAGGCAGGGTGTGTGCTCACCACCATCTGCATCACGGCAGGATTTTTCCTGCTCTACACCCTTGTGGGGCTAATTTTTGATAAAATGTAAGCATTATGGCTATAAAGAAATTCACCTGCCCGAAATGTGGCAACGAAATATCAGTAGAGGAACAAGCCCTCACAGCGATGGGCAATTCGGTTATCTGCCCCGAATGTCAGTCGGTGCTGCAAGCCGATGGCGATTTCCTATATGTGCCCACAGCAGAACAGTCGTTTGAACCTGTGGACCAACCCGACGGCGAATTGCCTCCACCATTCTCGGAGGAAAACATCATTGATGACGACGAAAAGCCCACCCTCTACGACAACGCCATGGAATACATATCCACTTGCGATGCCATCACTGTGCCCATGCTGATGCACTATTTTGGCATTGACGAGAAAGAAGCAACGGAACTGATGCGCGAACTCGAACAGCGCGGCGTGGTGGCCCCATTCACTGGCGGCCCAAGAGAAATTCTCATTCCCCACAGCAGCGACCTGCCACGAGGCGCAAAACGCACATTTGAGACCGACCAGATGCAGAAAAAACTGCTCGAACGAATGCGCCAAGCCCAAGCCAACGGCGAACTGCCCAAAATGCGCTCCTGCACATGCAGCCTCCCCTCCCTACTTCTATTCATCTTCATCGCCTACCTCCTCTACACCCTCCTCCGCTAACCCATCCCCTCCCCAAGTTTTACGCAGATTGCTTTAGCGAGTGTGATTTTTCGCTCACCAAAGCAATCTTGTGTGGGATTTGTGTGTGGGGCGTGGGGGGATTAGTGGAGGATTTTTTTGGCGGTGGTGGTGCCATCGGTGTGGGTGGTCACCATGATGTTGATGCCATTGAATGGGTGGGAGGATTCGGTGCCTAACGTGTTGTAGTAGCGGATGTTTTTTGCCTCCTTTGCGCTGCTCACTTCGCTGATGGCGGTGGTGATGTTGCTACTGCCGTTGAGGTTGAGGGGGAATACCACAAATCTTGTGCTTGGGGCTGTGGTTGAGTCGTAGGCGGCTTTGCGTGGCGCTGGTTTTGCTTCGGTTGTGGTCACTTCTTTTATCAAGACTTCGAATGTGTACATGTCTCCGTCTATCAATTCGGGAGATGGGGTGGAGTTCAATGAATAGTCGACCTTGAAGGCTGCCTTGAATTCCTGCGCGTTGGCAGAGCCTTGACGTGCTGGGAGATGGAATGCGCCGTCGGTGGCGTTGTAAACTGCCCAAACCACATTCGCAAATTCATTGGCCTTAGGAGTGGCGAAATAGTAACTGCTGGTGTACTCTGGGTTGGCGCCCTTCACGCTGCTTTCGCCCATGAAGTTGATGGCACAGTAGGTGTTTGGGGCAAAATCAGCAGCCTCACCTTCCACCACATTTGTAGCGGTCATAGCCACGTTGAGCTTTTCGTCAAGCATGCCGGTGATTGAGGTGACGGTACTCTTCTCGTTCACTTGGTTGTAGAGTTCTACTGGCAGACTTACGAGCATCCAGTTGTTTTGGGCGTATTCCTCTTG
>OJAM01000045.1_pt1 | contig 56566 bp, 48 predicted proteins | sample 1589071 | NCBI WGS metagenome assembly OJAM01 (sample SAMN03283243) | human gut metagenome | biome: human-associated habitat; material: feces | host: Homo sapiens | place: Peru | collected 2012
AAACCGCCGATGATATTGAAAATATAACGGCAAAATCCGCCGCCGAAGCCGCAGAGAACGGCGACGAGACGGCGAAAGAAGTATACAGAATATGCGGAGAAAAGCTCGGCGAGGGGCTCGCGATACTCGCCGATATACTCGACCCGCAGGCTATAATAATCGGAAGCATCTTCGCCCGCTCCGGGCATCTTCTGAAAGACAGCATGGAAAAGGCACTGCACCGTGAGGCTCTGAGCCAGACTGCCGGATGCAGGATAATCCCTGCGGGACTCGGCGAGAAGATAGGCGACCTCGCGTCGCTCGGAATCGCGCTCGATGCCGCGGCAAACGGAGGAAAAGAATGAACAGGGAAAAGGAAATTTTTGAAGAGCTCTTTGTCCGCTACCCCGCTCTTGAGGGGATAAGAGAAGACATCAAGAGCGCCTATGATGTTATCTGCGCCTGCTTCGACCGCGGCGGCAAGCTGCTCATCTGCGGCAACGGCGGAAGCGCGGCGGACGCGCAGCACATAGTCGGCGAGCTGATGAAAGGCTTTCTGCTCAAGAGAGAGCTGACCGACGAACAGAGACAGGCTTTTTCAGAAATAAAGGACGGCGAATATCTCGCAAACCATCTTCAGGGCGCACTGCCCGCGGTTGCGCTGAGCGCGCATGAGGGGCTGAACACAGCATTTGCAAACGACATAGCCGCTGATATGATATTCGCTCAGCAGGTCTGGGCATACGCATCGTCGAGCCCAGACGCACTCATTGCGCTGAGCACCTCCGGCAACTCCGCGAATGTTGTCAACGCAGTGAAAGTCGCCAACGCCATGGGGATCGAGAGCATCGGCATAACCGGAGAAAAAATGAGCCTCATGAGCGAGATGTGCACGGTCTGCCTGCGCCTGCCGGAGACCGAGACGTTCAAAGTCCAGGAGCTGACTCTCCCCGTCTATCACGCCCTGTGCGCGATGGCGGAAGCGACATATTTCAACAAGTAATTTATTTTGAAAGGACATAAATAAATGGCAAATTCTATTCCGAGAGCGGAGCATCCGAATCCGCAGTTTGAAAGAGAAAGCTGGCTCAACCTCAACGGAGAATGGGAGTTCGAAATTGACAACAGCGTCAGCGGCAGAGAGCGCGGACTCCAGAATGCGGAGCATCTGAGCTCAAAGATCATAGTCCCGTTCTGCCCCGAGAGCCGTCTTTCCGGCGTTGAGAACACCGATTTCATGAACTGCGTGTGGTACAGACGCGACATCGAAATCAGCGAAAGCGAGCTTGAGGGCATAGTCATACTGCACTTCGGCGCGGTCGACTATGACGCGACAGTCTACATAAACGGCGAAGAAGCAATGCACCACAAAGGCGGCTATGTCTCGTTTGCCGGGGACATCACGAAGTTCCTCAAAGCCGGCAAAAACTCAATAGCGGTCGAAGCGCGTGACGATGTGAGAAATCCGCTCATTCCGCGCGGCAAGCAGAGCGAGCGCCTTCATTCGCACGACTGCGACTACACCCGCACGACGGGTATCTGGCAGACTGTCTGGGTAGAATTCGTGCCGAAGAGCTACATAAAGAGCATCAAGCTCTTCCCGAATCCCGAGAGCTCTTCCGTCGCTTTTTCATGCGAGCTCTGCGGCAGCGGCGAGCTCGGAATAGATGTTCTCTACGAGGGCAAACTGGTCGGCAGATACGACTGCAAAAATGCGGCAGGCTGCGTCAGCGGTGACATGAAGCTCATTGAAAAACACCTGTGGGAGGTCGGCTACGGCAGGCTCTATAACCTTGTCATCACCTTCGGCGGCGACACCGTCAAGAGTTATTTCGGTCTGCGCGATGTCCGCCTTGACGGATTTAAATATCTCATCAACGGCAAGTCCGTTTTCCAGCGCCTTGTGCTCGACCAGGGCTTCTACCGCAACGGAATATATACCGCTCCAGACGACAGCGACATGATAAAAGATATAGAAATATCCCTTGCCGCCGGCTTCAACGGAGCGAGACTGCATCAGAAGGTTTTCGAGCAGAGATTCCTCTATCACTGCGACCGCCTGGGCTATATCGTCTGGGGCGAATATCCGAACTGGGGACTTGACTACTCCGCGCCCGACGCGATTTACGGCATTCTGCCCGAGTGGTGCGAGGAGGTCGAGCGCGACTTCAACCACCCGTCGATAATCGGCTGGTGCCCGTTCAACGAAACCTGGGACTACGCAGGCCGCGAGCAGAGAGACGAACTGCTTGAGGCAGTCTATAAAATCACAAAACAGCTCGACAGCACCCGCCCGTGCATCGACACAAGCGGAAATTTCCATGTTATGAGCGATATCTTCGACGTTCACGACTACGAGCAGGATCCGAAGATATTCAAAGAAAATTACGATAAGCTCGTCTCGGACGGCACTCTGTTTGACAGGCACGACAGCCGCCAGAAATACGCGGGCGAGCCCACCTTCGTCAGCGAATACGGCGGCATAAAGTGGGTCGTCGGCGAGCAGGACGAAAATGCCTGGGGCTACGGCAACGCGCCAAGGACAGAGAATGAGTTTATCGAGAGATACAGAGGGCTCACCGAAGCCCTGCTCGGCAACGAGCTGATGTTCGGCTTCTGCTACACGCAGCTCTACGACATAGAGCAGGAGCAAAACGGACTTTACACTTACGACCGCGAGCCGAAGTTCGATATGACCGTGTTTCACGGAATAAACAGCGCAAAGGCCGCGATCGAAGAATAAGAAATAGGAGATAATAACAGTCAAATGTCAAATTCGACCCGCTCGGGTTTCTACAAAAAAATGTTTTCTTTGGCGATACCCATCGCCCTCCAGCAGCTGCTGACCTCATGCGCTCAGCTAGTCGATACCGCAATGACCGTGGGACTCGGCAACGTCAGCACGGCGGCGATAGGTGTCGCGGGACGCTGGGGCTTTCTTTTGAACCTCGCCCTGTTCGGAATAAGCTCCGGCGCGGCGACAATGACGGCGCAGTTCTGGGGCATAAACGACAGACGGAGCATCCGCCGCAGCTACGGCATAGGGCTCATACTCGCGCTTGCCGTGGGTGCATTATACACTGTATTGGTGCTCGCAATCCCGGAGCAGATGATGCGCGTTTTCACCTCCGAGGAGGAGGTCATAGCCGCCGGAGTGCAGTATTTGCAGGCCGTTGCGCCCTACGGAATTTTTGTCGCCATCTCGCTTGTCACGAGCACCGTCATGCGCTCGACCGAGGACGTTCACACGCCGCTTGTCTGCTCGATAGCGTCCGTTGCGACAAACACCGTGCTCAACTACATTCTCATATACGGCAAGCTGGGCTTCCCCGCGCTGAAGCTTCGCGGTGCGGCGATAGCGACAGCCATAGCCATGGTCGTTCAGGCGGTGCTGCTCTTTGTGATAGGCAACGCGAAAAAGAATATCATCCATGCACCGATCGGCGAATTTTTCAAGAAGGATATTGAATTTTTCAAGAAGTTCCTGCGTGTCTGTGTCCCGATAATGCTCAATGAGCTGCTCTGGGGAGTAGGCACCAATGTCTATGCCATGGTTTATGCGCGTCAGGGCAGCGAAAACTACGCCGCATATACGATATTCAGCTCGATAGAGCAGATAGCCTTCGTCTTCTTCGTCGGCATTTGCCACGCCTGCTCGATAATGACAGGCAAGGCGGTCGGCGCCGGCAAGGCGGATGAAGCCTACTCCATGGGCAAGCGGTTCATAAAGCTCGTTCCCCTGCTCGGAGTGCTGACGGGAGTCGCCATAATATTCCTGCGCAATCCGCTGCTGCGGATACTGCCCATTGAGACGGAGGGCGCCCGGCAGATGACGTCGACGCTCCTGCTCATCTACTCGCTGTGGATAGGAGTCAGAAACATCTCGTATGTCTGCGTGGTCGGCATATTCAGAGCCGGCGGAGACACGAAAATAGGAATGTTCCTCGACATAGGCGCGCTGTTTTTATTTAGTATACCGATAGTGACCACGCTCGGATTTTTGACAGACGTTCCGTTCTATGTGCTGATAATTGCGATGTATCTCGCGGAGGACACGCCGAAAGCCATACTCTGCCTGATAAGATTCAAGAGCCGAAAATGGATAAAGCAGCTGACCGATGCGGACTCCGCGCCGCCGGTTCTCGGAGAGGATCCGGAGATAGAGATAGAGGAAGCGGAAGAGCTGAAAAATTATCGGCAGTAAAAAACAATTATAAAAGTAAGCGACCCCGCCGGGTAAAATCAACCGGCGGGGTCATCCTATTTGGGGGAAAATAGAGGTAGAGGTATCGTATTATATTTCGGTCTGCACGCCGATAAACAGCGGCAGGTTCGTTTCGGTGTCCACTATCATATAGACAAACGGACGGTTGAGGCAAACGGGATTTATCGCCGGCATGCTCATTTTGCTGATGCCGGCGAGCGTTGACGCGGCGGCGCGCGTGCCCTCCTGATCGACTTCGATAAAAGTCTTGTGCATCACGGTGCCGATATAAGCGCCGTCGTTTTTGTCTATGAGCGAAGAAAAGTCGGCAGATTTGCGGTCAAACGCATCTTCTATGCCCATCTTTTTGAGCGTGTCGATAAGCTGCGTGCTGTACTCCGCCTTGAACTTCGGCATTTTCACATCGACTTCTTCGTTTTTCTTGGCGGACGAGAATATTTTCATCAGCTTTTCGCCGCTGAGAGAGGCTATATAATCATCGATGCTCACATCTTCGTTCGGCAGGAGTGCCGCGAAAGCGAAGCGGCCGTTCTTATAAGGCTTCATGAATCCGACCGCGTCGCTGTCCGAAAGATATACACTTTCGGTCGAACACATAAATTCGGTTTTCTTCGATTTGCCGGAATATGAATTGAACTCAAGCTTTTCGATATCGTCGTTTGTGTACGGAGTCTCCCACTTTGCTTCAAACGCAACGGCGTTTATGAGCATCATAACGGCGTCTCTATCGGCATTTTCGATTATCTTCGGTATCATGCCGTCAGTGTTTTTCTTAACCCATGAGTTGATGCTGCTGACGGTCTTTTTGCTCGACAGCGGGGCGGAGAAAATCTGCGCGGAGTAGCTGTCCACCGCCTTTTGCAGAAAAGCCTGCTTTGCTTCAACGCTGCTGTCCGTCCAAACGGAGTTTGCGATTTTCAGCTCGTCGCCGGCGCTCAGAAAGTCGCAGTAGGCGCGCATATAGGCGTTGAGCGTGTCGCGGTCAAGTCCGCCGAGAGCCTGCTCAAGCTGGGCGAGCGTATTGCCCTGAGCGCCGTTTTGCACCAGCGCGAGCGCGGTAAGCACGGACAGCGGCGACACGAGCGTCGTCTTGCCCTTTGAATAGTTATCTTTGAAAAGCTCTGCCGCAAACGATGAGGCGGCGGCTTTAAATTCGTCGTCGGGGGCTTTTGAGGCGGATTCGTTCTTCGAAATCCCCTCGGTCAGGTCGCGTACAGCGCCGCTTTTCACGCCCTTGTTATGAACTTTTCCCACGGTCTTTCCGCAGCCGGAAAACGGTAAAATACAGGCGGCAAGCGACAGAACGCTCATGAAAACAGCCAGCATTTTCTTGACTTTCACGGGCGCACCTCCTTAAATATCCGTCTGCGCGCCGATAAAGAGCGGCAGATTGGTCTGGGTATCTATTATCGCATAAACAAACGGTCTTGTGAGCCTTACTTCCTTCGGCTGTTCGACAGGCATTGCTGCGCTCTTTCCTGAGATAACGGCAGTCACCGCTCCTGCGCGTGTGCCCTTTTCGGCAACCTCGATAAAGGTCTTGTGAATAACATCGCTTATGTAAATATTTTCGTTCTTTAAGGTAGCCATGGACGAGAAGTTTGCCCTGTCCCTGTCAAACGCCGTGCTCATGCCCATTTTCTTGAGAGTGTCAACGAGCGAGTTGCTGTATTCGCACTTGAACTTCGGCATCTGCGTGTTGACCTGGGTATTCTTCCTCGAATTCAGCGCGCTTAGGAATCCCTTGCCGGTAAGCGAGGCGATATAGCTGTCGATGCTCGTGCCCTCGTTCGGCAAAAGCGCGACAAAGGCAAACTTGCCGCCCTTATAATACTTGACAAAGCCCGTGGCATTCTCGGTCTCGATATATTCCGTCTCCTGCGAATACATATATTCCGCCTTGACGAGATTGCCTTTGGCATTTTTGAACGTGCCCTCGCGCACGCAGTTGTCGGTATAGGGGTCATCCCACTCCGCCTCGAGGCAGAGCGCGTTCATGAGCACCATGACCGTGAGTGGATCGAACTCGTCGACCAGCTTCTTTATCATGCCGTTCGTGTTTTTGTTCACCCACGAGTTTATCTCTTTTACGGTTCTCGTGCTCGTAAAGTCCGCTTTATACGCCTGAGCGGAATAGAAATCCGCATTTTTCTGGAGAAACGCCCTCTTGACATCGAGCTTGCTGTCGACCCATATGGAATTGGCGCATTTGAGCGCGCTGTCCTTGCCCGCGACTGCGGCGAGATATGCGTTCATATATGCGTTTAAAGTATCGCGGTCGAGCCCGCCGAGAACTTTTTGCATCTCGGAGAGGGTCTTGCCCTCTGCGCCATTCTGAGTCATGGCGAGCGCGGTGAGCACGGAGAGAGGCGAAACGAGGGTGTTCTTACCGGACTTGTATTCATCCTTGAAAAGGTCGAGCGCAAACGATGCGGCGACATTCGCAAAGCGGCTGTCCGGCTTTTTAGATGCGCCCTTGCCCTTGGTTATGCCCTGCATGAGATCCTGCGCGGCGGCGCCTTTATTGCCCTTGTCCGTTGCGGTGATAGAGATATCGCCGTCCTTTGTCGGCGTGACGGTGGTGTCATCTGTAGTCTGCGATGTCCGCGATGTTCCGGAATCCGGCTTTTTTGCGCACGCTGCGAGCGGCAGCATGACGGCGGCGCAGAGCAGAAGAGCCGCTAACCTTTTGAGTTTCATTTCTTTCCTCCCCTTTTTGTTCATGCGTCCCTGAGGACGACGTTTGTAAAATGCTTGTTATACACGGTCAAAATAATATGGCATCCGGTTTCCCGTTCGCTCTCCGACTTTTTGAGCGAGACGGTGAGCGTATTGCTTGAGTCCATAGTGCAGTCCGCCAAATCATATTCGCAGTCCGCGGTTATTATCACAACGGTGTTGTTTTTAAAATATTCATCGTCCCTGCCCGAAAGCTCGGATTTCAGCTCTTCGCTCAATATTCCGTATTTCTCCTGCACTGCGAGATATTCCGCGAGCTTTTCCCGGCTTTCTATCACAATTGCATCGGGCGTGCCGTTGCTTTTTTCTCCCTTCTTGTCGGGGAAAGCCCTGAAATCACAGTTGAGGCGGTCGAAGTCACCTTTTTTGTCGCCGTCAACCGTTGTCACAGCCGCCCCGTGATTTTCGGTCGGCACAACACTCGAACCGGATTTAACAGAACCGCTTGAAATATCTGTCGCGATATCGGGCTGCTGATAACATTCCTGATCCTCACTCGTCAGCGGCGCGGACTTGTATCCCTCGGGGATGCCCTCGGTCTGAACATAATTCTCGGCATTTATCGGCTGCTCGGCAAGCATGGCATCCTTCATAGAGAACGATGTTGAATGATAAACTGCTGCGGAGGCGGCGGTCAGTGCAATAACAAAGCACGGCACGGCGGTCATTATCACGCGGTTGCGTTTTTTTATTCTTGCGCGTTCCTTTGAAGCGCGCGCATAAACTTCATTTTTGAATTCCTTATCGGTCTTCATAGCAAAAGCCCTCCTTTTCAAGCTCGGTTTTAAGCGCCTGCTTCGCCCTGTAGAGGAGATTGGCAAGCTGCTTTTTGCTTTTGCCCATAATTTTTGCCGCACCGTCGCCGTCCACTTCCTCAAAATAGACAAGATACAGCACGGTTCTGTAATCGTTGTTGAGTCTGTCCATACACTCGCGCACGGTTTTTGCGTCCTCGCCCCTGTAAAAAGAGTCTATCGCGCTCTCGTCCCAAATCTCCTCTCCCTCGTCGGGCACGGTGCGATTTTTGCGGAGAAAATCTATCGCTTTGTGCCGCGCGACGGAATATATGTAGGTTTTGAACGAGCTTTTGAAGCGAAAACGTCCGGGGTGCACGAGAATTTCGACAAAGGTATCCATAGCTATATCCTGCGCCTCTTCGGCGGAGCGGACATAACCTTTGATGAAAAATATCAGTCTGTCTCGATAGGCGTCCATGAGTTCATCAAACGCACTTTGATCGCCTTCGATAAAACGGCGGTAGCTACTCTCACCGTTGTCCATCGGATCAATCCTTTCAGGGCGGCGTCCCGCCTTTCACTTATACTGTCGCAGAAGTCTGCGGATTTTCTCACCTGTTTTGGAAAAAATTTTAAAAAATCGCGGAGGTTCACAAAAAGCCTCCGCGCTCTGTTTATTCAATTGACTCCGGGCGCAATGAAGCCCTCGCCGAGGATTTCGCCCGCCTCGGTGATGATTATAAACGTATCGGTATCTATCTGCCTGATTATCTTCGTCAGCTGCGGCACCTCGTTTTTCTTCACGGCGCAGACGACCATGTTCTTCTCCTTGCCCGTATAGCCGCCCTTGACCGGCAGGATACTGACTCCCCTGCCCATCTTTGAAGTTATCGCGTCGGATATCTCCTGTGCGTGCTCAGTCACGGCGAGCAGCAGCTTGCCGCTGCCGGTGCCGTAGAGAATATAATCGAGCAGGCGGGAGTTGACGAAAATAACTATAACCGCGTACATAGCGGACTCGATGGAGCGGAAAACGACCGCGCCGAGGATAACTATTATCGCATCGGCAGCCATAATGACCTTGCCTATCTGAATGTGCGGGAACGCCTTGTGGACGAGACGGCCGACGATATCGGTGCCGCCCGTAGTCGCGCCGCGCATGAAGACAATCGCCAGCCCCGCGCCCGTGCAGACGCCGCAGAATATTGCCGCCAAAATCTTGTCGCCCGTATAGGTCGGCAAAAATTTGCTGAAAAGATCGAGCGTGGCGGAGAGAATCACCGTCACCCACATCGTCTTTGCAACGAAGCGCCAGCCGATGAAAATAAAGGCTAAGATCATCAGCGGAACATTGAGCAGAAAGTTCGCCGTGCCGAGCGGAATGAATTCAAAAAGATGGTTGACTATTATCGCGAGACCCGTCGTGCCGCTCTGCGCGATGCTATTGGGCAATGCAAACGCCACAACGCCTATCGAATAGAGCGAACAGCCGACTATCCAGCAGATATTGTCTATTACCGCCCCTGCCACTTTCTGTCCCGTTGTTTTCGGCGCGGTGGAAAACCTTTTTTCAAGCCGCCTTTTGCGCCGCTCGTATGGGCTCAGCGCCTCTTTCTTTCCGCTTTTCCTGTTCATCACTTCACCTCGTCAGCCTTTTCGGCATTGGAAATATGTTCAAACAGTTCTTCAATCCTCTTATCCTGCCCGCTGAGATAGAGCCAGCCGAACAGCGCTTCAAGCCCCGTTGCGCTGTGATATTCGGCGGAGCTTGCGCTCTTGGGTACTCTGCCTGTATGTGCGTTTCTGCCGCGCCGATAGATATCGGCCTCGTGCTCGGTCAAAACAGGCGCTATGACCTGCGCAGCCCTCGCCTGAGCGGCGGCGCAGACTCGCTTCGCCGCGAGCGGATGCAGCTTGCCGACGGGACGGTTCGCCTGCATGACGAGATTACCCCTGACGAGCAGATCAAACACCGTATCGCCTATAAAAGCGAGAGTCAGCGGACTGAGCAAATCGGGATCGGTATTTTTCAGTTCTTCGCTTATTCCTATCAAATGAGAAGCCTCCGTTACGGCATATAGTCGAACTCGAGATCGTAAATTTCAACGGTGTCGCCCTGCTGGATACCCATGCTTTCGAGCTTGTCAAGTATGCCGCTCGAATGCAGCACGCGCTGGAAATACTGGAGCGACTCATAGTCGTCCATATCGGTACGCTGAAGTATCTTGAGCAGCCACGGAGCCTCGACGATAAACACGCCGTCCTCCTCGCGCACGGTGAAGCCCGTATCTTTCTGCCTCTCGAACATCTCGACGGGTATCTCCTGCGCCTCATAGCGTTTTATAGGCGGCAAAGTCTTGAGCCGTTTGGCGACTGCGTTTATGACTTCGGCGGTGCCCTCCTGAATCGGCGCGCACATGGTATAGAACTCATAGCCGCGGGAGGTGAAATACTCGCGCAGGTGCTCAATCTGAGCGTCGTCTGCCATGTCTATTTTATTCGCTGCAACGATCTGCGGAAGCTTTGAAAGCTCAGGGTCGAACTTTTCGAGCTCTGCGTTTATCTTCTCAAAATCCTCTATCGGGTCTCTGCCCTCGCTGCCCGCCGCGTCGATTATGTGCAGGAGCATACGGCAGCGCTCGACATGGCGCAAAAATTCGTGGCCGAGACCGACGCCGTCGCTCGCGCCCTCAATGAGTCCGGGAATATCCGCGACGACAAAAGACTCGCCCTCGCCCATGGTGACAACGCCGAGGACGGGAGTTATGGTTGTGAAATGATAGTCCGCGATTATGGGCTTTGCCTCGCTGACGACCGAGATAAATGTTGACTTGCCGACATTCGGGAAGCCGAGCAGACCGACATCGGCGAGAAGCTTCAGCTCGAGTATGACCTCCCACTCCTCACCGGGAGTGCCGCTCTTTGCAAAGCGCGGGGTCTGGCGGGTCGGGGTCTTGAAATGGGTGTTGCCCCAGCCGCCGCGGCCGCCCTTTGCGGCAACGAACGAGGTCTTTTCGGACATATCCGCCATAACGGCGTTCGACTCCGCCTCGCGGATTATCGTTCCGCGCGGAATCTTTATGACAAGATTCTCGCCGTTTTTGCCGCGCCTGCGTCCGCCGTCGCCGCGTTTTCCGTCGGGAGCGGTGTATTTTCTCTTGTAGCGGAAGTCCGCAAGGGTCGCGAGATTATCGTCAACTTCGAATATGATATCTCCGCCCTTGCCGCCGTCGCCGCCGTCGGGACCGCCGGACGCGACATATTTCTCGCGGTGGAAAGTCACCGCGCCGTCGCCGCCGTTTCCGGCTTTGATTTTGATTTTTGCAATATCTACAAACATAGAAGTTCCTTTACTTTTGTTTTCTTTTCGGGGTTATCTGCCCTCGCGCGCCGCCTTTATGTTTTCGACAAACTTGCGTGCGGTGTCGGTGATGCGCTGATAGTCGCCGGTCTTTGCGCCTGCGGTCAGCGAGCTGCCCGCGCCGACTGCGACTGCGCCCGCCTTAATCCAATCGGCGGCATTATCGACATCTACTCCGCCGGTCGGCATCATCTTCGCGTAGGGTATCGGTCCTCTTATGGCCTTGATTATCTTCGGGCCGAAGACATCGCCGGGGAATACTTTGAGTATATCCGCGCCCGCCTCCATGGCGGCGACAGCCTCTTTGACGGTCATTATGCCGGGCATGACGGCAACTCTGTAGCGGTTGCACATCTTCACGGTCTCGGGGTCAAAATAGGGGCTGACAACGAAGTTTGCGCCGGAGAGCATGGCTATTCTCGCGGTCGGCGCATCCATGACCGTGCCTGCGCCGAGAATCATCTGCTCGGGCGTGTAGCGCTTTGCAAGCTCCTCGATAACCTTATCGGCATGGGGAACGGTGAAAGTAAGCTCGATAGCCGCGACGCCGCCCTCGATGCACGCGTCGGCGATTCTGCTCGCCTGATCGGCACTCTCCGCTCTTACGACCGCAACGATGCCGCAGTCCTGTATTTTAGTCAGTATTTGTTCTTTGTCCATTTTTATCTTCCTCTCTTATCTCTGAACTCTTGCGCCTGCGCCGTTCATAACGGCTTCGACCTCGCGTTTGCTTGCCATTGAAGTGTCGCCCGGAGTGGTCATCGCCAGCGCTCCGTGCGCTATGCCGCAGTTGACTGCATACTGGGGATCGCCCTCGGTCATCAGACCGTAGATGAGACCCGATGCGAACGAATCGCCGCCGCCGACGCGGTCGAATATCTCGAGCGAGTCGAGCTTCATGCCCTCATAGAGCTTGCCGTCCGCCCAGCAGATTGCGCTCCAGTCGTTGACCGTTGCGGTCTTGACGGTTCTGAGCGTTGTTGCAACGACTTTAAAATTCGGATATACCTTAACGGCGTTTTCAATCATCTTGCAGTAGCCGTCAACATTGAGCTTCTTGAGTCCCGCGTCGTTGCCCTCGACCTCAAGACCGAGGCAGGCGGTGAAATCCTCCTCGTTGCCTATCATGACATCGATATATTTGGCTATTTCGCGATTGACCTGACGAGCCTTCTCCTGACCGCCGATACCCTTCCAGAGCGACGGACGGTAGTTGAGGTCATAGGAGACGACGGTGCCGTATTCCTTCGCCTTTTTGACTGCGGCGATAACGGTCTGAGCGCTCGTCTCGGACAGAGCGGCAAAAATTCCGCCCGTGTGCAGCCAGCGGACGCCGAGCTTGCCGAAGATATAGTCCCAATCGACATCCTCTGCTCTGAGCTGGGATGCGGCAGTGTTGCCTCTGTCGGACACGCCGACGGCTCCGCGGATTCCGTAGCCGCGCTCGGTGAAGTTGAGTCCGTTTCGGACATTTCTGCCGATGCCGTCATAGCTCATCCATTTTATAAACGAGGTGTCGACTCCGCCCTGAAGAATGAAGTCCTCTATGAGCCTGCCGACCTCGTTATCCGCGAGGGCGGTTATGACTGCGGTGCGAAGCCCGAAGCAGCGGCGCAGTCCGCGCGCGACATTGTATTCTCCGCCGCCTTCCCAAGCGGTGAAAGAGCGCGAATTCTTTATTCTGCCCGCTCCCGGATCGAGGCGGAGCATTATCTCGCCGAGGGATATTTCGTCAAACATGCAATCCTCGGGTCTTTTGAGTTCAAGCTGCATAAATTATACTTCCTTTCCTGCCGGATATATTGATGCGGTATTCCCGTGTGGCTTTCATACATAGTTAGTATACGACGAAAACGCAATTTTTACAATAACAAACGCCAAAAAGAGCAGAAAAATCCCCCGGTTTCAAAAATTAAAACCGAGGGATTGAAATCATATGCCGCGCAGCGTTATATCTTTTTATAAGTGAGCACGCTGAACTGCGCGCTGACGGTGAGCGAGCTCAATTTTTCGAGCTTCTCCCTGTCCTGCTGCGAGGTTTTGTAGCAATATGGAGTCATGTTGAAAAGGTCGGTTATATCTTTCCCGCTTTCGAGCGCAAAAGTATAGCATATCTTCTTTTCACCGACGAGGCGGAAGCCCTCGATATCATGCGGCGGGACTTCGTTCTCATACGGCGCGTCATACACGGCGCTTTTGAGCTCCCACAAATGCTTTTCAAGCGGTATTGCCTTGACGAATGCACCGTCTTTTTTGAGCACGCGCGAAAACTCCTGCGGACAGGCGGGCGCGAAGATATTTACTATCGCGTCGCATTCGCCGTCGCCCACTGGTAGCTTATATATGCTCGCCACGGCGCGTTCAACTCCGCAGTTTTTCGGCGCCTTTTCGAGCGCGTATTTCGAGATATCCACGCCGAGCACCTGCGGCTCAAGCCCCGATTCGCCGAGCCTGCTTTTAAAATACGAAGTGTACCAGCACTCGCCGCAGCCCGCGTCGAGCAGAGTGCCGCCGCGCGGGAAATCCGCCGAAAGAGCTTCATAAACAGCCTCACGCAGAGGCGCATAGAAGCCCTTTGAAAGGAAATCGCGCCGCGCGTTTATCATCAGGCGGTCGTCGCCGTGGCGCTTTGCGCCGGACGAATTGCTCATCAGCAGATTCACATAGCCTTTTGCGGCGATATCAAAGGTGTGCCCTTGCGGACACACCCATATCTTTTCTTCTTTTTTCAGCTCCTGCGAGCATACGGGACAGCGAAAACTCATTTTGCCTGTGCAAGTTCCTTTTCTGCGCCTTTGGGGGCGAACATCTCATTGACATTGTTCTTGCCCTTATGATGATAAGGCGCTATTTTAAGTATGATATAAAACGGCACTGCGCCGAGGGTATTGAAAACTATATCGGTCATGGTGTCCATGAGAGCGAAACGCGCGGGATCTCTGGGCTTAAAGAAAGTTCTCGTATTGTTCGCCGCCTTTGCAAGCTCATACGACCAATGCTGAGAGTCGCCGCCCGCTATCTGATCGAAGCTAAACTCGAAGAGCTCCCAGCAGGTAGAGATAAAGAACGAGAAGCCGAGAGCGCAGAGCAGGACTATCGGCAGATCGCACTGCTTTTTATCGCGCTTCTGCATGGCGGTCGCGAGCTCATAGCCCATAAAGACTGCCTCAGCTCCGCCGAGCAGGTGGAGAATCTTATCCCACATGAAGATGGAATAATAGAAGTTCAGGAACGCGCCGCCGAAGGATGCGAGCAGCAGTCCGACAGACGCAACGGTCTGGCAATAGGACGGAAGCTGGCGCAGGCAGTTCTTCTCGGGCAGAGCCTGGATTATCTCCCATGCGAACATACCGACGAGATTGGCAAACAGCTGAAGCGCCATCTGCGGCTTCGGAAGATCCGAAGGCGGGTTGGTGAATATCAGGCTCACCATCGCGCCGATCATAATAAGACGGAAAATCCACCAGACAATGAACTCCGACTTCTTCGCGCTCGACATAAGCCGGCTGAAATAGTTTTTCACAAATTTTTCCTCTTTTCTTTGTTTTTTCCATTAAACACACGAACTAATTATAACATCTGTGACTTTTATTTTATTCTCAATACACAATATCGGTCTTTTTTGTATTATCCGACAAAAAGCGGGTGCTCAATTTGTATATTCATACAGTTTTCAGGCGAGGGATTTCAGCAGGCGAAAGAAAATATCTTTGAAAGTCAGCGCGCGCACGGCATCGGGCGAGACTATGTTATACTCCCCTATCTTCTCGTCGCCGAGGCTCAGCACCACTTTACCGAGCACCTGCCCTTTCTCGACGGGCGCCTGAACGTCGACGCAGAGCTCGACATCGGTCTTTATCTTGCCCTCCTCGCCCTTTTTGACAAGCACGCTGGCGGCTTTCGGCAGAGATGGATGAATCGAATCGACAACGCCGCCTATGACTGCAACATCGGTTATCAGCGACGGGTCTATCTCGGGCGTGACGGTCGAATAGTTCGCAAAGCCCCAGTTGAGCATTGCCTTTGCGCCGTTGAAGCGGTCGTCGCTCGTCTGGCTGCCCATGACAACGGCTATAAGATGCGTGTTGCCGCGTTTCGCACTCGCAGAGACACAGCATCCCGCCTTTGCCGTCGTGCCGGTCTTGAGCCCGGTCGTGCCTTTGTAGAATCTGACCAACTTATTCGTGTTGACAAGCTCCGTTGCGCCGCCGCGCAGGGAGTCCATCCAGATAGTTGTGTAGTTCATTATGCGCTCGTGCTTCAACAGCTCGCGCGACATTATCGCGACATCCATCGCGGTGGTCAGATGGGTCGTTGTGGTGTCGTCAAGACCCGTGCAGTTATCGAAATGTGTGTTCTTCATGCCGAGCTGCCCGGCGCGCTCGTTTATCATCGCGGTGAACGCCTCGTCGCTGCCTGCGAGCAGTTCACCCAGAGCCGTGCAGGCATCGTTCGCGCTGTAAACGGCGGTAGCCTTGAGCAAATCGTCAACCGTCATCTGCTCGCCCTCTTTGAGCCATATCTGCGAGCCGCCTTTTGATGCGGCGGAGGCGGAGGCGGTTACGGTGTCGCTGAGCGATATCTTACCGCTGTCGAGCGCTTCGGTCACGAGCAGAAGGGTCATTATTTTCGTAACAGAAGCGGGATAAAGCTTTTCGTCGGCGTTCATGCTCATGAGCACCTTGCCGGAATCCACATCCATGAGTACCGCCGCTTTCGCCTTGACGGTGACGGGTATCGGCTCATCGGCAAAGCTTACGCAACAGCAAGAGAACATCAGCAGAAGAACAAGGGCGGCGCAGAGCACCGTTTTCAGCTTACGGTTCATAACATCATCTCCCGAAAATCAAAAGCGGATATAAAAACAGTATTAAAGATATATGCCGATTATCTGCATCTTAGCCCCGCGGACTTGCACAAGAGGGCGAAATGCTGTATAATTTCACTGCAAAACTCAAAGGAAGGGCGGCTTTTGCCGCGGTGATGATATGAAGGTCGCATTCTGCACTCTCGGGTGCAAGGTCAATCAATATGAATCGCAATCGATGGAGCAGGCGCTGATAAAACGCGGCTTCGAATGTGTCGGGGCGAGCGAAGAGGCGGATGTCTACATAGTCAACTCCTGCACCGTAACCGCCGAGAGCGACCGCAAGACGAGACAGAATGTGCGCCACCTGCGAAAGCTGCATCCGGACGCCGTGATAGTGCTCACGGGCTGCATGCCGCAGGCGTTTCCCGAGGACGCGCGTCTGCTCACTCAGGCGGATATTGTCACCGGCAACCGCTCGAACAAGCAGATTCCCGACATGATAGACGAATTCTTCCGCACGCGCGAGAGAATAGTGCGCATAGCTCAGCACGAAAACGGCGAAAAATTCTCGGGCGAGCTGATAAACGATTTTCGCGAGCGCACGAGGGCGACGGTCAAAATTGAGGACGGCTGCAACCGCTTCTGTTCCTACTGCGTCATTCCGTATGCGCGCGGGCGCGTGCGTTCGAAACCGCTCGAAGACATAAGAGAAGAGATATCCTCGCTCGAAAAGAAAGGTTTTTCGGAGATAGTTCTTGTCGGCATAAACCTTTCGGCATACGGCACTGACTGTGGGGCGAGCATATGCGACGCGGTCGAGCTCGCCGCATCGTTCGATGGGATAAAGCGCGTGCGGCTCGGCTCTCTCGAACCTGACCACATGACACCGGAAGTCACCAAAAGACTGGCGGGATGCAAAAAGCTCTGCCCGCAGTTTCACATATCGCTCCAGAGCGGATGCGACAAGACACTCAAGCGCATGAACCGCCACTACACCGCCGCCGAATACGAAGAACTCTGCACAAGGCTCAGAAGCGAGTTCGAGGATGCGACGCTGACGACAGATGTCATGGTCGGCTTCTCGGGCGAGACCAAAGAAGATTTCGAGATTTCGCGCGATTTCGTCAGGAAGATAGGCTTCGAAAAAGTTCACGTATTCCCCTATTCACGCCGGGCAGGCACGCGGGCGGCGGAGTTCCCGGATGTCGTTGAAAACGCCGAAAAAGAGCGCAGAAGCCGCGAGATGATAGCGGCGGCTAACGAAGTGCGCCGGGAATTTTTGCGCTCGCAAATAGGCAGGACGGTCGAGGTGCTGTTTGAAGAGAAGCTGCGCGACGGCAGTATTCAGGGCTACACGGCGAACTACACGCCGGTCAGAATAAAGAGCGGATGCACACACGGTCTGCGCAAAGTAAAAATCACCGCCTGCGGCGATGACTGGTGCGAGGGCGAATTGATATAACAAAAACGACGCCGCAAATTCCAATTGCCCGAACCGATAAAAGGCGCCTTGCAATAACATAAAAAACCGACCTATAAACACACAGGTCGGTTTAACTTTTTATATCTGCAAAAGCAGTGCGGATATATTTATTTAAGTATCTTTCTGAGCTTGCTGCTCAGGCGCAGGCAATAGAATGTAATCAGCTTTGACAGGGCATAATCATAGAGCAAAAATGCGATTATGCCGAGCAGCGCTATCGCGGGTATCGCCCACTTGCCGAGAAAATCCGGCAGGTCGGGGTCGATGCCCATAAATTTTACCATCAGAAAATACGAAAGCGACATAACGACCGAAAAGGTCAGAATCTTTATAATATACTCGACCGCGCGCGGCGTTTTGCTCTCGAGCACGGATTTGAGCACGGGATAATAGCCGAAAAAGACTGCGTAAATTATCGCCGCCGCTTTGTTTGGGACGACTATCAGCGACAGCACGGACACCGCCGCCCACACGCCGAGCGCCCATTTTTTGTCAACTTCAATGACTATGACCGCGACGAACAGACCCGATATCGCGGGGAGCGCCAGCTCGAGATTCGGGATAATCGAGACTAACGCCATCAGAGCGACAGACAGCGTCGCAAAGACGGCGCTGAGAGCTATTTTGGATGTTTTTTTCATTTCGCGTTTCATATATCAGCCTCAACAGCACGGGATAAGGTCGCCGCCCATGCATTCGCAGCAGCAGTCGGCGCAGAGCAGACCGGAGCAGACATCGCAGGCGCCGCAGCCGTTCGACGATTTGCGTGCGCTGCGAAAGCCGCCGTTTTTCGACGAATCGAGATTTTCCTTTGCCGCCGCATATTCGCGGTTGTTGGGATCCATTCTGCACGCGCGGTCAAAATTCTCAGATGCATAGTCGAGCCAGCCACGTCTCTGCTGAGCCGCGCCCTTGAGATAATACCACTCTGCAGCGCGATACTGCTCGGGAATTCCGTCGAGCAGAACCAATGCGTCCTCTATCCTGCCGCTGCGTATTTTTTCGCGTATATCGGACAGGTCGGACATATTGTTCGCATATGATGAAGAGCGCGAAGACGATGAAGAAGAGCCGCCGAGTCCGCCCCGAAGCATGACTATCTGATCATATGCGTCGTTGAGCTCCTGCATTTTGCCGTCGTCCGACGAGTCGCTGTATTTGCGGGCGAGCTCGCGATAAGCGTTTCTTATCTGCTCGTCACTCGCCGTGTCCGGTACTCCGAGAACCGAGAACGGATTCTTTTTCATTCTTCACACCCTCTTTCTTTCTGAATACTTCCGTCTGCGAAGCAAACATTCCGTCGCAGACCACATTTTCTATTATATCCCCGAATCGGTTGAACTTCAGTCCGTTCAGTGCGTTCGCCGTCTCGCCCGCCGTGAGGTCAAGACGCTCTTTGGCAAATTTTCTGAACTCATCGCCCGAGAGGCTGTTTGCATCGGGGAATTTTGCTTTTAGCGGATTATATGACCCGCTCTTTATATCCTTTTCGATATCGTCAACGGCATCGAGCAGATATATCCACCTGCCCAGAAGATAGCCGAAACGCCACAGCTGTATTTTGTCCTCGCCGTAGTATCCCTGAGAGAATATTGCGGCGAGCATCTTACCGGACGGATCCGCCGCCTCGTCGAGCGACGCCGTGCCGGATTTTTCGATTTTTTGCTGTTCTTCCATTGCGGCGGCGACGGCGCGGTCGAGCATCTCCTGACGTTTCGCGGCTTTTTTGTGCATGAGCGAAAGCGCGGGCTTTATAAGCCGGCACGCAAGGCGTTTGAAGAATCCGCCGTCCGCGATATCGTCGAGCAGTTTATAATAAGAGACGATTATAACCACATCGGCACTGCGCTCGAGCTCCGCATCGTCGGTGCATTTGAGGCACTTCTTCGCGGGATTCACGCAGCAGCGTCCTTTTTCAAATTTTCCGCACTGCTCCTGAAGAGCCAGGCGAACTATCGAAAGAAAAGTGAAATCGTAGCTCAGAAGCATTCTCGCTATCGGGGTATAGAGTCTGCCGAGCACTCTGCACTCGGAGCAATATACGCCTCGGTAAAGCTCATAATCCTTGATTTTGAGCTCGGGCTTGAAAGCTTTGATATAGCCTGTCATCTTTTCCCCCAAAAAGTTTTCTGTGTCTCTTTAGCTTATTTTATATCAAAGAACCACAAAATCGGTTAACGCTTTGTAAACTTTTTGCTTCAATCCTTGCAATAGTGCTTTTTCAGGTGCCTTACCGCCTTCTCGTAGCCCTCAAAGCCGAATCCGATATATGTTTTGACGCAGGCGGGGGTTATATATGAATTCTCGCGGAACTCCTCGCGCGCGGAAATATTTGACAGATGCACCTCGACCGTCGGAATACCGACCGCCTTGAGCGCGTCATGTATCGCGATGCTCGTATGAGTATAAGCCGCGGGGTTGATTATTATCGCATCGACTTTTTCATAATACGCCTGCTGGATTATGTCAACGAGCGTGCCCTCGTGGTTCGACTGGAAAAACTCCGGCTCCATGCCGTTCTCTTCGCAGCGCGCGCGGATATATTCAACAAGATCGTCATAGGTCTGCCTGCCGTAGATATCCGGCTCCCTTATGCCGAGCATATTCATATTGGGCCCGTGAATAACATAAACCTTCATTTATAACCTCTTCCTTTCAGAATTGAATTGATTTATTGCCTGTTCGGTGATAAAATTACTTCGTAAAGATAAAATCCGTGACGCAGGTCACAACAGGAGTGAAAATATGATATACACGATTGAAAACGAATTTCTTCGCGTCAGCGCGGAGGACGACGGAGCACAGCTGAGCTCCGTAGAGCTCAAGGAAAACGGAAAAGAGTTTCTCTGGCAGGGCGATCCGTCGGTCTGGTACGGCAGAGCGCCGGTTCTCTTCCCGATAATCGGCCAGCTTCTGGACGGAAAGTATCGCTACAGCGGCCGCGAATATGAGATGCCGAAGCACGGCTTTGCGCGCCACTCGGTGTTTGCTCTCAAAGAGCAGAGCGGAGATTCCATGACCTTCTCCCTCGCGTCGAGCGACGAGACGAGAAAGTGCTATCCGTTCGAGTTCGAGCTGCTGATAAAATATTCCGTCAGCGGACATACACTCCGCTGCACGAGCACAGTCATAAACAAGACCGACGGCGAGATGTATTTCTCGATCGGCGCGCACCCCGGCTTCAACTGCCGCATAGGCGACGCGATAGAGTTTGAAAAAGACGAAAATCTTCGCACAATGAGAATAGATTCAAGCTCCATTCTCATGGATGAGACTTTCCCGGTAGAGCTCGAAAACGGGCGTACGATAAGGCTCACAGAGCATATTTTCGACAAGGACGCGCTTATCCTCGAGGGACTTAATTCAGAGAGCATGCGCCTCGTAAGCGGCGACAGGACAGTAAAATTCACCTTCGGCAAAGCGCCCTATCTCGGAATATGGGCGAAGCCCAACGCGCCGTATGTCTGCCTTGAGCCGTGGTACGGAGTCAACGACAGCTGTGACAAAAAAGACTCTATAGCCGAAAAGCGCGGCATCGAAAAGCTCGAAAAAGGCGAAACTTTTTCGTTCGACTGGACAGCCGAGCTTGAGGGCTGAAAAAATTATATCTGACTGCCGTTTTCGGCGGCAGTCTCTTTTTTTATGCCTTGAAGCGGTAACCCGCGCCCCAGACGGTTTCGATATACTGTGGGTTGGAGCTGTCCGTCTCGATTTTATCGCGAATCCTGTTAATATGAACGGTGACGGTCGAGGTCTCGCCTATCGCATCGAGTCCCCATATTTTATCGAATATGGCGTCCTTGCTGTAGACCACATTCGGGTTTGATGCGAGGAACGTGAGCAGGTCGAACTCCTTGTTCGTGAGCGTGACCTCTTTCTCGTTGACGAAAACGCGGCGGGCGTGGGTATCTATCGAAAGCTTGCCGACATTTATAATATAATTAACAGGCTCTTCGCCCTTTGAGGTCAGACGCTCATAGCGGGAAATGTGCGCCGTGACGCGCGCAACAAGCTCGGAGGGGCTGAACGGTTTGGTTATATAGTCGTCCGCGCCGATACCGAGTCCTCTTATCTTGTCTATCTCGTCCTTCTTCGCCGAGACCATGAGCACTGGGAACTCCTTGTGCTTGCGTATCTGGCGACAGACCTCGAAGCCGTCAATCCCGGGAAGCATGACATCGAGTATCACGAGATCATAGTCAGAGCCGAGCGCCTTATCGAGTCCGCTCTTTCCGTCAAATTCTATCTCAACCGTATAGCCGTTCGCCTCGAGATAATCGCGCTCGAGTTCGGCTATATTTTTTTCGTCCTCAACAACAAGAATCTTTTTGCTCATTTTTCGTTCCTCCTATTTTGCCTGCGGCAAATCTATTATCACCTTGAGTCCGCCGAGCTCGCTCTCATCCGCGCGGATGGACGCGCCGTGTCGGTCGGTTATCTGCTTTGTTATCGCGAGGCCGAGGCCGCTTCCGTTTTTGTGACCCGTCCGCGCCTTGTCGCCTCTGTAAAAAGTTTCGAATATCTTATCGCGTTCGTCCGCCGGGACGCCCTGACCGTTATCTTCGATAGATATCTCGGTGTGTCCGTTTTCGCCGTTTCTGATGGAAAGCATTATTTTAGCCGTTCCGTCCTCCGCGCCGTATTTGCGGCTGTTGTCGATAAGATTGTTGAGCACGCGCCTGAACTGGGCGGGATCGATGTTTATCTCCCTGTCCTCGTCGCACTCGAAGTTATATATGAACTCTATGCCCGCCTCGCCGAGGGTGTCGGCGGCATAGGCTGTATACTCCTCGAAGAAGTCCTTCGCCTTTATCTTTTCAAAATAAAACGGCACTTTGTCAAGGCTGAGCTTCGAGAGCATCGAAAGCTCGGAAACAAGGGTGTCCATGCCCTGCGCGGTGTCATAAATGACCCCGACATAGCGCATCTTTTTCTCGTCCGTGTCGGCGATACCGTCGAGTATGCCGGAAGCGTAGCCTTTTATAGTGGTCAGCGGAGTGCCGAGATCGTGTGAGATGCCGGCGATAAGCTGCATCCTGTTCTCTTCGTATTTCTGCTGCTGTTCGACCGACTCCTTGAGCCGCTGGCGCATCTCTTCAAAGTCCGCGCAGACCTGACCTATCTCATTTTTGGAGCTGTAGGGCACTTTATAGTCGAGGTTGCCGTCGCGCAGCTCATGGGTAGCCGCCTGGAGTATGGTCATCGGCTCCATAATGCTCTTGAGCATGAGAATGACGAGCAAGCCGTTTGTTATGATTATCGCGACGACCGCAACGACCGCTGCGATGGTGATGACGTTATTGCCCTTTATCGGTATGCCGGAGCTGCCGCTGTAGATGCCGGAGCTGACTATTGCGTTTAGATTTTTGTTGACTACAATTATTTTTACAATGCCCTCGCCCTCGACGGAAAAGACATCGGTGACGACCGTTCCGCTGTCGTCCGAGGTGACGAACGGGCTGTTTATATCGCTCAGGCTCTTGCCGCAGATATCAATGACCGCGCCGACCATCTCATAGACATCCGCTTCCACGGTCTTGTATATTATCTCGTCGTTCGCGAGGATCATAATATCCGAGCCGTCTCTCTGAATATTCGCACATGCGCCGAGAACGGCATCGCTTATTCTGTCCTCCATGCCGCTGCCTGACTTGGTTATCCCCGCTCTGAGCGGAGCGATACGCTTTTTATCCATCGCGCCGAGCCTGTCGGTATCGCTCTTTTTCGGAGTCTTTATCTTGTCCTCAAGCGACGAGACATTGAACTGCGTCTTATAAAGCAGATAAGAGCCGAACGACGGGTCGAACGACATCTTCGATGTCGAAAAATATGTTATGGACAATGTGGTCAGCAATATGACCGCGGTTATAATAGCCACGGGGACGATGACCATAAGCATATTCGACACGACAAGTTTGTTTCTGATAGACATATTTTTGAGCACGGATATTCTCCTTTTTTGAAAAGGTTTTCCACCGCCGCAAACGCGGAATATCGAGGCATCTGCGGTCAAAAATAAGCTCGGTGATGATATTGAAAAACGGGTTTCGCTATGTCTTTGTCTTTCTCCTCGGCGCGGTAATATACAACCTCGTCGAGGTGATTTTCCGCGGCTACACGCACTGGTCGATGTCCGTAGCCGGCGGCTCGGTGCTGCTGATTTTTTATCTTCTGAGCGACTGGCTCGCCGCGCTCCACCCCGTGATAGGCGGCATGATAGGTGCGCTCGTGATAACCTGCATCGAGCTTATCGCCGGGGTGATATTCAACATTCTGCTCAGGCAGGATGTCTGGGACTATTCGAATATGCCGCTGAATTTTCTCGGGCAAATCTGCCTGCCGTTTTCGGCGGTTTGGTTCATTCTCTATTTCCCGGCGGAATATCTGTGCCTTGCGCTCAAAAGAAAATTTGAGCCGAAAGAGCGAAATCAGTTCGAGGCGATGTAGTCGGCGATGCCGTCTACCGTCGCCTGGGCGAGCCTCTCCTGGACGGAATCCGACCAGAGGAACTTGCACTCTCTGATATTGCTGACGAAGCCGTATTCTATGAGCACGGCGGGGCACTCCTCAATTCTCGTCACGCGGAACGGATACATATTCGTGCCGCGGTCTATCTTATTCAGAGTCGCCGAGCCTGCACCGGAATATATGCTGCTCTTATAGGCGGAGACTATCCGCTTATGAACAGCTGACGCCAGCGGGAACGAATAAGCCTGATAGTAATATGCCGTAGTACCCATCGGGCTTGCGCTCTCGCTCGAGTCGCAGTGGACAGCGATAAACATATCGGGGTTCTTCGTCCTGCCCATATTCGCACGGGCGTCAAGAGAAACATATGTGTCATTAGAGCGTGTCATAATGACTGTTGCGCCGCGGGCTTCGAGCTTCGCTTTTATCTTCTGGGCGAGGAGCAGGTTTATCTGCTTCTCGTATTTTTTGGAGCTGTTGGGGTTATATGCGCATATCGCGCCGGAATCGTTGCCGCCGTGACCCGCGTCTATCATAATGACACTGCCGCTGAGCGACGAAGAGGGCTTCGCCTTGATTTTGAGTGTAAGGCAGCCGTCCGAAGTATAGCCGACGGAATAGCCATAGAATCTGCCGGGGGTCCTGAGAGTCAGGCGCAAGGTCAGTGTTTTCGCCTTGCTGTCCGTTATCCACTGGGCGGCGGAGACTATCTTGCTGCCGGAGACATTGATTTTGCCGACAACATTTCCGGAATGGCTGAAGGTGATATCAACATATTTTCCGTTGAATGCAGTCACGGCATAGAGCGAACCGCCCGAAGCCTGAGACGAAGGGATATATGACTGGTTCTTGACCGCGACATTGAACGGAACCTTCCAGGTGAAGCCGAATTTTATAGTAGTCGCGTCGGAGTTTGAAGAGCTCGAAACTACAGACACTTTGTTCTGCGGAAGATTATAGCCCTGAGCTATTAACTTTGTCTTGCTCACAAGTATATTTCTGCCGCTGGCGAGGCGGTAATATTTGCTGCCTCCGTAAGTATATTCGCTCGAAATATAATCAAACGTTCCCGCCGGGAGCGGAGAGCTGTAGGGCACGCAGTCGTCAACTACATTAGCGGGCATCGTCTCGCAGAGCGAGGTTATCTCGCACATCTTCGATCTGCCCGCAACGCCCGCATAGGCGTAAGGAGTGAGCATCTTTGACGGGTCGAAATCGACATTGCCGCCCGTGCTACCGTCGGTAGTGTCGGACGGTTTATCGGTTGACGGATGCTCGGTGGTATCGGGCTGGGTCGGGGTCGGCTCGGGAGTCGGAATGACCGCGCTGACGCTGACGCTCGCGCCGCTCATTGTGGCGGAGAGTCCGTTGAAGCTTGCGTATACTTTTATTCTTCCGAGCGACTGCACTTTTGACGTGCTCGCGGGAATTGAAATCTTGCCGCTGTAGACGGCGAAATCCGAGTTTTCGTCGAGCTTTGTGCCGTTTTCGTCCTGAACGAAATTGGACTGCTGCTTGAGCTTCACTTTCGTTCCACCGAGGCTCGCCATAACATTCGATCCCTTGAGCGCGGTCGCGGTGACGGTGATACTGCTGCCGCCCGGCACCTCCATAGATTTTGTCGGGGTTATCGACTCGAGTATTTTTATTTCATATGTAACGGTATATTTATGAGTCTTGCCCTTATGTTCAAAGCTGAATTCGTTCTTTCCTACCTTGAGTTCTGACTCGAACGAGAAATCGCCGTTCGCTTCGCGTTTTACATCTTTGCCGTTGAGCTTCAAGGGACTCAGCGGGCTGCTTGAGCCTGTAAAGGTTATTTTCGATTCGTTTGTGGTCTTTGTGCTGCCCTCAAAATTTCTGAGTTCAAAGTCCTTTTCAAGCTCCTCGCGGCTGCGCTCCGCGATATATTTGAGAATTGCCGAAGCGAGTGAATTATCCGACGAAAAAAACTCATAGTCATACATGACCGTTCCCACGCAGGAGTCGAGCGAATCGCAGGCATCGAGCTGTTCGGTTATCATCATCGCCTCGTCCGTGCCGTCGGACGCAAAGAGATCTGCACGCACAGCCGCCGCGAAGCTCAGCCCGCTCCCGCGCGCGGAGTCGTTCACCTGTTCGAGCGAAGAGACATATTTCTCGCCCGCTGAGGACTTGTCCGCCGGGAAGCTTATAAGAAAATCCGCGAATCTTGAATCGAGCACGGCCGCGCAGTCCGCCGCGTTTGAAGCATCGGCAAAGAGCGCCGCGCTGACTTTTTTATTTTCGGAATGGAGAGTGCCGACAGCGTTCTTTCTCTGCTCGGCGGTCATATCGCCGGAGAACGCCACGCAGTCGAAGCTGCTTCCGAGCGAAGATAATTCGTCTTTTCCGAACTCGGTGCCGCCGTAAACAAGGCAAACATAAAGTCCCTGTTCTTTCGCTTTTTCGGAGAGCACTGAAATGACATCTATTTTCCCGTCCGAGCAGGCAAAGCCGCTCTCTTCGGGGATTGCAATAAACACTGAATCAAAGCCCTTGTTTTTTATATTTTCCGCCGCTTTCGCTATTATATCGGAGTTTGTCTTTGTATCGGAAGAGGACGAAAGACCGAGCTTGTCCGTTCTGACGAAAATTGCGGAAAGCTTCGCGGGGCGCGAGGTGACGAATTGGACATCGCTGCCATCGTCGCCGGTAACTTCTGTCGTGCCCGGCTTTTTGCCGCCGAGGAACGACAGGATTTTATCCGTTCCAACTATGCCCGCGCCAACCGCCATGCTGACGAGCAGCAGGACAGCGACGGACATTACTATTACGGCATTTCTCTTTCCCTTCGTCATTTCATTTGCCCTCCGTCAGAAAAGTTTTCACCAAAAAGGATGTGATATCCCCAATTTATAATAAGACAGTATACATTATAACATATTTTCGAGATTTTGCATTTCTTTTTTTGCGTTTTCGTTGATTTTTCCGAACATATATGAATATGAAAAAAGCGCGAATCCGCAATAGGCATTTAGCGGACGGACGAAAGACAGCTGGCGGGCGATAATATCACTGTTCTCCGCCCACTCGGAGCTCCCCGACCGGGCATTTTTATCCTGAGTCCCGCATTTATAGGCGGCAAGACCCCAGATTATCCCGACGCGCCCGTCGGAGACAGAAGCCCAACGTTTTGCAGTCTTTTCAAACGGCAGAGACTGATTTTCAAAGCCGAAATAGACCTGCGGAATAATATAATCGGCGTAACCCGGAGTGGAGAGCCACAGCTCGACATCCGCGAACAGGGCGTTTTCGTTGCCGTCGATATTGCCCGCGGGACTTATCGAAAATATCTTGTCGCTGCCGTAGCTTTTAACGAGCGAATAAAGACCCGCCGCAAACGCACTGACGCTGTCGCGCCGCCACTCGTTGAGTCCTTTATCCCCGCCGCCGGAGACATAAGCTTCATATTCCGCGCGGTCTATGCTCTCGTCGCGCGTGGGATAGAAATAGTCGTCGATATGTATGCCGTCGACCTCGTATCCATCCAAAATTTCGCGCACGCCGTCATATATCAGCGCATGGACATCGGTCGACGCGGGGTCGAAATATATTCCGTTTTTGAGCTGGATAACAGAATCCGTACCTATGAGCTTTTTCGCCGGGCTCCCCTGCGGCAGAGAGTCAATATTATCGGACGAGCTGACGCGAAACGGATTTATCCACGCATGAATTTTGAGTCCGGCTCTGTGGGCGTATTCGACCATCACTTTCAGCGGATCGAAGCCCGGGTCGCTCCCCTTGCAGGAATATTTTGACCACGGGAAAAGCTTCGACGGATAGACGGCATCGGCAAAGGCGCGGACATGGACAAAAACCGTGTTGAGCTTCATATCCGCGACATTATTAAACATTTCCTCCGCCCGCTCGCGGAATTTTTCTTCGCCCTGAGCTGCATCCGGCAGCTCGTAGCAGCTTATCCACACGGCGCGAATCTCATCGGGCTTCGGAGTGTAAACGGCGGAAGTTTCCGTTGTGCTATCACTCGTCTGTTCCGGAAGTTTTGCGGGAATCCGGGCGCATGAGCAGAGCAGGCAAAAAAGAACAATGCAGGCAAAAAGGCGTTTCATTTTTATTTCTCCTTTGTTTTTTGTCTGCTATATATCTATGCGTGTCCCGCATAAAAAAGTCAGAAGCCGCTGCAAAACACAGCGGCTTCAATAAAAAATATATCTTATTTTATATTCCCGTCAATGACATCGCGCAGGCTCACGCCGTCGAGATATTCGTTGATGACGCGCTCGAGTCCCTGCCAAAGCGGAAGGGTCAAACAATCCGCGCAGCGCGGGCACTCGTTGGACTTACTGTCAAGGCACGCCACGGGCGCAAGGCTGCCCTCGGTGAGGCGCAGTATCTCGCCGACAGGGATATCCTCCGGCTCGCGCGCAAGGCGGTAGCCGCCCTGGAATCCGCGCGAAGTCTTCAAAATCCCGTCGCCTGTTAAGGCGGGTACAATCTGTTCGAGATATTTTTTCGATATATCCTGCCTTGCGGCAATATCCTTGAGAGCAACGAAGCCGTCGCCCTGATTTTCATACAAATCGATAAGCAGACGCATGGCATAGCGTCCCTTTGTGGAGATCTTCAATCAAATCACCTCTTTTTGGCGAGTATAGCACAAATTCCGCCGATTTTCAAGCAATCAGTCGATAACGACCTCTCTGTGCAGCTCGGATGAGTCATATATCGCCTGCATTATTTTGGAAGTTCCGATGGCGAGATCGATATCGGCGCGGTTATGCTCATGATTTATAACGCAGTCGACGAACGAATTTATCTCCGCTTCGTAGAAATTGTTCGTTCTGAACTTCGGCTCGCTGCGCATGAGCATGCCGTTCTTGACGGAATAAATAACAAAGCCCTCGCCGTATTCGAGCCTTATGCCCGCCTTGTCGCCGATGAAATCGATATATGTCTCATCCTCGCCGATGTTCTCCGCCCACGCGCCGTTGAAGGTTATGGTCGGGCCGTCGGTTCTGACGATGCCGGTAACGGAATCGTCAACATCGAAAACGCCATCCTTGTCGGCGGTATTCTCCGCCCACATGTTCGTATAGACATAGTCTTTTATGTTCTTGCCGAGCTTGCAGAACGCCTCGCCCGATGCGGTCAGGGGCTTGGGCTCGCCGCAGCAATAGAGAATGAGGTCGAGATAATGGACGCCCCAGTCTATCAGCGCACCGCCGCCGGACGCCGCCTTGCGGGTGAAGTCGCCGCCGATGCCGGGAATGGAGCGGTTCGCGCGGAAGCTCGCATAGACATGGTAGACCTCGCCGAGCTCGCCTGCGTCTATAAGATCCTTTATGTGATTGACCGCGTTGCCGAAGCGGTTGCACACGCCGATGCTGAGAATTCTGTCCGTCTCATGGGAGACTCGCTGCATCTCGAGTGCCTCGGAGAGCACACGAGCGGCGGGCTTTTCACTGAGGACATCCTTGCCCGCTCGCATGAAGTCTATAGCTATGACCGAGTGCAGGTCATTATGGGTGCAGACGGAAACCGAATCAAGCTCCGGGTCGTCAAGTATCTCGTGATAGTCATAGACCGCTTTTCCGCAGCCGTATTTTTCGACCGCAGCGTCCGCTCTCTCGGGGATAATATCGCAGAAATACTTTATCTCCGCCTTTTCGTTTTTCATATATGCGGGGATATGCGCAGAGTTCGCTATCGCGCCGCATCCGATTATCGCAACCTTGATTTTTTCTGACACTGAAACTCCTCCGTTTCAAGTTTATTTATCTATACATAATAATACCAAGACGGGCGCCAAAAGTAAACTCCGGCACAAAAAATATATACTTTTTTATTTTTTCGTTTAAATCGGACATTTTTTGCTTATTTGTTTCTTGTCTTTTCTCAGTGCAGGTTATATAATACAATTATATAATTGTTTCAATTTTTATCTGGAGATGATGAAGTGAGCAAAGTATCCGATTTTCTCAACTCAAAAATCGTCAAGAGCGATGTCGGAGAAGAGACCGTACTGACCTGGAAAGAGACGCTCTCTTATGCCCTCGGCCGCGGCGCGCAGGGCATGAACACGAGCATGACCAGTTCAAAGTACATAAACTTCTTCCTGACCGATGTTCTTTTCAAAAAACTCTCGAACCCAATGGGCGTTGCGTCAAAGATCAGATTTTTCTGCGGCATCTTCGACGCGATAAATGACCCGATGATGGGCGTTCTTGTTGACAAAACAAGGACAAAGGACGGTCAGATGCGACCCTATATCAAGTGGGCGCCGCTGTTCGTTTCGCTTGTCATGGTGCTGTTCTTCGTCGGCAGCGCAAACGCGAGCCCTGTGTTCAACATCATTTACACCACCTTCCTTTTCGTCATGCTCGACGTCACCTACACGGCGTTTGATATTCCGATGGGCGCTCTCGCCTTCTCGATAACCCCGAGCGGAATCGAGCGAACGAAGCTCTTCGGAGTCAGCTCAATAACCCGCTCCGTCGTCGGCGCTCTGCCGCAGGTTTTCGTCGCGGGCGCTGCTCTGCTCCCCTATTTCAAGGATCACACCCCGCAGGCATATCTGACCTCCGCGATAATCTCCGCTGTATTCATAGTCGTGCTCACGCGCCTTACATATCACAACACACGCGAGCGCGCCCAGCACCAGTCCGACACGCCGAGCGTCAAGGAGTGCTTCGCGCTCCTGTTCAAGAACCGTCCTCTGCTCATGCTCTTCTTTGCAAATATCTTCTTCCTTATCTGCAAGATACCCGAGCAGATTTCGTTCTACTTTGTCGCCGACCTTCTTTTCAACAGAAAATACAACGTCTTTATAGATGTTATCAAATTCCCGGGCTTCCTGCTCGCGGGTATTCTCGTGCCCAAGATAGTCGAAAAGCTCGGCAAGCGTGCAGACTCGCGCAGATTCTTCCAGATCTGCTGCGTCAGTGCAATAGTGCTCCACCTGCTCTTCGCGCTGACCACTTACGGCGGTCTCGTCAACAAGCCCGCAGGTCAGTCCGCTTCGATATTCACGGCTATTCTTGTTATTCTCTTCACCGGTCTTACCACCATCCCGCTTGAGTTCAAGAACCTCATGCAGAAAGAGATGGAGGCCGAGACGGTCGACTACATCGAATGGAAAACAGGACGCCGCGTTGAGGGCATCATGCTCTCGATAATGAGCTTCACGGGAAAGATTGAGAACACCTTCGCTTCGTCCATCGGCATCGCCATTCTCGGCGTTGTCGGCTATGTCAGCCACACAGAGGGCTCACTGATTCAGAACCACAGCACCAATCTCGCGTTGTTCGCAATGACAACGATAGTCCCAGCAATAGGCTATCTGCTCATGCTCATACCTATACACTTCTATAACATCACCGGCGAAGGACACAGAAAGATGATGTCCGAAATCGCCGAACGCCGCGCATCTATAGCAGCTGAGACTGCCGCCGAGAGGCAGAGCGCAGGAGAGACAAAATGAATCCACGCTTCGTTTTCATAGCCGATACCCACCACTTCTCGCGCACCCTGTCAGACGGCGGCGAGGCATATGCCTACCGCAGCGAATCGGATCAGAAGTGCCTCGAGGAGACGGGCGAGATAATCGACGCGGCTTTTGAGAAGATACTCGAAGACCCGCCCGCCGCAGTGATGATAGCCGGAGATTTGTCCGACGACGGCGAGTACATATGCCACGAGGAGTTCCGCGAAAAGCTGCGCGAGCTTCAAAAGCATGTTCCCGTATATGTCATAACCGCGACGCACGACTGGTGCTGTGATGAGAATCCGCGCAGATTCACGGGCGGCGAAGTCACAAACGACGTTGAGACAGTCCCGCACGAGGAGCTGAGCGAATTCTACCGCGAATTCGGGCTCGACCGCGCGATAAGCTCATACAAGACACATCTCGGCATATACTCATATGTCGCGCAGATTGCCGACGGAGTCCGCCTGCTCGCGCTCAACGACGACCAGAACGGCAAAGGGCGCGCGGGCTACACCCCCGACCACATGGCGTGGGTCGAGGAACAGATACGCAAGGCAAAAGAGGACGGTCAGCTGATGATCGGCATGGAGCATCACCTGCTCATCGCGCACATCCACCCGTTCATCACGAGCGGCCACTGCGTCGGCGACCGCGAAGAGGTTGCCGCGAAATTAGCGGACGCAGGGCTTCGCTATATGTTCGTCGGTCACTCGCATATTCAGAGAATAGATACATTTGTATCACCCTCGGGAAATCCGATAACGGAAGTGAACATAGGCTCGCTGTGCGGCTATCCCGCGCCGATAGTCAATGTCACTGTAACGGATGACAACCGCCTACACATAGTCACGGAGCATCTTGAGAGCTTCGAGGGCGCAGACGACGCGCAGGAGTTTTTGAAAGCGCACGCGGTGCAGATGATAGACCTGCCGCTCAAGGGCATACTCGTTAGCCGCGAAGAGTTCGGCAAAAGGCTCGACGCGCTCGGTGCGAACGGCAAGAAAATATCAGCGCTGCGCCCGATAGCAAAGCCGATAGCAAAGCTGCTGCTCGAATCCGATGTGATGAGCTTCTACAAAAAAGTGAACCGCCTGACCTTCGGCAAAATTCTCCGCAAGGAGGACGCCGAGGAGCTCGCGGACATGAAAGTTATCGACATTGTTCACAATGTCCTGCTCTCGTTCCTCGACGGCGGCATGAACAGAGTCGAGAGGGACAGCGCATACTACCGCCTCGTCACCGGGACGATATCGATTCCCTCGCGGATAATGAAAAACAACTCGCTGTTCAGAAAGCTAAACGAGTGCGCCGACGCGATACTCACGGGCAGCGACCCCGACCCCGAGGACGCAATAATATAAAAAATACAGGGCTTCCGTTAAAAATCGGAAGCCCTGTTTGATTTTCTGCTGTCAATGGAAATCCCACGAATCGATATCGGCATAGACATCGTTGATATGATTAGCGTTGCCGTATTTCAGCGTGCGCGTGTATATCGCAAGCCCGGAACGGTAGCAAAGCGGGACGAACGGCATATCGGCATTGAACGCATCTATAAATGTGTTCACATCGGACGAGCCTGCGAGAAACGCCGAATACGCAGTGCTCGCGGCGCCCGAAGTGTTGATGCCGTAAGCCACGCTGCCGCCGCTCTTGAGAAGCGGCGAAAGGCTCATATTCTCGGTGAGCTTGACCTCGCCTATATACATATCATATTTGCCGGACGCGACCGCCGAGCGGTAATCTTTTTCGCTCAGCGCGCTGACGGTGACGGAGATTTTGAGCTTTTCGAGCATCTCTTTTATGCTCTGCGCCGCCGCCGATTTGAAGCCGTTGTCTTTGTTGACGACTATTTTCAGCGAAAGCTGTTTTTTGTTCGCGTCCGCGCGCACGGCGTCATTTTTTGAAGTATATCCCGCCTCGTCAAGCAGCTTTCCCGCCGCTTCGAGGTCGGTTTTGACTGTATAATCTTTGCCTGAGATAACATTCCAGTCGGGGTTGAACGGAGTATACGCCGCTTTTGCGTGACCCTGGAACGACTCGTCGGCGAGCTTCGCCCTGTCAATGGCAAGCGCCACCGCCTGACGTACCTTCTCGGATGAGAGCGCGGAGCTGCTCTTGTTGAAAGCGAGATAGACTAAATTATTCATCAGGATATCTGCGACCGACGAGGAATAGCGGGTATAAGAGCCGCCGCGCAGATCGTCAAAAGCGAAGCTTATATTGCCGATGGCGAGGGTATATTTGAGCATGCTCAAATCTTTGACATCATAGAGAGTGATGCTCGTTTTCTTCGGCGAGAAGTTGCCGCGCGCGCTGCTCGCTTTGAGATAGCCGACGCCGTTTTCCGAAGAATATGTGTATCTGCCTCTGCCCGCAGCGCCGTCCTCGGTCGAGCCGCCCTTTGTGACAGCAAAGGTCAGACAGTTGACGGCATACGGATCGTCATCGGCGAGAGAAAACACGACGCTGTTCCCGCTGACTTTTGCGCTGCTGAAATTCGCAAGCTGAGTTTTATATGCGGGCGATTTCTTCGCGCTCTCAAACGAGGCGACAACATCGGAAGCCGAGACGCCCGAACCGTCCGAGAACTTTGCAGACGCAAGAGATACCGTCAGGGTTCGACCGCTGCGGCTGTAATTCGACGCGAGAAGCGGCTGAGGATTATAATTTTTGTCGAGGGCAAACAGGCCGTCATAGATAAGCGGCATCAGTTGCTGGTTGAGCATACTTGTTGCCGTAAAAGGATTGAGCTTATCGCCTTTTGAATACGGCAGTTTGAGGGTCTGCACCGCCTCGACCGCCTCGGGCGGCATGGTGGTTGTCTCGTCCCCGCCGTCTTTTTTGTTTGAACAGCCGCTGAATGCGAAAGAAAGCGTAACCGTCAGCACAAGTATCGCCGCCGCGGCGCGGATAATTTTTTTCTTCATACTTATCTCCTCTCGGGGAAGTGTAAAGTTATATAGCTTTACGTTATTTTATCAGATCTTTGATTATCTCGCCCGCCATTATCATGCCTGCAACGGGCGGAACAAACGATATACTCCCGGGCAGTGCCCTGCGTGAAGTCACTTCGGCGGTCTCATTCGGCTTTATCGGCTGCTCGGGTGACCAGACGACTTTCAGGTGACTTATGCCTCTGACCTTCAGCTCGCGGCGCATCACGCGGCACAGCGGACAGACCGAAGTTTTTGTGATATCAGAGACCCGAAAAAGCGTCGGGTCGAGCTTATTTCCCGTGCCCATGCACGATATCAGCGGTATCCCCCGCCTCTGCGATTCGATGGCTAACGACAGTTTTGCCTGAACGGTATCGACCGCGTCAGCCATATAGTCATAGCGGTTCTCGAAGAAATCCGCGGAATTCTCTTCGAGATAGAACCCGTCGATAATATTCACCTTGCAGTCGGGATTTATATCTTTTATTCTCGCCGCCGCGACCTGAGTTTTTTTCATGCCGACCGTTGAAGAGAGGGCGTATAGCTGGCGGTTGATGTTGGTAATCGCAACCTCGTCATTGTCGATAACGGTCAGCTCGCCGACTCCTGCGCGGGCGAGCGCCTCCGCAGTATAAGAGCCGACGCCGCCGAGCCCGAACACCGCGACATGGCAGCGGCTCAGCTTTTCGACCGACTCCCCGCCTATGAGCATTTCACTTCTTGAAAAGCGCGAAAGGTCCAAAATATCTGCCTCCGGTAGTTTCTTATGGGATTATTGTACACCATGGGCGAAGATTTTGCAATTTTTTATTGATAAAAGCGCGGTTGCGGTTGTTTTTTTGTCCGCTAAAGGTTATAATTAAATGAATATCAATCAAAATAAAGGATGTCATTTGAAATGAAATTAGGAATAGTAGGTCTGCCGAACGTCGGCAAGAGCACACTTTTCAACGCCATCACAAACGCGGGCGCGCAGTCCGCGAACTACGCGTTCTGCACCATCGAGCCGAATGTCGGCGTGGTCGCAGTGCCGGACGAGCGGTTGGACAAGCTCGCCGAGATGTATCACCCGGACAAGATAACCCCCGCGACGATCGAATTCGTTGACATAGCGGGTCTTGTGCGCGGCGCATCGAGAGGTGAAGGTCTCGGCAACAAGTTCCTCTCGCACATAAGAGAGGTCGACGCGATAATACATGTTGTTCGCTGCTTCGAGGATGACGACATTGTCCATGTTGACGCGACTATCGACCCGAAGAGAGATATCGAGACGATAAACCTCGAGCTCATCCTTTCCGACCTCGAGATGGTCGAGCGCAGGATAGACAGGGTCGCAAAGCAGGCGAGAAACGATAAATCCGCAGCCGCCGAGCTCGAGTTCCTCAAGAGACTCAAAACCGAACTTGAGAGCGAAGTGCCCGCGAGAAATGTCGAGTGCAACGAGAACGAGCGCGAATTTTTAGCTCAGATCGCCCTGCTCACCGCGAAGCCGGTAATATATGCCTGCAACATGAGTGAAAACGATTTTGCAAACAATATTGATACAAACCGCCACTATCTCGCGGTCAAAGAAATAGCCGCCGCAGAGGGTTCGGAGGTTCTGCCGATCTGCGCGGAGCTTGAGGCTGAGATAGCCTCGCTCGAAAAAGAGGAGCGCGAGATGTTCCTGACCGATCTCGGAATCGAGAAAGGCGGACTCGATCTGCTCGTTCAGCGCAGCTATCACCTGCTCGGTCTTATCTCATATCTGACCGCCGGCAAGCCCGAAGTCAGAGCCTGGACGATAACCCGCGGCACGAAGGCTCCCCAGGCGGCAGGAAAGATTCACTCCGACTTTGAGCGCGGATTCATACGCGCCGAGGTCATAAGCTTCGACGATCTCATCGCCTGCGGTTCTCTGACCGCCGCAAAGGAAAAGGGTCTTGTCCGCAGCGAGGGCAAGGAATATGTCATGAACGACGGCGATGTCGTGCTGTTCAGATTCAATGTGTAAAAGGAGTTAATTATGGCTGAGGACAACAACATTCTTGATTTTTATCCCGACGGCGAGGAGGATTCCTGCGCCGAGGACAGCTACGTTACTCTCGTTGACGACGAGGGCAACGAGGTTGAGATGTCGGTAGTCGACATAGTCGAGCACAAGGGCGAAAATTATGTCATTCTCCTGCCCGTTGAAAACATCGAATCGGGCGACATGCAGTTCGCCGTGATGAAGATCGAATACGACGAGGAGACCGACGAATACACCTATGTGACCGGCAACGAGCCGGAATACGACGAGGTTTTCATTGAGTTTCGCGAGAGACTCGAACAGGAGCTGAGCATCATTGGCGATGACGGTGACGAGTTAGACAGCGAAAACGACATCGATCATTTCGACGAGGACAACTGATAAAATAACAAGCAAAAGCCGCCCGACTGTAATAAATACAGCCGGGCGGCTTAATTTTTTATATCAATCCGAGCTTTTTGAACGCGTTATAGAGTCCGTTTGAATTTATATCGTCGGTCACCATATCGGCGGCCGCGCGCAGAGCCGGAGTTCCGTTGCCCATGGCGACTCCGAAAGAGGCGAAGTCCATCATCTCAAGATCGTTGTCGCCGTCGCCAAAGGCTATTGTCGCGCTCTGAGGCGCGTCAAAGCGGCGCAGTATCTCCGCCATGCCGGTAGCTTTGGTGTATCTGCTGTCTGTCACCTCGCCGCAGCGGTCGCCCATGTTGCCGAAGCTGTATCGCACGACGCTGAACCTGTCCCCAAGGTCAGCGGCAACATCGGAAAGCCCTTTCGGTGCTCCGTAATATATGAGCTTTTCGGCAACCGTAAGTTCGGGCACGCTCTCGACTATTTTTGTCATGCCGAAGAGCGAATCTATCTTGCCGCGGTCGATGCCGTCGGCGAGATAATGCTCAACTATCGCGTCCCCGCACCACTTTTCGAGCATCAGCGTGTGCTCTGTCTGCACGCAGTACGGAGTGTGCGCGGCGGTGAAATAATCCGCAAGAAAGGTTATATATTCTTTTGAAAAGCAGTGCTGAGCTATGCACTCGCCGTCTGCCATAACATATGCGCCAGATGAGCATACCGCGCCGTCGAAATCCACCTTTTCGAGAAGCCACGGATATATCTGCAAACGCTGTCTGCCAGTGCAGACGAATAGCTTATGTCCGTTTGATTTTGCGGTTTCCAGTGCCTTGAGCGCTGAGTCGGCGAGCTTGCCCTGAAAGTCGACAAGCGTTCCGTCTATATCAAGAAAAATATATTTGCAGTCCATGCATTTCCTCCGAAAGCGTTTTCATTATGATAGCACAACCCGCGCTTTTTGTCCATTGCCGATTGAAAAAGCCGGTGCGTTTATAGTATAATCTTTTACACAGGGAATTTACAAGGCGGTGGAAAGCATGACTGATATCGAACACGCAAAACAGCTTCTTACAGGCGAGGGATACACCTGCGTCATTTGCAGAGGCGATGACATACACACGAGCGAAAAGCGTGGAGTCGCGCCGCTCATTGAGCTTTTAGACAGCAATATTGATGTCCGCGGATATTCCGCCGCAGATAAGACGGTCGGCAAAGCGGCGGCGATGCTGTTCGTATTGCTCGGCGTCGGCGAAATATATGCCGTAGTTATGAGCCGTAGCGCCAAAAAGATTCTTGACGTGCACGGGATAAAATATTCCTGCGGCGAAGAGGTCGAATATATAATAAACCGCAAAAAAGACGGCATGTGCCCGATGGAAAAGGCGGTTATGGACATTGACGACCCCGCCGAGGCTCCGAAAAAAATAAAAGAAACGATTGAAAAGATGAGAAAGGGCGGCTGACATGAAGCTTCATTACATGGGCAAGTTCAACCTCGACCCGGACAGCCTGCCGCAGGCGGAGCACAAGCCCGGCGCGGTGGAGTTCAAAGAGGCGGACAGCATGAAAAAATTGTCCGTTATCGCGAACACCGTCGCCTGCATAATACTCGTCATTCTCGGCGTGGCGGCGTTCTTCAGAATTGTTCCCGTTGCAGAACCAAAATCCGCGACAATCACCTGGTTTGCGGCGCTCCTCGGCTCTATAGTGATAATCTTCCCGCACGAGCTGCTCCACGCCGCCTGCTTCAAAAAAGACGTATATCTTTACACGAATCTCAAGCAGGGCATGCTATTTGTTATCGGCACGGAGACGATGAGTAAGGGCAGGTTCATATTTATGTCGATGCTCCCGAACTTAATTTTCGGCATCGTCCCCTATGTTATCGGCATGATTTTCCCGAAGTTTATATTCATGACCATGTTCGGCATGATCTGCACAAGCATGGGCGCAGGCGACTACTACAATGTTTTCAACGCCATGCGCCAGGTGCCGAAGAACGGAAGAGTATATATGTCCGGCATGCGGTCGTATTGGTATGTGGAGGAATAAGCCTTTAAAAATAAAAAACGCCCCGGCACGGATTATATTTTCCCGTGTCGGGGCATTTTCAAGAGAAGAAGTTAGCCGTTGTAGGACGCCACATTCGTGATAACGACCCTATGACCCGTGTACTGCTTTTTCACCAGGTCCATCGCGATGCCCGATGTCACAGCAGAAACAATCTGCTCACCGCGCATGTTATCAACAAGAAATGATATTTTCCACCGCTGCATAAGTTCACCTCCCTTTCGCTTGTTGAAATGAGTATACTAAAAGCGATGGGTCAAAATCGGGGCGAACTATCATAAAAAGGCAGCTCACAATTGCAGTAATGGGACAAATATGGTACACTGTTACAGGTATAATATAGCCGAGGTGAAAAGAACATGTACAGTCCTGAATCCAAAAAGTTGGCTCTGACACGCATTAAAGAGATATTTGAAACCTACAGCGACTTCGAGCATCCGCTCACACAAAACGACATAGCCGAACACCTTGATCACGACTACGGAATCAATATAGACCGAAAAACAATCGGCAGAAACATATCGCTTCTCAAAGAGACCGGCATTGAAATAGAATCCGACCACCGCGGGAGCTATCTTGGCAGCAGATTGTTTGAGGACTCCGAGCTTCGTATGCTCATCGACGGCATTCTGTGCAGCAAATATATCACCGCCAAGCATTCGGAGGATCTGATAAAGCGCATTTGCGGGCTTTCGAATATATATTTTCGCTCGCACATAAAAAATATTTTTTCCGTTACCGAGCGCTGCAAAACGGAAAATCCGTCTCTCTTCTATAATATTGAAGTGATCGACGATGCCATCGAAAAAAATCGGCAGATAACTTTTGACTACAACAAGTACGGAGCCGACAAGCAGCTGCACAAATCCGCCGAGCACACCGCCTCGCCCTATCAGCTGATAGTTCACAACCAGCGATATTATCTCATGGCGCTCAACGAGCAATGGCAGAACATAATCTATTATCGCCTGGATCGCATAACAAACATGCGGATTACCGATCTGCACATGACCCCGCTCAGGAGCATAAGGGGATACGAAAACGGCATCGACTACGGCGAGATTTCTTCCGCGCTCCCGTATATGTTCGCAGACAAGCCGCAGACCGTCGAGATGATTGTAAGCGGCTGCATAATCGACCAGGTTATCGACTGGTTCGGAAAAGACATACGCATCTGTGATATCGGGGACGGCAAATTCAAGGTCACCCTGCGGGTGAGCCTCAACGCCATGGAATATTGGGCGATGCAGTATATCAACTTCGCCGAAATAGTTTCCCCTGCCGGTCTGCGCGAGAAGATCAAAGATAATCTCAGCAGCGCTGCGAAGAAATATGAATAATAAACAGGCTGAGCAAGCACTGAAGCTGCTCAGCCTGTTTTATTTATTGCTGTATGCTTTTAAATTCATCTTCAAGCTTTTTAAGCTTATCAGTATCTTTTACGAGCCAATAGCTCGGGTGATAAACCTCGAGCACCGGGACCGCCTTGCAGGAATCAACATTTGAAAGACAGTCTCTCACGCCCGACCCGCAGCACACTATAATATCCGGCGAAATTATTTTGATTTCCCTGTCTATCAAGTCTTTATAAATTTTGGCATAACCGCGAAGGTCGGTTTTACATTCCGTAAACCCGCCGTGTTTGTTTATATTCATGAAAGCCACATACCGCAAGGCGGAGATATCTTTTTCAGGCGTTTCAAAGTTTTCGTTCAGTATTGCATTGGCAAGAAGCGCAAGTCCCGGGGAAAAACGGCCTTTTTTCGCTTTCGCGTCTCCGAATGCCACCCTGCGGCACCAGAATCCGTCATTTTGTGCGTTCTCAAAATTTTTCTCAATGGTATTTCCTTTTTTGAGGCACGCCGCCTCTTTGGCAATAAAAAGAATCTTCTTGGGGCTTTGCATATACGAAGCCTCATCGATTATTCCGTCGGGGATAAAATTGCTTTTTGATATATTTTCACCGTCGTAGTTCTCTGCCTCATGGCGCTCTCGCCACTCTTCAAACAGCTCGTCCAGCTCTGCGCTACGGTTATCACTCATAACCTTGCCTCCCCGTTTTTTATTATATTATATTATCCCGAGCCAACTTTGTCAACGAAAGTTATGTCTGCTTTTTGGGTCATTCATCCTGCTAAAATAGGAATCAAGAGGGGTGAAAATATGGCTGCAAAAGCAATTTTAGAAATTCCGGACGGATATAAAATCGAAGAGAAATCATATATTGTTGACCGCGAAACCGCATGCCGCATTTTAACATCGGAAAAACAAAGGAAATTCACATATGCCAAAAAGCTCGGTGAAAAAGTTGAGCTCACGCAGCATATAATTATCTGCCCTGTCTGCGGACACCGAATGCCCGCCTATCCGCGATATACAAACGGTTGGCTGACGCAGAGCTCTTCAAAAATAGCAAAGACTCCGAAAAATGTCATCAGGCAATGGTGCGAAGATAAAAGAAATGATTCAAAAGATACTATTTACTTGAATTTCATATCACAACCGGTGCTTGAAAATATAATATACACCTGCCCCGAATGCCTCTGTGAATCTAATTTGTTCAGCAAAACTATGCGCTGCGAATTGAATTACCGCCGCCACAAGCTCTCAATATCCAGACAAATCGACGACACAAAAACGCTTTTGTCCGTCTCATGGCTCAAGGGAACGGTGAGCGTAAATTTTCCGATGCACGAGGAGCTTACATTTAACTTCAAAAACGGTCACACGTTCGTGCGGCTTCTGGACAGAAACGGGGCGGCAATTGCAACATGCGATGTCACCGAGCGAAAGGAGCTTTTGCAGGATAGCTTTTTTGCAAGATTATTGGGGTGTAATAAAAGAGTCGTTCGCCTTGTCAAAAAATTTTTTGTCCGCGAATGGCAGTCTAATCTGCCTTTTAAAACATCGGAGCTCAATCTGACAAAGTTCATGCTTTTAACCGAGTTTATAGGATACCCGAAGATTTTCTATCATTCGATACCGTATGCAATCGGGACGCACAATGTATACGCATTATTTAAGAGCAGGCGCAAGGCTCTGCACAGCGCTCGGCGGATAGTAAAACGGTATGAATCCGTATCATGGATGAGAGCAAAAAGCATCCGAAAGCTGATTTTTTTAAATCCTGCTTTTTTATTCTACGAACATGAATGCGAGGCTCTCTCCGAAATCTTTGTCAACGTAAATCTGTTCCGCTCGGTTTTGTGTATGCCCGATATTTTTACGGTTCTCGGCAGACTCAACGAAAATCGCGGCATACTTGACTTTTTGCGTGATTACGCCGCCGTTAAAGGTGAAATGTCGTTGAAACGCGAGATGATGACCTCACCATTTTATTTAAATGAGTACGCCTTCCGTTACGGCGGTTTGAGCGACCGGGCGAAAGTGCGCGAGAGAAAACAATGGAAAAACGGTATTTCAATAAAGGATATATATAAATTTGACACCGCAAGAGTATCACTTCCCGTCTTCTCTTGTGATATCGGGATACCCGATTGCGTCGTATACGGATTTCATTTTTTCCGTCTCGGCTCCGAGAGCGACTATTTTGAAGCTTCAAACAAGCTGAATAATTGTCTGCGCTTTTTCCCGGATCGCTCCGACAAGGCCGATAATAACCCTGTCATATGTGTGTCTAAAGGCGAAAAGTTAGTCGCCGCGATAGAGGTGCACGGCAAATCAATTGTGCAAGCTTCCGGATATTCAAACAGACCGCTTGAGTATGACCCCTATCTGTACAAGGCGTATACCCGTTGGTGCAAAAAATACGGCTTGCGCGAGGGCGAAATATGAAAGAATCCCGACACGCAAGCCCGATTCACACAAGGAATAATAAAACGGTTCGGTTTATTAAAAGCCGAACCGTTTAATTCATATAAACTCGCTTATCGGGATCTTATTGATATCTTTGCCTTTTTCATCTTTGAAGAAATCTTTTCTTCCGGTGCTTTCATAATCCCACAGCACGGTAATGTTATCTATCCGCACAGCATTCTCACGGACGAATCTTTTGATGACGGCCGTCCAGTCAAAACCGGCCGCAGAAACGCGAAAAAACATATCGCGGCAGTCTTCAACAGTGTCGTACATCCCGCCCAATCTGGCTCGCAAAAACTCGTCGTTCAGAGCTTCGATAACAAGCGAATTTAGCTCTCGGACATTCATATTAATCCCGGTCGGCAATTTATCGACAACCGCCAAGACAAAATCGACAGTCAGAAAATTATACTGTTTGTCCTCAATATCAATCATGAGATCGTGCACGGTATCCCCGTTGTAACCCGGGTACTCATGTCCGGAGTCTCCACGGCTCAGACCCTCGGCGTATGCCGATATGAGATTCAATATCAAACATTTCGTCCCGCACCGTGCCGTGTGTTTATACAGCCACTCTGCGGCATAGAGCGTGTCCTCCGCATCCTCACTGTCTGCGTAATAGTGACTGGTGCACGCAAAAGCCTTGCCATCCTGTCTTATCATCCACGCCGTTTCTCTGTTCATAACATTCCTCCTTTGATGCATTATACCAAACTCAATGCGTCAAAATCGGGACAAAAAACTGAGGATAAATTAAACAAAGCAGCAAGAATAAATCTTGCTGCCCTGGGATTTGTCTTTTTTTACAGACCTGTTCAATTATTTAATCAAGCGACTCCAAAATTTTTTCAATGGCCTCCGCATTGATTTTCTTTCTGTCTCCTTTTACGGCAACAGTCATATTGCATCTTCTGAAAATATACTTTGCGGCGTCGATTATCTGCTCCTTAGTTACTCTGAACCTGCCGTAAAATTCATCCGAATAATCTATCGGCTGCGTTTTTAATATATGGTTGTAGTAAGCCATATTCCAATTCAAATTATCCGGATTATCCAAATCCAGTTCCCAATTAAACATCTCATAATTAAGATTCGCTTCAAAGTTAAACCGACCGTCTTTTGCCGCATTCAACAACTCGACAACCGTTTTGAAAACGTCCTCAATCTTATTTCTGTCAACTTCAAAGCTGAAGTTAATATTGCCTACATTGTCATATTGCTCAAAAGTGCTGTCGTATGAATAAATAATAGGATTGTCCTCGGACAGATAATTATACACCAACGCTTTATCACCATTGAACAGCAATGCATAAAGTAAATCATAGACTCCGCCCGGATATTTTGAACAATCAACATCAAATCCTATCTGAATATAGTGCCAATAATTATTTTTGATCCAAATTTTCTTTTCCCTATGAAAGAACTCGTCATTAACGGTAACTGTATTCGTAAAGCCCGGATTGCCTTGGCAAATATCAAGCTTGCTGATTTTTTTGTTCAGGGCGTCGAGGTTCTCATCAGAAATATTGCCGGTCGCATATACAAAACAATTACCGGCAGAAAGCACCTTTTGTCTGAACTCATTTATTTTCTTGACAGAAACTCTGTCAACTGTTTTGCAATATCCCAATACTATCTTTTCAACTTCGCTGTTTTTCCAAACTATGCTGTCAAAATAAAAATCGAGTGAACTGCGCCGATCTTTTTCTCTGATTTCGGCTTTGATCCGTCCTTTCTCATTATTGAAATCATGCGAGGTCAGCTTGATTTCATCAAACAATCCGCATAAAATCTCAATGGCAAAATCGAATTCATGCTGAGGCCCGTCTATAGTAAAGCTCACAAACTTCTTATAAGTTGAAGCCTGAAAGCACAAGCCGTGCATTGCAAGGAGCTCATAAAAATTTTCGTATTTATTTTTAATATTTCTGAAAACGACATGTTCAAAAAGATGGCTGATGCCGTTATTTGAAATGTCCTCAAAAATGCTGCCGGCTCTCACATATAGCGACAGGCAGAAGCTTCTGAGATTCGGATTTGTCAAAGAATATATAGAAATACCGTTGACCGAAACCGAGCGTTCGTTCATACATAATCACCTCTTTATACAATGATTATATACTATTAGCTTTAAATCCGCAATATAGTAATTGGGTTGAGCCAGCCATTGTCTGGTTGCGTATACAGCTGATGGTGTTCGAGCGGCTTATGTATCGCTAAGCCGTTTTGGACTCGAACCAAGGACGCATACAGTCAGAAATATAGTCGCCTTGCAGAGGGATGCCCCAAAATGCGAGCATTTGGGGGAGAGGACGAGGTGCGTAATGAATGAGTTTTCGCCAAAGGCGAAAGCGAGTGATATGGAGCCACCGAGGACGAGGAGCGCTTCGCAATGCTCGTTGTTTCTTCCTGCTCAGAGCACCGCTTCATCTGCCGCAGGCAGCGCGGTGCTCCGAGCCAGTTAACAGCCGTGTGGCTGTGTGTGGCGGGGTCGACGGTTTGGGTCAGCAAGTAAAGTGAAAAAGAGCAGGAAGATTTTAGTCTTACTGCTCTGTTAGTTAAATAAAATTCACTTAGTACAATGATTTTTTAATAAATGAAGTGTTTGCTCCGCAAACACGAAGCGACAACTTCGTTGTCATGAAGCGTTCGCTATGCTCGCATGAAGTAAACGCACCTCTTGTTTTTCATGCGGTTTGACCGCACTTCATTAGCGAAGCGACTTCATTTTTCATGCACCGAAGGTGCGCTTAATTGAAAAAGCACCTGCAAATGCAAGTGCTTTTTCCTGGCTCCCCCTGTTGGACTCGAACCAACGACCCTGCGGTTAACAGTGGTTGTGACGCGAATATCAAACAGTATCATTCGATTCCATGCAGTGTAGAACCGTGATTTTACCTATATAACGCAATTAATAAACGGTTCGCATGGTGCGAAAAATCGCTAAATAATAATGGTGTTAGACAATTGTTAGACGGTTTGCTTGCTGTTGTTTTATATAGCGGAGTGGAGCAGTTGGTAGCTCATTAGGTTCATGCCCTAAAGGTCGTGGGTTCAAGTCCCGCCTCCGCAACCAATATCCCATGTGTACAGCGGGGACGTGTGGGGTTGCGTCACAAGCTCGGTACGTCAGACTATCCGCACCTCTCTATGATGTGTCCCAGCGATATCAAATCCGAGTATATGCATCCTTGGCTCAATGGTAGAGCGGCTGCCTTGTAAGCAGCGGGTTGCGTGTTCGAGTCACGCAGGATGCTCCAAAAATCCAAGCGCGAGAAGTTAAGTATCGGGCGTTCCGGGACGAATCGGGCGCACAAGTTTGCGGACGGTAAAACGATGGCTGACGAAAAGACGTGACTTGGATTTTAACTTAGGTTATCAAAAGGCTCATTCGCCTTTGTATAGGAAGCGTTACGACGTTTCCTTAGTTTTACAAATACCGCCCATATGGGCGGTTCAATTAGACAACTCCATTTTGTCGGCTGCTTGCAAGCGGCTTCAAAATTTCATTCCTCCTTAAGCAGAACTTTGGGCGGGTATTATGCAAGCGATATCCGTCCGAGTCCTGCAATACAGCGCTTTGGTGTAAGGGCAGCACATCAGATTTTGGCTCTGATAGTGTAGGTTCAAATCCTGCAAGCGCCGCCAATTTAACTTTTTGCGTCCCGTATAGGGGCGCTATTTTTATATGTAAAGGATGTGGGTAATATAGCTCAAAACTCAATAGGTCGCTCTAAATCGACCTCAAAGAAAAAGAAAAAGCCCGCGTCGTCCAACGGTCGAACCGAGTTCTTTATTCAAAAGATTAACGCTGATTATTGTGATGTTGAAGCTATTGCTGATGGTACTTACCTGTACACGGTAGATATGTCGCAGATTAAGGAAGAGGAACTTGGGTTTTACCCGCCCGAGTTTACAAAAATGTGGAATGCGTATAAAACAGATGGCGTAAAAAAACAGTTTGTGCCAGAAGAGATATCTTGGTGTCTCCCCTTTTGTACAGCAGACGGCGATGACGACGCGTATTCCTATATTCTCTATGTGGATATCGGCGCCGTAATGCAGTATGCCTCTTACCTGAACGCCGCTTTTTTCGCGGTGCTGGCCGTTTTGACCGTGCTGGTATGCTTGTTCGGCTGGAAGCTCGGCGGCTATGTTGAGAAGGCGCACGAATCGCAGAAATGGTTTTTTCAAAACGTATCACACGAGCTGAAAACGCCGATGATGGCGGTTCAGGGCTGCGCGGAGGGCATAAACACCGGTGTTTTAGAGCCTGTCGAAGCGTCAAGGGTCATTATCGAGGAAAACGAGCAGATGTCAAATTTGATAGAGGAGCTGCTCGCGCTCTCGCGGCTCGAGGCGGGACAGTTTAAATCGGACTTTCACTCGACGGATGTGCGCGAGCTTCTGTACGACTGCCTGCGCGGCACGGAGCACCTCGCGCAGCAGAGAAATCTGCGTATCACCCCGATATTTGACGACGACCCCGTAACGGTCAGCTGCGATGAAATTCATCTGCGCCGTGCTTTTACGAATATAATCACCAATGCGCTGCGCTATGCAAAAGAAAAGATAATAATTGAGTGCAGGCAGGAAAAAGGCAAGGCCGTTATCCGCATCCGAGACGACGGCGAGGGCATCGCACCCGAGCTTCTGCCGCATATTTTTGACCGCTTTTTCAGCACGAGAAAGGGCGGAGCGGGAGTCGGTCTCGCCCTGACAAAGGAGATAGTCAGCCTTCACAGGGGAACGGTGCGCGCGTCAAACGACAGCGGAGCGGTGTTTGAAATTATCCTGCCTATAGGATGAGCTTATTTTCACGCAACGAACTAAACGGCAAGGCCGAAGTATTTACTTGAAGATAAAAATGTGGTATAACTGTAATCGTAAGCCGGATCGGAATCCATCATAAAGGAGCTTGCGATATGTCCCAGGTAACAAAGCGCGCGTTAGAGCAATCCTTAAAAAATCTTCTTTTAAAAAAGCCGCTGACCAAAATTACGGTGAGTGACATCGCAGACGACTGCGGAATCAACCGTATGACCTTCTACTATCACTTCAAGGATATCTACGACCTTGTTGAGTGGTCGTGCCTCGAGGACGCCAAGCGGGCGTTGGACGAAAAAAAGACCTATGACACGTGGCAGCAGGGATTGCTGCAGATTTTCGAGGCAGTTCAGCAGAACAAGCCGTTCATTCTGAATGTTTACCGCTGCGTGCACAGAGAGCAGGTTGAAAAATATCTCCAGCCGCTGGTGGACGAGCTTTTAATCGGCGTCATAGAAGAAAAAGCGAGCGGCATGACGGTTCGGGATGAGGACAAGCAGTTTATCGCCCAGGCCTACGGCTATATGTTTATCGGGCTCATGCTCGACTGGATCAAGGATAATATGCGCGAGAACCCGCAGCAAATCGTCGACAGGCTGAACAGGCTCATCAAAGGTTCCCTGTCCGCGGCTCTCTCCAGATTTAAGCTTTGATTTTATCATTTCGCCGCATTTGATAAATTTTTTTACAATACCGTGCCCCGTGATAAGACTTTTATCACGGGGGTTTTTCTGTTTATTGTAAAATAGTTTCGGCGGGGTATACTGTAATCACAAAGAAAAACAGGAGGTTTCCACTATGTATTACTCTGCAGGAACTTATGAATCATTCGCTCATCCAGAAAAGCCGAAGGATGTCGATAAGAAATCGGCTTACATCATCGGCACCGGACTTGCAGGTCTGACGGCTGCCTTCTATCTGGTTCGTGACGGACAGATGAAGGGCGAGCACATTCATCTGCTTGAAAAGCTCGAGCTTGCCGGCGGCAGCTGCGACGGTTACAGGGATGTCACAAAGGGCTTCTTCATGAGAGGCGGCCGTGAAATGGACAACCACTTTGAGGTAATGTGGGATACATTCCGCGACGTGCCGTCCATCGAGACTCCTGGCGTCTCGGTGCTCGACGAATACTATTGGCTCAACAAGCACGACCCGAACTATTCTCTCTGCCGCGCCACTGTGAACCGCGGCGAGGACGCTCACACCGACAAAAAGTTTGAACTCGATAAGGATTCCGCCATGGCGCTCTCGAAGCTGTTCCTGACGCCCGAAAAGGATCTTGAGGACAAAAAGATTTCCGACGTTTTGCCGGACTCTTTCTGGGGCACCAATTTCTGGCTCTATTGGCAGACGATGTTCGCATTCCAGCGCTGGTCAAGTGCGTTGGAGATGAAGCGCTACCTCTGCCGCTATGTCCATCACATCGACGGACTGCCCGATTTCAGCGCTCTGCGTTTCACAAAGTACAATCAGTATGAGAGCATGATTTTGCCGCTCGTAAAATATCTCGAGGCTCACGGCGTGCGCATTGAGTACGGCATGGACGTCAAGAACGTTATCATCGAAAACGATGGCGACAAAAAGGTTGCAAAGAAAATAGTTTATGTCAAGGACGGTAGGGAGCAGTCCATAGACCTCGTTGAGGATGACCTTGTGTTCATCACCAACGGCTGCTGCACCGACACCTCTTGCTACGGCGATCAGACCCATGCGCCCGACCTGTCCGAGGTCAAGAACGGCTGCGGCGAATCGTGGGATATGTGGAAGGCCATCGCCGCTCAGGCAAAGAACGGCGAATACGGAGATCCCGACAACTTCTGCAGCGACGTTGAAGCCACCAACTGGATGAGTGCAACAGTCGCCACCTCGGACGAGAAAATCATCAAATATATCATGAACGTCTGCAAGCGCGATCCCCGCGCCGGCAAGGTAACTACGGGCGGCATAGTGACCGTCAAGGACAGCACCGACAACTGGTATCTCTCCTGGACAATAAACCGCCAGCCCCAGTTCAAGTCTCAGGACAGGAACACGGTTCTTGTATGGCTCTACTCTCTCAACACAAACAAAGAGGGCAACTATGTCAAGAAAGCCATGCGTGACTGCACGGGCGAGGAAGTCTGCCGCGAATGGCTGTATCATATCGGCGTACCGACCGAGGAAATAGACGCTCTGGCGCATGATTCCTGCAACACAACCACTTGCTTCATGCCCTATATCAACGCCTTCTTCCAGCCGAGAAAGAAATCTGACCGCCCGAAAGTCGTGCCCGACGGAGCCGTAAACTTTGCATTCATCGGCCAGTTTGCCGAGACTCCCCGCGACACCATCTTCACCACCGAGTATTCTATGCGTACCGGCATGGAATCGGTCTATACCCTGCTCGACATTGACCGCGGCGTACCGGAGGTCTGGGGCAGCAAGTACGATGTGCGCGAGCTTCTGCGTGCGTGCTATTACGCCATAGACAAAAAGCCCATAAGCGAAGTTAAGCTCTCCTTCGCCGAAAAGGAGCTGCTCAAGGTCGTTTTGAAAAAAACCAAAGGCACCGACATCGAGCTTCTGCTCAAAGAGAGCGGCCTTATTGAGTAATCAGCCCGCTCGCGGCTGCCATGATAAATTCGGAGCTGCTCGGCGGTAAATCAGCCTGAAAAGCAAAAATAAGCAACGTCCCTCCCTCGATAATATACGTTACCGAGGGAGGGCGTTGCTTTACAAATGTATAATTAAGAGATAGGAGTTTTCTATATTTTATGTCTTACAGCTTCACTCCGCATTCGGAGCAGAAGGCGCTGTCGGCGGTGATTTCGGCGCCGCAGTTCGGGCATTTTTGTCCGAGCTTTGCGCCGCAGCGGTTGCAGAACTTCGAGCCGGGGGCAAGCTGCGCCTTGCAGCTCGGGCACAGCGTCATTCCGGTCGCCACGGTCTGACCTGCGCCGGACACCACCACCGGCTGTCCGCCGGTCATAATGGTGTTCTCTATAACCTGAAACACCTCGGAGGGAAGCTTTTTCTGCTTGTACGCGCCCATTCCGGCGGTTATCGCCAGCGGCCACGCCACAAACAGTCCTATTGCTCCTGCGCCTATTTTATCCGACCACTGCCCCTCGCCTACGCTGACATTCAGCTGATCTCCCGCGACCGCCATCTGAACGGTAACAGCAAGGCGCATTCCCGTGAGCGTCTTCCAGCCGTCCTTGGGCTGACTCGCCTGCATGACATAGCCGTCCGTAGTTTGGGAGCTCTGGACGTCCATACCCTTCTCGGTACGGAAAAAGCCCTCCAAGCGGGTAACTATATCCCGCACCTCCGTGCCGTTCAGCATAAATACTCTTGTCTCGTTCATTTCATTTCCTCCGTTCGTCTGAAGTCGTTTTGTTATTTATTCTTATTCGGGGATACCCCGTTCATCACAAGCTCGTTTTCCAGATACTGCGAGATACTGTCGGCGACGGCTGTTATGGCGCGCTGCACACCGGACGGAGAAAGCCCCTCGCACGGTTGAAGCATTGTTACGAACAACTCCGTCCCGAATTCTTGCTCGGTTACGCAGATTGAAAAACGGCTTAAATTCCCGTACACCGACATATTTGATATGACGGTCGACGCATCCGTTTTTTCATACTCGGCGCCGTTTTTATCGAGCACCTCGTATATCGCAACAACGACATACTGCCGATTGTACGGAAGCGTCCTTTTTGTCTCTTTACCGTCCCGAAAAACGGAATACTGCGGCATATCCGCCGACCCCCTTCCACCTTTTTATCGCAGCCCGCTCCTCTGCTATTGTTTTTCAATGTAGCCGCTCACGGCCTTGGCATACATGCTGTCGTCCGTTACGGGCTGATAGCGTTTGCCGTCGTAGTCATCCGTAAATCCGTTTGTCGCCTTATATATCCTGCCCGTCTCTGTATCGTACACGCGCTCATAGCCTAAAGTGGCGTCGCTCTGCTTTTGGCTCATGATATCCTGACTTATGTTGCGGCTCTCCCACGAGGACATAAAGCCGTCCATCGTCTGATTGAAGTTTTGGCTTATCTGCTTTGCGAGTGCCACCTTCTCATTGCTCGCCCGGTTCGTGGCATTGACAAAGCTATCGGAATACTTGAGGGTCTTAAAGCAGCTCGTAAGCACGTCTTCCCACTCTATAAATGTATCTTTGGCTGCGGTTATGGCGACGATATTGTAGACCATATAGTATCCGCCGTCCGCCGACTCCATTATGTAGCCGTTCATTCGTCCCGTCCAAATCTGAACCGCGCCGAAATCCACTACCGAGGCGGAAAACAATCCCTCACCCTCTTTGCCGTTATCTCTAAAGGTGGCGCGCAGCAATTCATCGCCCATGGCATAGGCTTTCATATCGTTTGTCGATGCATAGCGCTCGGTCACGGTGAAGTTTTCGAAGCGAGGGAAGTTGTATCCCGAATATGTCGGCTCAGCCGTCGATATGAAATCGGCATACTGCGGAAAAATTTTGAAAAAGCCTTCGGTTGACGCTTTTTTCAGCACAGGCGCCTTTGCAAAAATTACATTCTGTTTGCTTCCCGCGTCATAACTGTATTGCCACGCCGCCTTGCCCTCCTCACAGTGCAGAAGCGGCTCCGCCTTCAGCAGTATAAACATCTGATTGAGCGGCTCCGCAGGGTCATACACGCGGATACTGTGATAGATATTTATTCCGCCCGTCGATACCGTCCACCCCTTGGGAATAGTTATACTGAAATCGGCGGTTTCGTATTTTTCGGTCTGCACGGCCGCTGCCGCCGTCTGCGTTATTTTGACGCCGTGCTCCGTCCGTTTCGTCTTTGCGGAGTTGCCGTCCTCTGTGGGCTTGCTGCCGCAGGCGGCAAAGAGCAGCAGCATAACAGCCGCAAGCAAGAGCGCCGCAAATCTTTTTGTTTTCACAGTATCCTCTCCTTTTTTCTTGCCCGCCGCTAAAACAGAAGCAGCAAGCATAAATTCAAATTGCAATTGCAGCCTTTCACGCCGCACCGTTTTATCCTGTCTTAATTTTATATAAGCAGGGGGCTTTTTGTATATAAGGGAAGTCCGCCAATACGCAAAAATCGCGTGGCGGACTTCCGCCATTCTCCGAAAAGCGCCGAAAACCGCGCCTTTTACCCCTAAAAAGTCAAAAAATACCTCCCGCCGAAGCGAGAGGCCGATATGCTGTTTTTATGCGTTGTTGTAAAGTGTGACCAGTCCTACGCGAGACCTCGTGCCCGTTTTTTCATATATTGCGGAGACATACCGCTCCAGGGTTCGCCTCGACACATAGAGATTGTCGGCTATCGTTTGCAGTCCGTCCTCGGTATTCACCAGCAATCCGAACACCTCGGCTTCTCGCGGAGTCAGCGAGAATTGCTCGGCGAGCCTTTGCAGCCTTTCGCTGTCGCTCAGCTTATCGACCGCCTCTGCTTCGAGCCCGTCAAAGAAAGCTTTTCGCTTATTCATATAGGCAAACGCCGCGACACTCGTGAGCACGAACAAAAGCAGTTCGATCGTTATTATGGCGATATTGTTGCCTGAATTCAAAAGTGCAAGCGAGCCGCCCGAAATCAACACGGCGACAAGATTGTTGACGGCTCTGCCGAGTCCCGCCCACCGCTCGGGCGTTTTAGTATATCGTGCGATCTCCATAAAGGAAACCGTGAAGAAAACGGCGAAAAAGCCCGCGGACAGATAAAATATGACAAGTCCCACCGTAAAAGACCCGGCAAACTGAAGAACGACGAGGCAGGCAGTTGACAGAACGGTGACGCAGTACATGACTATGCTCATGTATTTTCTGCTTTCCGTGTCAAACAAAAAACCCGCCAAAAGCCCGCTGAGGGCAAGCAAGACTCGCGGCCAATGACCGATATTCGCCTCTCCGTTTGCGTGGATGAGGGTGACGGCATTATCAAGTGTGCTGAAAATGCAGGTCATAAGCGCGACGAAAAAGACAAGAATCACGCTGATTTTTAAGCTTTCCCTGCCGTCACCGCCGTCGGGCTCGCTCTTTGAGAGCGCCGGGACAACGCTGTTTTTCTCCGCGCGTATCAACATAAGCGCCAAAAGCATTATAAACGCCGAAAGTATCGCGGCTTCGGCAAAGTCTATATGAACAAGATTGCTGTTCGCAATCTGGATCATTGTGCCGAGCATATAGGAGATCCCCGTAAGCCGCGCAATATGCGTATTGTCCTCCAACAGGCAGAGGGATTTATAGAACACGGCGCTTCCGAACACTCCGAGAATCAAAAACAGCAGAAGGCCGGTAATCAGCGTAAGAGTGTAAGAGCCGCTGCGGCACATCAGAAAAAGGCAGGCGTTGGAGATAACGGCTGCGCAAACCGAAACGGCAGTTTGCGCATTTCCTTTGCAAAATCGGCATAAAAGAGGATACATGACAAAGCCTATCGCGCTGACGCCGAGCGCATAATTTTGAGCCGCCACCGAACGATGTCCCGAAACGATGCGGGAAATCATGTTTACGAACAAAAACTCTGCACCCAAGAAAACAAAGGTGAAAAGGCTCATCAGAACTATTACTTTCAGATACGGAACTCTGTTTTCCCTGTTAAATGCATCGCTCTGCTTTATTTTTTTTAAGATGCCGTCCATAATAAAATCCTCTTATCGGTTATCGGGCGCAAACGCCGCGTACGGTTTTTCGTTACAAATCTAATATATTATTTAACTTTAAATTTGTCAAGACAGTCCGTATAATAACGCCGTTTCTATTTCGAAGCCGCGTAGCTGCGGCGGGCACGAAAAGACCCTGCGGATAGAAAACCGCCCCACTGATAAGGGGTTGGCAGTTTCCGCAGGGCACTTATAAAATTTTATGTTAACCATTTTGCCAATGAAATTATAGTGAATGGGCCTTCTGTTGTGCTTGTGGTTACTGATTAATTGATAAAAATTTAAAGGAAATGGAATGATTTAATTGTTTGACAATTATCCCGATGTGGTAACTGTTAAAGAAATGCAAACCATGTTGCGTATAGGCAGAAGCACCGCTTATAAGCTTATAGGCGATGGCGTTATACCGTCCGTTCGTATTGGTTAGAGCTATTTAATTGTCAAAAAGAATATCGAAAAATTTATGTCCGCCGGTAGTTGACATTTTGTGCTGTTGTGTTAGAATGACTACGCAATAGCAAGCGGACTAAGAAAGGAGATATTTGAATTGACAGGAAGCTTGCAAATAAAACGCGGTAAATATTATGCCGTTATAAACATGGTAGACAGTTCTGGAAAGCGCAGACAAAAATGGGTGGCTACGGGGTACGAGGTTAAAAATAACCTGCGCAAGGCGGAAGCGGCGTTGCGGGCAATAATCAGTGACTACGAGAGGGCAGAGCTGGTTTATGAGCCAAATATTTCTATGTCCGACTTTTTGAATCAGTGGCTCGAAGAAATAAAGCCTTTTATAGATACGGTAACTTGGGACGGTTATAAGGTTATCGTAGACTCTCATGTCAGACCCTACTTTGAAGAGCACAAGATAAAGCTAATAGACGCAAGCCTTGAAAACATACAGAAATATTTTGATTACAAGGCAGCTCACGGCAGAAAGAACGGAGATGGCGGGTTGTCGCCCAAGACGCTTCGTCTACACAAAAATGTCCTTCAGCTTGCCTTTAAAGAGGCAATGCGGCACAAGCTTATACCGTCTAACCCTTGTGAGCTTGTTAGGCTCCCGAAACTTGAGCGACGCGAGTATGAGTGGTATAATGCCGGTGAGATTAACGACCTGCTTGAGGCTATAAAAAATGAGCGATTATATCCGCTCATAAAAACCACAGTTATGTATGGTTTGCGTCGTAGTGAGGTGTTGGGGCTACAATGGCAAAGCATTGACTTTGACGCCAATACCATCTTAATACGCCACACCGTTTCTATGGCTACCAAAGTTGTCGAAAAGGATAAGACAAAAAACAAATCAAGTTATCGGTCGTTTCCGCTATTTCCTGAGATTAGGGAGCTACTGCTTCAGCTAAGAGCAGAAGAACAAAGGAATCGAGAGTTTTTTGGAAACGCATATGTAGATAATGATTATATCTTTAAGTGGGAGAACGGGCGTATGTTTGCCCCGTCATATATCTCTCACAAATTTGCGGACTTATTGATTAAGTATAATCTACCACACATACGATTCCACGATTTGCGGCACAGTTGTGCGAGTTTGCTTCTTGCTAATGGTTGCTCGTTGAAAGATGTTCAAGATTGGATGGGGCACGCCGATATAAAAATGACCTGCAATATATATGGCCATCTTGATTTGTCGAGGAAAAAGATGACCTCTGAAATTATTCGCGAAACTTTAGCTCAGGCGTGTTAGACAAAATGTTAGACACATGGGAATTTCGAGCTATTTTAGAAAAGGGAAAAGCCCTGAACCCGTTGAGGCTCAAGGCTTCTGAGATGGCTCCCCCTGTTGGACTCGAACCAACGACCCTGCGGTTAACAGCCGCATGCTCTACCGACTGAGCTAAGGAGGAATGTTACTACCGCCCAGTATTAGTGGGCGGTAATTTATGTCGGCGTCGACTTATCTTCCCGGGAGGCTGCCCTCCGAGTATTGTCAGCACGAGTGAGCTTAACTACCGTGTTCGGAATGGGAACGGGTGGACCCTCATCGTTATAGGCACCGACTCTATCTTTAACGCTTTTAACGTTAAATCCATATATATATTCTACATCGCTTTCGCGCTGTTTTCTTTGGTGACCCGTACGGGATTCGAACCCATGTTGCCGGCGTGAGAGGCCGGAGTCTTAGGCCACTTGACCAACGGGCCGTATGGTACACCTTCAGGGACTCGAACCCTGGACACCCTGATTAAGAGTCAGGTGCTCTACCAGCTGAGCTAAAGGTGCAAATTGTGTTACGCACCCTGAAAACTGAACAAAGGAAGAAAAGTAGATGAACGAAAGGAAACAAAGTCAAGCCCTCGACCTATTAGTACTGCCAAGCTAAACGCGTCACCGCGCTTACACATGCAGCCTATCAACCTCTTAGTCCATGAGGGGTCTTACTAGCTTATGCTATGGGATATCTTATCTTGGAGGCGGCTTCACGCTTAGATGCTTTCAGCGTTTATCCGTTCCGCACATAGCTGCCCAGCTGTGCCACTGGCGTGACAACTGGTGCACCAGAGGTGCGTCCATCCCGGTCCTCTCGTACTAAGGACAGCACTCCTCAAATATCCTGCGCCCACGACAGATAGGGACCGAACTGTCTCACGACGTTCTGAACCCAGCTCGCGTACCACTTTAATCGGCGAACAG
>OJAM01000047.1_pt1 | contig 56230 bp, 50 predicted proteins | sample 1589071 | NCBI WGS metagenome assembly OJAM01 (sample SAMN03283243) | human gut metagenome | biome: human-associated habitat; material: feces | host: Homo sapiens | place: Peru | collected 2012
AATTATAACTGATCCGCCGTAAATGAATACGGCCGGATTATATTTAACGCAGAATTATATTCAATAATATGTTACATAATAACACTAGCAATTTTTTAAGTTATGAAATAAAAAAATCCCCATTCCGCAGAACGGGGATTTCAACCTGAATTGTTAAACAGATTATGTAAGCAACGGGAAGATATCTCTTATTGCCCATGTTGCGAAAAAGCCGATCACAATAGCGAGCATAAAGCCGTCGAGCAACCTGCTTTTTACTCTGTCGCCGATCAGGAAATATATTCCCATAAACGGAAACGACCAAAACATCGGATGAAAATGAAACGCACTTGTAAAATCAAGATGTAACGCACACAAAATCGACCGTGTAAAACCGCAACCGGGGCATTGTATACCGAAAAAATGCCTCCATATGCATCCGATACCGGTAACAGATGAAATCAAATAACCGATCCCGAGCAAAACAATGAAAAATAATTTCGGCAAAAGTTCTTTGAACCGTAGCTTCACTTAGAACAGCTTCTCGGGGTCAACAACATAGCTGCCTGTAAGAATCTTAACAAAATCAATGATAGCAAGAATGTAACCGATGCCGAAGCAAAGGCTTGCCACAATTTTAACAATACCTTTTTTGTTTTCGCCCATCATGAAGTTGTGAATACCCAAACCGCCCAACAAGAAGCAGATAATTGCCATTGTGGTCTTGTCTTTACCGTTGAGATATTCGCCGGATACGGCGCCGTTCTGCTGACCGTTTGCAGGGGGAGGAGTTACGGGAGGCGTCTCGGGATTGTTTACGGGAGCGCCACACTTCTCGCAAACGTTAGCGCCGGGCATGAGCTCTCCACCGCAGTTCTGGCAGAATCTTCCGCCGCCGCCTGCCTTAACGCCGCAGTTTGCACAAAATTCCTGGTTGTCGTTGAGCATAGTTCCGCAGTTTTTGCAATACATAAAATTACCTCTCCAAAATAGATTATGACATATTGGTATGCTATGCCAATGCCATTATAACATGAGATTTTGACTATGGCAATACTATTTTTATTTATTTTTCATAAATTCTACGCGATTACGGCAGATTTTTGGCGAATTTTCAAATTTTCTGCCAACAGCTGCGATAAAAAACACCTCAACTATGACAAATTCACGGTGCGCTTTTATGTATTGTCTTGTCAAAAGTTTTTCTGATGATACAATAAATTTGACAAATTATGATATTGATGAGGTTGTATTTATTATTTTGATAAGTTTTTGGATTTGTTAAAGCTCGCTTTCCGACAGAAAGCCGCCGTGTATGATGCCGTTGAATTTTTCAAAAATTTCTTTTTAAACGGATTCTCTATAAAAAAAGATTTTTGTTGGATTCATTGTCGTTATCGAACTGCTCGGCTGTCTTGTGTTTGATACGCCGCGCACGCCGAGGAGACAAAAATTGAATCTTGACGGCTACAGCCTTGTTTTCTTTGATGACTTTGACGGCGGCGATATCAGACCGTGGGTGATAACCGTGACTCTGGCGGTCGTGCTCGTTGTGTTCGGAACAACGGGCGTAACAAAAGGCAGTCCTTACGATGACAAATAAAATCGCAAGGTGATTTTCAACTGAACAGAAACCCCGCCGCAGATCGTGCAAATTTGCGGCGGAGTTTAAATATATGTAGACATCGGGAAAAACAGCAGTTATAATAAAAGCGGATAAAAAACAACAGAAAAGAGGTCCTTTATGAAAGTAACTTTTATGGGTGCCGGAAGCACCGTGTTCGCAAAGAATGTCCTTGGCGATATTATGCTTACTCCCGCTTTGCGCGAGTGCGATATCGCGCTGTATGACATCGACTCCGAGAGACTCGAAGAGTCCTATCTAATGGTCACGGCGCTCAATAGGAATATAAACGAGAACCGCGCGTCGGTCAGCAAATATCTCGGCGTCGAGGAGCGCAAGGACGCACTTCGCGGGGCTGATTTTGTTATAAACGCCATCCAGGTCGGTCTCTACGATCCGTGCACGATAATCGACTTCGAAGTGCCGAAAAAATACGGACTTCGCCAGACTATCGCGGATTCGAACGGCATCGGCGGAATTTTCAGAGCTCTGCGCACTATTCCCGTCCTCAAGGATTTCACCGACGATATGAAAGAAGTCTGCCCGAACGCATATTTCCTTAACTATACCAATCCCATGGCTCAGCTTGCAGGCTGGCTCGGCAGGTATTCCGGCGTGAAGTCGGTCGGACTTTGCCATTCCGTGCAGGCCTGTTCGAGAGGACTTCTCGATAAGCTTGATATCAAATACAGCGAGCCTATCCGCGAGCGCATCGCGGGAATAAATCATATGGGTTGGCTGCTTGAAATAGAGGATGCGAACGGCACGGATCTCTATCCCGAGATAAGAAAAAGAGCTACAGCAGTGCTCGAAAGCGGCGTTACGAACCATAACGACCTCGTGAGATTTGAATACATAAGACGTTTCGGCTATTACTGCACCGAGTCGAGCGAGCACAACGCCGAATATAATAACTTTTTTATCAAGGCAAAGTATCCCGAGCTTATCGAGAGATATAATATTCCGCTTGATGAGTATCCGAGACGCTGTGTCGAACAGATAAAGAACTGGAAGAACGAGAAGGATAATTATATTCATGACAAAGTCTCGCATGAGCGCACAAAGGAATATGCATCTTATATTATGGAAGCCATTGTTACAGACGTTCCGTATAAGATAGGCGGCAATGTCATAAACAGGGGACTCATTCCCAATCTTCCTGATGATGCCTGCGTCGAGGTCGCGTGCCTCGTGAACAAATGCGGAATCCAGCCTTGCCGTCAGGAGCCGCTGCCGCTTCAGCTCGCCGCAATGAATAATCTGATGATAAATGTCCAGCTTCTTACTATCGAGGCGGCTGTGACTCAGAAGAAAGATTATATCTATCAGGCGGCCATGCTCGACCCACATACTTCGTCCGAGCTGTCAATAGATGAAATCGTTCACCTGTGCGATGATCTCATCGAGGCTCACGGTGATTATCTGCCGAAATATTTCTGATAAAATCAACACCTCCCGCGTGACTTACAAAAGTCTGCGGGAGGTTTGTTTTTAGTTTATAATGCATATCGCGATGTTGAGATACGCCGCGAATGTCACCCATAAAAGATACGGGATAATCAGATAGCCTGCGGTTTTTGATATCCTGTAAAAATACAGAAGCGTCAAAAGAATGAGAACCCAGAGAATAACGATAAGAACCGCCGCAGCGGTACAGAGCCCGAAAGTGAAAAACAGTATCGGCCAAAGAAAATTGAACCCGAGCTGGACGAGATAAAGTCCGAGTGCTTTCTGCTTGCTTATCTCCGGCGCATCCGAGCTGTAGACTATATACGATGCCGTGCCCATGAGAATATATAATATGCCCCAGACGATTGGAAACAGCCATCCGGGCGGGGAGAGCGGCGGCTGATTTAATGCGGAAAATTTGTCCATGCTGTCCGCTGAAAACAGTGCTGCAAGACCGCCGACCGCGAGCGGAATAGCCAAGAATATCAAGGGCTTGAGCCGCGATGATTTCATAATATCACCTCGGTGTTATCCTATGAATTTATGTGTGTATTTATGCAAAAACGGAGCCGTTGAAATATGGCGGCTCCGTTTGTAGTTATTTTATCTTTGCTGTTATAGCGTCGATTATCTCTTCGTTGCTGTATGTCGGATTCAGCGCGGGTGAAATTTCAGTTTTGCCGAGCGTACCTCCGCATTCAACGGATAACGCAAACGGTAAAGAAACATCGCCTGTTTCTTTTGCCGACTGCACGGCGGCGAAATCAAAATTACTCTCGGAAGTCTTGCCGCCAAATGAGATAACAGCCTTGATTTTTGAAAAATCAATCGCATCCGAATCAACTGCGCCGAGAGAAACAGTCTTTTCACGGTTTGCACCGATATAAAAATCCGTGCCGAAGATTTTTTCAAATCTGGCGCAGTCCGCTGCACTGATATCCCGGTCAATATTGCCCATGTCAACAAGAGCGCAGCCGAGCTTTTGGCTGAGTTCTGCGGCTTTTTCAAGCTCGTTGTCTGTCATATTTTCACACACCGTGACGGCAATCTCGGCGGGCGAGAAGCAAGCTGTTTTCTCTGATATTATTTCCGCGGCGCGTTCAAGAGAAATGGTCTCTTCGCCTGATTTGCAGACCTTCAGCCTGCCCACATTGGCGAGCTTGCTCAAGCCGAACTTGCCGTATGTGCAGATGATATTTCCGTTTGCCGGCTCGCACCGTGTTATCGAACTGCCGCTCGAAAAAACATTTATCGCGCATTTTGCGGCGCAGCCGGTGCAGTGCGTCATGGTGCAAATTTCGCGGAGCGGAACATCTTTTTGGAATGGAACTTTTTCAACAAGTGCGCCCGTCGGGCAGAGAGATACGCACTGTCCGCATGAAATGCACTGCGAATCTCCGAGCGATTTATAGAATTCCGGCGAGACAACAGTCGTGAAGCCTCTTCCGGCAAGACCTATCGCACCGACTCCCATGACCTGCGAGCACACACGCACGCAAAGCCCGCAGAGAATGCATTTGCCCGAGTCGCGCAGAATGTATTTGTGCCCGGTGTCTTTCTTCGCAGGCGATTTCTGACCCGCAAAGCGCTCGAATTCAGCATTGTATTTATTCGCATAGTTTATGAGCTTGCACCTGTAATAGTCGAGACAGCCGCATTCAAGGCATCGCGAAGCCTCGCGCCGCGCCTGCTCGTCAGTGAGTCCGAGTGCGACCTCGTCAAAGCTGTGTTTTCGCTCTTCTGCGGGGAGAACGCGCATCTTTTCGCGCGCGATATGTTCTCTGTCCGCAAGGTCGCTCTTGTTTATTTCGCGCTCGACAAGTATCGGTTTTTTGTAGCCGATAATATTGCCGCGAAGATAACTGTCAACAACCGCTACGCTCTTCTGCGCTTCACCTATAGCGGATATGGCTATGTCTGCGCCCTTGTTTGTGGCGTCGCCGATTGCAAAAATGCCGTTTATATTCGTTCTGAATGTGCTCTCGTCTGCGCTTATCGTGCCGCGAGAGGTCTTGTCAAGCTCTTCAAATCCGCTGAGCTCCGGCCTCTGACCGATAGCCATTATTACGCTGTCAACTTCAAGAGTTTCGAATTTTCCCTCTATCGGAACCGGCTTTCTTCTGCCGCTCGCGTCGGGTTCGCCGAGCTCCATTATCTGGAGCTTTATTCCGCAGACTTTGCCGTCCTGCGTCAATATTTTATCGGGATTTGTGAGAAATCTGAAATCTACGCCTTCTTCCTGTGCCTCATCGATTTCGAGTGCATCTGCGGGCATCTCATCGCGGGTGCGGCGGTATATGATATAAACTTTCTCCGCGCCTAGGCGGACTGCCGTGCGGCAGGCATCCATCGCCGTGTTGCCTCCGCCGCATACGGCTACGCGCTTTCCGATATCAACGGGTGAGCCGAGTATCACCGAACGCAGGAAATCTATTCCGCCGAATACTTCTTCGGCATCCTCGCCGTCAACCCGCATTTTTGTGCTCGACCATGCACCGGGCGCGGCAATTACCGCGTCGTATTCTTTGTTTAGCACATCAAGAGAAATATCTCTGCCGATTTTTATATTATTTCTGAACTCAACGCCGAGTTTTTCAACGAGCGCCAATTCCTTGTCAAGCACTTCTTTCGGCAGTCTGTATTGCGGTATGCCGTAGCGGAGCATGCCGCCCATCTTCGGCATCATGTCGAAAACAGTGACGCCGTGTCCTTTTATCGCAAGATAATATGCCGCCGATATTCCGCCCGGACCGCCGCCTATAATCGCGACCTTTTTGCCCGTTGATTTGGCAACTTCGGGCATGAATATATTGCCGCTTTCAAGGTCGCGGTCTGCCGCATAAGCCTTGAGCGCGGCTATAGATATAGGCTCTTCAACGAGTCCGCGTCTGCACTTTTTCTCGCACGGATGCGGACATACTCTGCCTATTGATGCGGGCAGGGGAATCCTGCCTTTTATTACCGACAGAGCCTGTGCGTTTTCGCCGTTTGCGATAAGCCCGACATAACCCTGGCAGTCGGTGCCCGCTGGACAGGCGAGAGAACATGGGGCTTTGCAGTCTCCGGTGTGATCCGAAAGCAGCATTTCGAGCGAAAATCTTCTTGCCCTGTTTATTCTGTCTGACTCCGTTATAATTTCCATTCCGTCGGCGGCTTCAATGGCGCAGGAGCGCATCAGCTTCGGACTGCCCTTGCACTCTACAACGCACATTCCGCACGCGCCGTATGGCTTGATCCGCTCGTCATGGCAGAGAGTCGGGATATCCGCGCCCGCCTTCCTTGCGGCTTCGAGCAGTGTCGAACCTTTCTCGATTTTTACGCTTTTCCCGTCAACGGTCAATGTAATATACTCTTTCATCGTCACACCTCCTTATTTTATAAATATCGCGTCAAAGCGGCACGCAACCTTGCAGCTGCCGCATTTTATGCACTTGCCGCTGTCTATTTTATGCGGCTTTTTTACTTCTCCGGATATCGCGCCGACCGGGCATTTCTTGCTGCACAGCGTGCATCCGCGGCATTTGTCAGAGTCTATGTGATAGCTTATAAGCTCCGGACATTCTCCAGCGGGACAGCGGTGTTCTTTTATGTGAGCCTCGTATTCGTCGCGGAAATATCTGAGCGTGGTGAGCACGGGATTCGGAGCCGTCTGACCGAGTCCGCAGAGCGAGCCGTCCTTTATCTGAGCGCACAGCTCTTCGAGCAGCTCGATATCTCCGTCTCTGCCATTGCCTTGGCATATCCGTTCAAGAGTCTCCCTGAGGCGCATAGTGCCGATGCGGCAGGGGACGCACTTCCCGCACGACTCGTTTGTCGTGAAATCGAGAAAGAATTTTGCCATGCGCACCATGCAGGTGCTCTCGTCCATAACGACCATTCCGCCCGAGCCCATTATCGCGCCCGTTGCCGAAAGAGCCTTGTAGTCTATAACCGTGTCGGCAAGCCGCGCGGGGATGCATCCGCCGGACGGACCGCCGAGCTGAACGCCCTTGAACTCTTTGCCGCCGCGTATTCCGCCGCCGATATCAAAAATAACATCTCTGAGCGTCTTGCCCATCGGTATTTCAACGAGTCCGCCGCGCTTAATCTTGCCTGTCAGCGCAAAAACTTTTGTGCCTTTGCTGGCCTCGGTGCCTATAGCGGCAAACGCCTCTCCGCCGTTGTTGATTATCCATGTTACATTCGCGAATGTCTCAACATTGTTTATGTTTGACGGCTTGTTCATATATCCAGACTGCGCAGGGAACGGTGGCTTGAGGCGCGGCATACCGCGCTGACCCTCAAGGGATTCAATAAGAGCTGTCTCTTCGCCGCAGACAAATGCTCCCGCGCCCGCCTTGATTCTGAATTTGCATGAGAAGTCGGAAGAAAGAATATTTTCGCCTATATAGCCTTTTTCCACAGCCTGTTCAATGGCGTTGCGAAGCCTTTTTATAGCCAGAGGATATTCGGCGCGGACATAGACTATTGCTTCTTTTGCGCCTATAGCATACGCCGCGATGAGCATACCTTCTATCAGAGCGTGCGGATCGCTCTCAATAACAGCTCTGTCCATAAATGCACCAGGATCGCCCTCGTCGGCGTTGCATATCAGATATTTTTCGTCTCCTGCGCTCTGCCTTGCGGCGTTCCACTTGAACCATGTCGGGAAGCCTGCGCCTCCGCGCCCGGCGAGCCCGGAAGTTTTTATCTCTTCAATGACCTGCTCGGGTGTCATTGTTTTCAAAACTTTTGAAAGCGCCGTGTATCCACCGTACTTTTCGTAATCTTCAATGCTCTCCGGCTCGGTTATTCCGCACCCGCGCAAGGCTATCCTGGTCTGCTTTTCGAGAAAGCCCTTGTCCTCGTCGGATATAACAAGAGAGTTTATCTGCGACATGTTGCCGCTTTCCGTGAAGCTTATGATTTTATCCACATCATCAGGACTTACTTTAACGAGCCTTGCTGTGAGCGCATCGCCGTTATAGATATCAACAATAGGCTCAAGAAAGCACATTCCGATGCATCCGACTGAGTGAACCGTATAATTTCCGCTGTTATTCTCGTCGAGCAGTTTATGTATCTTTCCGGCTCCCGCCGAGATACCGCAGCTGCCTTCTCCGATTTTAATTTTATACATCGGCGTTTGCCTCCTTTGCCTTTTCGGCGATTATTTCTTTGACCCTCTGCGGAGTCAGACTGCCGTAGGTCTCGGAATTTATCATCATAACAGGGGAGAGCGAGCAGCAGCCGAGGCAGGCGACTGTTTTCAGTGTGAAAAGCCCGTCGGGCGTTGTCTCTCCGTTATGTATGCCGAGCGTTTCAAACACGGCTTTCTCTATCATCTCGGAGCCGTTGACATGGCACGCCGTACCCTGACAGAGCATTATAAAATACCTGCCGACAGGTGTGAACCGAAACTGCGCGTAGAATGTCGCAACGCCGAAAACGGTCGCCGGGGCAATGCCCATTTCTATTGCCGCATGGCACAGCGCGTCTTCGGGCAGATAGCCGTAAATATCCTGAATCTCCTGCAGGACGGTTATAAGCGAGCCTGAGGTGTTCTTATATTTACTTATGACAGGCTCGATGAGACTTAAATCGCTTGCCTTTGCCGGATTTTTCATATCTTCTCCTCCGTTGACATAGGTTTATTCAATTATACGCTATGAACATAAGCTTTTCAATATCGTGCGGGCACTTATCTGTATGTAAAATCAGGCGGTATTTTTTTTGTATATTATGTGCGTTGAAAAAGAGCATAGCTTGTTGTACTATTATATTAGGTGTCTTACATAGGCGTTTTGTGGGTGGACAGAAAAATCACGCAAATAATCCACAGATTGCTTGATTTTGTCGGTTGAACAGCATGACAAAATGTGATAAAATGTAGACATAACATACGCGCCAATCGGGCGCGTGCGGCAGAGCCGCAAAAGGGAGATTTGAGTGGTGGAAAAGCTGGTTTCAATTATAATGCCGGCGTATAACTGTGTGGATTATATATCAGAGAGCATAAAATCCGTACAGAATCAGTCTTACCGTAACTGGGAGCTTATCGTTGCCGATGACAATTCCACGGACGGTACAGTTGATGCGGTGCGCAGTATGGCAGCAGACGACAACAGAATACACCTGCTTGAAACCGATATCAATCTCGGTCCCGCAGCGGCGCGCAACAGGGCGATAAATGCGGCGCAGGGCGATTATATCGCATTTCTTGACAGCGACGATATCTGGTATCCGGACAAGCTGAGCCGTCAGATAAGCTTCATGGAGCAAATGGGATATGATTTTACATACACCGCATATGAAAAAATAAACGAGCGCGGCGAGCATATGGGCGTCGTCATTTCAGCGCCGAAAAGCGTAAATTATTCTTCAATGCTTTATCAGGGCGACCCAATAGGCAATTTGACTGTTGTCTATAACGCAGAAAAGCTCGGAAAATTCTATGTCCCCGATATAAAAAAGCGCAACGATTTTGCACTTTGGCTTAAAATAATGCACGACTGCGACCGCGCTTACGGACTCGACGAAGTTCTCGCAAGCTACCGCGTCCGCGCCGGTTCCGTTTCATCCACGCGCAAGAGTAAACTGATAAAATATTATTGGGAGCTTTATCGCGATATTGAAAGGCTCTCAAATATAAAATCCTCCGCCGCAATAGCGTCTCTGGTGTTTTTTAAATCCATAAGACAGACCGATGAAAGAATTCAGAAGGTCAGAAATAATTTCAATTCAAAACAAACATCAAAGCTTGATTTGACAAATATTGAGAAGAATCCTGAAAATGCTGTGAAAATAACGAATGCTTCGGAAGATATAACGTTCGAACGCACAAAGGAAAATAACATTCCTGCGACTGCCGATAACAGCAACGATGCTGAATATGCACAAAAATAATATGCACAAAAATAAGAGGAGCTTTTAAAGCTCCTCTTATTATATACGCGAAAGAGCCGGGTCTGCGGGCTGTCAACCACACCCGCAGAGCTCCGACTCCGTCAAAGGCAGCAAATGCTGAAATGCGCTGTTGAAAAGACAATGAACAATAGCTTTTTCACTTAAAAGCGCCCGAAATAATATCAGCTCCGGCTACCAGTATCATTATGTGTATCCTGCGGCTTAAAATACATAAAAGCCGCAGGAAATTTTTTCTTATTTGCCCGATACCGTGACTCCGTCGAATTCAGCCCATGGCATGAAAGAAAGTCCGTCCGTGGTCTGCTCTTTGGATATCGCGACGATGTTGTTGAGCATGTCGATAATGTTGCCGCTTATCATTGTCTCGCTGACTGCACTGCTGACTTTTCCGTTTTCGATAAGAAAACTGTTCTTCGCGACGCCGGAAAAATCTCCGTTCGATGACGGCTGACCGCCGGAGAAGCGGTTGACTATCAGACCTCTGTCTATTCCGGATATCATCTCTTCGAGCGTCTTGTCGCCGGGGAGAACTTCGAGGTTATTGCCGCCGTTGAGAGCGCGTGGGAACCCGGTCTTGTTTGCTCCGTACTGCGAAAGAATAAAAGTCTTGAGAACGCCGTCAACAATAATGTCCATGTTCTCGGCAGGATAGCCGTCGGAGGTAAAGCGCTGACCGACCACTGTTCTGCCGTCAAGTGGAACGCTCCTGAGATTCAGCTTTTCGCTCGCGACTTTCGTGTTCAGCGCGTCTTTCCAGGGAGATGTGCCGTCAATAAGCACGCCGGATGATGCAAAATTTTCAAGCGCCGTCTGCAAAAGCTCGTTGAAACAGTCGGGGGAATAAATTACCTTGCCGACGAACTTTTCGCTCGGCGAGACTGTGTTGAGCTGCTTTTCGCTCTCTTCGAGAAGCTGCCTCTGCATACCTGCGTCCATAAACGGCTTGTCGAGATTGTCAAGCGCGCAGAAATATCCGTTAAATGACGAGGCTTTTTCACCCTCATGTGCGGAGAACATCGTGTTGAACGAGTATTCGCCGTGCTCATATCTGAGGCTTGTTCCGTTGGTGTTCATGTAGAGCTTTTCGCTGTGCTCATAGTCGGAGATAAGCTGCTCGAGAATGACTTTCGGATATTCTTTTTTAGTTTGGCTCATGAATTCCTCTATTCTGTCAAACAGCTTGTTAAGATCGGGCTCAAAAACTCCGGTTTTGTATTCGGCTTTTGCAGTGAAAGGCGCTATCTGTTCTGCTTCGTCGGGAACGGAAGATTCCGCCGCTGCGATGCACTGAGTCGCAGCTTCGTCAATCGCTTCTTTTGTCGCCTGATTTATGCTTGTGACGCCTTTTTTGCCGTCCTTTATTGCTTTCATCGAGATGCTCGTGTTGAATGTGGAGCGCATCAGGCTGAACTTTCCGCCGTCAACATTCAGCTCATCCTTTTTGCTTCTGCCGACGATGCACTGAGCCGCATCCGCGCCGCAATCTTTGAGCGCTTTGAGTGTGTATTCCGCTATCTCATATATATCAGTCATTTTTATCGCTCCTTTCTCAGCGTCCGCCGATATTTACTTTGCATTTGACGGCAGGGCCGCCCATTCCGACGGGCATCGGCTGTTTCTTGCCGCACATACCCGAGCAGGTCCACACCATGTCATCGGAGAGCATATCGACAGTCTTGAGCATGTCAAACGCTATGCCAGATATTGTCGTGTCTCTTATTGCTCTGCCGAGCTTGCCGTGCTTTATCTCATATCCCATGCAGACGCCGAACATGAACTCTCCGGTCGTGTCCGCCTGACCGTTGTTGGTCTCCGTGAGAAAATATCCGTCGTCTATCGAAGCTATCATGTCTTCAAGCTTGTCCTTGCCGGGGAGAATTGCGGTGTTTCTCATTCTTATAAGCGGCTCGTCCGAGAATGCGTAAGCTCTCGCGTTGCCCTGCGGCTTGACTCCGAAATGCTCCGCGCTCTCTCGGCTGTTCATGTATCCTCTGAGAATGCCGTCTTTTATGAGAATTGCGTCCTCCGCGGGCGTGCCCTCGTCGTCGACAAGAACGGGCAGGGGAGCCGAAGAGCCGTCCGGCAGGGTGTGAGCGAAGTCGACCATGGTTATAAGCTCGCTTGCGACTTGCTTGTTCATGCAGTGCGCCGCGACCGAACCACCGAGCACTAAATCGGCTTCAACCGTGTGACCGACCGCCTCGTGCGCGAGTATTCCCGCGAGGTTAGGATGCATTACGACATCTCTGTATCCCGCGTCCGCATATACGCCATCAGCTTTTTTCATAAGGTTTTCATAAAGCACATCTATGCCGCCGAAAAGCTCATCGGGGGAGGAGAATACTTCGGTGAAGAATCCGCGCCCGCCGAATACTTTATAAAGCTCAACATTTGTGCCGTCCTTGGCTTCGGCGGTCAGAAAAACATAGACAAAGCTTCTCGGCACGAGTGAATATGAATCGAATCCGTCGTTGACGCAGAGCCTTTTCTCCATCGAATCCGCCCTGATGCTTATCGAGCGGCTGACAAGATCGGGATATTTCTTTGCGATATATTCGTCGATCTCTTTTGCAAATTCAATATATACTTTCTGCTCGCAGTCGTTTATGTCGCCGTTCATCGTCTTTATCCCGGCGGGAATCGGTCTTATTATTTTCGCCTCGTGGCTGACTCTCGAACTCAAAAATGCGGCGTTGTCGCTCGCGGCCTTGAGCACGCTTTTTATGCTCTCTTCCGAGTATTCCGCGCTTGAAGCAAAGCCGTAAACTCCGTTTTTATATACTCTGGCGTTGATGCCGCTCTTCTCCGTGCGTGCGTTGCCGACGAGATTTCCGCCGAGCATAGACACTCCGCGCGAGGTGTTCTTCTGCGCACGCAGCTCTGTGTGGTCGCTGAGCAGCGCCCTGTGCGGCGAAAGGATATCCTTTATCATATGACTTCTCCTTTGCAAAGAATTTTTCTATCTTAATCCCTGACTATATAGTATATCACTATTATCAGATTTTTCAACTTCGCGCAAAAAAGAAAAGCAAAAAGACAGGCGTTTCAATTGACTTTGATATCCTTAAATGTTATCATTTTAGCGCGAATTTTATTGTGCGGAGGAAGTGCTTTGGGAAAGTTTGAAAAAGTGCTCATAGCGAGCGATTTTGATGGCACGCTCAAGAATGACGACGGAATAATAACCGATGATGTCCGTTCGGCAATAGCCTATTTTATATCCGAGGGCGGATATTTTACGGTCTGCACCGGCAGGACATATCAGGGCTTTCATCTCTATGATCCATCTTATATCAATGCGCCCGTGCTGCTTACAAACGGTTCTATGGCGTATGACTATGAAAAAAACGAGCCTGTGTTCGTAAACGGTATAGATGCCGAACACGGAATCCCGTTCGTCAGGGCTATAATGGAAAATTTCCCGGATGTTTCAATAGAAATGTATCCGTTTGACAGTACTTATGCAATACATCTTGATGACACTTCACACCGCCATTTTACAAGTCAGGGTATACCTTATAAAGTTGTCAACGACCCGTCCGAGACGGAGTTCCCCTGGGCGAAGGCTATGTTTGACGCGGAGGGAATATCGCAGGAAGTGCAGGCATTTATGCGCGAGAATTTCGATGACCCCGCGTTTTTGCCGACAAACGGCGGATATATCGAGGTCATGAAAAAAGGCTCGGATAAAGGTACGGGTCTGCTTTTCCTCGCCGATGCTCTCGGCGTTTCTCACGACAGGACTTTTGCTGTGGGCGACGGATATAACGATATCGAAATGCTCGTCGCGGCAAAAGCAGGATTCGTCCCTGAAAACGGCTCGCCGGAGGCGCTCGAACACGCCGACTATGTCGTACGCTCGAATAATGACGGCGCTGTGGCAAATGTGATAGAGATACTCGATAATATTCTCTGAAAAGCTGTTTATTTTTGCCAATCACTTGAAGTATCATTAATAAAGTATTATAATAACATTCGACAGAAAAGGCGAATGTGTTGTAAAAGATATCCCCACGGAGGAATCGGATATGGAGGTAAAACAGACTAATTTTGCAATAATCGGCCTCGGCGGACGCGGTCAGGGCAACCTCGGCGAGCTTATCAGCATTGACGGCGTAAAGGTTGTCGCCGTCTGCGATAAGTATGAGGACAGAGCGCGCCGCGGAGTTGAGATAGTCAAAGAGAAAACGGGCGAGGACCCCGAGATGTATCTCGACTATAAAGAACTGCTAAAGCGCGACGATATCAAGGCTGTTATGGTCGCAACTACTTGGATAACCCATGCCCGCATAGCGGTCGACTGCATGAGAGCAGGCAAGCATGTTGCCATGGAAGTCGGCGGAGCGTCGTCTATCGAGGAGTGCTGGCAGCTCGTCAGAGCTTCCGAAGAGACCGGTAAGTTCTGTATGCTTCTTGAAAACTGCTGCTATGACCGCAACGAAATGGCTCTTCTGCGCATGATGCGCGAGGGTATTTTCGGCGAGGTCGTGCATATGCAGGGCGGCTATGAGCATGACCTCAGAGACGAGATAGGTCTCGGACGCGAAAACCGCCACGGCAGAATACATAACTTCAAGAACCGTAACGGTGAGCTTTATCCCACTCATCAGCTCGGCCCCATAGCCAAGGCGCTGCATATCAACCGCGGCAACCGCTTCCTCACTCTTACTTCAATGGCGAGCAAGGCGTGCGGACTCAACACCTGGCTCAAGAACACTCAGGGCGAGGATTATGATCTCGCGGATTACAAATTCAATCAGGGCGATATAGTTACAACTATGATAAAATGCGCCCACGGCGAAACTATAACGCTCGTGCATGACTGCACGCTTCCACGGCCTTATTCGCGCAATTATAAGATTCACGGCACCCGCGCGGCTTATAACGAGGATGCAAAGGGAATATATATCGACGGCGTGACGAAGCACGAAGAAGGCGACTGGATGCACAGCTGGGAGCCGTTTGAAAAGTATCTTGAAAAATATGAGCATCCGCTTTGGAAAACCTACGCTTCCGAGAGTGAGAAGCACGGTCACGGCGGTATGGATTATCTCGTTTTCTCCGCATTTGTCGAGAGCGCTATGTATGACCTCGAGCCTCCGATAGATGTTTACGATGCGGCAACATGGATGGCTATAACCTGCCTTTCGGAGCAGTCGATAGCAATGGGCAGCATGCCTGTGCCCGTGCCCGATTTCACAAACGGCATGTGGATCGACAGAGCCCCGGCAAGACGCAGCAGATATAACGCAGAGGAAATCTGCGAAGAGTTTTTCAGTGATGAGGAGAAAGGTGAATGAGCTTTTACATCGGTGTTGACGGAGGCGGAACAAAAACGGCGTTCTCCCTTTTTGATGAGAACAAAAATGTAGTCAAAACGGTCTATGGACCGGGAAGCAACCACGAGAATCTCGAAGGCGCGTTTGACGAGGCAAGCGCGGTTATCTGGAACGGTATAACCGAACTTGTCGGTGAGGCGGGAATATCTCTTGACGATGTTGCTTTTTCGCTGATGGGTCTTGCGGGAATCGACCATCAGTTCCAGCATGATATCATGTGTGAAAAGCTTTCGGAAAAAGGGCTTCGCAACTTTGCTATCTATAACGACGGCTTTATCGTCGTTCAGGCGGGTTCCGAGAGCGGCGCGGCAATTGGCTATAACTGCGGAACAGGTACTTGCTGCAATGCGATAGATTCAAAGGGCAATATGCTCCAGCTCGGCGGACTCAGCGAGTGCACCGGCGATATGGGCAACGGCAACTGGATAGCCCAGACTGCATTCAGGCTCATATACGATGAAGTCTATCTCGGACTTGAACCCACTCTTATCACGAAGATGTACTACGATGCATTCGGCATAACTTCGCGCGAGGAGTTCGTCGGAACCGTTGCAAAGCTTGAGACGGAGGAGGCTCCGCTCTATATCAAGACTCTTATCGGCTCGTTCTTCAAGGCGGCTGCAATGGGCGATGCCCCTGCACTCGCCAAAACAGACGAGATGGCAAAGCGCGGCGCGCAGTTCATCGCGGCGCTTGCAAAGCAGATGGGGTTCGACGGCGACGAGATAGAGGTCGTTCTTTCCGGCTCAATGCACACGAAGCTTCCGAACGATGCTTATATCGAAAAGCTGCACGAATATGCGCAGCAGATGAGCGGAAGAAAGCTGAAGTTCATAAAGCTCGATAAGGAGCCTGTCATCGGTTGCATAAACTGGATATTCAGGCAGTATAAATAAGGATTTTACAGAAAAGGGAGTAATATATATGAAAGAAATTACAGTAGCAGTCATCGGTTCGGGCAGCACATATTGCCCCGAGCTTGTGGACGGATTCATAAAGGCTCAGTCCTCGCTCAAGCTCAAGAAGATATCCTTTATGGATATAGACGAGAGGAAGAGAACGATAGTCGGCAACCTCTGCCTGAGAATGCTCAAGAAGGCGGGCATAGAGTGCGAGACTCTTCTCACCGATAACCTTGACGAGGCTCTTCAGGGCGCAGACTTTGTTGTCACCCAGATAAGAGTCGGCATGCTTCATGCCCGTTATCTCGATGAGACTATCCCGCTCAAATATGACCTCATCGGTCAGGAGACCACCGGCATCGGCGGCTTCTTCAAGGCTCTGCGTACTATTCCGGTCATGCAGCATATCTGCGACCGCATCGAGGCTATCTGCCCCAACGCATGGCTCATCAACTTCACCAATCCCTCCGGCATCATCACCGAGTTCGTGCTCAACCACACCAATGTCAAGTGCATGGGTCTTTGCAATGTCCCGATCAACATGATTGACGATACAAAAGAGGCTATGGGCGACGACTGCGATATTACATATGTCGGTCTTAACCACCTCAGCTGGATAACCTCCGTCAAGAAGGACGGCAAGGAGCTTATCGACGATATGCTCGCGCAGGGCTTCTCAACAAAAGTTATGGCGAACATAAAAGATGACGGCTTCTCACTCGATTGCCTCAACGCCGTTCGCGGAATTCCCTCGTCTTATCTCCAGTATTATTATTGCAGAGATGCGAAGCTTAAGCATCAGAAAGAGGATGAGAAGTGCCGCGCCCGCGTCTGCATGGAGATTGAGGAAGAGCTGCTTGAGATGTATTCGGACGAGACTCTTGTCACAAAGCCCGCTCTTCTCGATCAGCGCGGCGGTCACAAGTATTCTCTTGCCGCAGTTTCTCTTATCGATTCTATCGCCAACGATAAGCGCGATGTCCAGATAGTCAACATCAAGAATAACGGCACTGTTGATTTCATGGACGATGACGACGTTCTCGAGATAGCCGCTGTTATCGGCAAGGACGGCGCGGAGCCCGTCGCTATCGACAAGGTCGATAACAGACATATCATCGGTCTTATGCGCGTTGTAAAGGCGTATGAGAAGTACACCGTAGAAGCCGCGACAACCGGTTCCGAGGCAGCAGCTATCAATGCGCTGCTCGTGCATCCGCTCGTCGGCGACTGGGAGAAGGCACACAAGTGCTTCGAGGAGATGAAGTGGGCTCACAAGGCTTATCTTCCCGAGTTCTTCCCCAACGATGTCGTTATCAAGTGCTGAAATTAAATATTTTTATCCCGCCGCTTAATACGGCGGGATTTTTATATGCATGAAAAAGAAACGGATTGAAAAATTTATAGGAAAACTCTATATAATGCATATAATATCAATGTGTTTGAGATAAAGTGAAAAATTTGAATATTATTCAGCTTTTTTGTCTGTTTTTGAAGTAATATACCAATTGTTACAGTTTTGTTATCGTATGTAACCGTTTTTTCATTATGTTGTAAACAGGAATTAATTGCATTATATTTCCACTTGTGGTAATATATACGACGGTGGTTTATTACCGAAAAAATCGGAGGAAAATTGTATTGAACAGTCAAAAATTAACCGTGAATCGTGAAACGGTAATAAAAATTACGGCTGTAGTCGCTATTGCTGCGCTTATGTTCAGCCTTATACTTGTGTTTAACGGCATGATAGGATATGCCGCCGATGATTATCTCTATTTCTTCAAGTACACCGGACATGTTGTCAAAGGCACACCAGAACGCCTGACAGGAATAAGGGATATTTTTACGGGCATGGTTACGCATTACAAGATCTGTAACGGCAGAATACCGGCGCATTTTCTCTTGCAGCTGTTTACTCTGTTCGATAAATCGGTCTTCAATGTTGTGAACTCCCTGTTCTTTACATTGCTCGGCCTGCTGATATATTTTCACGCAAACTACAAGCGACCGATAAATATACCGCTGCTGGTCTTTATTTATGCCTTTGAGTGGCTTGGAATGAACAAACCAGCATCGGCCTATATCTGGTACAGCGCAGCGTTCAATTATCTGTGGACAACCGTGTGGATACTGACTTTTCTTATGTTCTACCGCATCCATGATGCGGAGTCCGAAAAGCCGAAGCCTTCAAAAGAAATTATTCTTTCGGTTCTCATGTTTGTCGCCGGCGTTTTTGCGGGTTGGACAAATGAGAATATGGGCGGCGCAACGATGGGAGCTGTTATGCTCTTCTTGATCTACTTTAAGATAAAGAAAATGCCCGTCAGAGCACATCATGTTACCGGACTTCTCGGAGCCATAACCGGATTCGGAATATTGCTTCTCGCTCCCGGCAACAGAGTGCGTATCGATAATACCCACCGTGAGCGGAATATAATGAAGCATTTGCTGTGGTCGGCGGAGCAGATAACCTCTAATATCTGGCGTGCTGTGCTGCTTATGCTTGTAGTTTTGGTAATTGTCCTGTTAATTGTTTGCATCAAAAAGAAAAAGCTCAACTGGCTCCTGCCGTGCATATATCTGCTCACCGGTGCGGCAGCTGCGGGAGTTTTGATAGTTTCGCCCGAAGCGCCTCCTCGCTCTTTCTTTGGCGCAAATATTATGTTCGGATGCGCGGCTTTTGTCCTGGCAGCTCAGCTTTTTGACGGCAAAATGGACGGAATTAAGAAAACCGCTGTTGTGCTTTCAGTTTTGGTTGCCCTTGGTTTCGGCGTTATCTATGTCGGAGAATATTATGCGCTCAAGTCCGACAGCATCGCTTATGAAGAGGCTGAGCAGGCGATATATGAGCAGAAAGCGGCGGGCATAAAGGATGTCAAAATACCGCGCAGCCGACCGCGCAAATCTTATTGGTCGCTGAATTCATATATGATAAATATTACCAACGATAACGCGAACAACAAATGGTTCAATGATTGGACTGCGGTGTACTACGGTGTTGACAGCGTTACCGTGGTGAAGAAGCCGAAAAAATAAGCAAAAATCTCTGTTTAAAGGTTAAGGTAACAACATGGCAGAAAATGTGAAAAGGAAAAAGAAGAAAAGAGCGGTGCTGATAGTTCTCATGGCGCTTGTGCTTGCCGTTCTTGCTGTGGTTTGCGTATATGAGACCGAGCTCAATAAGCTGGATTCAAACGACGGCGTAGACAACAGCTTCTATGATTCTCAGTTTAAGAACAAAAAAGTCATGGTTATAGTCCCTCACGAAGATGACGATCTGCTTATCTCCGGTCAGGTGCTTCCACCTATGTATAAAAACGGCGCCGATGTCCGTGTCGTGTTCGCAACAAACGGTGATAAAAGAGTTTCTGCATACACCCGTCAGAGTGAAGCCTGCAATGCGCTTGAAAAACTCGGTATACCGAGAGAGAAAGTAATATTTCTCGGATATCCCGACGGAACGCAGCTCTATGTCGGCAAAAAAGCTTTTTCTTTCTCTTCCGGATGGGATCATACTTATGCGGGAAAGGGATTTAAAGATTATCACTTCGACCGTTTCGGAACTCACGCCAAATATACAGCCGAAAATATGGTCGATGATATCGAAAGTGTTGTTCTCGAATATCGCCCGGATTATATTTTAGCAATAGATTTCGATACCCACACGGATCACCGCGGAGTCAGCATATCGTTTGAAAAGGCGATGGAGCGTATCCTGAAAAAAGAGAGCGGATACACTCCAAAAGTGCTCAAGTGCTTCGGCTATTCACTTGCGTGGAAATCAAAGCCGGATTTTTATGCACTTAATATCAAGAGCACCGTGATGCAGGACAGAGAGAAGAATAACGATCCGTCATATGAGACCGATGTTCCGCAATACAGATGGAATAACAGGATCAGACTGCCGATAGATAAAAAGTCTCTCAGCCATTCGATACTCAGATGTTCCGAATATAAAGCGCTCAGCGAGCATCTTTCACAGTATGCTTATTGCTATTCCGAGCGCATAATAAACGGCGATTCGGTCTATTGGAATCGCCGCACGGACAGCCTCACATATAATGCCGATATCAGCGTGTCCTCTGGCGATGCTTCGTTGCTTAACGATTTCAGACTCATCGGTGTCGGAAACAGGACTGCCGGTCTCCATGTCAAGCTTGAAAACTGTGTGTCGAGATTCGATAAAAATGATGCACAAAAGACTGTGACTGTGAAATTTGACAGCCCTAAAACGGTTTCATGTGTGTCTCTGTATGACAACTTCGGGCTCAATTCAAATATACTCGGCGGAGTAATCACTTTCAGCGACGGAAGCAAAGTCGAAGTTCCCGCTCTCAATGCCGACGGTAGCGAGACCCGCGTTGTGTTTGAACCGAAGCATAATATTACCTCTTTTACATTCAAAGTGACCGAGTATGAGGGCGTGGCGGGACTCGATGAGATAGAAGCTTTTGAAAATGCCGATTATGATATGGGCTTCTCTCTTATAAAGCTTAAGAATGCCGATACGGACGATTATATATATAATTATCTTATCACTCCCGATGAAAAGTCTCTGAATCTCGGCGTATATCTGTCCAATCCGAACGCCGGATACACAATTAAAATAATCGAAGACGACGGCGTAAAACTCGAGGGAAACACGCTCGTGTTTGACGATGATTTTGAAAAATGTACGGTTCGCGCGGAGCTCAACGGCGATCCTTCAACCTATGATCAGATAACAGTCAAGCGCCTCAGCGAAAGGGAGCTCAAATCATACGAATCGTTTGAAAAGGTGAACAAAACCGTCTTCAAAATCGATACACTCCGTCTCAAAATGAAGAACCTTTTTGTCAACGGATATGTTTATGAGGAGCTGAATGATTTTGTTAAATCACTTGAAAAGAAAGCCGGCATAGAGATCAGTGAATAATTGTTGCAAATAATGAAAATTTGTGATACAATTCAGAAGCTATATTTGTGCAATTTCGGAGGGAAAGATGAAATTATCTTTAGTAATTCCCTGCTATAACGAGCAGGATAATGTTGAATTATTTTATAACACCGCAACTGAAGTTTTTAAAGACAAAGGCTTTGATTATGAGCTCATATTCGTCAATGACGGCAGCCGCGATCAGACGATGGACAAGCTCCGCCACATCTATGAGATAGCCGATGAAAATGTGAAAGTTGTCGGATTTTCGCGCAACTTCGGCAAAGAGTCGGCTATATATGCCGGACTCAAAGAGAGCAGGGGAGAAATGGTCTGCCTTATCGATGCCGATATGCAGCAGCGCCCTGAGCTGGTACTTGATATGATGGCGATACTCGACAAGGATCCCAACTATGATGCCGTGGCATGTTATCAGGAGGACAGACGAGAATCAAAAGTTCTCTCGGCTTTCAAAGATTGTTTTTATAAGATAATCAATAAAACTTCGGAGATCGAGTTCAAAAGCGGCGCAAGCGATTTCAGACTTCTCAGACGCTGTGTGGTCGATGCCGTGCTCAGCATGAGCGAATATCATCGTTTTTCCAAGGGCATTTTCTCGTGGGTTGGATTCAACACATATTATATGCCCTATATCGTTGAAGACCGTGCAAACGGCACTTCAAAGTGGAACTTTGCGAAGCTCTTCAAATATGCAATGGACGGCATTATCGCTTTTACTACTACGCCGCTTAAAATTGCAACTTATATCGGCTTGACATCTTCTGCCGCGTCCATAATCTACATGATAGTTGTCATAATCCAGAAGCTGGCGTTTGATATCAAGGTTCCCGGCTACGCCACAACCGTTGTGCTCATTCTTCTGCTCGGCGGTCTCCAGCTTTTCTGTACCGGCATGGTCGGCGAGTATCTTGCCAGAACATATATTGAGACGAAGCACAGACCGATATATATCGCAAGAGAAGTTCTTGACTACGAGGACAAATAAATCAAAAAACATGACTGCGGCAGATATTTACCGCAGTCATGTTTTTGCAATGCGTATTGTACGAGTTTTTTTGAAAAAACTATTGACAAATCCGCTTCTTTTGATATAATAGATAGCGTTCCGAACGAACTTAATATTTGGGGGTATAGCTCAGCTGGGAGAGCGCTTGAATGGCATTCAAGAGGTCAGCGGTTCGATCCCGCTTATCTCCACCAAGCGAAAAGCCTTGAAACCGTTATATATCAACGGATTCAGGGCTTTTTTGTTTGTCTTTTTAAGGCTGTTCTATTTTCTTATATGATGTCAAAATAGCGGATTTAATCACGGTTGGGAACAAATTGTGAACAAAATCAAGTGTCTCAAAGCAGTCCTACAGCTTTTTGTAACTGCGCTATATCGACATGTGTGTAAACTTTATTTGTGACAACTTCGGAGGAGTGCCCCATTAATCGTTGAATATCCCACTTGTCCGCGCCATTACGGTGTAACATAGAAGCAAAAGTGTGCCTTGTGGCATGAGGTGTGAGACGCGGGAGGCTGAGAGCTTCCAGTGTCGGATAATACCATTTCTCGCGAAAATATTTTGCGGTAACCGGAACGAGATTATTTCCTTGCTCTCGGCAAATGATAGTCGGGCCGTTTTTATCAAGCCATTTTTGCAGATACGGCATGATTTTATCCGACACCGGCACGATTCTGTTCTTTCCCGCTTCGGTCTTTTCGCCGCCGCGAAGAGTACGGTTCTCAGAATCCCAACTGAATGGTGTAAGTGCCAAAAATTCATTGATTCTCCAGCCAGTGTAGCACATAATCAAGATTAGGTCGGCATACATAATGCCTGCCTTAGCGGCGGACTCGAGTCTTTGCAAATCGAGATCGCTGAACGGTACCTTTTCTTTCGTTTCTGCTTTGGGCAGCGTGACGAAGCTTGCATAATTTTTGATAACGATGTCGTTCTGCACGGCATAATCGCAGAGCAGGGAAGCAAAAAGTTTTATTTTTTGCAGAGAAGAGGCGGAGAGTCCGTTTTGATGTGCCGTGTCAACGACTGTCTGAAAATGGGCGGCTCGTAAATCTTTTACTTTATATGAGCCGAGGACGGCAAGCTTGTTCCATGCAGCACTATAATTGTTTTGTGTTTGCTTGGAAAGATTCTTGAATTTCTGTAATTTTTTATATTCGGCACACAGCTGCGCGAGTGTGATGTTTTCGGCAGAAGCCGGAACATCAATATGCGGAGTCTTATGCCATGCGCCGAGAGCCGTCATTGCCTCTGCCCTTGTGGCGTAGCAGCCTATTAGTTTGCGCTGCTTGTCAAGGGAATATTCGGAGCTGCTCTGCGGAGCAAGAACAGCCCAGGGCTTGCGCCGATTTCCACTGAGCTTGCGGATCGTTCCATATCCGTTTGGATTTTTCATTGTGAGCCTCCTTTCAGACTCGTGCCTGTTCCTTATAGAAAGTGACAGCCTTTCTGATGAACGACTCCGGTAGGTCAAAATATTCCGACAGTTCCCAAACTTCAGAAAATCCGGAATTTATAGCCTTTTTCAGCTTGTCCCGCGGGACAAGCTTTTTTATTGCCCATTTGTCTGCACGGCGCTCATGCTTGGCGCGCAGGTCGCAAACTGCGTAGATATTATAAAAACTTCCGGTTAGGCAGTGGCCGAGTTCATGCGCCAAACAAACTGCCTCTTCGGAGCGGGAGTCGATTGAGAAAGGATCGATTCCGATATAACAAGTGCCGTCCGGCTCCATAGTGGAGACTGAACCTGTCAGCGGCAGGTCAAATGCATATATCTCTATTTCTTCATCTTCTGCGAGTTCGTATAAACTGTCAAGACTTATCATTTCGATGCCTCTCTGAGTAACATAACTTCAATTTTATTTATTTTTGTGCTTTTCCCTAACAAACCTCGCGAATTGTTTGACTTCGTCATACATTTCCGGGGTTATTTCTTTGTCGCCGTCAAAAAGAGCAAATATGATGTCCTCTTCAGACACTGCTTTGTCGGTAGATGATTGTGAAATAGGCTTTGAATCACGACAAAGGATATAATCGGTAGTCACTCCGAAATAGTCAGCAATTTTTTGTAGATTTTCTGTATCAACTAACCTATTGCCGTTTTCCCAATTAGAAACAGTGTTTTGAGCAACACCAAAAATCTTTGCAAATTGTTGTTGGCTTAATCCATTACTTTTCCTCAACTCAGCTAATCTGTTCAAATATATCACCTCAAGGCAAGTATATATCACGATAAGTGATAAAGTAAAGAAAAAAATAAAAAATATCTCAAAAAGAGATTGACAAGCATCTCAAAAGGTGATATTATCACATTGCGAGATACAAGGAGGCGATAACTGGTGAAAATCACGGAATACAGAAAAAAACTTAATTTATCTCAGAGTGAATTAGCCGAAATGGTTGGCGTTGGACAATCAACCATCGCAATGTGGGAATCGGGGGAACGGATTCCACGGGTTAAATTTTTAAAAAAGCTGTCAGAATTGTTTGGTTGCTCAATAGACAATCTACTTTATTAAGGTGCGGTAAAATGAAAGGATCAACTTTATTTTGTTGTAACGAACAAGAAAAAAGAAAAGGTTATTACAACCGGGATGAGAACTGAGCGAATATGAGATCGAATATCAAGCTCCTTTATGGAGTAGTTGATACAAAACAGTCTATTTCTCATTAGTTCAAGGTAAATCTCTTTCTCTCTTGAAACAGAAGAGGAGGCTGATTCCGTCTCCGAAAGGAGATCCTTATAACAGAGTTCTTCATCATAAGAGACAACCATTTGATGATTATCACGATCATCCGAGTTGAGAAAAAGGAAAATTGTGTCTGCTTTCCACAAAAAAGCAATTACTATTACAGACAGAAATGTATATATCACGCAGAACCAAAAACCTGTATATGTATAGATATTACGCAACACTGCGATATTGTAGAGCAGCAAAAGGCTTTTTATAAATAAAAAATTGTCGTATTTGTTTTGCAAATTATGGAATGTGGCGTAGGCGTTGGTGAGTGATGAAGAAACATAGCCGTAATCCTGTATAAAATCGAGAGTCTTATCGCTGATATTCAATGAATCAGGAGATTTAATTAAATCCTCGAACCAAAGTTTTCCGAAGATAGGGGTGACCGATGTAACGGAGTTACATGGAATCCGTTGCTCATTGAAGTTTTTATTGATAAATCTACTTGGATTTATTGCTGTTGAAAGAGACAAAAAAACAGTGTTTATAACGAGAAAGATTGTTGCTCTTAAAAAAGAATAGAACGAAAAATCAGTTTCAAAGGAAAAATTTTTTAAAAAGTCTAATATGTTTGCAAACATATTTTTCACACCCCATTACTTATGATACTTTTTTATTTTCAGTATACAGATTTTTCAAAACAATGTCAAACGGAAAGGATGAATATTTATGCCGCGAGTTTTGAAACCGAAGCCGACGAAAGAAGAAATTCTCTCGATTGACGGCAGCGTGCCGGTTGAGATGGCAGCGAGGTATCTCGGACGAACGAAAGATTTTATCTATAACGGACTGCAGAAGCAGGCGCTGCCGATCGGAACCGCGTATATTCGTGAGAAAGAATGGTGCTACGACATTCGCCCGCAGGCGCTGGTTGAATACAACGAGCATGGCGGAGTAATGCAGCACACGGAATTTGAACACTTTGTCCGCGCCGTGATAACAAACGCAGCAAAGAATGTCGTTGATATGGCAGTGTTCGGAGAATACTAATTGAATATTTTTTTGCTGTCGGCCTACCGTGTTCCGGGAAGATTTTATAGTTTGATTTTCTTTTTATTACCCTTTCTTTAAATCATAAAAAACCACTACTTCATTTTCCCCAAAATACAACTCCTCCTATCTTCCCGGAGCACGGCAGACCGACAGAGAGGGACAACATATGCTTTCAAAAAAATGGAAAATATGCAAAATCTGTAAATCATGTGAATACAGGCATGTGTACGGCGGCGGAAAACCGTTGGCAGACTGGAGCAACACTCTGTGCAACTACAGCGTCCAAAAAGACAGACTCAGGGAAACACCGCCGAGCGACGATTATTGCGCCTACTATAAGCCACGAAAGGGGAAACGCAGATGAAACTGAATCCCATAACGAAGAATCCGGAAATCATGCGCGGAGTGTTTGAGATAGAAGACGGGAAATTTATGCACGACAACCCATACGGCTATATAACAAATCTCAAGGATCCGGAAATACACGCGGAATACATAGCGTTTCAGAAGGCGCAGAATGAAATAATGGCACTTTCAGACGAAGACAGATTCTTTTTTGACATGCTGATGATAGAACGGTTCCGGCCGGAACTGCGCCAGCTCGTTCAAGAATTTAAAGAAAGGGAGGGGACGGCTTTGCAGAAGCTCGTTGCAAAATCGGTATCCGGTAACCAGACGGTGGAACTGCTGTTTGATGAGGGTTTGCCGAAAAAGTGGCTGATAAAGACCCCGGAAGAAAGTATTAACGAAGAAAACGGACTTATCGCGGTCAACATCTACACGGAAAAGATAAGCCGACCGCTACAGAAACGAATCGGCAATTACTATGAGCGACAAGGATTATCCCGATACACGGGAAATTAAGGAGGATAAATAAATGTATACAGAGTGCTTTTTGTGCCATCAGTATTGCGATACCGAGAAGCATCATATTTTCGGCGGAGCGCTGCGCAAGAAGAGTGAGAAGTACAAGCTGACGGTTCAGCTGTGCCCCTACTGCCATCGAGACAACAAAGAGGGTGTGCATAACAACCGCGAGAAGATGCAAGCGCTGCATGAATACGGTCAGCGTAAGGCCATGGAAGAGCATGGATGGACAATCGAGGACTTTATCGCGAATTTTTATAAGAATTACATTTAAGGAGGCGTTCGGATGATAAATTCAGTGGTTCTCATGGGGAGACTGACAAGGACGCCGGAGTGCAGAAGCACCGAAAACGGAACGGCGGTCACGGCTTTCAGGATAGCGGTTGACCGTCGCTTCACTTCCTCGGGCGGAGAAAAACAGACGGATTTTTTTGATATTGTCGCCTGGCGTTCGACCGCTGTGTTCGTTGCGGATCATTTCAACAAGGGAGATATGATAGCCGTGCGTGGTGCTCTGCAGAGCAGACAGTATACAGACAAAAACGGCAACAACAGAACAGCTATCGAGGTTGTTGCCGATGAAATAAGCTTTTGCTGAAAGGTGAATGATATGAACAGGGAAGTATTAATAGTGTTCGCGATTCTTGCGCTGTGTCTGATCTATGCACTTGCCGCCGTGCCGGCACGCGCTGATGCAGCCGCAACCGCATACAGAGTGGATTCCGAGCCGCCTGCGGCGGAGCCGATCATGACCTGCGAAGAGAAAACAAAGGCGTGCTACGAGCTCTCAGAAGAAGAGCGGGCGATAGTGGAGAGCGTCGTAATGGCTGAAGCCGGTACAGAACCGTACATAGGCAAAATGGCGGTGGCACAATGCATTCTTGACGCCTGCAAATCGGAACACGAACGCCCCACGGAAATCGTCAAGAGCTTCGGGTATACCGACAAAAGGCCCGAACCGAACGAAGAAGTGAAGCGCGCGGTCAGTGCGGTTTTTGACAGCGGCGAAGTAGCAACCGACGCCGAGATCCTATATTTTTACGCACCGGCGCTTGTGAGCAGCGAATGGCATGAGTCGCAGACCTATGTTTGCACCATCGGCGGGCACCGATTTTTCGCCTAATAGAAAGGAAATCTAATTTATGAATATTAAAATAGGCGACTTCGTGAAAGGCATAACAAATGACTACGGTATTACAAATACGAAAATGACGCGAGGCGTGGTCATCAATGTATACGAGAGAAACATAGAAGTGCGAGTGTTAGACCACGACGACGGCGAAACCGGAGTATATACAGTAGACCCGAAAAAGTTTGAGGTTATAGGTCATCAAAAGCAGTTTGACCGCGCGGAAGTGCTGAAACTTTTGAAGGATGGCTGTAAAAAAGCAATTTTGGATTATGACCTCAGCAACGCAGACCTCAGCAACGCAGACCTCAGGGGCGCAGACCTCAGGGGCGCAGGTCTCAGCAACGCAGACCTCAGGGACGCAGGTCTCAGCAACGCAGACCTCAGGGACGCAGACCTCAGGGGCGCAGACCTCAGCAACGCAGACCTCAGGGGCGCAGGTCTCAGGGGCGCAGACCTCAGGGGCGCAGACCTCAGGGGCGCAGACCTCAGGGGCGCAGACCTCGATTATTCTTGCTATCCGCTGTGGTGCGGTAGCCTGCATTTCAAAGCCGATAAGAGGCTTGCTTGCCAGCTTGCGTATCATCTGTGTTCGATGCAATGCGATGACGCAGATTATATCAAAATGCGCAACTCTATTCTCGGTTTCGCTAACCAGTTCCATCGCGTGGACGAGTGCGGTGAGCTGAAAGAGAGGGAGATATAACTATGGCTTTAAAATTTGCAATTCAGACCGCTTTTGAGATCCTTGTCGTCGTACTTATCATCTATGGATTTGTCAAAGAGGACAAGCTGATAGAGCTTGAAGACAGGATAAAGGTAAGAATCCGAGAGCGGGCAAACCATAACAGAAAGGGAGACAAATCATGATTACAAACGTCGAAGTAACAAAGCTTTTGCAGCACCCGGACAACCCGAGGAAAAATATCGGCGATGTCACGGAGCTGGCGGAATCCATCAAAGCGCGCGGTATTTTGCAGAACCTGACGGTCGTTCCGGCCGAAAACGGCATGTATACCGTTATCATCGGACACAGACGACTCGCGGCCGCAAAGCAGGCGGGACTGACTGAGGTTCCCTGCGCCGTGGTTGATATGGACTATAAAACGCAGCTGTCTACGATGCTGCTTGAAAATATGCAGCGATCTGATTTGACGGTCTACGAGCAGGCACAGGGTATGCAGATGATGTTTGACCTCGGCGTGCCGGTTGCCGAGATTGTCGAAAAGACCGGGTTTGCCGAAACGACTGTGCGCAAGCGCCTGAAGATAGCTACTTTGCCTACAGAGCAGATGCAGCAGGCGGTGGAGCGCGGCGGAAAGCTTGAGGACTATGTGCAGATAGCGGACATAAAAGACGAAAAAGAGCGCCGCGAACTGCTGAAAGTAATCGGAACACGCGATTTTGAGTTCAGCCTTTCTCGCGCGAAGAGGCGACAAATTGAAGCCGAGAAAACGCCGCTTGTCAAAGCCGAGCTAAAGTCAATCGGCGCGAAAGCCGTAAAAAACCAAATCTACAGCACCGCCTACGAGCGGGTCGAACAGTGTGCGATTACAGACTGGAAAGAGGGAACTTTTAAAAAGCCCAAAGACAAAGAGGAACTTTTTTGGGAAATATCATATGGCACGGCGTACCTTATGCGGAAGAAAGTCAAAGTACCAAAGAAGAAAGAGGAAAAATCAGAATGCGAACAGCGCATAGACAGTGCCAACCGTGAGCTCAAGCGTTTGACGGAAACGGCGTATGAGTGCCGCGTAAACTTTGTCAAGAACTTTACCGCCGTTGAAAAACATAAAGAAACAATCATCAAGTGGCTTGTACAGTTCGCGGGTCGTATAATAACGGGCTATTGCTCGTGCGACAGAAAATATATCAATTCCGAGATTGGAAGCGATGAAAAGTATTCTGTAGATGCGCCGAAATGGCGGCAGTTTATCGCCGAGGACAAGCGTGCGCCGATAGTTGTTGCGTATGCGCTTGCCGGAGGCGATGAGAACAGAGGCTACTATACCGCCGGGTGGTATGCATCAAACAACGCTAAATCAGCACCGAAATACAGAGGGAACCAAAGCCTTGACAGAATTTATGAATTCCTTTGCGAGTTGGGATATGAGATGTCTGAGACGGAGCTTCAGCTCCAGAGCGGCGAACATGAATTGCTGAAAGGAGAATGAAAATGAATGACGATAAAATCCTTATAGAGGCGCTGCGGAGGCTGTCGGTGCAGACCGGATCTATCGCCTGTCTTGGCTGCGAATATGAGTACGATTGCGGAATCCACGGCTGCGCGATTATCTGCGCCGCGAGGGAACGGCTCGAAGAATTGACCGCCTCGCCGTGGATAAGCGTCAACGACAGGCTGCCCGAAGACGAGCAGGAGGTATTGGTTCTTGCAAACGGCAGACCGCAAGAGCATTTAGTGTTGGACAATGCCCGTGAACTCGCGACATTTTACGCCGGCGAGGGCTGGCATTTTGAGGCTTATCCGGATTGGGATGATCCACAGGTGACTTATTGGATGCCGCTGCCGGAGTTACCGACGATTGAGTGACGGAGGTCCTGCAAATGAACACAACGATGAATATGACCCTTGAGCAGCTGATCCAGGCGACGGAACTCTGCGGAGCGGGTGCGCCCGGATCTTGTCCGGAATGTCCTTGTTTTGACCCGAGCGGAGATTTTGTGTGCATTGAATATCTTATGTCGCAGGCTGCGGCTGCGCTTAAAGAGTACTCCTGCAACGGCGGAGGGGAGTTATGACGAAATCAATTTTGCTGAGTATCAGACCACGATATTGCGAACTGATAGCAAGCGGAAAGAAAAAAGTCGAACTTCGAAAGAACGAACCAAAAATCAAGACACCGTTTAAGTGTTATATCTACTGCACCAAAGGTGGAAGTGATACAAAGAAAAGGCAACTTTCCTTTTGCGGTAGAGTTATTGGAGAATTTGTGTGTAACGCTATTTTCCCAATTGCTTTTGAATATCTCGGTGCGCAAGAAATACCGGAAATAGAAGTCCCCCTATTTTGCCTTACGGATAAACAAATTATAAGTTATCTTGGAAATGGCAAGGTAGGATACGGCTGGGGTATATCTGACCTTGTTATTTATGACGAGCCGAAAAGGCTTGGCGAGTTCGGGCTCGAACGACCGCCGCAAAGTTGGTGTTATGTGTCCGCCGGGAGGAACAAATGATTATGGATAAAAAGATAGAACTGAAGAACTGCCCATGCTACAGAGGCGGAGCAAAGCTTCTGGGGCAAAGAACATTTTATGTGGAGTGTCAAAAATGTTTTCTTGCAACGGACAGATATGCGCGGCCGCAGTTCGCAGCGGAAGCATGGAATCGCAGGACGGAGGGGCAATTGAATGAGTGACTATATTGACCGCGCCGCACTTGGAATAGGTTTATGCAACCGAGATGTTTTCGTTTTCGAAAACAAACGCTATGCAGACGGTTGGAATGCCGCTGTTAAAATTTTAAAAGAAGCTCCCACTGCCGATATTTCGGAGGTAACGCGTGGGCACGGTGAGTGGATTCCTATTTCCAATGGTGATGCCGCTGAGTGTAGCGAGTGCGGAGAATACTTCGATGTTAGCGAAAATGGCGGTATGGCGTCTTTCCACCTGTTTGAGAAGTTTTACAAATATTGCCCGAATTGCGGCGCAAAAATGAAAGGAGATTAGCTGTATGGATTGCAATAAAACAATAGACTTTTTGTTTGAAAGAAAGCGGCTGTGTGATTCACAACATGACGGCATCGACCCGTGCTATGAATGTCCATTGGAGAACATATGCGATGAGCAGAGCAACGCAGAGATAATAAAAAGTGCCATTTCAAGACTCCAAAAGTGGAGCGACAAGTATCCGAAAAAAACTTACGCACAAGATTTTTTGGAAAAATTTCCGAATGCGCGTATAGGTGATGACGGACTTCCGGGGGTGTGCAGAATGGAAGTTTACGGCACAAGATGCCCGGATATGACCGGAGACATGTGCACCATGTGTTGGTGCGAACCTATGGAGAAATAAACAAGTCAGACCCCCGCGCCGGGGAAAAGGTGAGGCGTCCGTAAGGGCGCTTCACGGGCTTGTATGCTGTCTTATCAAACCAACCACGGAGAGGAAAGAAAAAATGCGCACGAAAATCAGAGAAACAAAATTTTACTGCAAGGACTTTCTTGAAATATATTTATACCCCGTGACGGAGCAGCCGCATGCCAGGACGAAGGGCAGGGGGAAGAAATACAGAGAATCGAGCGAGACACAGAAACTTTTGAACGCAAAGTATGCGGAGCGTAAGCTTGTTCAGCTGCTGCATGCGAACTTCACGGATCGCGATCTCGCGATAGGTCTTGACTATTCCGACGATACAAGACCCAAAACGCCGGAAGAAGCGCAGAGAAATTTTCAAAACTTCCTGCGCAGGGTCAAAAGACTCTATAAAAAAGCGGGAGCGGGCGAAGTGAAATACATATCCGTCATAGAGTTCGGCGAAAAGAGCGGGAACGTGCATCATCATATCGTGATGAGCGGCGGAGTTGACAGAGACGCGATAGAAAAGGCGTGGGGACTCGGCAGAGCGAACACAAAGCGTCTGCAATTCCTCGAAATCGGCATAGCCGACATGGGAAAATACATAATCAAAGACCCTATTATGCATAAGCGTTGGACAAGGTCGAAAAATCTTGTGGATCCTCAGCCGCGCAGAAACGATAGCCACATCAGCCGCAAGAAGTTGGACGAGCTTGTAGCAGACTGCGAGCACAGACAGCTTTTCGAACAGCTTTATCCCGGCTATGTCGTGGCGGAGGTTATCCCGACATATTGCGACTGGGACAGTTGCTATCACATGGAGATAAGGATGTTCCGGGGCGACAGCGACTACATACTTTATGGCGGACGGAAAAACAGAAAAAGGAGAGCGGGCTGATGGCGAACACTGCTGCAGGTGCGCTTGCTGTCTGTCCGTTTTACCTGTCCGACAGCAAAATGACAATAACCTGCGAGGGATTGACGGAAAAAGGAAAAGTTCTCCTCGTATTTGAGGATGCGCAACAGCGGAAGGCATGGCAGCGTAGCAACTGCTATCTTTACCGCTGCGATTGCCCATTGAAAAAAATACTTAACAGCAAGTACGAATAATTTTGAAAATGCATAAATGACCGGGCAGAGGAAAATTCCCTGCCCGGCTTATTTCTATTCATCATGGGCTAATATGGCGGGGAGAAAAACGGAATGCAAATTGATAAAATTGTAAGAAGAAAGGAGGCTTCCGAGCGTGGACTGGGATGCCATCAAGCAGGAATACATATCGACGAATATAAGCCAGCGCGAGCTCGCGGAAAAGTACGGAGTGTCGGTCTCGTCGCTTGGAAAAAGGTGCGCTTCGGAGGGGTGGAGCGGGCTGCGGAAAAAATTCAGAAAAAAAGTTGAAAAGAAAACAATGGAGAAAATCAGCCGAAAAAAAGCCTGCGAACTGGCGAAAATCGGCGCCTGTGCGGACAAATTGGTGCGCCTTATAGATGATTCTTTGAACGATACGGCAACAGTCAGGCAGACAATTGTCAAAATTGTGCCGAGCGAAGACGATGAGGACGAAGCGGAAGTCGAGGAATATTGCCTGCAAAAACTCGACACTAAATATTTGCGGCAAATGACGGCTGCAATGAAAGATCTGATGGAGATTCTGCGCGATGTTTACGGCAAGCCAAACACCGTGGAGCGGGCAAATATGCAGTATACGCGGGAACGGCTTGACCTCGAAAAGGCAAAAGCAGCCGCAGGTATGCCGACAGATGAGGAAGAATACGGCATTATCGAAATTCCGGCAGTGCTTGAGGAGGCTGCGGAAGAATGAAAATCTGGGAACCGCAGGAAAAACAGAAGAGATTTATGGAGCGCCCGGAGTATGAAGTGCTATACGGCGGCGCGGCGGGCGGAGGGAAGAGCGACGCGCTGTTGATTGAAGCCCTGCGGCAGGTGCATATTCCGTATTACCGCGGACTGATACTGCGAAAAACATATCCGCAGCTGTCCGAGCTTGTAGAGCGATCTGAAATGCTTTATCCGCGGGCGATACGCGGCGCAAAATACAACGAGAGCAAACACCGATGGAGCTTCCCGAGCGGGTCTATGATCTATTTCGGCTCGATGCAATACACGAAAGACAGGTTGAAATACCAGGGCAAACACTATGATTTCATTGCATTTGACGAGTTAACACACTTCACATGGGACGAATACAGCTATATGTTCTCGCGAAACCGCCCGGGAGGACCCGGTACGAGGGTTTATATGCGGGCGACGACCAACCCCGGCGGCATAGGTCACGGGTGGGTGAAGTCTCGGTTTGTTACTGCGGCGCCACCAATGACACCTATCACGGAGACTTTCAATGTCGTGACACCGTCAGGGCAGATAATTGAGGGCAGCAGGAAGCGGATATTCGTTCCGGCGACGGTTTTTGACAATCAGGAGCTTTTACATAACGACCCGGAATACATCATGAAGCTTGCGGCCATGCCGGAAGCGGAGAGAAAAGCGCTGTTGTATGGTGATTGGGATAGTTTTTCGGGGCAGGTGTTCACAGAGTGGCGCAACGATCCCGAGCACTACAAAGACCAACGGTGGACGCATGTCGTTGAGCCGTTCAAAATCCCGGAATACTGGCAGATTTACAGAGGCTTTGACTTCGGCTACACAAAACCGTATTCCGTGGGCTGGTATGCAGTGGACACGCACGGCAAGATATACCGCATAGCGGAACTGTACGGCTGCACGGGCATGCCGAACGAGGGAGTGCGGCAAGACCCGGTCACGATTGCAGCAGAAATTCGGCGCATTGAAAACGAGGACAGAAATCTCAAGGGTAAGAACATCATCGGTATTGCCGACCCGTCTATTTTTGACGAGAGCCGCGGCGAGAGCGTAGCGCGAATGATGGAAAAATCCCCGAACTTCATAGTATTCTCCCCCGGCGACAACACGAGAATCGCCGGAAAGATGCAGTATCATTACCGCCTGGCGTTCGATTCGGAGGGCAACCCGAAGTTTCAGGTATTCTCGACCTGCAGACACTTTATCCGCACTATTCCCGATATCGTCTATGACGAGAAATATGTTGAGGATATCGACACATCGCAGGAGGATCATATCTACGACGAGTGCCGATATGTGCTCATGGAAAATCCGATAAGCCCGGAACCGCGCAAAGCGCCGGAAAAAATGCCGGATGATCCCCTTGAACTCAGGGAAAAGCCGGACAAATACAGCTTTTACAGACTATAGGAGGCAGAACAATGGCAAACAGCAGAAACCCGATAGAAGATATCAAGCACCGCAGGGCGGAAATGCGCGACCAACAGCAGCAGGAGCAGACCGCAAGAAACCCAGAGCGGGATATTGCCGCACGAACGGAGGCATTGCGGCAAGAGCTTGGAAATCCTGTGCAAGAGGATAGACAGGCAGAAACAGTGAATGACACTGATATTGTGAAATATGAACCCGAGAGCGGGTCAGAGCAGGGTCCAATCACGGAGGAGTCAATCGCCCTGGCAGAGGAAACCTTGCGAAAATACAAAGACGGCAAGGCAAATCTCGAGAACAGGATAATCGAAAATGAGCAGTGGTGGAAGCTCCGGCACTGGGAGACAATCAGGAAAGAACAGGCGAAGGGCGCGAACAAAGAACCCGAGCCCACTTCGGCATGGCTGTTCAATTCCCTGGCAAATAAGCACGCAGACGCAATGGACAACTATCCCTCGGCATCTGTGCTGCCGAGAGAGCAGAGCGACAATGCCGCCGCAGAACAGCTTTCGGAGATCCTGCCAGTTATCATCGAGCAGAACGGTTACAAAAAGACATATTCGGCCAAGTGGTGGTATAAGCTCAAGCAGGGAACATCCTGCGAGGGCGTATTCTGGAATCCGCAGAAGTACAACGGCTTGGGCGATATCGAGATAAAGAAAATCGACCTGCTGAATCTCTTTTGGGAGCCCGGCATAGAGAACATACAGGATAGCCGGAACATTTTCCATGTGTGCCTGCGCGACAATGATTTGCTCACGCAGGAATATCCGCAGCTGAAAGGCAAGCTTGGCGGCAAGACGATAGAAACAAGCCAGTATATCTATGACGACAACATAGACACATCGGAAAAGAGCGTCGTGGTGGACTGGTACTATAAGAGACTGGTTGGCAGCAGAACTGTGCTGCATTATTGCAAATTTTGTAACGGCGAAGTGCTCTTCGCGTCAGAAAACGATCCGCAGTATGCCGAGAGCGGGTTTTATAATCACGGCAAATATCCGTTTGTCTGCGATACGCTCTTCCCGGAGGAAGGCTCGCTTGTGGGCTTTGGCTATTTGGACATTATGAAAGATCCGCAGATGCAGATAGACAAATACGACCAGGCATTTATGCAGTCGGCCGTTGCCGCCTCTCGCCGCCGTTTCTTCATCAATGCTGCGAGCGGGAAAATCAACGAGAAAGAATTTCTTGACGTCTCGAATCCTTTTGTGCATGTGGACGGCAGACTCGGGGAGGACAGCATAAAAGAAATCACTATGACGCCGCTCAATGATATTTATGTGGCGCTGCGCACGAACAAGATAGACGAACTCAAGGAAACGAGCGGAAACCGTGATTTTTCACAGGGAAGCACCACGAGCGGAGTTACCGCCGCTTCGGCGATAGCGGCGCTGCAGGAGGCCGGAAGCAAGCTGTCGAGAGATATGATTCAGACCTCATATGACAGCTATGAGGAAGTGCTCTATCTGTGCATCGAGCTTATCAGGCAATTTTACGACGCGCCGCGCAGTTTCCGCATAACGGGAAAAAGCGGAGAGCAGGAATTTGTTAGCTACGACAACCGCGCCATACAGCCCGAGGGCGAGCGCACAGAGTTCGGCATTGATATGAGCGGACGAATGCCGATTTTCGATATCAAGGTCAGGGCGCAACGAAACAATCCTTTTTCAAGGCTTTCTCACAACGAGTTGGCACTGCAGTTCTATAACAGCGGATTCTTCAATCCGGAAATGACGGATCAGGCGCTCGCCTGCATCGACATGATGGACTTCGAGGGCAAGGACTCCGTCGTGCGGAAAATATCGCAGAACGGTACGCTGTATGAACAGCTCAAGACCATGCAGCAGCAGCTCATGCAGATGGCGCAGATAGTTGACGCACAAAACGGAACAACGATAGGCAGTCAGATGGCGGCATCTTTTTCGGGTGGAGTTCCGGTGGCGAGCGTAGGCTCCGGAGACGGCGAGCTCAAGAGCAACTCGCTTGGCGAGACGCGCGCAGACGAACACGCAACGGCCGAGAATGCGAGAGAAAAAGCGGCTTCGGCTGCGGAACCGAGGTAATGTTATGACAACAATAAAAGTTCGCCGAGCGGGCAGAGAAATGAAAATAAGCATTTCGGGACATTCGGGATATGCGCCGAGCGGGCAGGACATAGTCTGTGCCGGCATTTCGACACTCGGCCAGACCGCCGCAATGATGTTCGCGGAGATGGAATCTGCGGGAGACCTCGAACTCTTTACCTCGGAGAAAAGCGCCGGAAAGCTTTTGCTGGCGATTAAGGCATACAAACATACCAAAGCAAAGGCAAAAGGAATTTATAATTTTTTCTGCACGGGCGCAAAGCTTATCGCAGACAACTATCCGAAAAATGTAATTGTTACAGTTGAAGGCGGGGAGAAAATCGAAAATTAAACCGCTATAATATAATCACAAAGACACTTCGGAAAGACGATGGAGGTTAATTTTTATGTTCACAGACACAACAAAGGCTTTTTCGCTCACGCTGTTCGGCGAGGGCGGAGGAGACGGAGCGGGCGTATCGGCGGCAACGGCCGCCACGGCTTCCGACGCCGGGGAGCAGACACGGGCGATTGAAACGCAGGACGCCGCTGCACAGCCGGAAAGCGAGATCAATGTTACGGCATCGACGGTCGAAAATCAGGACGCGGAGTTTGAAAAGCTGATAAAAGGCGATTACAAGGACGCGTTCAGCCGCCGAGTGCAGAACATTATCAACGGCAGATTCAAGGAAACACGCACACTTCAGGAGCAGCTGCAGAAGAGTACGCCGGTCTTTGAGATTCTCGCGCAGAAGTACGGGATAAAAGCGGACGACATTGACGGCATAGTCAAGGCTTTGGAAAATGATGATGAATCATACAGAGAAGAGGCTATGGAAAAGGGCATAACCGTTGAACAGCTCAAGGAGATGAAGAAGCTTGAACGCGAGGTTCTTCATCTCAGACGGAACGAGTCTCGTCGTGATGAGCAGGACAGAATAAACCGAGACATCACCAATTGGAAGAACCAGGCGGAAAGTCTCAAAGAAATCTATCCGAATTTCAATCTCGACACGGAGATAGAAGATCCTCAGTTCTTCAGTTTGCTCAGAAACAATGTCGATGTCAGAACGGCCTATGAAGTCATTCACCGAGACGAGATTCTCGGAGGCGCGATGCAGTATGCGGCGCAGACGGCGGCAAAGCGAGTCGCCGATTCTGTTGCGGCAAACAGCAAAAGACCGGTTGAAAACGGTGTAACTTCACAAGGTGCAGTTAATTCCCAGACGGATGTTAACAAACTGACAAAGGCTCAGCGAGAAGAAATCGAACGCAGAGTGGCAAGGGGAGAAAGAATTACTTTCTGATCTCCTTGCACTAAGAAAAGGAGATAAAGAAAATGAACAATTATGTCATATTCGACCTGCAGCTTTTTGCTACGGTCGTAAACGCAACTACTTCGGCGGCAAGCGGTAACAATCTGTCCGCCGAGATGAAAACCTACTACGAGAAGAGGCTGCTTGACAACGCAGAGCCTAAGCTCGTACACAACCAGTTCGGAGACAAGTATCCTATTCCCAAAGGCTCCGGCAAGACTATCGAAATGCGTAAGTATTCGCCGCTTGCAAAAGCAACCACGGCACTGACGGAAGGCGTCACGCCCGATGGACAGGCGCTTAATGTGAGCACAATCACCGCTACTGTCAAACAGTACGGCGGCTGGATACAGCTTTCGGATATGCTCGACATGACGGCTATCGACAACAATGTTCTGCAGGCAACGAAGCTTCTCGGCTCGCAGGCAGGACGCACTCTCGATACCGTCATAAGAGAAGAGCTTGCCGGCGGCACAAACGTTATTTACGCGCCCAAGGTTGCAAGCGGCGCAGAAACAGCAGTAACGAGCAGAGCGGGACTCGACGCGACGGCAAAGATCAATGTTGACCTCATATACCGTGCGGCGGCTCAGCTGGAGAGCATGAATGCAGACCCGATCGGGGATTCGTTCGTGGGTATTATCCATCCGTATGCAGCATATGACCTTATGCGCTGCGAGGAGTGGATTGACGTACATAAGTACGCTAAGCCCGACGATATCTACAACGGGGAAATCGGCAAGATCGGCAATGTCAGATTCGTCAAGTCCACGGAGGCAAAGATATGGACCGGCACCGGCTGCCCGTCCGGTCTGGCGGTTTTCGCCACGCTTATACTCGGCGCTCATGCTTACGGTCTGACGGAGATTGAGGGCGGCGGCCTGCAGCATATCGTCAAGCAGCTCGGCTATGGCGACGATCCGCTCAATCAGCGTTCGTCCTGCGGCTGGAAAGCAACCGAGGTGGCAAAACGCCTGGTTGAGGAGTACATGGTGCGTATCGAGTCCTGCTCCGCATATTCGGCCACTGCGAAAGCTAACTGATAAAAGCTCAGAGGGCATTTTGCTCTCTGAGCCCGAAAGGAGATATTTATGGCAAGAACAAAAACTGTAACTCCCGAGGAGGACGTAAAACTCAAAGAGGCTACTGTACCCGAGGAGGATATGACTCCCGAGGAGGGCGCCGTGCCCGAAAATCAGGGTGAGCCGATGGAGAAAATTTTCCTCTTCAAGGACGACGGTGCATACAAAGACGATCTGTTCGTTTCCGTCAACGGCAGAACTTTCCAAATCCAGCGTGGCGTAGAAGTCGAAGTGCCCGCCTGCGTCGCAGAGGTTATACGCAATTCCGACAGACAGAAGCAGCTGGCGGAGCAGCGCCTTGAGAAGCTGGTAGAGCAGTATATCAAAGAGAGATAAGGACACACCGGGAGGGCGCATTTTGCGCCCTCTTTTACTTTCAGGAGGTTTATATGAAAATATGCGAAGCGATAAGACAGACCGATGAGCTAAAGCCCAATCAGTATTCGGACGAGCAGAAAATAAGATGGCTTGCCGAGCTCGACGGGAAGATAGTAAAAGAACTGATAGACGCGAAGAGCGGGGAGAAATCAACGGCGTTTGAGGGCTATAATGAAGACACAGACACGACTACGAAACTGCTTGTGCCGGAGCCTTACAGCAACCTTTATGTTCTTTGGCTGATGTCAAAAATTGACTTTTTCAACGCCGAGTATGAACGGTATAACAATTCGGCAATGGCTTTCAACGAGGCATATGAGGGCTATTGGGGATATTACAGCAGGACGCACGCGGCTCCGGCGAGCGGAATATTTGCGAGGTGAACCACCAATGAGACTGCCGATTCTTAATACGGTGAGCAAAAACAGGGAAATGATGAGCGCATTCGGAGGATATCATCATGACCTTGTTATAAGTGACAATGAATTTTATGACGAAGAGAATCTTTCGTCGGACAGCTATCCTGCGTTGACCCCGAGGGGACAGCGGAAAAAGATACGCGATTTTACGCGCCTTGACGGATTTTGCGTGAACAACGGTCTGTGCTGGGTAGATAACGGCAAGGTGTTCTATAACGGCGATCAGGTCAGCGGTGATGTTGAGAAAAGCCGCAAGCAAATGCTGAGCATGGGCGCATATGTCCTTATCTGGCCGGATAAAAAGTATATAAACACCGAGAAAGTGAGCGAGGGCGTAGGCAGCCTTGAAAAAACCTTCACAACAACCGCGGCGGTGTCATTTACGCTGACGCGAGTTACCGGAGAGGATTATAATCCGACGGTTTCGGCTGCGGCGCCGGAAGAGCCGGCAAACGGCGACAGCTGGCTCGATACCTCATCAAAGCCGCATACTCTCAAGATATATGCCGCAGCAACAAAGATGTGGAATGCGGTGGCGACGACATTTGTCAAGATATCTTCGGCCGGAATAGGCGAAGGATTCTCCGAATATGACGGAGTGACTATAAGCGGCTGCAAGGACGAACAGTTCAACACAAACATGATACTCTATGCCGTCAGCAAGGATTACATAGTCGTGACCGGCTTCATAGATGAAGTATCGAGTCAGCAGGAAGCGGTGACGGTAAAAAGAACCGTGCCGGATATGGACTTCGTGACCGAAAGCGAAAACCGCATCTGGGGATGTTCTTCTGATAAGCATGAGATATATTGCTGCAAAATAGGCGATCCATTTAACTGGAATTGTTTTCTCGGATTGGCGAGCGACAGTTACGCCGTGACAGTCGGAACGCACGGTAAGTTTACCGGCGCGTTTACGATGCGGGGATATATCCTGTTTTTCAAGGAGGACTGCGTCCACAAGGTCTACGGCTCGAAGCCCTCAAATTTTCAGGTTACGAACGAATCTATAAGGGGCGTCCAGAACGGCAGTGAGCGAAGCCTCGCACTGTGCAACGAAACACTATACTACAAGAGCCGCAACGGTATATGCGCCTATGACGGCGGAACCCCGGTCAATGTTTCGGAGTCCTTCGGCGCGAATGCATACAGAAACGCCGTCGCAGGAGCGATTGACAACAAATATTATGTGTCGATGTCGGACGAGAACGGCAAATACAGCCTGTTCACATACGATGAGCGCACAAAAATATGGCATAAAGAGAGCGGGCTGAAAATCGATGCTTTCGCGCCGCTGGACGGGGAATTGTATTTCACGGTCGGAAACAGTCTGTGGACGATGCACGGCACGACGCGATACAGCGTAACAGATCAGACATATGACGAAAAGCCGGTCGAATGGATGGCTGAAAGCGGACCTATTGGGGTGACAAGCCCCGATAATAAATATATTTCAAAGCTGCAGTTTCGCCTGAGCGTCGAACGCGGGGCGCAGTTCCGGGTGCAGATCCAATATAACTCTATGGGCGATTACGAGGAAGTGCTGCACATCGATGCTGTAAACAATCGCACAATCACTATTCCGATTATAGTCAGGCGCTGCGACCACATGAGAATCCGAATGCGGGGCAGGGGCAAGTTCATCTTGTACAGCATCGCAAAGGTAACGGAACAAGGGAGTGAAATCTGATGCCGACGCTAAATCTGAATCTGCCGACGAATCTTGGCGGAGATCAGAAAACTCAAAACTATCTCTATCAACTTAACGAACAGCTTCGGTATATTCTCAACAATCTTGACGGAGACAATTTTTCGCCGGTTTATCTGAAAACGGTGGAGCAGACGCGGTCAATGGCGGAGCTGGCGAGCGACGCCGTTGAGCAATTAGAAGCGGGCAGAAAGATTGATTATAACGAGCTCAACGATAAAATCATAGCGCAGGCGGAAGAGATAAATCAAACATTTCACACCGAGATAGAGCAGAACAACGACAACATAATGACGACAGTGCGCGAGGAACTGAGTGCGAAGGCGTCAATTGCAGAGCTTAATGCAACACTCGAGTCCTATGTTACACAGACTTCAAGGGAAATTCAGCTGAATTTCGACCAGAATTATCTCTATACAACAGAGGTTGACGGTAGACTCGAAGAGTTTCAGGAGCTAATAAGAACATATTTCCGCTTCACGGCGGAGGGAATGGAGCTCGGCAAGGCGGACAGTCCGTTCAAATCTATGCTGACAAATGAAAAATTAAGCTTCACACAGAACGGCACGGAGATAGCCTATATCTCCAACCGCTGCCTTTATGTTACGGACGTTGAGGTTCTTAACAGACTGAGAATCGGTAATTGGGAGTTTACACCCAGGAGTAATGGCAATCTTAGCTTTATATGGAGGGAATAAACAATGGCAATAACAACTATCAAAACATATCCGAAGAATATCACCGTAGGCGTCAGTAAAATAAATGGTCTCGGTAATATTCTTGTTGAAGTCGAGGATGCGAATGACGGAAAGTCATACACCCATAAGATGTATTTCACCTGCGGCAATTACAGCTACGAGAGCGGGTATTTTTCAACAAACAATGCAGTTATGACGGCATATGAGTTCCCACTCGAATGGGCTAATGCCATTACGAGCGGAAGCAGCAGAACCGGCACGCTGAAGATTGAAACATACAAGAAGTTAGGACTGATCCCGACGACGCTCGTTGAGACGAACACGAAGACTGTTACTTTTTCGGTTCCGGACAATGTGAAACCCACAATGCCGGAACTGACAATAGAGCGCATAGACGGCAGCGTTCCGACCGAATGGGGAATATATGTGCAGGACTATTCAAAATGCAGGATTACTGCCGCTGCGCAGGGGGCATACAGCTCAACGATAAAGAACTATCGGTTTGCCGTGAACGGTGCAGTTCTGTCAAATCAGACCGGCGGAGTTTATACCTACACTTGCTATCTGTCGGGTGAGCTGAACTTTACGGTCACGGCGACAGACAGCAGAGGCAGAACGGTCAGCCATACGGCGAGCATATCGGTTGAAAAGTATGACAGTCCGATGATAAATGAAGTCACATGCTTCAGATGCACGCAGGACGGCACGGAAAACGACAAGGGCACATATGCGGCCGGAAAGGTAAACTATAGCTTCTCGGCGTTGTCAGGCAAGAATATAGCGGTTTGCAAAGCAAGCTACAAGACAGATACGATGGATGCCTGGTCTGATGAGACGGCGATGAGCAATGATGTGCAGGCGATCCTCTTTGACGGTCTCAGTGAGAATGTCTCGTATAAGATAAAATTCAAAGTTACCGATAGCCTTGCTTCCGCGGAATATGTTTATGAGCTTTCGACGAGCTTCGTGCTGATGGACTTCCTGCGCGGCGGCAAAGGAATAGCTTTCGGCAAGGTTGCGGAACTCGCCAATACGATGGACGTCAACATGCTGCTGCTCCTCAGAAAGGGACTGCAGGCAGGAGAACAAACTTTTCCGCTGAAAGACACAGGCTGGCAGGAGTTGGAGCTTACGGACGGAATAACTCCGGGCGCGAATGGACTGACACCCAAAGGCCGCAGACTCGGAAACTCGGTCAACATCGTTGGAGATGTGCAGGGGATAACGGCGGGCGGGAAAACCATATGCACGCTGCCGGAGGATCTGCGTCCGCAGAGCAGGATATTTACAATCTGTGCGGCGAACGATACCAACCTTGTTCGGTGGTCGGTATTTCCGGATGGAAGAGTGGTGCTTGATTGGTGCTTCAATCTTGAGACAAAAGCTTATAAATACAATCTGACTTCATATAAGCTGAACATAAACTATCTGATCTGAGGAGGCAAAAGCAAATGGCATACACGACAAAAGACCTTGAAAAGCAAAAAAAGCAGCAGGGCATATCAAAAGACAAACTGTCATACGCCGTGGCGCAGGGCGGAAATGCGGCGGCGCTCGCCGGTGGAATGGCAAAGCAGGGAATAAACGCCGCGAAGCAGGTCGGATACGGTATAGGCACGATAAAAACGCTGCTCAACAAGCCGAAGGACTATGAGGAATCCGACGAAGTTAAGCAGGCGCAGGAGGATCTGAAGAACCATTACAACTCAAAGCCCGGGGACTATCAGAGCAACTATGCAGACCAGATACAGGGGCTTCTGAAGGACTATGAAAACACCAAGGATTTTCAGTATGATTTCAATGCCGATCCGCTCTATCAGCAGTATAAGGATCAGTATATTCAGCAGGGCAAGATGGCGATGCAGGACACTATGGGGAATGCCGCGGCGCTCACCGGCGGTTACGGCAGTTCTTATGCTTCGACTGCCGGAAACCAGGCATACCAGTCAAGCCTCAACGATTTGAACAATGTCATTCCGTCACTGTATGACCGGGCATATAGCAAATATCGTGACGACAAGAGCGATAAATTGCAGCATATGCAGGTCCTGCAGAACCTCGACGATTCAGACTATAAAAAATATCAGGACACGCTGAGCGACTACTATAACACACTCAATTATCTACAGAGCCAGTCACAGTATCTCTCGGAAAGTGATTACAACCGTTACCTCAATCAGCTTGCGCAGTGGCAGTATGAGCTCGAATATTACACCGGGCGCGCAGATGCAGCACAGCAGCAGTCGAATTGGCAGAGCGAGCAGAACCGCCAGTATATGCAGGACTATGTCAATCAGCGCAACTGGCAGAATCAGTTTGATTATCAGAAGGAGCAGGACGCCCTTGCACAGAATAACTGGCAGCAGCAGTTCGACTACGGAAAGGAGCAGGATGCGCTTGCACAGAACAACTGGCAGAAACAGTTCGATTACGGAAAGGAGCAGGATGCGCTTGCACAGAACAACTGGCAGCAGCAGTTTGATTACGGCAAGCAGCAGGACGCGCTTGCGCAGAGCAACTGGCAGAAACAGTTTGACTACGGCAAGCAGCAGGACTCAAGGGATTATAATCTCAAAAAACAGCAGTTTGAGCACGACAAATATATGGACTCTCTCAAGGCTCAGAGCTATTCAACCTCTTCATCGTCCTCATCAGGCGGGAGCGGGTATAGCGGTTCGTCGAGCGGTAGCGGAGGAAAGCAAACTGCCACAACTAAAAAACAAAATCTTAACGGCGTTGCAAAAGCAAGCATTTTCATCGGGAAACAGCCTACAGAAGAAGAATATAATCCAGCAACACACGGAATGATGCCATACGACGATTATATCCGAAAACAGATGGCTATGGATAGATCTTTGAGTGACGAGGATATTCACGCGATTGCGATATATTACGGACTTCAATTCTAAAGGAGTATATCATGGAAAGCATTAGCAACAGAATAGCAAGAGTTAATCAAGAGTACGGAAAGCCGGAAACGATTGATGAAAGAATAAAGCGCGTAAACAGAGAATATGAAATTGAAATGAGCGAGGATGAAGTTAACGACTGGTTTTCTTCATCACGCTCGGCTTTGAACACCGCCAATGACCGAATGAACCGTCATAATTATAACGACTGGAGAAAGGACAACGGAAGTTCAGCAAAAAGAATAAACGACAGCATTAATAATTCTTACAAGGTGAGAATGTATCTCAATAGTCAAAAGGAAAGACTGGGAGAAGAAAAGTATAATGCTTTTATGTCTGATTATAAAAAATATACAAGTGCTTTGCGAGAAATGTCTAAGAGCTTGGAGGATGAATCAAACTATTACTCAAACTTTAGCAATCCGGATGTTCTCAGCAGTGCAACTGATACGGACATAAAAGCTCGCCTTGAAGAAGTTGATAAGGATTTTACGAAGGAAAGACTTAAAACATGGGGCAGCAAAATAGTAAATAATCTGGCTGCAGGTGTAGCTCTCCGCACCGGAGATCTTGAGGAGTATGAAAATCGCAGGAAAAAAGCTAAAGAGTCAACGACAGATTTCAATGCACGAAAAGAAGAAAAGGCAGCCCTTGAAAACGAACTATACAACAGGGATATATCCGAAAAACTCAGCCAGTTCGACGAGGCGACGCTCAAGGAAATACAATCTATTCCCGAACTCAAGGACAGAATAAAGCTCGAAGAGTCAGTCGGCACGAGCGGAAACAACAAGAATGTCTATGAATATAATCAGAGGCTCAAGGAAATAGAGGACAAGGTTCGAGCAAAGGGCATAAATCCCGATGAGCTTGAAAACTATTATGCGTATGAATATAACCGCCGCAAGAATGAGCAGGTACAAGATGCGATTCGTGACTTCAGTGCAGACCATCAGGTGATTGCCAGTGCACTGAGTGTGCCGGTGAATTTAACAAGCGGCGGAGCTGGCTATCTTGATGCCGCTGCTCAGCAGGTCGGAAGAAAGCTAACCGGCAGCTATGCGCCGATAGATTATAACAGGGACGCCGGAATAGCAAGCCAGCTGAGCGATACGGCACGCGGCGCGGTTATGGATGAACACGATTGGAAACTCGGAAACTGGGATGCGTTTGATTTTCTGTACGGCACGGGAATGTCCGCGCTTGATTCAGCTGCTTCTGCCGCCGCCGGCAATCTTGTGGGCGGTTCGCTTGCAAATCTCGGTTCGGGGATAAAGACAGCAAGCAAAGTAGCGGAGGCAGTCGGCGGAGGAATACTCGGCCTTTCTGCTGCGAACTCGACAATGCGTGATATAAAAGCTCGCGGCGGCAACGATGACCAGGCGGTTATCGGCGGAGCTGTTTCCGGCATATTCGAAGGTCTCTTTGAAAAAGTCTCGATAGGCAACTTCAACAAGCTCAAAGAGGTTGACCCGAGAAGTATGCGCGATGTCGCGATGAATATACTCAAATCAACCGGAGTAAACTTTTCGGAAGAGGCCGCAACGGAAATAGCAAACATAGCTTATGACACCATAGCAAACGGCAACATATCCAATTATAAGCTCATGATAGCCGCGTATGAGAAGCAGGGATTGAGCGAGGCGGAAGCGAAGAAAAAGGTTGCCGGAGATCTCGCGCTGCAGGTCGTTGAAGCGGGAGCGGGCGGAGCGCTTATGGGCGCCGGATTCGGCGTTGTGGGCTCCGGGCTCGGGTACCTCAACCACAGAAGCCAGGGTACGAACATCACCGAAAAAACGGTTGCCGGTTTTTCCGGCGGAGAGCAGACGCAGATTGCACAGCGGCTTGAAAGTCTCGGCGAGAACACGCAGGACGCTGTCAAACTGTCCGCAGTGGTGCAGAAACAGGCAGAGGGTGATAAACTTACCCGCGCAGAAAAACGGCTTTTCCGGGGCTCTGAGAACGCCCAGAATGTGGCCGCTGAGATAAGAGAAAATGCCTCTGATGATACGAGACATTCTATTAAGTATGACGCAGAAAGTAAACCTTTCGTTGAGATTGACAGAAATATACTCGACGGTGTTGATGAAAAGGATTGGGTTCGTACTGTTAGAAACAATCTGAGAGAAAAATTCCCGGACGGCGTAACTGTCGGTAACAACGAGATAAAAATAAACCAGCAAAGCCGTCAAGAACTCACCTATTCTGAGTATATGAAATACATACGGCGAAACGATACACAAAAGTACGAGGATAAACTCCGAGCCACAGACAACGCGGATGAAATAGTAAAAGCCTCCCGCGACTATGTCAACGAGGGGCTTGCACACGAGCGTTCGGACAATATTTCTGACTTTGCAAGAGGAAATGTCAATCTGCGCATCGATGGCAGGGACTATAATGCAGAAGTGGTTGTCGGAACTAAGAAAAACGGCGATATGTTACTTTATGATGTGCTGAATCTGAAACCGACGAGTATAAATGAAAAAACGTCGATTGCAGGATATCAGACAGGCAATCAAAAAGAAAGTCGTCCAATAGACTCTGCAACCGACAATAACAATATATCACAGAAAAAAAGTTATGTCAACCCTGTTTCCGCAAATGTTGACGGACAGAGCGTAACAATCAACGGCATAGACCGCATTGAAAATGACGGAAACCGGGCGCAGATGTATGTCAGAACGCAGGACGGGGACAGCGTTGCGCTGAGCGATGTGCGGTTTGACAGCCGCGAGACCGAAGCTCTTTACAATGTCGCCCAGGGCTTTGACAGCACCGACACGGCACGGGCCTTTATTTCAGGATATAAGCAGGGCGATTCGGCAAGCGAATATATGAATGCGTTTCTTGACTTCCGCCGCGCCGGTCAGCTCGGGCAGGACTTTGACAGCGTTTTGCAGTCGAATGCAAATAAATACGCAGGGCTTGAAGAAAGTCAGCTCAGACAAGCGTATTATGCCGGCGTTAATGAAAAGAATAATGCGCCGAAGCATTACAGCGCGAAAGAGGAAAAGAGGGCAGAAAAGAACGGCGGTCTGCTGAGAAACTATACAAAGAAGCTCAACTCGGAGCAGGCGGGTTCGGTATATGTTCTTGAGGCTCTTGCAAAAAAATACGGCTTTGTCGTTGAAGTGTGCGATACGCTTGCAGACGGAATGGCGAACGGTGAGTACGATCCCAAGACCGGCAGAATAAAAATCGCGCTCGACGCTGAGGAAAACGCTTATCTCAGAACCGCCGGACATGAACTGTATCATTATATCGAGGACTGGAACTCAACGGCCGCAGGCGAGCTGCGCGAATATGTCATAGGCAAGCTCAAAGAAAGCGAAAACTATGACTATGAGGGCAGAGTGAAGGAGCTTGAAAAGCTCTATGAGGGTTATGGACAGGAGGACATAGAGGCGGAAATCGTTGCCGAGTGCATGTTTGATGTGTTTGATGAGCAGACCATAAAGGAGCTTGTCGGAGAGAACCGCAGTCTGGCGGTGAAGATTCAAAGCTGGATACAGGGCTTTATCGAGAGCATAAATGAAATTCTTAAAAATCTCGGGCTTACGAGCCCGGAAATAAGAGCCCTTGAGGGAGATGAGGAGGCACTTGAAACCATCAGCGACCTGTTTAAGTCTGCGCTGGAGCAGACGAGGGAGAACAAATCGCAAGGAAAAACAACCGACATGGCGGACGAAAAGAAAAAATACAGCATAGGTAAAACTACAAAGAATAAGTCGGTTGTTGTGATTGCAGATGATATTCTGAAAGGTGTAGATAAGTCTGACTGGGTTGCGAAAGTTAAGGATGTTATCAGAACTAAATTTTCTGATGGAATACCTGTTGAGGGTAAGCTGATTAAGGTGAACAAGATAACCAGAAACGAGTACACCAATTCAAAAAACACTCAACACTACCAAAGAAAAGATGCCGTGATTTATAAAGATAAATTCAAGGCATCAAGTAATCTTAATGAAATTGTATTAGCATCGACTAATTACGTTAATGAGGATTTAAAGCATCAGAGAAAGGATAATTTTACCGAGTTTGCGAGGGGCGATGTGCTCGTTAGAGTGGGAAAAAACGATTATTCTGCAAAGGTTATTGTAGGCTTTACATCGGGAAAGGAAATGGTACTGTACGATATTGTTGATTTCACACCAACAAAGTTTGAATTAAAAAATGAGAATGCGTTTACCGAACAGCCGCTTAAAGTGCAACTCAGTAGACAACACGCATCCTCTGACACGAGAGTAACACAAAGTGAGCCAAGTGTCAATAGCAGTATATCCGAAAAAGCGCAGAATGATGCAAAAAAGTTTTCGCTCAAAGATACTACAAATGAATCCGATTCTCAGACAAAGAGTGAAGCTTTTAAGGAGTGGTTCGGGGACTGGGAAAACGAACCGGAATCTGCAAGCAAGGTCGTGAACGAGGACGGAACACCGAGGATAATTTATCATCAAACTGCGGCTGAGTTCAATGTGTTCAGCAATGCAAATCCGCTTGCCGGACGCAATGACAGTGAAACGCCGAACGGATTTTTTGCAAAGGACAATGATGCGGATATCGGGGTTGGCGGAAACAAACAGATGGCATTGTACGGTGACATGAAAAAGCCACTCCACTTCAAGGACCGTGCAGAAGCGAGTGCGTGGTACTCGGAGCATATAGACGGGTATAGGGGACTCACAGAAAAGCTTAACAAACTCGACGAAGAATACCAGTCGAAATACGATGCTCAAGAAACGGCCAACGACGAATACTATGAGCAGAACTATGAAGCTTATGTTGCCGATGATGCGGAAGTCACCCAAAAAATCCTTGAAAATGAGGATAAGCTCGACGATATTCTTGAACAATGGAAAGATACTACCGACACTATACGAGGAGAACTTCGGGAGCTACTGAACGGTTATTTCATAGAAAATGACAGCGGCTACGACGGAATAATTCTCGATTTTGACGGCAGACGAAAAGGCGAAAATGTCAAGAGCTATATCTTCTTCAAAAATACTCAGCTTAAATCTGCAACAGACAATGTCGGTCTTTTTGACAGAAGAAATCCTGATATTCGTTATTCTCTCAAAAGCACTTCTGCAATAGAGGAGCAGAACAAGAAGCTCATGCAGGAGAACAAAGCTCTGCGCGAATACAAGCGAGAACTCGAGTGGCGCCTCGGAATAAACAGAAAAGAGCTTGATGAGCGGGCAATACGTAGGCTTTCGAAAAAAGTGCTCAAGGAATACAGCAGCAAGTATAATGCCGAAACGCTGACGCAAAACCTCAAAAATATCTTTGAAGCACTTGCCAATATGGACGACGGCATAACTTATGATGAAGTTATCGCGAGGACTGCGGAGGTTGCCAAGGCGGTGCTTGAAGAGAGCGCAGTGCTGAATACCGATATGTCCGAACAGTACAGTGCGCTGCGTGAATATGCCAAGGGCACGAAAATAAAACTCAGCGAGCAGCAGAAAAAAGAGATTGCCTACTATTACGGGAGCTATGATAAGTTCAGAAGGAAGAACTTCGGAAAGATAAGGCTTTCCGAGGAAGGCAGTACGCTTGATTCGCTTTGGGGCGAGATGTCCGAACTTTGGCCGGAGTTCTTTGAGCCGGACACGCACGAGCTTGAGCAGGTACAGACGCTTGTGAGCGCGCTCGACACCATAAAACCGTTCTATGAGAATCCGTTCTACGACGGTTCTTTCGGCATGGATATAGACACGGCGAGCTATGACCTTGCAATGCGGCTGTATGAGGAGTATTACGACATTCCGGAGCTCAAGACGCTGCGGCAGAAGATCGAGAAAGAATACCGCGACAGATACGACAAGCGCGTTGAAAAAATCAAGGAACAGGAAGCTGCTAAGCGACATAAGCTTTCTGAGGAACTCATAAAGCAAAAGGCGCTCTATGAACAACGCACATTCGAGGATCGCCGCGAATGGCTGCGTAAGGAGGCTATTGCAAAGAGTAAACGGAGCATCGAGAGAAGTGCAAAGACTCTTAACAGGTTCCTGCAGAACCCGAACAAGACTCAGCATGTGCCCGAAGCTTTGCGCTCGGCTCTCGGAGAGTTCCTGGTATCTCTTGATGTCTACGGCAACAGTCAGTCGAAGGACGCGTTTGAGTGGCGCAAATCTATGTCGGAGCTGCAGGGAGAATTGCGCAAAATGCAGCAGGGAAATGACCCTCAGTATCAGCAGTTCCTGGCAGACCTCGACCCGGATCTTATGCCGATGATGACAACGCTGCTTGAAGTGTATAAGGGCAGTTCCATAAAGGATATGGATGCGCAGGGGCTTGCCGAGCTTGAAACTGTTATGCAGCAGATAAAGGGCGGAATAACGAGAGCCAACGAATTGCTTGCAAACAGCCGCTATGGAACGGTTCAGGCAATCGCCGACGCGAGCGTGCGCGAAATGGACAAGCGCAAAAGTTACAAGGACAAGGTGAAACTCGGATATAAGCAGCTGAATGTAAATATGCTTAACTCTTTCAGCTTTTTCCACCAGCTCGGACCGGCAGCAGAGACAGTTTTAAAATCCATTCGTTCCGGAAAAAATGAACAGATCAACATGTTTGCTGAATCAAATAAATTTATGGAAGCAACCGTCAGCCAGAAGGAAATACAAGACTGGGAGCACTCAAAGCATACCTTTAAGGTCGAGGGCGGGGAACTGACATTGACGGTTTCGCAGATGATGGAACTGTATAATCTCTCAAAACGAGAGCAGGCGCGGGATCATCTTCTGCTCGGCGGAATCCGTCCGTTAGACACTTCAAGACAGGAGACAAAGGCGCGAATCAAGGAACAGTTCGGCAAGGGCGAAGAAACATATGCTAAGGCCGTGCAGGTGACAGTGGAAGACCTTGGAAAGATAATCGACACTCTGACACCGAGGCAAAAGCAGGTTGCAGAGAAAATGCAGGGCTTTTTGAGCGGAAATGTTGCTGATTGGGGCAACAAAGCGTCAATGACACTGTACGGCTATAGAAAGTTCACCGAAGAGCATTACTGGCCGATACAGGTCAACAAAAACTCCGTGCGGACGATGAACGCCGAGGACGGAACGGTGCAGACGCAAACTAACTTTTACAAGCTTGTCAATATCGGTGCAACAAAGAGCGTCAAGAAAAATGCGAATAACGGACTGTTTATCAAGGGCGCGTTTGATACCTTTACAAAGCACATAACCGAAATGAGCGCATATTCGGCTTATGCCGTGCCCATTACAGATGCAATGAAGTGGTATAATGCCCTGAGCTTCGAGGAAAAGGACGACGGATATATAGCCATATCCGGCACAAAACAGTCTATTGAAAGAGCTTTCGGCAATGATGCGAAAGCATATTTCGAAAAGTTAATTCTTGATATTAACGGCAGTGCAGACAATAAATATGCAGGGGGAGCGGGCGAGGAAGCACTGATACGAAACTTCAAGGTAGCCGCCGTCGGAGCAAATATGCGAGTTGCTATCCAGCAGCCTACGGCGTATCTCAGAGCCTCAGCCGTTATGGATTTGAAATATCTGCTCAAAGGGCTTCTTCAAAAGCCGGCAAGCAAAGAGGCGATAGACAATTGCCCGATTGCAAGATGGAAAAGCTGGGGATTCTATGAGACGAGCATGGGCATAACGATGAAGCAGCTTATAACCGGACAGCAGACGACCGTCGATAAAATCCGTGAAAAGTCTATGTGGCTGGCCGGAAAAGGTGATGAGCTGACATGGGGAGTGCTGTGGAACGCGTGTAAAGCAGAAATAAGAGATAAAACTGACTTTGAAGAGGGAACTGCAGAGTTCACGCAGGCAGTTTCAGACAGATTCAGCGAGGTGGTTGATAAAACCCAGGTCGTTGATTCAATACTGCATCGAAGCCAATTTATGCGCAGCACGAGTTCTTTCTCGAAGATGCTTAGCGCCTTTAAAGCCGAGCCGACGATTTCATACAATATGCTGTATACCGCGGCATATGACTACAACAACGCAAAGCCCGATAAAAAGAAGGCAATGGCAAAACGATTAGTTCGTGTTGCGGTAGCGCATATAGCGACAAGTATCTTGACTGCCGGGATAGCCTCTATAGCGGATGCGTTCCGCCACGATGACGATGAGAAGAAATGGCTCGAACTTTATCTTGAAGCATTCGGAGGCAACCTGCTTGACGGAATAAATCCGTTTTCAGCTGTGCCGTATATCAGTGATATCATTTCGATTTTGTCCGGGTACTCTGCAAGCCGCATGGACATCGAGGGCATTGAAGAACTGATTCAGTCCTGCGAATCGTGGCAGAAGGTGTTCAGCGGCGAGAAGAAGCCGGACGTCTGGAAGCTGATGATGAGCAGCGCGAAAGGAATTTCAAAGGTCACCGGTTTGCCGATATCAAACACAATGCGAACTTTTGAGAGTCTGTATAATTTCTTCTCGCCCGACAATCTCGGCAGAGAGGCGAGCTCCACGGAATACAGAAAGTTATACAATTCGATTGCTGAGGGAAAATATCAGAAGCAGTATGATAAGCTCATCAAAAAAGGCTATACTCCGCAACAGCTTGAAAACGGCGTGAAGAACAATCTGATAAAATCCGAACCCAGAATTGCTCAGGCAGCGCAGGCGCGGGAGCGTGGAAATGTCTCGGAATATAAAAGAATATATGAAGAGCTGGTTTCTGAAGGATATCCTCCGAATGCGGTCATAAAAGCCATAAATAACTATATGACAATGCAGAAAGCCGCGGCACAAGCGAAAAGCAACGGAGACGACAGCGCACTCAGCAGCAAGCTCGAAGCTTTGCTCGAGAGCGGGTACGATGAAGATGAAGTGAACAGGATGATAGATGAGATTGCTGCAGAGCTTGATCCCGAAGCAGAACAGAAGGCGGCCGAGGAGAAAAAACTTTATGAGTATAAGGATCTGCAGAAGGCAGTGCAAAACTCCGACATCACATCTGCAAGCGAGATTGTCGAATACCTGCGAGCAAACGGCAAAGAGGATAAGACAATCCGCCAGGCATTGACAAAAGACCTCAAATCCGAGTATCAAGAAATGTACAAAAACAATGATGCAGAGGGAATGCGAAAAATGCGTCAGTTGCTTTATGAGCTGAACATAGGATATGACGATAAGACATTTCAGCGTTGGATACAAGATTTGTCAAAATGACAGCGAGGCGGGGAGAAATACTCTCCGCCTTTTGCTATACTTAAAACAGAGGTGAGACTGAATGGAGCATGTAGAGCACAGGATAAAGCTTGATCTTATGAAAGCCGGATTGCAGGGTCAGGTAATTGTGAAAAAGGCTGACTCGGACAGTCGAAAAATAAATATTTTCTTATCGTCGGCCGCAGGCCCGTACAATATGAAAGATATAACATCGGCAATTCTTCGGGCGGAAAAGCCGGACGGGAAAGTGATGTTTAACAGCTGCACCGTTTGCGAGGATAGGCTTGAGTACATTATCACAACACAGACTATCGCTGCGACAGGTACGGTGACATGTGAAATAACCTTAATGAGTAGTACCGGACAGGTGCTTGTAACGCCGCAATTTGAGATTATAGTTGCGGATATCATCTATTCCGACACTGAGATAGAATCAACAAATGAATACACCGCGCTGGAAGAAGCTATAAAAAAGGCAGCTGCGCTGAAAGACGGAACGACATTTACACCCAGCGTCAGCGATGAAGGGGTGCTTTCATGGTCGAACTCGGACGGCAAGGAAAATCCCGCGGCGGTTAACATAAAAGGACCGAAGGGCGATCCGGGAGCAAAGGGAGACAAAGGCAAGCCTGGTAAGGATGGGGCATCGGAACTTTTTATTGTTAATGTGCAGGCGCAAAGCGGGGCAGATGGATATACAATTACTTCCCACAATAAGACCTACGAGCAAATAGATGCAGCTTATAAGGCGGGCAAGCAAGTTTTGATTGCTTTCACGGTTACGAATGAGAATAACACATTTTTAGTTCCTCTCGGGATTGCCACAGAAACCGATTATGAGTTCTTAGTTTTTGCCAATGCGGTCTTTTATGTATATGTCGATAACACAGATACGTGGGATTGCTATGTGGAACCACTTGAAGCAGACAGTATTAAAGCCAAGATATCTGCCGACAGCTCTGCACAATCATTAAGTTTACAGACAATTCTTAACAGTTTGGTTTATCCTGCGGTTGAGAAAGCCCACGAGCATAGTAATAAGTCCGTACTTGATGGTCTTTCCGACTCTAATGGAGTTCTTTATTATAATAACAAACCCATAATCGCTCAAAAAATCTCTGAGGGTCCATATATAACCCTTGCTGACAATACCGAGTACCGTCTTACAGATGTCACGACCTTAAAGCTAAGCTATCCGGTAGGTGATTTCGAATCTTGGATGCGCCTGAACTTCGGCGGCGAGGGCGAGGATTGGCTCCCGCATATCGAGTTCCTCGTCAACTTCTTCGAGCAGCACAAGTGGGGCT
>OJAM01000049.1_pt1 | contig 55234 bp, 41 predicted proteins | sample 1589071 | NCBI WGS metagenome assembly OJAM01 (sample SAMN03283243) | human gut metagenome | biome: human-associated habitat; material: feces | host: Homo sapiens | place: Peru | collected 2012
CGTAAGAGGGTGGCGGAGGGATTGTGTGGTTGGCGGCATGGAAACTCGTTTCCAATGACGCAAAGCGCACAGTCGCATCGCCAAATGCGAAGCATTCCACATTGCTTCAAGGCTGTTTTTTATGTTTTTGTTTTTGATTCCATTCATAATTCGGCAACATTGCATAATCTATCCCCAGGAATTTTCCACTGAGCCGGTAATGGTGTTTAAATGGATTAAATGGATGTTTTTTTTGTGGCGAGGTGGGGGAATAGTAAAGAAGCAGTTTCCCAGAGGTTGGAAAACTGCTTTTGCGATTTAGAAAGTAGCGGCTAAGCGGTCGCTTCTTTTTGTTGCTTTAGTTCTGTTCGCCTTCAGCTGCGATTACGTTGATGAAGGTGTGACCAGCGCGTTGCTTGAATTCAACAACACCGTCAACCAATGCGTAAAGAGTGTGGTCCTTACCCATGCCAACGTTTACGCCTGGACGGTTAACAGTACCGCGTTGACGGCGGATGATGTTACCGGCTTTAGCGAATTGACCACCAAAAATTTTCACACCGAGTCGTTTGCTATGTGACTCGCGACCGTTCTTAGAACTACCTACACCTTTTTTATGTGCCATAATCTGTTAAAATTTTAGGGGTTAAGCAATAACTTCTTTAATCACTACTTTGGTGAATTGTTGGCGATGACCGTTAAGACGGCGATAGCCTTTGCGACGTTTTTTCTTGAAAACGATCACGTGTTCACCCTTTACGAGTTCTTCTGCGACCTCGCAAACTACTTTTGCACCATCAACGGTTGGTGCACCTACCTTAACAGCGCCTTCAGCGTCAACAAGAAGAACCTTGTCGAATTCCACTGTTTCACCTTTCTTGGCTTCAGCGATGTGATGAACGAACAAGTACTTGCCTGCTTCGGCTTTGAACTGCTGTCCCTGAATTTCTACAATTGCGTACATTTAATTAATTGTAAATCAAGTTAAACCATACGGCGGCCTGCGCACAATAAAGCGAGGCACTTAACAGAGCCTTTTGGAAATCGACTGCAAAGTTACTATTTTTCAACCATATAACAAATTTTTTTCACCTTATTTTTCAAAACAATAGCTGAAAATGGAAGATGGATAATTAGAAAGCAAGGGTAAGCGTTTATATTCGCTTGAGTGTTCTATTCCTCGTTATTGAGTTTGGCTATGCCTTTCTTGATATATGACTCAATTCTCAGTAAATAATAGAACCCAATGCGGCGAATATACATATTTTCACTTTTTATGATGAAAGACTTGACCTGGTAGCACAGTTTTAATGAGATGCCTTTTGTGACCGACAGCTGTTGTGCGGTGTTTAATGTGTCGCAGATAAGGTGTAGAATTTTGCATGAAATCCATCCAGCAGTCTCTTTGTCAAAGTTATGGCTTGTGATGAAATTATATAGTTCAAGAGAAACAGAATAATGGCAAAGCATTCTTAAATTGCTGTTCTTGTTGCAGGCTGTGAGCGATTTCTCTCTTTTAATGTAGTTGTAGTGTATGTGATTTGTGAAAAGTACACTTTTTGCTAAGCAAATGGCTTTAGTTGTCCACAGGTCGTCCTCTGAAATTCTGAACTTGAATTTGAATTGGTGTCGTTCAATGTATTCCTTCTTCCAAACGTATGCGAATACTAATGGTGTGAATACATCTTCCTTGTGTAATGCGGAGAAAGTTTCTTCTCCTGACAGCGTGATGTTGACGAGGTGGTCGGGAACCTTTCGATATTCAGTCACAGACTGGTTGAAGAGAATGTGAACACCACCAATAGCTACATCACAATCCGACTTGTGGAGTTGATTGCAGAGGCTTGCAAAGTTTGATGCCAGTATGGTGTCATCGCTATCCACAAATGCTATGATGTGTCCTTTTGCAAGTTGTAAGCCAAGGTTGCGTGCAGAAGATACGCCTTGATTACGTGTTTGAATTATAGTTATAGTGTGGTTTTTGGGGTGATAGATACTTGAAGCCAGTATGCAAGTGTCATCGGATGATCCATCGTCAACGACGATAGTCTCAACCTTGGCAGTTGTTATTTTGAAAATTGACTTGAGGCATCTCCGTATGGTTTTTGAGGCGTTAAAGGCCGGAACAATAATTGATATGTCAGGCCAGGATTGCTTTTTATCCGACATGGTCTACTTGGTTTTTGATGAGGGTGTAATACTCCTTTTGATTAGCTATCAGTTGCTGGTGCGTACCCTGTTCGGCAACACGGCCGTTGGCTAGAACCACGATGTTGTCCGCATTCTTTATAGTACTGAGCCTATGCGCCACAATTACGACAGTTTTTCCCTTGAAGAACGACTGTAGGGCACAGAGGATGTTGACCTCGTTGGTGGTGTCTAAAGAATTGGTGGCTTCGTCAAGGAATATGTATTCTGGATTTTTGTACACAGCCCTTGCTATCAGTAGTCGCTGATTTTGTCCTGCGCTCAGTCCATGTCCATCTGCACCAATTCGTGTATTATATTTCATTGGGAGCGACATGATGTGTTCGTGAATGCATGCTATCTTGGCAGCTCTCACGACTCTGCTGGCATCTATTTCCCCGTCGGAGAGGGCTATGTTGTTTTCTATCGTGTCTGAGAACAGGAAACCGTCTTGCATCACTACTCCGCAGTGTTTGCGCCATTCTTTAGGACTGATATGCTTTAGGGGTGTTTCACCTATCAGGATGTCACCCTCTGTGGGGTAAAAGAATGATAACATTAGCTTCAGTATAGTGGTTTTACCACTACCGCTCATACCCACAATTGCGGTCACCTTTCCTTGTGGAACGGTGAAGCTTACATCGTTTAGCACTTTTGATGACCTTGGACCATCGTACTGAAACGACACATGGTCTAAACGTATGTAGCCGCCACTGGCGTCCCCTTGTTGAATGTGGCTAAACAGTTTTTCTTCTTCGGTTACTGAACTGATTTCTCCCATTCTCTCCATGCTGATTTTCGCATCTTGAAGTGAGCGTAGAAACGACACAAACTGGTGTAATGGCGCGTTGAGTTGCCCGATGATATACTGTATCGCTACGAGTTCCCCAACAGTGATGTTTCCGTCCACTACTCCCTTTGCCGCCAAAAACACGATAATGAGGTTTTTGGCCTGATCTATCATAGCCGCCCCTGTGGACTGGGTGTTCTGTAGGCGTAGGCCATATCGCTTCAATTTGAAAATTTGGTTTTGCAGACGTTCCCATTCCCAGCGTTTCTTCCGTTCGCAAGAATTGAGTTTTATCTCTTGCATACCGTTCACAAGTTGAATCAAGTTGCTCTCGTTGCCTGCAAGCAATTGAAACATTGTGTAGTCAAGCCGCTTCTGCTTTTTCAGAAAAATGGTGACCCATCCCACATAAAGTGCGCTTCCCAACAAGAATATGATTAAAATGGTTAGAGAAAAATTCAGCATCATGGCACCATATATAGCGAATGTCGCCACCGACAGCAGCAGACTGAGTAGGGTTTCAGTCAGAAACTCCTCTATTCGGCTGAAATCCTTGATGCGCTGTATAATGTCTCCAATGTGTTTGGTGTCAAAAAAGGTTATCGGCAAAGCCATTAGGCGACCGAGAAAGCCTGAAATCAGCTCAATACTGATGCCTGTGGTGAGGCTTAGCATTAGCCGGCTTCGTATTACGTTGTTCACAAGTAGCCCAATGAGAAGAGCTAATTCTGCTACCAGAATTAGGGAAATGTAACCTAAGTCTGAGTTTTTAATGCCTGTGTCGACGATTTCTTTGGTTAGATAGGGGAATATTACCGAAACCGCACAGCCGATGAGCATTGTAAGTGTTATGATTGCCATTCTTGACCTGAATGGACGCAGATGCTTCAATAGGGCTGAAATTTGTGTACTTGCACCACTGTGCTTCTCCTTTGTCGACGAATAGAACTTTGCTGTGGGCGAGAGCAGTAGTGCTGCGCCCATTTTCTCTGCTACGTTAGTGCCGCTAAGCTGTAGCCAGCATTTCTGAAAATCAGTTTTTTTGTATTTGAGAATGCCGATAGCAGGATCCATTACTGTCACGATGTCGTTTCTGATTTTGGCTACCACTACGAAATGCCGCTGGTTCCAGTGTATAATGCATGGTAAATGTGCATCTTTGCACAGTTGCTCCCATGTGAGTTTCACACCAATCGTATTAAGGCCTAAAGCCTCTGCGGCATCGGCAATGCCAAGCATCGACACACCGTTTCTCGTGATATGGCAAAGATTGCGGATGTGTAGTAATTCAATTTCCTTGCCATAGTGTTGGCAAATGGATTGCAGGCAGGCGGCTCCGCAGTCCATCATATCTCGCTGTGCACAGAATTTTACTTTCATAGGTTGTGAAGTTTTTTCCATTTTTCCACATTGAAGCAAGGGCAACACTTGTTCGCTATTTGGCTGTGACCTACAATCTTTGCCATTGGATATTTTTTCTTCAGATTTTTACATAGTGCTACCAGTGCTACGTCCTGGTTTGCTGTTAAGGTATTGGCCGGCTGTCCGTCGGCATCAAGACCTCCGACATAGCAAACTCCTATGCTATGGTGGTTGTGGCCTTCGCAGTGTGCTCCTTGCAGATTCTCGCTTCTGCCAGCTTCTATATCCCCATTGATTTTGATAATCCAGTGGTAGCCCACATCATCAAATCCTCTTTGCAGATGTATGAGTCTAAGGGTTTCTGTCCCTGCGTCGAAACCAAATGCGGTGGCTGAACAGTGAACGATAATGTACTTTACATGATGTAGTGGCTTCGGTGTAGTAAACGGCAGAAACCCAAAGGATGGTTGGAAACGTATGCCTCGGATTGGAAACGTTTCGTGAATGTGAGAAATTACTTTTTTATTCACCAAAGTGGGTAGAAATCGCAAAATGTGCGCTTTTAGGTTTGTCTTCAGTTGCTCAGTTTTTTTTATAAGGGCTTCTTCAAAAAAAATTGGGCGTGGTAAAACATAAGTTAGTGTAAGTACTTCAATCTCTGTTAGTTGGAATATAGGCTTTCCAAAATAATGGAATGAGGCATCGGCTACGCCGAACACGTCTCTGCCCATTTCCGTCATGTTCAAGTAGGTTTCCAAGATGTCGTGCTTGGAAAGGTTGTAAACATTTTCTGCTATTAGAGAGGTGACAATTTCTTTGATTTTTCTATGTATTGATAGCTCGCTGGGAAAGAAGGCGTTTCGCATAAGCTGTTGGGTGATGGTGCTACCGCCACCATGTGGCAAGCGACCACACATTAGCGACTGCACTATCAGTCCTAAAGCATAGGGACAAACGCCCTTATGGAGCATGTAAGCAGGATCTTCTGTACAAATGACTGCTGATTTGACTAGTAGGGGAATGTCCTCATATCGGATATTGCTTTTGCTGAAGTGATGCTGCTTTTCAAGGGCTTGTAGTATGCAGCCCTTAAGAAGTGGACCAAAATCAGTGACACTTTTTTTTCTGTAGAATCCTTCTGTAGCATAGCTGATTTTCGGGTGTACGCTTTGGATATTGCCATTGTAGTATGCTAATACCTTTAATCCATTGGGCATACTTTCAGCTATCTCATGTCTGTTGGGCATTTGTTCGGGTAGAAGACTTATAATGTCGGCAGCAGACAGGAAGGTTTTAAAGAACAGCTCTTGATTGGTGCGTTGGAGATGCATTGTTCCTATATCAGGTATGGAAATGGTGAACTGAAACATTTTTCTGTTCTTGATTTTAGCCTCAAAGGTCGCCTGGTTGAGAATCTGACGTTTTTCTAATGTTTTCGTAATCATTATGCCATTGACTGAACAACGCAGAACCATCTGCTTTGATTGCATTGAATAATAGAGGCTTTTAATCTGGATAGTGCTGATGTGTGTTTTTGTTGCGCAAATCGTCAATTCCACATCATACAGCTTACTGGCGGTACAGTCAGCAATGCTGATAAGGGAATCAAAACGTCTAAGGAAGAGGTTGAGGATTTTACTGTATGTGTAGCGGAGTATTCTCATCGCTTGTGGCTGGCAGTCTTTGAAAGTTCTATTTTTGATGCAATAGCAAATGCTGATGATGAAAATCTACTGTTTTCTCCACGAGGATGGCTTAAGTGGAACAGAGGCGTATTGCTTCGGAAAATGGGGGCACCGCTTTGATAAAAGCGGATATATCGGTCGTAGTCGTCATCCCCCCAACCATAATAATTTTCATTTTCCCCTCCTAAGTTAAAGAATGCATCCTTGTTCATAATCACTGCGCCACCTGTGAGACGTTGTGGTTGAAGCCTTTTCATCAGGTAGCTGTATGTGTCAAGAATGTTGAAGTCAGAACTTTGCATATAGCAGTCAGCAATCACCTCTGACGTGTCAAGGCAAATGCCGTTGTATGGAAGTGCCATTAATGCATTTCTGTTTTTTAGCACATTGATACATTCTATTATAGAAGTGGAATAGGCAATGGTGTCGGTGTCCCAAATGCCCACATTAGGGGTGGACACCTGCTCTAACATTTGATTGAAGTGTCTTGTTTTGTGTAGCACGTTGTCTTTGTCAATCACAAATTCGTATTTGACGCTATGTGGAAGCAGTAATTGTGTGATATGACGGTTTACGCAGTCGGCTTCCCTCACGTAGATATTCATGCAGTTTAGTGAGGTGAGCGACTTCACTACCATTGCTAGATTATAGAGTCTTCTGATGGAGTCGGCTCTGAACAGTATTAATATGGTGGTTTCGTTACCTCTTCGTGTATCCATATCTAAAGCGGTCTGTTTTCATCAGTAGTCCTGTTAATTTCAGCCCTGCTACTCCATTCCATAGACTATAATGGTTTTTCAGGTAGTTTGTATCACGCAGGTGCTGTATTTCGTTTGATGAATTAATGATACTTTCTATCTCACAGGAAAATTCTCCTATATGGTTTTTAATTTGAGGGAAGTTCCTTGCCATACAGTAGATGCCGCAGACACCTTCTCCCCAATACACGTTACCATTAACCCCATCGAGCAGTGAATGTTCAGAAATAGAATGTTCCAAGGTGCTTAAGTGGGTGTCAATTTCTGCATTTCCTTCAATGGAGTGGCTTAGACGTGATAGCGCTATCCAGTAAAGTAGGCGGTTTCCCGCTATGTAGGGGTACACTTCCACTATTTTTGGGATTAATGCCTTTATCTTATTCTTCCATATTGTTTTGTCAGGGAGTGACGACAGCACACTTGACAGGGTGTAAACAAAAAGTGACGGAAAATGCAACATTGAATATCTGTAGTCAACATCAGCCGACTCTAAAAATCTTTGTGTAAAAATCTCTGTCAGTGCGGATGTATGCTGAGAAAGGATAGTGCGTAGTACATTAGGCATTGCCTGGTCATACTTTAAGCGATGGCAAAAATATATAATTGAGCCATATAGCGCAGATGTGGGTATATTGGTGTGGTATGCCGTCTGTTGATACACCTTTGCGTCAATTTCGTTCAGTATGCCACTTAGCTGTTTTCCGTGTTTTTTTAGGAATAGCAAATTAATTGCTATTCCTACGCCTGTAATTCCTTGTTCGATACTGAGATCAGAGGATATTCTTCCTAACCCTTGAATGCTTTTTCGGAAGAAGTCACTATCTGTGATTTGCTGACTTAGCCATAGGGATATACCTAACCCAGTACTCCCATAGAGCAGTCCTGGAAGTAAAGAAGCATCTTGGTATAATTCAGCTAAAACTGTATTATTTTCTAAGCAATACATGCTATAAGACATGAAAATGAACCTGAAGGTGTGAGATGTTTTATCGTTGTTCTGTTCGTTGCTTATAGGTGCTGTCGCTGTCGTCGCGTTCAAACGATGTTTTTATGTTGTTGAAAGTGTAGGAGATGGAAATGTTCACACTTCTTCCATCGCGGTCGTTTTTTACGTATTTCACCACGTTGTTCGATAAGGTTCTTAATGTGGTGGGGCTCACCATTCTGTTAAACAGGTCTTGCCCAGTAATCGATACTTTCAGACTTTTTTTAAGGAAAGAGGTGGATATACCCACATTTACGCCTAAAGTGTGGCCGAAGCGTTGGTTGGCATAACGGTAAGGAGTGCGGTACCAGCTATAGGTGAAAAGGTTGTATTTTCCGGCAATCGTATATCTTGCATTGAGCGAGAGCATCCACGACAGTTGGTTTTGGGTGTTCATACTTCCGAGTGCTGAATATTTATGGCTGGAATATACGAGGAGCGACGACGCATACACATTGTATTTGCGTTGCCAGATACTGTAGGTTATATCAAAACTAAGATTTCTGTTTTTGCCACTATTTTCAGGACGGGTGAGAATTGCGTTTTTTACACCATCGTATTGTGAATAAGTGTCGATTACAGGATTGTTGTTCCAGTTGAACTCCAATCTGGTGGAAAAATCTTTCCATGAGCCGAAGTTCAACGACAGTTCGTTTAATTTAGAGTAGCCCAAGTTTGGGTTGCCCACATAATAGTTTAGCGAGTCGGAAAATTCTATATTTGGATTAAGCTGATAGTATTGTGGAGCGTAGTCGTAGCGTCGATAGCCAAGCGAAAGGTTCTTGTCTTTCACTCTCCAGCTGATGGAAGCCGATGGTTTAAGGATGTGGTAGCGTTTGTCGAATGGTGCAATTCCTGCCATCTCGCTTTTGAGGTAGTCGTAGGTGTATGCCAATCCTCCGCTCAAGGTCACTTTTTTTATGTCGTGGGAATATGAGGCATACCCAGAAACCACCGTGCTTGTCACATCCACAAGGCTTTCTGCGCCATTTGTGACGTAGCTATTGCTGTTGGAGGAATGTACGCCCGTATATCCTGCCGACAGGGAGCCATTGCCACCTATCTTTTGTGTGAGTTCGGCATACGACATCCATGCTTTGTAGCGTGTGGGGTTGGATATCGTTGTGGAACTGTTGGAGAAAATGTCGTGGCTTTTGCGTTGAATGTCGCTATATGACGAGCGTATGGAAAATGTAGTGTTGTTGACATCAAGATAATAGCCAATGCCTGCGTTGTGGGAGTGGTTGTTGGCGTTTTGCCACTCTGTGTACGATTTGAGTTGGTATTCTGGAATGAGTGTCTCTATCGCCGTGGCAGTGCGTGTCTTGCTATGCTCAAAACTGCCGGAATACTGTGCCTGTAGTCGTGAACTCTTGTTGATGTCGTAGCTTATGCCTGCAAACACGCTCACATCGTTGCTACGGTAGCGGTTCTTTTCTCTTGAATGGTATTCTTCCGATGGTCCAGATGCGGCAGAGTATGGGTCGGTGACCACGGTGCTTGATTTGCTTGACGGATTGCTGCCACCATGGCTGTAGTCCACCGCAAGCGTTCCCGACACCTTGTTGAATCTAAAGTCGGAGTTCAGTGCAACTCCTGCGCCAGCATTGTGGCTGCGTTGCGTGTAGTCGGCACTTGGCGAGAACGATACATAGTCGCTGAGGTGTTTTTTCATCTTAATGCGCACCACGCTTGTTGTGCCTGGAGGATACTCACCGCCTGGTTCTCTAATAATCTCTATTGAGGATATGTCGCTCGACAGAATGCTTTTTAGTTCCTTTTGTGAGGTGATGCGGCGGTTGTCAATATAAATCAGTGGCACACCACGCCCTGGCACGGAAATCACACCATTCGTTTTCATGAGTCCCGGTGTCCATTCCAGTGTTTCCAAACCTGTATGGAACTCTCCTAAATAGCCGTCTGCTACATTCAGAAATTTCGTGTTTGCACCATTGGTTATCATGGTGGTAGTGGCTGTTACCACTACTTCGTTGAGACTCACTGTAGTATCGCGCTTGAGGGAGAATTTTAAAATAGAGTCAGTCTGGTTGTAGTCCTGCGTTAAGGTCTGATAGTTGCGCGCTTCCAACTTGAGCCTGTTGAATGGCACATTGGGTAAAACGAATGCCATATCTGTAAACGATTGGCTTGCCACCATAGCGGTATCTTGAAAAAGAGTGACCTTTGTCGGGATTTTTTTCACACCGTTGGCAGTCAGTTCTACTTTTACTTGTGCGCTCAAGGCATTTGGCATTCCGAAAGCGACAAGAGCCATGAGCATTATTACGGTCTTATTGATTCTCATATATTTTGGAGATTATTTCGTTGATTTTATATTTTTCAGCAGGGCAAGGTCTTTCTTTCTCTTTCACTGAACAGCTTTCTCTTTCGTTGGGACAGCCTCCGCCACAGATTGGGAGAATTTCACATTTGCTACAAATTAGATCATCGAATGGCATATTTTTAAAGCATGATGCACTCTCCTTCTTCAAACTGAAACTAAAATTGTTGATATTGCCGATGGCGTGTTTGTCCTCTCCTAAATGTTCCATACATTTATATATCGAACCATCTGGTCCAATAACAAAATAACCGCGTCCACGTAATGGACATGGCCCTATCAGCGAGGGCTCTGTCATTCTTTTGCCGTTTTTCAGTTCAAAGTCAAAATATTCTACACAATTGATGCAATTCTCTATGCCTTTGAAATTCGTTTTTTTGCGGATATAGTTTGATGTGATATTGACTCTGCCTTTTTTGAAGTGTTCTGAGTACTTTTCTTTTAAAAAAAGTTTTAACTTGTGAAATTCTTCGATGTTTTCAGAGTCCACATTCATTTTTAGCACAATTTCTGCATTGCATTCGCTTAACAGTCGGTCGATATTTCTTAAAATCACGTTAAATGTTCCATCTCCATTTTTGAAGAAGCGTTTGGCGTCATGTGAAGACTGAAGTCCGTCAAAAGTGATTTGTATGCTCTTGATATTGTAGCTGTCGATTTTCGACAGAAAGGAGTCGGGAAAAATTGTGCCGTTAGTAATAATGATTGATGAGAACGGAATAGACTCAGCATTGAGGCTGTTGCTGATTTGAGCAATAGCCGTGTGTGCGAGCATCGGTTCTCCGCCAAACCATGTGATGCTAATTGGCTTTTCTTTGTGCTTTCTCAAATATTTTAAAATGCTCTCAATAGTGCCGCTGTCTATGGTTAAGGGACGCTTGTTGTTGCCTTCAAAACAGTATGGACAACATAAGTTGCAACTCATCGAAGTGGCAATCACTAAATTGACCTCACTGAAATTAAACATCTGCCCATAGTACATGTACTTGTACTGCGCTAAGTCTTCGTCATCTTCGACCACGAATCCTAATTCGTACAGGTCATTGTTTTCAATACAATAAGCTGTTGCTTTGATTTTTACAATTTTTCCTGTAAGGGTGTTGTATAATAAAAGGTACTCACCTTTTTCTAACACTATATTAAAGCGAGAGAATTTCACTGCTTGATTGTTTTTTTATTAGAAATGTGTATGTATGGGGGATTTCCTCCTCCCCCATACATAACAATAAGTATAGATGTTGTCTCTTCAGCGAATGTGTCTGAACGCACATGACTATTATAGGAGATGTGGTAGAATTGTATGCTATATTATATAATGAACTTTTTGTAAAGTTGTTTATTCAGCACAGAACTTACTTTCGCAATATAGCTTTGTGCATTTGTCGCCATATTTTGGCATACAGAAATTTTTTCCACATTGGTAGCCTCCAAATAATTCGCTTAGTTCATCATCAGCAAGAAGGTTCACATTGTCATTCATACCAGAACGGAGCATCTCAATCTCCGAACTTTCAAGTTTAAATTCTTTCTTGTTCATAAGTAAATGATTAAATAGTTAAATAAATTTTCTGGCCCAAATTTACTTTGTTAACTTATATTTTGCAAGTGTCAACATATTAAAGAAAGTTAAATTTAAGCAAAAGGGTGATTAATCCTTAGAGAATTTCTTTTTACAGTAGTGATTAGGACAATTCTTTTTGCCGTATTTAGGGTGGCAATAGTCTTTGCCACAATGTAATCCTCCAAATAATTCGCTTAGTTCATCGTCAGCAAGAAGGTTCACATTGTCATTCATGCCTGAACGGAGCATCTCAATCTCCGAACTTTTCAGTTCAAATGTTTTTTTCTCCATAGTGAGCTATGTTTATAGGTGAATAAAAAAAGTTAATTATTGTCTATTGCTGGGTGGCGTGTTTGTAGTCGTCGATTACGATGAGTTTGCTGATTTCGGTGCCGCCGTACTCGGTTGCGCTCTTGTAGGTGCCGAAGTAGCGGTAGAGGCCTGGAGCGAGTTTGTTGCCGGCGTTGTCCTTCAAATCCCAAACCAGTGGGAATTGGCTGGTGGTGTTGGTCCACACGAGGTTGCCAGTGGCATCGGTCACCTTCACGGTCACGGTTGGAGCCTCGCTGGTTTCGCTTTCAATGTTGAAAGTGGCTTTGTCGATAGCAGGCACTTCTTCGGTGTAAAGTGTCACCTTACTTGCAGGGCCCACGAGAAAGTTGATGGTGTGCGTTGCCTCGTTGCCGGCAGCGTCGTGCACGGTGTAGGTGAGGCGGTGCTGACCTGCAGTGATGCCAGTGAGTGGGAGGGCGATATCCATTCGCTTGCCGTTTTCGCTCAAAGTGGCGTGACTCTGCACTTCACGGTAAGTTTCCTTGCCGCCATCGAGTTTCAGTGTCATGGCGTTGCCCAGTCCTACCGACATGCTGCTGATGGCTACATCGTCGGTCACGGTGATGTAGAGCGTGGAGTTGGCAGGAATGTATGCGCCTTCGGCGAAGCTGCTCTCATCGTTGAAGAACATCTTTTCGATGACAGGAGCCGTGGTATCGACCACGGTCACTTCCGATGCGCTGTAAGGTGAAATCTCAATTTTATTGAACTGACCGTTCACCATGTGGGTGGAATTGTCCTTGTGTGCATATACTGAAATCAAGCCCTTTTCCCACAATGCTTCCACGTGGCGTGGAACCATCACCGAGCCTTCGAAAATGCCATTTACCACGCGGCCGCTTACCTGAGCGATGAGGTTGCGAGGGTAATATACCGAGCGAGTGGTGCTCTTGCTGTTGAAAGTGCTTGTCACATCTTTGTAGAAGCGTTCCTGGTCGTAGAGTGTGAGCACTGCGTCGCCGTTGAATGAGGCGTCGATGCCACCTTCCAGTTTGTTCACTTGCGCCTTCACCTTCAGCATTTGCAGCGGACGAATCTTTGCAGTGGAGTTTTCGTTGAGCGTCACATTGTTGATTTCGGTGATTTTAAACAAAGGCTTTGGATAGTTCACAGCCATGGCAGGGTCGCCCAAGAGGAAGAACTTCACCTTGTCGGGCACACTGTTGGTGCCGAAGCATTGCTTGGTCTGGAGGTAGATGTCGCCCAGTCGGGGCATTTCCTTCTTTGTCTCGTAGCTGAACATGGCTTGTACCCAAGCGCGGTTCAGTTTGTCGTTGTTGTCGGCAAACACCGAGCGAGGTGAAGTGAACAGGGCAATGGCGCCACCGTTCTTCTTGTGGAACTGCACCTCGGCAATGCCACGCTCGTCGCTGTCGTAACGAGCCACATCGCAACATGCGGTGGTGAAGATAGGCAGATGCTCATATTCGGTGGTTTGAGCCTCGGTCATGGTCCACATGTGGCGCTGCTTGGTGTAGGAGATTGAGCCTGCGTGGCCGATATAGGTGTAGAAATATTGACCTTTCTTCAGTGCCTCGGTAATGTGGCGGCGAGCCTCGATGGCGGTGAGGTTGGAACTCGACACGCCAGGCTCACTTGTACTGGTGGCGTTGGGGAACAAATCCACGTATGCCTTGTCCACAAACAAGCCGGTGCCTATGTCGGTGCTGAGAATATCGTTGATGCCCGCCGCTTGGAACAAGTGCTTATTGCTGTCGCCCTCGTCGCATGAAATGAGCGCATTGTTGCGCCACACGCCATAATCGGGGTCGTTCACATAGTTGAGCAACTTATCCACATCGGAGCGTGCTTCTGCCACGTCGGCAGATGGAATGCGACCCACGCCAATTCTCAACGCCTCGTTGGTGATGTTGTAGCCCGAATTGTCGGAAAGCACGCCGAAGAAGTCGTCGGACACATAAGAGTTGTTCTCGTCGTTGCTGTTGTCGCTTTGGTAAGTGATTACGCGATTTTTCTTGGTGGTGGTGATGCCACGGTTGTCGAACGAGCCACAACCAAACATCAAGAGATACTTGAAGCGCTTGGAATCGCGGTCGTAGAACATCTTGTTCATCAAGCGAATGCCCATAGCATCAGGTGTGCCGCTTGAGAACTCGTTGAACACCTCATCTTGGTCAAACACATGCACGATGAAACCGTCGTTGCCACGGTGCATCTGTGCGATGCGCTCGGCTTGTGGCTTCAACTCCTTGCTGGTGACAATCACCATATTAGGAGTGGGCATACCGTGGATGTCTTGGTTTGCAATGGTCTCAAAACCGCTGATTTTATAGAGGGTGGCATTAGGGTCGAAAGCCACGTATTGCGACCATTCCTTGTTGTAGCCCGGTGTGAATGCCTTCACAGTGGTGCCATCTTCCTTGTTGAAGTCGGCATACTGGTATTCCACAGGCGAAGCCTCGTTGTCGATATTCCACACCACAATGCTATTGTTGGGTTCGGAAATCTCGATGCGGTCGGTGTTGGTGAGTTTGTTGAAGCCCATGCGCACCTGTCCGTTCTCGGCATACTGAAAATTGTTGTAGTGCGAGAATGTGATGGTAAACCAGTCGAGGCGTGTCCATTTCACCACCAGTTCAGATGGCACATCAATATTGAATTTCAGTTTGCCCTGGTCGCTAAACACCTTAGGGGTGATCGCAGCCGCAGGGTTGGTGGAGTTGTAGTAAATCAATGCGCTCTCGCTGTAGCGGACCGATGAAGCCGACGACAGGAATTTCACCGTGTCGATGGCGTTGCCAGTCAAGACAAATGCTTGCAGATTGCCGCTATTGCTGTAGCCAGAGCCCTCGCGTGCGATACGTGTAGCCACACATGGGCTCACGGTGAAGGCGGTGCCTTCCACTCTGCCAGGCATCTTGAAGTCGAAAGTGGTGTTCTCGTTGATGCGTTCGCCCAGCAAAGCCTTGCCTGTGTAGCCCACGCTTGTTTCCTCCTTTTCGTGGTAGAAATAGTCGAGGCTGGTGCCGCGGGCGTTCTCGCCAGTTTCGGTTGGCGTCACTTTTCTCGTAGCGTCGTCGCCATCGCCCTCACAAAGGAAGTAGTATCCTGCTGTGGAGTAGGGGTTGATGGTGCGGCTGTATCGTGGTTTTGATGTGCGAGAGTCATCGAGTTTGAATTTCAACGGTCCCTTGGCGTAGAAGCAAATCTTGTTGGCATTGCGCCACACAGGCACCTTCACGAGATCATCGGGCGCATCGCCGTTGAGCACCTCGCTTATCAGTTGTCCGCCAGAACCGTAAATTCTCACATTGCTGATGTTGGAAAAGCCCATGGCGCTGAGTTCCTCAGCCGTGATTTCATGCACACCGGTGTTGGTGACCTTGATTTTTACCCATTTTCCTGTTGCCAATTTAGAATTGGTGGCATAATGCGAAATGGAAAATGCCATCGCGCTCTGCGAGAGAGCGACACATGCTGTGGCAATGGCAAGAAACGATATGAAACGGAATTTACGCATATATGTGGATATTAGTTTGCTCTTATTCATTTATATTTTAATTTAACTCATTTTATTCTTATCGTCAGCGAGTCTTTCTCGTTGATAGTGCCACTCAGGTGCTCGCCTATGCTGAGGCTGTGCCCCTCGTTGTCGCTCCCAATCACTATCATGTCGCCCATCTTCAGCGTGAAGTATTCGCTTGCCTCGGCTATGATGTCGTCGATTTGCCGTGTGGTGATAAGGCTTGTGGATAAAGACTGGTCGTCGTTGATTCGAGTTTGCACCTTCAGTCCGCCGTCGGCATCGAGGTCGGTGATGGGAATGGCTTTACCGAGCATGAAAGCGCCGTCGAAGGCAGTGTATCGGGCATCGAGGTGGGCAAATTGCGCTTCCACCTTCGCCTCCACCACTGCGCAAGCCGATGCGCTCTGATAGTAGCGGTGAGCGAACCGTGGCGCAATGTTTTTGCCCAGGCGGTCGATTCTTACCGCCAAAGCAGGGTGCAACACAAATTCGGGGGCAAAGTCGGGAATGAAGAACGGCTTGTTGCCCACAAGCATAGTGGAGTCTGCCATCAGCCGATAGCATCTGTCATTACCGTTGCCTGTTATTACTATTATTTTCACTCGCTATCAGATGTTGGAGGGGAGAATTATTTATTGTTCATCTCGTCCATGCGGTTGTACATCAGTGCCAAGTGCGCATAGATAGATGTGTTTTGAATCACAATGTTGGCAGGGGCTTTGATGCGGTAAGGAGTGAAATTCCAAATCGCCTTCAAACCACCGCTGATGGCTTGGTTAGCAGCATCTTGTGCGTGCTCCACCGGCACGGCAAGCACAGCAATCGACACGCCATATTCCTGCTGGCGCGCCTTCAGTTCGTCCATGTGGTAGATGGGCACACCGCAGATGCTTTTTCCTGCTATCTCGTCGTTGGTGTCGAAACCAGCCACAATGTTCAGACCGTATTGAGCCAAACCCACGTCTTGCATCAACGCAGCTCCAAGGCTACCCACGCCAATCATGAAGGCACGGTGCTTGCGCTTGAAGCCCAAGAAGTCGACCAGCTCGCGAACAAGGGAATGCACCTCGTAGCCGATGCGTGTTTTTCCCTTGATGTTGAGGAATGACAGGTCTTTGGCAATTTGTGATGCGTCCACATTGATTTCCTTCGCGATTTGGGTAGATGACACATACTCAATGTTTTGATTGTCGAGCATTCTGATGTATGCGAGATACCACGGAAGTCTTCTCAAAGTGGGCTCTGGAAGTATGATTTTTTGGATATTTTTACTATCGTTCATTAATTCGTTGAGTTGTTTCTTGCATGTTCCAAACCACAAAATTAATAAAAAATCTGTATATGCTCAAAAATTACTATTTAATTAATGTGTGATTTGTGTGCAATTCATTCACATGCCGAAATGCGCTGCCGTCATTGTGCCGTAACGGCAATTTTCTTCGCCTTGGTGGCCTCCTGAATGCCGTCGGTGGAAATGCGCGCGCGGTAGATGTAGATGCCGCGTTGCACACGGTTGCCGTTCATGTCGGTGAGGTTCCAGGTCACAGGGAATGATGTGCCAGAGTCGCTACGACCAGTCTGTGTGGCGGTCCACACCAGTTGTCCGAGCAGGTTGTAGATGTCGATACCCACAGTCACGGTAGCATCGGGGCGGTTGTGCTTCAAGTAGAAGTTAGCCGAGGTAGATGCAGGGTTTGCGTCGCAATACACATCGTAGAGGTCGGGCTTCATGCCACGAATCACGGTGAAATTGATGGTCTTGCTCGACGAATTGTTGAACACGTCCCACACCTTCAGCTTCAGCGTGTGTGCACCTGGGTCGAGGTCGGAAAGCTGGTAGTTGATGTTGCCAGCCGAGCCGTTCTCGTTGTCGGTGTTGATAGGTGAGAAGTATGCCGACAGGTCGTCGATGGTGGTCTTGTCGTCGATGGTGAGGGTGATGGCGTGTCCGATGCCGCTCGATGAGAGGTTGATGCCGCTCTCGTCGCTCACGCGTGCCATGAGCAGTGGAGACTCGTTCACAAGGTCGCCGTCTTTAAATTCCTCGCCATTGAGCACCATCATTTCGATGTTAGGCCCGATGGTGTCGGGCACCACGGTGTCGTCGTAGCCGTAGATGTAGAACTGGCTGTTGCTACCCATCGCCTCGCGTGAGCCACCGTTAAACATCACGCTGCTGGTCTGTGAATTGTCGTAGGCGTAGAGGTTGATGAGCGAGGGGCTATAATTGTCGAATGTGGCCAAAATTTCAGATGGCACGGTCACTTTGAACGAGAAATCGCCGTTTTTCACCGTGTCAACCTTCACAGCAAGCTTGTTGGGGCGGTCGAGGTAGGCATATTCCTCGCCACCGTCGCCATAGCCGTGGCTGAGCACCGATTGTTCGCAATCGTAGAGCGTGGCAATCACAGGACCGTTGAAGTCGACCTTATTGCCCTTACTGTCGGTCACCTTGCCAGCGAAAGTGAGGGTTTGGCGAGCCTTGAACTCAGGCTTGTTGTCCTCGCTCAACTGCTGTCCGTTGATGCTCTCAACCTTGATTTTCAGCGGAGCGAAAGCAGGGCGCATGGCAGGGTCGCCAAAGAGGAAATAGCGCATATTGTTGTCCTCTCGGCCTTCGGTAGTGGCTTTGCGGTAGTCGTTTTTGCCCCAGCGCAGAATGTCGCCCAATCGGTGAGGCATACCCTCGGCATCGCGAGCGAAAGTGTATTTTGCCACACGCTTGTGCAGTTCGCCATTTTGGGTAATATATACCAGTCGGGGAGGGCAAATCAGCGCAATGGCACCGCCCTGGCCGTTGAGAAACATCTTCTCGCCGCCCGAAAGGTTCAGCGCGTCGAATCGGGTAAATTCGCAAGTGGCTGCGTAGAGAATAGGCAGACGCTTGTAGAAAAGATTGTTGCTCACATCGGGAGAGGTAAGCAGTCCTTCGCCGGTCCAGCCGTTAGGACTTGCGTGGCCGGTGTAGTTCCACCACACCACGCCTTCGCTCAGCGAGTGGAACATCTTGGCGCGTGCATCGGGGTAGGTGCGGCCAGAGCCTTGGCTCACGGCATTGAATGCATCGATATACACTTTGTTGTAAATATAGTCGTTGCCACCGTTCACCTTCGAAATGGCAGTGGTTTCCTCTGATTGCTTCATGTGAATGGCTTGGTTTTCGTCGTCAGCCACATCAAGCACATTGTTTTTCCAAGAGCCATTGTTGGGCGTAGTCACATATTTGATGAGTTTGTCAACGGCTGTGCGTGCTTCGCTCACACTTTTCACAGGGAAGCGGCCCACGCTGATGTCGAGGTCGAAGCTGGCGAAATCGGTTCCTGAGTCGTCGGCAAGCACGGCAAATGGGTCGTCGCTGGTGAAAGATGTGTTCTCATCGTTGCTTGCCTCGCTCTGCCATGTGAGCAGCATGGGGTAACTTGCCGCCTTCACGGTGCTGCTCAGTTGTCGGTTGTCGTAGGTGCCGTTGCCGAAAAGCAACATATATCCTAACTTGTGGCCCTTGCTGTCGGCACCACGGTCGTAGAACATTTTATTCAGTTTGCGATACGCCATAGCGTCGGGCGTGCCGCTTGAAAACTCATTAAACACCAACTTCTGATCCACCACCAGCACACGCATCGAATCCACCGACTCGTGCATCGAGGCAATGCGTCGGGCTTGGTCGAGAAATTCGGTTGGCGAAATGATCACCATATCGGGGGTGGCTTCACCGTGAATGTTTTGGTTGCTCACCTTGCTGTCGAAAGTGGGTGAAGGGAAAGATGCAGAGGGGTTGAACGCCACATACTCACGGCTACCACTGATGATAGGGCTAAACACCGCCTTGCCATCGTGCTTTGTCACGTTCATCTCGGTGGGCAGATGTGAGGTGGTCACGTCCCACACCAGGGTTTCGTCGGTCACGCCGCTCACCTCGAGTTGCGACTCGGCTTTACCGTCGTGCTGTCCCCATGCCACAGTGCCGTTTTGCAGAGCGAGAGCGCGCTCATAGTTCACGGCTATGTGATTGAGGCGTGCCAGATACACCGTGCCAGAAGGGTTGTAGGTCACCGTGTACGACAGGTTCTCGCCATTGGTGGGCACAAAACTCTTCACGGAACTGCCCCACGCATAGTGGGTGTGTGCCACATCGAGCACTGCACCAATGTTGTCGGTGCCATCACCGGGAATGTTTGTGCCATTTTGCTGGAAAGTGAGTTTCGAGTTGCCGCCCATCGTTTTAGAGGCGAAACTGGTGAGCACATTTACATTGGTGCCGCTGATATATCCTGGGAGCGAGAATTTGAAAGTTTGCGTTTTATTGTAGCGGAAGTCCTCTCCGAGCAGCAGCCGTCCGGTTTCGCCCGGATTCACCAATTCCTCCTCGTGGAAAACTCGTTCGGTGTAGGTGCTGGTGGCTGGGCCGGTAGCCACATTCGAGGCTTTATCCACGGCGATGTCGGCGTATTTGGCATCGTCGGTCACGAAATAGTAGCCCGCTGTGGCGTAGGGGTGCTGCACTGGTGTGAAATTCACCTTGCCGTCAACATTCTTCCATGTAGTTGGGCCTTGCGCATAGAATATGATTTTGCCACCGCTTCTCACCACTGGGATTTGTGGCAAGTCGTCGGGCAGGTCTTCAGAGAGTTTCTCGGAAATGGGCGCGCCACCGAATCCGAAGATGTGAAGTTTGCTGATGTCGGGAAATCCCCATTTCTTTGCGTCGGCACTCGTGATGGCGTGCATACCGCTTTTAGTGACTTTGATTTTCACCCATTTGCCAGTAGCCAACTTCGAACTGTCGGCATAATGAGTTGTTGAGAAAGCGTGTGCGTTCACGCTGCTGTAAAGTGCAAAAATTGCCACGCAGGCAATGGTGGATATTTGGATATGAAGTCGATTTAAATTCATATATCAATAATTTCGTGTTCAAATATTATTATAAATAACGCATTTCTTTTTTTATTATTGTGATGATGCCACGAATTTTGCCACCGATATGCACAAAAAAACGACTGTGCCGTAGAAATTCGCTTTCTACGACACAGTCACCACTGTTTGCTTTATTGTGTGTTTCCAAAAACTTTTCCTTCGTGTGTTTTTCTATTTTCCGTAAAAATGTGTGTGTTTATTTTGCTTTTTTACTCTGTTACATTTATGAAGTGTGTTTTATATCGTAATCCAAAAAGTGTGTGGAAGTTATATGAATATGAAATTTGACAAAATCACCAGTAGCGAAACTACATACACGCCTTTGCGGAATGCTTCGTCGATGCGGCGCTTTTCTGCTTCCTCACGTTCGTGGATTTGCTCCGCGGTAAGATAGTTGTTCTCAGGGTGCTCGAAATCGAGAGCCATTTGCTTGATGTTGTTGTCGCGTTTCATAATCTTTAGTTTTTTTTTTGATGTTGAATATCGTTTGTTTTAATCTCACGTTGCAAAGGTATTTTAAAGTATGGGCAAGAATATTGCACACGATATAAAACTAAAGTTAAATACTAAGAGGGCACCGTAGATGCCAATTTTTTTCGGATATGTGAAAAATGTTCTTGAATTTTATAACTGCTATCAATATTTATTGCTAATTTTGTGGTTTGAATTAAAATATTTTCCAGATATAGTCAGAATTATGGATACTCGGTACATTTTTGTAACTGGCGGTGTGGTATCGTCACTTGGTAAAGGAATTATCTCATCGTCGTTGGCTCGACTGCTTCTCTCAAGAGGCTTTAGTGTTACAATCCAAAAATTTGACCCTTATATCAATATCGACCCCGGAACCTTGAATCCTTACGAGCATGGCGAATGCTATGTGACCGAGGACGGATACGAAGCCGACCTTGACTTGGGGCATTACGAACGCTTCACCAACATTCGCACATCGCGTGCAAGTAATGTGACCACCGGTCGCATCTACCAAAGGGTGATCAACAAGGAGCGTCGTGGTGATTATTTAGGAAAGACGGTGCAAGTGGTGCCTCATATCACCGATGAGATTAAAAACTCGGTGAAGCACTTGGGCAGCACCGGAAAATTTGACTTTGTGATTACCGAAATTGGCGGTACTGTGGGCGATATCGAGTCGCTCCCATTTTTGGAGGCAGTGCGCCAACTTCGATGGGAACTGGGAAGCAAATGCGTGTGCGTGCACCTCACCTATGTGCCATATATCCGTGCGGCTAAGGAATTGAAAACCAAGCCTACACAGCACTCGGTGAAGCAACTCCAGCAAGTGGGTATTCAGCCCGATGTGCTGGTGCTCCGCACTGAAAAGAATATTCCAGAGGATATGCTTCGCAAGGTGGCGCAATTCTGCAATGTGGCAGACAACGCCGTGGTGCAAAGCGTGGACGCACCTTCAATTTACGAGGTGCCGCTGATGATGCACGACCAGAAACTCGACAACATCATTCTCGAAAAGACTGGCACGCCTTACTCTGGAGAGCCCGACCTCACAGCCTGGAACCAGTATCTCGCGCACCTCAACAATGCGAAAGATGAACTCACAATCGGGCTTGTGGGCAAGTATGTGGCACTGCAAGATGCATATAAGTCGATCGACGAGGCACTTTTGCAATCAGCCACCTACAACGACTACAAGGTGAACATTAAATACATCAGTTCAGAGCAACTCACCGATGGCAATGTGGCTGAAAAACTTTCCGACCTCGACGGTGTGATTGTGGCACCGGGCTTCGGACAGCGAGGCACCGAGGGCAAATATGTGGCGCTGAAATGGTGCCGTGAGCACGATATGCCTACCTTCGGCATTTGCTTGGGTATGCAGAGCATGGTGGTGGAATTTGCCCGCAATGTGCTGGGCTTGGATTCTGCCAACAGCACCGAAATGGACCCCGACACACCATATAATGTAATCGACCTCATGGAAGAGCAAAAGAGCATCACCTATATGGGTGGCACCATGCGACTGGGTTGCTACGACTGCCATTTGCAGAGTGGCACGAAAGTTGCAGAAGCATACGGGTGCACCGACATCAAGGAGCGTCACCGCCATCGTTACGAGTTTAACGAAAAGTTCCGCTCCCAATTCGAGGCCGCCGGCATGAAGTGTGTGGGCGAGAACCCCGAAACTCACTTGGTGGAAGTGGTGGAGATTCCATCGCTGAAGTGGTATGTGGGCACACAATACCACCCCGAATACAGCAGCACGGTGCTGAATCCACACCCACTGTTTATGGCATTTGTGCGTGCGGCGATTAAAAACAAAAATGAGAAATAAATAATTTACTAACTAACAAATAAACATTGATTTGCAGTTACCACACTGCGGAACGATTAATTATTTAAGATGGACAAAAACACGATTATCGGCTTACTCTTGATGATGGCTGTGATTTTTGGGTTCAATATCCTCTTCGCACCAAGCGAGGAAGAGATTGCGCAGCAAAAACAGGAACAGGTTGCCAGCAATCAAGATAAGAAAGACAGCGGTGACAAACAAGTTGCCACAGATTCGCTATCAGCCAACGATTTCGCGAAACTTAAAGAAAACTTGAAGAATTACGGTGGCGACTCTGCCGTGATTAAGACCGCCGACCTTCAAGTGGCTCTCGTTGACGGCAAGGTGAAAGCCACCCTCAACATCGACGGCAAGGCGCAGACCGTGAACGACGCCGAAACCGAGGCTCTCAGCCCCGCAATGGCTTCAGCTCTGCGTGAACTTAACAACACCTACACCCGCAATGGAGACTTCTCTGCGATGATGACTCCACGCAACGACTCGGTGGTGATTAAAAACGACTCACTTCAACTTGTGATTTCAAGCAAGGGTGCAATGATTACTCGCGCCACCCTTCCTAACTACAAATCCACCCACAACACCTCGAACAAGGCGTTTGGCAAGTATGTTGAGGTGTTCTCACCAGGTGAAAACGAGTATGGCTTCATGCTCAACACCAGCACCCAACGCTACAACACCCAGGACTTCTATTTCGAACCTGTGGAAAAGACCGATTCAAGCGTGCTGATGGCATTGAACTTCCCTAACGGTGCTCAATTCGGTATTCGCTACACCCTCCGCCCCGACAATTATGTGGTGCACATGGAAGTGGTGCAAAAGAATATGAACCGTGTGCTCGACAGCAGCAACCCAATGTACTTCGACTGGAAGCAGAAGATGCGTCGCCACGAAGTGGACGGTATGTTTGAAGAGCGCAACAGCACACTCTACTACAAGTTTGTGGGCGACAACGACGCCGACTACCTCACCGAAAGTTCAGAGCAGAAAGAAAACTTCACCGACGCTATGAAGTGGGTGGCTGCGAAGAACCAGTATTTCTCATCTGTGTTCATCGCTCAGAAGCAATTCAGCGGCATGACGCTCACCAGCGTGCCATTCGACAAGAAGTCGCCAGAGTTTAACGATTATCTGAAAATGCTCACCGTGCACTCAGAAATCGAATATCAAGCCGACAACGCCAACCCTGCATCATTCTTCCTGTATCTCGGCCCTAACCGCTATAAGGTGCTGAGCAACATCGACGAAATGATTAAGCAATATCCCGGTGGCGACAATCCTGAATTTGAGGACCTTCACCTCACACGCCTCATTCCACTGGGCTGGACACTCTTCCGCTGGATCAACACATGGGTGGTGATTCCTGTGTTCGACTGGTTAGGCTCATTCATTGGCAGTTACGGTATCATTATTCTGATTCTCACCATTCTCATCAAATTGGTGCTCACTCCACTCACTATCAAGAGTTACCGCTCACAGGCTGTGATGAAGATTCTCGCACCAGATGTGAAGGCTATCAACGAAAAATATCCCGACCAAGCCGATGCCATGAAGCGTCAGCAAAAGACGATGGAACTCTACCGATCTGCCGGTGCCAGCATGTTTGGCGGTTGCTTGCCAATGTTGCTCCAGATGCCAGTGCTCATCGCCGTGTTTGCGTTCTTCCCATCATGTATTGAATTGCGCGGCCAGTCGTTCCTTTGGGCACACGACCTCTCGGCTCCTGATGCCATTGTGAGTTGGACCACCCAAATTCCACTCATCAGCAGTTACTTCGGCAACCACATTAGCCTCTTCTGCTTGTTGATGACCGCCACCAACATTCTCTACACTTATGTGTCGATGCAGTCGCAGAGCCAAAACCAAAGTATGCCAGGCATGAAGTGGATGATGTATCTGATGCCTGTGTTCTTCCTGGTATTCTTCAACCACTACGCATCTGGTTTGAGCTACTACTACTTCGTGTCGCTCCTCATCACCATCGCCACCACTTATGCAGTGCGTGCTTCGGTGAAGGAAGAAGATGTGCGTGCAAAAATGGCAGAATACAGCAAGAAGCCTAAAAAGAAAAGCGGTTGGATGGCTCGCATGGAAGAAATGCAACGCCAGCAGCAAGCCGCTATGCGCGAACAGCAAAAGCGCGGTGGTGGTAAAAAACGCCGCTAATTCATTCCCGACTATCAATCTCGATTGAAATAGATGAGAGGTGACTGCTTTTTCGGTGGTCACCTCTTAATTTTTTATAAAATGGGTAGGTGGATATAACATTTTTATTACTTTTGTGTTATAATCAATATGAAAAAGCAAAACGCGATGATGAAAAAAGCAATATTCGTTCTTCTGATGGTGGCAGCCGTGCTTCCAGCAATGGCTCTCGACCTCACTTGGAGTAAATACAATCTGAACTTCTCTGTTCCAGAAGGAGGGTTTGAGTTGTTGAACACCAGCGTGCGCTATGAGCGTCAGTGGGAGGATATGCTGCTCACCGTGCACCTCTACACCAAAGACACCGACAGCAAGAAGGACATCTACCTCACCACGCTCCAGCGTAAGGCTGCCGATTTCAATATGTATGAGGTGAAGAAAACCAAAATCAAGGTGAAGAACTTCGACACCTACGCTGTGGAAGGCATTATGCCCGACGGCACGCGTGGACTGCTTGTGAATTTGGTGTCGAAGAAAAGCGAACTGGTGGTGCAAATCGTGGTCAACTACCTGTTCGGCAACCGTGAGGCTGTGGAGGAAGTGGTGAAGAGTTTTGCCGAAAATCCCGACCGAAAGCCCAACCACGAAACACGCAAACAGAAAATCCAAAAGCGCGACCAAAAAGACCCAAAGCCCACAAAAGACCAACTCAAGGAACAACAGCGCCAAGAAAAAGAGCGCCAATATCAAGAAAAGCGCCGCAAAGGCGAAATCTTCGACGCCTAATCCCCACCTCTCACATAGAAATTATATGGGGAATTGGCCACAAATTAGCACAAAATATGGGTTTTCTTTAGCCACAAATTAGCACAAATTTTCACAAATTTTTTTTTGAAGTTGGATTATGGGTGAATTCTTGTTGAAAGAGGAATGTTATAAAATAATCGGGGCGGCGATGACTGTCCACTCCGAACTGAAGAATGGTTTTCTTGAAGAAGTATATCAGCAGGCATTAGCTATTGAAATGCGGCTTCAGGGCATTCCTTTTGAGCGCGAAAAGCAGTTGGAAATCTTTTATAAGGGCATTAAACTCGACAAAAAGTATTATGCCGATTTTTATTGCTTTGACAAGATTATAGTTGAATTGAAAGCAAAATCTCAGTTAAACAACGAGCATATTGCCCAAACCCTAAATTATATGAAAGCAACCAACACCAAAGTAGCCCTTTTGCTAAACTTTGGTGAGCCCTCATTCGTATATAAACGCCTGGTTCTCTAATCATCACCCTCCTCCACTCACAATTAATAATTTGTGAAAATTTGTGCTAATTTGTGGCTAAGAAAATCATAGAATTTTGTGGCTGTGTAAACCCCATTTTTTTGTGTGAATTTGTGGGGGTGGTGGACTTTTTTTGTTCAATTATCCAATAATTGTGGTTCATATAGCCACGAGGTGTAACAATTTGTGAGTTTTATTATTAAATTTGCATTCTGTGTTTAATTGGCGTGATTGGCACTTGTGGCTTTTCGCGTAGAAATTGCAAAATAAAAATGCGAAAATTTTTATTAGGTATCATCATTTTGTCGGCGATTCCAGTAATGGGGCAGGGCACAGTGTCGCTCGATTCATGTCGCCGCATGGCTATTGCCAACAATAAGGAAATTCTGCAACAGCAAATCAAAATTGAGCAGGCTGGCTACCAGCGCAAACAGGCTGAGGCGGCTTATCTGCCAAGTTTTGATTTTGAGGGTGGATATATCTACAATCAGAAGAAACTCTCGCTCGTGGATAAAGACCAGTTGCTTCCCACCAAAAGTTTCAACCCCGCAACCGGATCCTACGACTTCAATCTTGTGAAGGACCCCACCACTGGTCTGCCCGTGATTCACGAAGGCTCGGTGATTCCTTCGCAGGTGGCACTGCTCCCTAAAAGCGCACTCACCTACGATGTGCACAATGTGTTTGCCGCAGCGGTGACCATGACGCAGCCTATCTACATGGGTGGCAAAATCCGTGCGATGAACAATATCACCCACTATGCCGAAGAACTTGCGCGCAATATGCACGACACCAAGGTGCAAGATGTGGTGTATAGCGTAGATGAGGCATACTGGCGCGTGGTGTCGCTCGTGGCTAAGAAAAAACTGGTGGAGAGTTATTTGAAACTGGTTCAGAACCTCGACAGCGATGTGGAGAAAATGATTAAGGAGGGTGTGGCTACCAAGGCCAACAAACTTACCGTGGATGTGAAGGTGAACGAGGCAAATGTGAATCTCACCAAGGTGGTGAACGGTTTGGAACTCTCTCGCATGGCGTTGAACCAAATTTGCGGTCAGCCCATCAATGTGCGCTTCACGCTCGCAGATGAAAACCGTGACGAGATAGGCGGAACGCTTCGCCCAACGCATTTGCAGATGGACTCGGTGTATGCCAACCGCAGCGATATTCGTTCGCTTGAAATAGCCGCCAAGATTTTCGACGAGAAAGCCAAGGTGGCAAAGAGCGAAATGATGCCACAGATTGCGGCATTTGCGGCTTACCATGGCACCAACCCTAACTCATACAACGGCTTTGAAAACAAGTTTGGCTTTGCCTTCTCGGTGGGCGCAATGGTGAAGATTCCGTTGTGGCACTGGGGCGGACTGAGCAACAAATACAAGGAAGCGCAAGCCGAGGCTCGATTGCGCAAGGTGCAAATCGACGATGCGCGCGAGAAAATCAATCTTCAGGTGAATCAGGCGAAATTCCGCTACGAGGAGGCTTGGAAAACTTTTGAAAAGACCAAATCGCACCTCGCACAAGCCGACGAGAACTTGCGTTGCGCACAACTCGGATTCCGTGAGGGCGTGACCAACCTCGACACTGTGATTGGCGCACAAACTGCTTGGGTGCAAGCCTACAGCGAAAACATCGACGCACAAATCGACATTCAACTCTGCGACGTTTACCTCTCAAAGGTGATGGGGCAGATGAAGTATTAATATATTTTTGTATCACAGCAACAATTTTTCGACGATATATGGAACAAGAAAAAAAGGAACAGACCCAGAAAGTTCAGGCTCAGGTGGAAGAAGTGGTTTCACAGTCTGTCGCTGCCGTTGAGGAAGCGAATGAGCCAGAAAAGAAATCGAAGAAGAAAAACTCGGAGCAACCCACGGCTCGCGCCGAGGTGAAGGAGCAACGCACCATTGCACGCAAGCGCGACAAGGCTTTGCTGGCTGCTCTCTTCGTGTTTACCATAGTGGTGGCTGGCATTGCGGCACTTGGTATGCTGCTCATTCAACCACCAAAGGACATCACCCAAGGTCAAGCCGACTGCGAGCAAGTGCGTGTGTCGGGCAAGTTGCCAGGTCGTGTGGTGCGCTTCTATGTGAAGGAGGGCGACTATGTGCACAAGGGCGATACCTTGGTGTCGATTAGCAGCAAGACGGTAGATGCTGCGCTCTACAAGGCTCAAAGCGCACAGCGTGTGGCTGCCTCCACTGCGCAAAAGGTGGAAAAAGGCACTCGCGAAGAAATAAAGAGTGGTGCCAACAGCATGGTGGAGCAAGCCAAAGCCGCACAGGAAATTGCTCACAAAACGTATCAGCGTATCGAAAATCTCTATAAAGAGGGTGTGATGACCGAGCAGAAGCGCGACGAGGCAAAGGCTGCCTACGATGCCGCTACCGCTGCCGTTGCCGCCGCACAATCGCAAGCCCGGTTGGCGCACAATGGCGCACAGCAGGAAGACAAGGCCGCCTCTCAAGGTATGGAAGATGTGGCTCGCGCTTCGGTGATGGAAGTGCAGTCGCTGCTCGAAGACCAAATTTTGGTGGCTCCATGCGATGGCGAAGTGAGCGAGATTTTCCCACATGAGGGCGAACTGGTGGCACTTGGCACTCCTATCATGACCATTTCAAAAATTCAGGATATGTGGGTGGCATTCAGCGTGCGCGAGGAAATGCTCTCGAAGTTGCCTATGGACACCGTGCTCACGGTCACTATTCCTGCTCTCGACAATAAGGAGGCGAAAATGAAGGTGTACTACATTCACGATATGGGCTCTTATGCCGTGTGGAACGCCACCAAGGCGTATGGTCAATACGACAGCAAGACCTTCACCGTGAAGATGCGCCCAATGGACCACATCGAGGGCTTCCGCCCAGGTATGTCGGTTCTGCTTCCTGAATAACTCATAAAAAATCAATTATAAAAAAATGCTTTTCCACTACATCAAACAATCGCTTAAGCACGGTGCTGTCTCGCTTGTGAGGCGGCAGGTGTACTTTTGGATGATGGTGGTCGTGCCGTTGGCAAGCAGTTGGTTTTTCTTTGATTTGATGAACGAGGGTGCTGTGGAGCGTGTGCCGGTGGGCATCGTCGACCTCGACAACACGTCGCTTTCACGCACACTCATCCGCAATTTGTCGGCGTTTAAGACGGTGGACGTGAAATACCACTTCCGCAACTATCAGGAGGCCACCGATGCCGTGCAGCGTGGGTTGGTGCTGGGATTTTTCTACATTCCTTCCGACCTCTCGGAAAAGGCGCTCAGCGGCAATAAACCCACGGTGAGCTACTATATCAACTATGCTTACTACACGCCAGCCTCCACCATGTTTAAGGGCTTCAAAACCATCTCGGTGATGGCAAACGGAGCGATTGTGAGCACGGCGCTACAGACGCTGGGTGTGCCTGGTCCCACTATCTCTGCCACTCTCCAGCCGGTGCTGACCGATGTGCACGCACTCAACAATCCGTGGACCAACTATAGCTACTATCTCAACAATTCGTTTGTGCCTTGCTTCTTGGCGTTGATTATTTTGCTTGTCACGGCATTCAGCATTGGCACCGAACTCAAATACGGCACTTGCCGACAATGGCTGCAAGAGGCTGGCGACAGCATCATCGTGGCGATTACGGGTAAAATCCTGCCTCAAACCGTGATTTTTACGGCTATGGGGTGGTTTATTCAGCTGATGATGTACCGCATCTACGGTTTTCCGCTGAATTGTGCGCCATCGCACATGCTTTGGGCCATGTTCCTATTTGTGCTTGCCAACCAAGGCTGGGCACTGTTTGTGATGTGCGTGGTGCCTAACTTCCGTCTCGGCTCCATGCTCTGCACGCTGCTGGGTATGCTCTCGTTCTCGTTCTGCGGCTTCTCTTTGCCACAGGAGTCGATGTATGCTTGGATTGAGGCTATCGGCTTTATCATGCCTGTGAAGTATTTCTTCCTCATCAGTATCGACCAGGCGCTCAATGGCATCGACCTCTACTTCAGCCGCGTGTATTATGCGGTGCTGATTGGATTTATCCTGCTTCCTTGGCCGCTTATTTGGCGATTGAAGAAGGAATGTCTGCACCCGGTGTATGTGCCATAAAGGCTATCGAAATTTCAGAAAACAATTACAGAAAATGTCAATTTTTCGCAACATAATCAATTGGACTATCGACGTGTTTCGGGTGTGGAAGCGCGAACTCAACCTTGCGTTCCACGACGAGGCTGTCATCATTTTCTTTCTTGTGCTTTGTGCCACTTATCCTGTGCTTTATTCTTTGATTTACAACACAGAGGTGGCGCACGATATGAAGGTGGTGGTGGTCGACGACAACCGTAGTCACCTCACGCGCGACTTTGTGCGTCAGCTCGACGCCACGCCTGAGGTGTGCGTGATGGATTATGTGAGCAATATGCAAGATGCGCGCCGCCTGATGAATGAGCATGAGTGCTACGGCATCGTGTATTTCCCTGCCAATTTCACGCGTGAGGCACTCGGTGGCGGACAGGGTAGGGTGTCGCTCTATGCCGATATGGGTGTGCTGATGCGTTACAAGCAGATGCTTTCGGCGCTCACTAATGTACAGATGAATGTGTGCTCGCAACTTCAGAATGCGAAAATTGGCATCGTGTCGGGCACCGTGGCTGAATCTGATGGGGGCATTATCGAGAACCGTCAGGTGGCACTCGGCAATGTGTCGATGGGTATCGCCTCGGCGGTGCTTCCCTGCATTCTCGTGTTGGTGCTCCAGCAGAGTATGATTCTTGGCATTTGCGTGCTTCGTGGCGGTGGTCGCGAACGCCGCTTGCGTAACCGTGGCTTCGACCCGCTGGCGATTGATACCGGCGTGGGTGCCACCATCATTGGCAAAATGCTCTGCCACTGGGTCATCTACATTGTGCCCACCGTGTATGTGCTTCATTTCGTGCCAATGTTCTTCGACTTCCCACAGAATGGCTCCACCCTCGACATCGTGGTGCTGATGTTGCCGTTCTTGTTGAGCGCATCGCTCTTGGGGCAAACGCTGCAAGTGTTTGTCAACGACCGCGAATCCACCTTCCTTGTGGTGGCGTTCACCTCCGTGATATTCGTTTTCCTCACAGGCATTTCATGGCCGCGCTATATGATGAGCGACCTGTGGATAGCCGTGGGCAACGCCATACCATCGACATGGGCGGCCAATGGCTACATCGCCATTCAGAGCGATGCCGCCACACTCGGACAAGTGTCGCACAACTTCTACATGCTCTGGGCACTCGTGGCATTCTACTTCGTGGCAGCCTACATGGTCGAGCGCTTCATCTGTCGTCCACGCTATCGCCGTATGCAGCAATACGCCGCCATCGACCCCGATTCCCCCCTCAAAGAAGAACACCGCCGCAACGCCATCGACACCCCCAACTGGTAATCCACCGAAGTTAGAAATTAGAAATTAGAAGTTAGAAGTTAGAAATTAGAAGGTTAGAAATTAGAGGTTAGAGGTTAGAAATTAGAAATTAGAGGGTAGGGGACCTTACACAAGATTAATCATCGAAAATATTTATTCGTGTGATTTGTGAAATTCGTGGTTAAAAATCAGCCACAAATTAGCACAAATTTTACACGAATTTTTTTGTGGATTTTTTCACACCTATTTAATCCATTAAAATCCTATATGCTCCGATTTTTTGATTTTTGAGGCGGTGATAGGGCTTTAGGGGAGCACTCGGATGCGCCAATCCCTAACTCGCCAATCCCTAACCGCTAACCCCTAACCGCTAACTCTCTAACCTCTAACCCCTAACCGTTAATTTTATGGATTATTAAGGATTTTCTTGGAAAATTGGGAAAATCATTTTAAATTTGTGGGTGCATATTGCATTTGCTGTTTGCCTTAGGGCTATGTGGTGAATTGTGGTGTGCATAACTGACATATTAATTTGAAAGCGTTTCGCTTCAAGTCCTATTTACGAAAATCGCCAATTTTCAACTCTGAGGGATTTTGAGGCAACCAGAAATGCCTTCGCTATGCTTGTATTCTCCCACCCCCTGTACAAGTGGGTGAGGCTTATATAGGCTTCGGCGTGGGGGTGGGTTGTTCAATTTCAGGGTTAGGCGTTTGGCGATGCCTCGTAAATGATTGACAATAGCATCGTCCCACGCTTTCTTTTTGTGCCATTTTTTACCATAAAACCAGTTTCAACAGGGGCGTGAGAAACACTAAAAAACTAAAAATATGGAAGATTTCAAAGATGCAATTGTAGCGATTTCTGCTCTGTTAAGTTGCATGGTTAGTGCCGCAGCTTTTATTTATGCTGTAAGAATTAATTGTAGGCTAAAAAAGAATGAGACAATTAAAAAGTTGGCAAAAGAAGTGATGGCTTATCATGTGGAAGAGTCGATTGCTATTGAAAAGATTTATTCTTTGGATCAAAGCCAAAGTAAAACTGCTATCAAAAGAGAATTGCGAGAATCAGCATCCAGTCATCAGAATAATGATGGATTTAAACCTACTATGACTGCATCAGAAGCGAAAAAATACTTAAAATAACCTAATTATGAAACGAAAAATTTTTCTCATGTTAGCGGTGTTACTAAGCACCCTATCCGCCTCCGCAACCTATTTAATGGTCGATGGCATCACATATATGACTAATGGTAGTTATTTTGATGATTCTGAATACTGTATTGTTATTAAAGGTAGTGAAAAGAAAAAAGAGGTTATCTCTATACGTTCGCGTGTGACTGATCGTGGTTATTCATTACCAGTAACCGAAATTGGATCACAGGCTTTCAAGGGCTACACAAATCTAACCTCTATCACTATCCCCAGCACTATCACCTCAATCGCCAGTGATGCTTTCTCTGGTTGCACTGGTCTGACCTCTGTGACTTTTAATGCAGAAAATTGTGCGTCACCAAGCTATTACGATAGTCCGTTTTTTAAAGATTGTCCACTTACCAGCCTTGTTATTGGCAACAATGTGAAGTCAATCCCCAATTATCTTGCGTACGGACAAACGAGGTTAAAAACAGTTACCATCCCCAACTCCGTCACCAAAATCGGTGTCAATGCTTTCGGTTGGTGTAGTAATTTAAAATATCTGAAATTAAAAAGTTCTACTCCTCCCACGATTGTAGGCAATTCTATTCCTCAAAAATGTGTGATTTGTGTTCCATTCGGTTCTTTAGATGCCTATCGAAATAATGCGCAATGGCGTTCATACGCATTAGTGGAAGGGGATTTCCCATCCGTGACTATGGGCAACGATAAAGGAGGTGGCTCTTTCGGAGGCTCTGGTTCAGGCACGAAAGACGACCCCTATCTGATTTTCAATCCCATTCAGCTTCACAATATTCGAAATTTCACAGGGTACGATGATGTGTATTTCAAACTGATGTCGGATATCGACCTTACAGAATTTATCGACGATAACAGCCCGACGGAAGGCTGGGAACCTATCGGTTCAGTCCAATCCCCCTTTATGGGCAACTTGGATGGTGATGGTCACACCATTTCCGGCATCAGAATTGATAGAAAAGTCGATTGTGTGGGCTTCTTCAGTTGCGTTAAAAATGCCAATATCTCCAATCTCATGTTTGAAGGCTCCACAATAAAAGGAAATTCTCATGTGGGAGCATGTATTGGTGCTGCTGACAATTCTGTAATTAATGGTGTTTCGGCATTGTTTAATAATGTAGATGGTCAAAAATTCACAGCCGGCTTAATTGGCTCGGCACAAGATGGCTGCCACATTACCAGTGCCCAATACGCTGGTGCTGTAAATGTGACGGGTGGTTATGTGGGTGGATTAGTGTCGTGGGTGTACGATAACGTATCCATTTCAAAGAGCACGGTAAATGCCACAACCATTATTGGCAAAGGTGACTATGTGGGAGGATTAGTCGGTTTTTCTTTCGAATCAAATTATGCCGACAACTCCATATCCGCCAACCTTATTAGCGGTTCGTTAAACTACACGGGAGGTGCTATTGGTTTCGCCAGTGGCATGACAGTGTCAAACAGCTATGCCTTTGTGGGCAACATTAAGGGAGGGGCTTACACGGGCGGATTTGTAGGCAAAAATACACAATCCACCGACAAGGTGAGCAACTGTGGCGTGGTAGCCAATGTGGATGGCACAGAATATGTGGGCGGCTTTAATGGTGCTTTTAATGGCACAGCCAATAATGTGTTTGCCATAGGCGACATCGCCTCCACGGAATCATACTGCGGCGGTATTGCCGGACAGACAACCGACGCTTCCATATCTAACAGCTACTTCAGCGGCAATATCAATGGCGGAGGCAACTATGTGGGTGGCATAGCAGGCTACTCCGAAGCCACTGCTATCAGTAAAAACTATTCCTATGCAGCCATCAACGGCTTGCAATATGTGGGCGGCATCGCTGGTAATGCGCTGGGCAGCTGCTCCATCAAGAGCAATGTGGCTGCAGGTGAAGTGGTGAACGCCGTGAATGGCAAAGTGGGACGCGTGTTTGGCGAGAAAGCCAGCACCGTGACCATCGGTGCAAGCGGCACCGCCGACAGCAACCGTGGCCTCACCACCATGCGCATCGTGTCGCAAGGCCTTCAAATCACTCCCACCGATGGCGAGCAGCATGGCAGCAACTTGGGAAAAACGCTGCTGAAATACAAGACCACCTACCAGGGCTTGAACTGGGACTTCACCACCGACTGGACAATACTCGACACCGAAAGTTTCCCTTACAAGCCAGCACAATGCGCACCTCCAACCTTCAATGGCAAATACACAGCCGGCACCACCACCATCAGTGGCAATAGTGTGGAAGGTGGCACCGTGTATGTGATGGCTGGTGGCAAAACATACTCGGCAACAGTGGAGAACCACAAATGGACTGTGACAGTTGACCCACTGCTTTCGGGCGAAACCGTGAAGGCGTATGCCACTATCAACGACAAGGTGCAGTCGTATTCGGTGACTTCGATTGTGGGCTATGCAGGTGATGGAACAGAAGAAGACCCATATCAGATTTACACTGCATCGGATTTGGCGAACATCAACAGTTACAGTTACTACAAGCTGATGAACGACATCGACCTCACCGACTATATTAATGCCAACAACCCTGCAGAGGGCTGGCAGCCTATCGGCTTCACAGGCGGTGGCACCATGAAGCAGCTCGACGGCGACGGACACTTGATTAAAGGTCTGTGGTTCAGCCGAGGCAGCAACCAAAACTGTGGCTTGGTATCGAATATTGAAAACGCCACAGTGAAAAACCTCCGCATCAAGATTGCTTCGGGCAAGGAATGTAAGGGCGGACTGTGCACCGGCATCGCAGTGGGCAAGGCATCAAACTGCTCACTTGAGAACATCTTGGTAGAAGGCGCAGTGCAAGGTGCCGACTATGTGGGCGGTGTGATTGGCAGGGCTGAAAGCACCACCGTGACAAATGTGACAGCGAAGGCAACAAAAGTGACTGGTTCAAATTATGTGGGCGGTATTGTTGGTAAAATCAATGCAGATGCCACACTGTGTTCTGCCGATGCTACTATTATTGGTAGCGACTATATTGGCGGCATTGCAGGTCAAGCAACAAGCAACATTTCGCTCAGCACCTCAAAGGGTGATGTGGTTACAACCGATACCATCAATTGCAGTGCTGGCGGTATTGTGGGTGTCACCTATGGCAACCTCACCAACTGCTTCAGCGTGGCAAATGTGAAAGGCGGTATTTACGCCGGCGGCGTGGCAGGCTATTCTTACGGCGCAACCGACAACTGCTACGCAAGTGGCGACATCGCATCGACCAACTTCGGCGCTGGCGTGGTGGGATACCTCGATGGTGAAAAAGCCTCGGTGAACAACAGCTTTGCTATCAACAACAGAATCGACGTGAGCGACCAAAGTGGCGTGGCAATGCGTGTGATTGGCGGCTTCAAAAATAACGCTGCAACACCACAAGCCACCAACTTCGCCCTCAAATCGATGGTAGTGTCGGTAAACGATGTGACCCAAATCATCTACGACGACATTTTGGAAGGCAAGAGCTTGCTTCTCGATGCACTTATGAAGCAAGCCACATACAAAGCTCAAGGTTGGGACTTCGCCGACACTTGGGCAATTAAAGAAGGCACAGGCTATCCATATCTGCAATTCTTCGCCCAGAAGAAGCCAGTGGAAAGCATCACTATGAGCATGACCACTGCTAAAATGAAAGTGGGTGAGGAACTTACACTCACAACCACCATCACTCCTGACGACGCAACTAACAAGGTACTCAACTGGACCACCAGCAACGGCGATGCCGCTACCGTAGATGAAAACGGTAAGGTGAGCGCAGTGGGCACAGGCACAGCCACCATTACCGCCACAGCCACCGACGGATCGGGCGTGGCAGCATCATGCGAGGTGACTGTGACCGAAAAGGCTGGCGATTTCAAGATGGGTGATGTGAACGGCGACGGCGTGATTGATGTGTCGGATGTGCTGACCACTGCAAGTTATGCTATCGGCAACGAATCGGTGACATTCAATTTCGATGCGGCCGATGTGAACAAAGATGGCGGCATCGACGTGTCGGATGTGCTTCTGGTGGCAAATATCGCTATCGGAAAGGAAGCAAACGCAGCTTTGGCACCTCGCTTCGGACAATCGCACGACGCACTCCATGTGACTGACTTCACACTCAACCGTGGAGAGGAAAAGACCATAGCAGTGGAAATCAGCAACACCGTTGACTTCTCTGCATTCCAGATGAATATGCACCTGCCTTATGGCGTAAGCCTGAAGAAAGTAGCTCTCACCAGCCGTGCTACTGAAGGCCATGCCGTGATGTATAATGAAATTGAACCAGGAAATATCGCAATGATTGCATTCGCAGCCTCAACCGAAAACTTCTATGGCAACGATGGCGCAGTGCTGATGCTTACGCTGAAAGCCGACAACAATTTCTGCGGCGATGGCGCAATTGAGTTCACAGGCATTAAACTGGCAGAATCTGACGGCTACGGTCGCAAGGTGGACAACACTTCAGCAAGAATTTCTGGCGTGACCGGTGTGGACGGAATTTACAGCGATGCACGCGCTTACGCAGAAGGCCACGCAATCGTTATTGAATCGGCAACTGACTGCAAGGCACAAATTGCCCTCACAAGCGGTGTGATGCAAGAAGTGAGCGTGAAGGCTGGCCGCAACACATATCATGTGGCTGACGGTGGTATCTACATCATTCGCATTGCTGGCAGAACCTTTAAAGTGATTATTTAATATCACATCTAATAATAATGTGAGGCGTGAAAGTATTGCGCCTCACATATTTCCCTTTAAAACAAAATTACAATGAAAAAGTTATTATCTATAGCATTTGGCTTGCTCATGGCAGTATCTTCTTTTGCCGCCACCAATGGGCTGACATTCACGCCAAGCGTTGATATTACCGCTGGTGGAACAGCCACCATCACCGTGAATATGGACAATCAGCCCGACATTGCAGGCTTTCAGTTCGACATGATTATGCCAGAGGGACTTTCAGTGGTCAGCAACTCGAAGGGCAAAATGATTTTCGACCTCAATGCCGACCGTATCGACGACCATGTGGTGATTTCCAACATTCGCACAAATGGCCAGGTGGCAGTGCTTTCGTATTCAGCCAGCACTGAACCCTACATCGGAACAAGCGGAAAAATCCTCACATTTCAAGTGAAAGCCGATGACACATACACCGGCACGCACAATATTGAGGTGGTTGATATCAAGATGAGCACCTCGCTGGGCAAAAAAGTGGAAGTGCAGACCACTGCATCAATCGCTGTGAACGGTCCTGCCGAATCTTACAGCAACGGCATCACTTTCACCCCAAATGTTGACATTACCGCTGGTGGAACAGCCACCATCACCGTGAATATGGACAATCAGCCCGACATTGCTGGCTTTCAGTTCGACATGATTATGCCAGAGGGACTTTCAGTGGTCAGTAACTCGAAGGGCAAAATGATTTTCGACCTCAACCCCGACCGTATCGATGACCATGTGGTGATTTCAAACATTCGCACAAATGGCCAGGTGGCAGTGCTTTCGTATTCTGCCAGCACTGAACCCTACATCGGAACAAGCGGAAAAATCCTCACATTTCAGGTGAAAGCCGACGACACATACAAAGGCACTCACAATATTGAGGTGGTTGACATCAAGATGAGCACCTCGCTGGGCAAAAAGGTGGAAGTGCAAACCACGGCTTCAATCACAGTGAATGGTCCGACCTCTACCGCGGTGAAAACCACAGGAATCACTATCGACAAGCTCTATGCTGTGATGAAAGAGGGTGAAAATGCAAATTTTACAGCCATCGTTGCTCCAGAAAATGCTACGGTAGCAGCGGTGAAGTGGGAATCTTCCGACCCGAATATCGCGACAGTTGACGAAAATGGAAAAGTGACTGGCGTGGCAAAGGGCGTGGCTGTGATTACAGCCTCCACCACCGATGGCACCGATTTCAAGGCACAAAGTGTGGCTATCGTTGACAAGGATGTGAAACAAGGCATCAAGGGCGATATAAATGAAGACGAGATTATAGACCTAACCGATGTTTCATTACTGATTGATATTATATTACATCAGTAATCCTTTTGTTTGATTGGTGCCCTGCCGCTTTTAGTGGCAGGGCTTTTTTTGCGCAAAAATAATCAGTAGAATGGGAAGAAGCGCGTTTTCAAATCGGGGCGGATTTTCATGCGATTTTTTTTGTGGATTTCTTCACACACTAAAGAATGTTTAGGGGGAAGCTGTATTTTGAAGTTTTAGTATTCTTTTTTGCCCAAATATTTGAGCACTGTTTTTCTGTCGTTCGCTTATTTTCTGTATCTTTGCGCTTAAAGGGCTTAATGATGCCGAGAAAATGAAAAACGACTTTTGGAACATGGTCAACAATCGTCAAAAGGTCAGTCATAATATTGTTACCAACAGGTTGAAGATGTCAACGATAGAACCGCTTTAAAACAACTTATCAACGACAGGTTGTCGAAATTTCCTAATATCAACGACAAGTTGTCAATAACAGCAGATGTCGTTGATAAACTTGTGGATATTGTATGTTACATTCGTAGATATAATCATGCTAAGGCAGGCTCAATTTCCAATTATATTGGTAAAAGCGTGTCAAGAACAAGAGAATATCTCCAAGCACTTATTGCAATCAAAATGGTTTTACCTGAAGGTGGTAACAAGAACCGCACATATAGTGTTGTGGTGGACAAAACCGTCAAGTTGTAGGAACAGTCTGTAACTGACAAAGGAAAACCAAGAATTTCACAACTCGCACTCTAAGTTTTTTTGAATCAGTGTGGGTTTTTTGTGATGGAGGGTGGGGAGATTGGGGGGAATTGGGAAAAAATTAGTACCTTTGTATGCGCAAATATGCAATTATTGTTTAACCCACTAAAATTCTACGACTACGACGAGCATTAATAAATGGCGTATTGAGGATAGCGCCGAACTGTACAATATCAATGGCTGGGGCCTTAAGTATTTCTCTATCAATGAACAGGGACATATCACCGTCACTCCTAAGCAGAGTTGCGTTGGGGTGGATTTGGTGGATGTGATGGACGAATTGCGTACTCGCAATATTACCGCGCCGGTCCTGCTCCGCTTCCCCGATATTCTCGATAATCGCATCGAGAAAATTTCTTCATGCTTCAAAAAAGCCGCAAAAGAATATGAATACAAAGCCGAGAACTTTGTGATTTACCCTATCAAGGTGAATCAGATGCGCCCGGTGGTGGAGGAAATCACCAGCCACGGCAAGAAGTTCCGCATCGGTCTTGAGGCTGGTTCAAAACCTGAGTTGCACGCCGTTCTTGCCATCAATATGGCCGACATCGGTGAAAATTCGCTCATCATCTGCAATGGCTACAAGGATGAGGGCTACATCGCTCTTGCGCTGCTTGCGCAGAAGATGGGCCGCAAGATTTTCCTGGTGGTGGAGAAGTTGAATGAACTGCACCTCATTGCCAGAGTGGCTGAACAGATGGGTATTCGCCCCAACATCGGCATTCGCATCAAACTCTCATCGTCGGGTAGCGGCAAATGGGAGGAAAGCGGTGGCGACCGTAGCAAATTTGGATTAAACACCAGCGAACTTTTCGAAGCCCTCGACTTCTTGAAGGACCATAAGATGACCGACTGCCTGAAGTTGATTCACTTCCACATCGGTAGCCAAATCACGAAGATTCGCCGCATCAAGAATGCGCTTCGCGAGGCTTCGCAATTCTATGTGCAGCTTACTGCCATGGGATTTGACCTTGATTTTGTGGATATTGGCGGCGGTTTGGGCGTTGACTACGACGGTTCGCGCAACAGCGTTTCAGGCCACTCGATGAACTATTCTATTCAGGAGTATGCCAACGATGCCGTTTACACTTTCGTGGATGTGTGCGACAAGCATGGCATCAAGCACCCTAACATTATCAGCGAATCGGGCCGATCGCTTTCGGCTCACCACTCGGTGCTGGTGATGGAAGTGCTCGAAACGGCTGGTCTGCCATCGTGGGACGATGAAACCGACACACTCAACGACGACGACAACGAACTCGTGAAGGACCTTTACGAGATTTACGATAAAATGAACAAGTCGCGACTGCTGGAAGACTGGCACGATGCCCTCCAAATTCGCGATGAGGCTCTCGACCGCTTCAGCCTCGGCTTAATTGACCTGCGCACGCGCGCCATGTGCGAAAAACTGTTCTGGTCAATCGCCCGCGAGGTGAGTATGATTGCCGAAGAAATGAAGCACGCACCCGACGAGTTGCGCAGCGTGACCAAGATGCTGCCCGAAAAGTATTTCTGCAACTTCTCGCTCTTCCAGTCGTTGCCCGACAGTTGGGCCATCGACCAGGTGTTCCCCGTGATTCCGCTTTCACGCCTCAACGAGCGTCCAACCCGCTGCGCCACACTGCAAGACATCACTTGCGACAGCGACGGCAAGATAGCCAACTTCACATCGGCACAGGGCATCACCCACGCTTTGCCAGTGCACCCATTGCGCAAAGGCGAGCACTACTATTTGGGCGTGTTCCTTGTGGGCGCATATCAGGAAATTTTGGGCGATATGCACAACCTGTTCGGCGACACCAACGCCGTGCACATCGATGTGTATAAAGACCGCTACGAAATCAATCAAGTGATTGACGGCGAAACCGTGGCAGAGGTGCTCGACTTCGTGCAGTTCACTCCAAAGGAACTTGTTCGCAACGTAGAGGCATGGGTGTCGGAATCGGTTCGCACCGGCAAGATTTCGAGCGACGAAGGCAACGAGTTCGTTCGCAACTACCGTGCCGGACTTTACGGCTACACCTACCTCGAAAAAGATTGATGCCCGATGCGATACTTCATGCGATTGGCATATAATGGAGCTTCGTTTCACGGTTGGCAAATTCAGCCCCACGATGTGTCGGTGCAGGAAATGCTTGAAAAGGCACTTTCCACCGTGCTCCGTGAGCAAATAAGCGTGACTGGTGCAGGCAGGACCGACACAGGCGTGAATGCCAGCACCATGATAGCGCATTTTGATGTGGCGAATGGCATTGCCGACCCAAAGAGGCTGGTGCGCCAGCTCAATGCCATCGTGGGGCACGACATTGCCGTTTACACCATTTTCCCCGTTCACGATGATGCCCACGCCCGATTCGATGCCACCAGTCGCACCTATAAATACTATCTGCACACGCAGAAAAATCCGTTTTTAGAGCGATTCAGTTGGAACTGCCATTATCAACTCGATTTTCAATTGATGAACGAGGCGGCAGAGCGAATGTTGGCGTTCACCGACTTCACCTCGTTCAGCAAACTCCACACCGATGTGAAAACCAATAATTGCAAGGTCACTCACGCACGATGGGAGCAGGAGGGCGCGCAGTGGGTGTTTACCGTTACTGCCGACCGCTTTCTCCGCAACATGGTGCGCGCCATAGTGGGCACACTGGTGGAAGTGGGCCGGCACCGCATCACCGTGGACGAATTTTGCCAAATCATAGAGCGTAAAGACCGCTGCTCGGCTGGACAGTCGATGCCTGGCCACGCCCTGTTTCTCCACGGCATCACCTACCCCTATCCCATAGAATAATCAAAAAAGCACAGATATTTTCGCTACCCATGCGGAAATGCGATAATCCACGCCCGCTCAAAATTACAATAACACGTTGAATATTAACCATTTGATGCGGACGCGAATTGTCGCGTCCCTACCATGCGTTTTTTTTCGGAGGAGTCGGGTATGTTTTAGTTTCCACCTCAGTATTTTCCTATTGAACCATGATGGATGCAAAATGAGTGGGGGTAGGATTTTATGGAGTCAGATAATTTTATTAATTTTGAAAAACTTGAGTATTTAATCTTGCTCATCGCTATTTTAAGCATTATTAAACTGTATATAAATATTTCATCAACATGAAAATGAAAAGTATCATCTATTCAGTAGCCGCTGCCTCCATCGCTATGATGGGCATCGACGCTATGGCTTGCACCAACCTTTTGGCTGGCAAAAACGCCACAATCGACGGTAGTGTTCTCATTTCTTATGCGGCCGACTCGCACACCCTTTACGGCGACTTGCAGTATCTCCCTGCCGCCGATCACAAGCCAGGCGATATGCGTGAAATCCGTGATTGGGACTCAGGTAAGCACCTGGGCTACATTCCTGAAGTGGCTCACACCTACGCTGTGGTGGGCAATATCAACGAGCACCAAGTGACTGTGGCAGAGAGCACTTTCGGTGGCCGACACGAGTTGGCTGATACCACAAAAGATGCGATTATCGACTACGGTAGCCTGATATATCTTGCGCTCCAACGCTCACGCAGTGCGCGCGAAGCCATCAAAGTGATGACCGATTTGGTGGCAAAATACGGCTATTGCAGCGAGGGCGAATCGTTCTCTATCGGCGATCCTAACGAACTGTGGGTGATGGAGATGATTGGCAAGGGCGGTAAGGAAAAAGGTGCTGTGTGGGTGGCTATCCGCATTCCCGACGACTGCATCAGCGCACATGCCAACCAAAGCCGCATCTATCGCATTCCGATGAAAGACAAGCAAAACTGCATGTATAGCAAAGACGTGATTTCTTTCGCCCGCAAGATGGGCTACTTCAGCGGCAAAGATGAGGATTTTGAATTTTCAAGAGCATATTCTCCTGCCGATTTCGGCACACTCCGTGGCTGCGATGCACGCGCGTGGAGCTACTTCAACCGCTTCAAGAGCGGCATGGACGCATATCTCCCATTCATCAATGGCAAGAAGGGCGCTGAGGTGATGCCACTGTATGTGAAGCCCGACCGCAAGTTGAGTTGCCGCGACGTGCAAAACATGATGCGCGACCACTTCGAAGGCACTCCTTTCGACATGACAAAAGACCCAGGCGCAAAGAATTACTTCGATGTGCCTTACCGTTATCGCCCAATGGACTTCACCGTGAATGGCGTGAAATACAGCCATGAGCGCGCCATCGCCACACAGCAGACCGGTTGGGTGTTTGTGTCGCAAATGCGTGCCAATCTGCCCGACCCAGTGGGTGGTTGCCTCTGGTTTGGTGTAGATGACGCCAACACAGCCGTGTTCCTGCCAATGTATTGCAGCATCACCGAAGTGCCAGAGAGTTATCGCCAAGGTAAGGGCGACCTCTACACCTTCGATTTCGATGCCGCTTTCTGGGTGAACAATCTGGTGGCAAACCAAGCCTATCACCGCTATTCTCAAATGATTCCAGACATTCGCAAAGTGCAAGGCGAGATTGAGGACAAGTGCGCCAACGACCAGCCTGCTATCGAAAGCCACGCTTTGGAATTGCTGAAAACGAATCGCGCCGAGGCTATCCAGTACCTCACCAACTACAGCGTGAACACCGCTCAAAACGCCACCGCACGCTATCAGGATTTGGCAAAATACCTGTTTGTGAAATATCTCGACGGCAACCGCAAGAAGGAAAAGGATGGTAAATTCCTCCGCAATGAATACGGTATGCCAGCGCAACCCGACTTCCCTGGCTATACTCAAGACTACTACAACCAGTTTGGCATTCCAAGTTGCGACCACCTGAAGGAAGTGGAGCCTGAGAAATAAACCTAATGACCGATTTGGGATAAAGCGCCATAGGAAGCACTGATTTTTTCAGTGCTTCCGCTTTTATGGGTTAAACCAAATGGCGTGAAGATAGTCTATTCAGAAAAAAAGAATGACAATGAAGAGAATGGTTAATTTCTTAAAATATGCTGTAATGGGCATTGTGAGTGCCTTGATGCTCAATGTGTTTACGGCACAGCCTGCCGCTGCACGCACCTACACTTCCGAAACGCTGAACTACGAAATTGTGTATCACTGGGGATTGATTTGGAAGCACGCTGCCAATGCACGCCTCACCATCAAGCGCACCAACAATGGCGGATATTATTCGGAGTTGGTGGGCAGAACTCGCTCGTGGGCTGACAAGATTTACCCCGTGCGCGACACGTTGAAGTGCTGGATGAACAGCAATTTCACGCCCACAAAATATATGAAACTCACCCACGAAAAGAATTATTACGCAAAAGACGTGGTGAACTTCTCGTATGCTAACAACACCACCTACGGCAAATGCGTGCGCTACCGCACCAACCGCACCCAGAGGGTGTCGCTCGCTTCGCATGGCGTGGCTTACGATATGATGAGCGTGTTTTACATGTTGCGCAACCTCGATTTCGGTGCGTTGCAGAAAAACAAGAGTTACAAAACTGTGGTGTTCTCTGGCAAATCGAAGGAAACGCTCACTATCAGGTATAAAGGCACGCAGATGGTGAAACTGCGCAACAAAAGCAGCCACTCGGCGTACCACATCACGTTCACTTTCACGCAAGACGGCAACAAGAAGTCGAGCGACGATATCGACGCCTATCTCTCCACTGGTCCGGCGCGCATTCCGCTGCTACTCGTAGGCCAGTTGCCAGTAGGCGAAGTGAAATGCTACTACGGCGGTAGTATCGATAAATAGGGAGAAAGAAATTAGAAATTAGAGGTTAGAACCTCCGAGTGCTCCAATAAAAAAGATTCAAAAACACCTATTTAATCCATTAAAATCCATTATCACCTATTTTTTATTATTTATTTTTAAATAGGTGTAAATCGGGTTAAATGGATTAAATAGGTGTTTTGCTTATTATTATCGGTGCTCTCGAAAATTCGAAATTTCTAACGTCTAATTTCTAATTTCTAATTTCTCTCCTTTCTTATTCTCCGATGGGGAGGCTGTAGCCAATGAGGCGGTATGCCACTTTGTAGGGCGATGCTTTTTTTCGAGGTTTTACGCCGGCGTAGTAGTAGAATTGGCGTTGAATGTCCCACGATTTGATGGTCACCAAGCGAGTTTCTCCGGCTCGTAGTGTCACGTTCACCGTAGCCACACGCTCGTGGAGTTGTTCGCCTGTCAGGGTGCTGTAGCGCAGGCGGAGTTTGATTTGCGAGATGGTTCGGTCGGTGCGGTTGGTCACGAAAAACGCCTCCTTGCTGTCGCTCGCCTTCTTGGTGTAGCCTTTAATGGAAATGGCGTTAGGATTCACGCCTTCAGGCACGCTGTCGGCATCGGTGGTGATGCACTCCAGTTCCATGCGTGTGCTGTTCAATTTGTGCACAGAGGTTTTGGTGCGCCCAAATGTGCCACACCAAGCCAAAACGCATATCAATATCACTGCAAACCGTTTCATAGATAGCGAATTTCATTGAATTTCTCACCGTTGCCATTCGCAGGAAACACCTTGCGGAAGCCCACAGGCAATTTTTCTTCCACCTTTTCGGGCGTAACGCTCACACCACGGAATATTTTTGAGAAAAAGCGCGCCAAATTCAGCCTCACTTTCACCTTGTAGTGCGGTGGGTCGAACGTGAGCGAAGTGCCGTCGGCCGAAAGTGTTGCCACACACTCAAGCGGACTTTTCAGCCCCACCTTGCTTCGCTCGGTGTAGATCCACAGTTGGAATTTATTCGCCACAGCGCTGCGGGCGATATATCCCACCACCGTGCCAGGAATCAACTCCAAGTCGGCGCTTGCGAGCAGCACGATGCGGTAAGCAATGTTTTTTTCGCCTTTATAGCGCTCGATGGCGAGTTTCATTTCCTCGTTGGGATATTCCCAGATGCCCTCCATTTGCTGCATATCGGTTTCGGCGAATTTCGCCTTCATGGTGGCTTCGTCGATGCCGGGCAGCACCACGGTGCTTTGTGGCACACCAGCGAGAGCCCACTGTGCAGTCAGCCCTACCGAAATCAGCAGTATGAGAAGCAGTTTTCGACGCATTGGTTAGTTGGCGGTGGAGAAACGATAGGTAAGGCCGAAACTGAGGATTTCTTTCAGTTGCCAGTATTTCCAAGTGTCGTTGTAGGGGCGCGACTTGTCGTAGCGCAGATGCACGAAAATGCGGGTTGAGAGGTGGCGAGTGATGGAGAAATCCACGGTGTTTTCCCAGTCGCCCTGCACATATTCGTAGTTGGAATACACATAGAATCGCGACGACCACGAAATGTTGGGACTGATGCTCCAATTCAGGCGAGCCTCCATCTTGCTACCGAAACTGTGCGCAAAGTGGTGCCCAGCGTCGATACCAAACGACACGGGATCAAGATTGTCGATGTCGCGGCAATACTTCATATTGTAGGAAAGGGGTGCTAACGACAGCGAAAATGTCTTGATGCCCTCCTGGTCCTTATAGTTGTAGGTCATACCCACACCGATGTTTAATTCGGCTGGCGAGAGCAGACTTGCTTTCATGGTGTTGGTGTTCGCCTTGTAGGTGTTGAACATCTGCGTTTTAAACTGGAGCGATGTAGAGTAATACCAGTTTTTAATCGCCTTGTAGCCAAACATACTGTTGAATTGAAGAATGTCTTCGTTGATGGCATACTTACGGAGCGTATCGCTTTGCGACGACATCACGCCCACCTTGTAGCGCAAGGTGTTGTCGAACAGATATTTCGGGTGCAACTTTTGGTTGAGGTTGAAATTCCATTGAAAATCGCCCAGCACATTCACATTGTTTTCACCGCCCTGATACCAGTTGTCGCTGATAAAAGCCTGTGTGAAATGGGTGCTGATGCCGAATGTGTGCAGCCAGTTGTGTCGCTTTTCGGGACGGCGGTCGATAAAAGTGGGCATTTCCATAGTTTCTTCCTCGACTTCAGGCGTTTCGATTTCAAGATAGTTTTTTGAGGGATTCGCCTTCACCACATATTCCTTCGGAGCCTCACGCATGTTTTGCGAGTTGTAAGGCACCACTTCAGGCGATTTCAGAATGGTGCGATAGCGTTCGTGGTCAACGCGCTCACGGTCAGACAGCACATCATCGAGCCAAAAGCGGTCGTAATCCAAGTCGAGAGCCGACTTTTTTTCGGGCTGGATAGATGGCGACTTCAGCGTGTCGTTCACCACTTTTTGTTTGTCGAAAACCAGCGGCATCAAGAGTTTCACCCTTGTCCGATTGCTTTGAGCCATAGCCCCGGCTGCCGCACAGAGCAGCATCATTATATATATGCCAATTCTTCTCCTTTTCATAATTACAAAGATATACATTTTTTCGCGAACTGCTCCATAAACGCCCCATATTTCCATCATCGAAATGATAGCGAAAAGTCTGCAAAATTGTCGCTATATCGTTTGCTATCAAAGGTTTAACTGAAAAATAGGCAGAAAAATTGCCTATTTGGCATTTGCGTGTGGGGCGCAAGGGGGAATAGGCAAAATTGGCACAGAGGTTGCATAGTCTAATAGCGAATTTAAAATTAAAACATTAACTTTAAAGAATACGAATTATGATGGCTACACAAAGAAATCAGTATTGGTTGCCAGAGGTTTTCAATGACCTCTTTGATAACGACTTTTTAACAAAATCAAACACCACATCTCCAGCAATCAATGTGGTTGAAAAAGATAACGAGTACGACGTTGAATACGCTGCTCCAGGTATGACGAAGGACGATTTCAAGGTCAGCCTCGATGAAGAACAAAATCTTGTTGTGGAATTGACCAAGAAAGAAGAATCCACCACCGACGATAAGGAAAATAAGTCGAAAAAAGGCGTGTATTTGCGTCGTGAGTTCAGTTACTCCAACTTCCAGCAAAAGATGATTTTGCCAGATGATGTTGACCACGAAAAGATCTGTGCTTCTGTTGAAAACGGTGTCCTTACCGTGGTTCTTCCTAAGAAGAATGCCGAAGAGCAAAAGAAGGAAGTGAAAATGATTGACATTAAGTAACCCCCAATTTTGTGATATAAGCGAAAAATCAGCCGCTCAGTATGCGATTCACATCGTTGCTGAGCGGCTTTGTTTGTTGTTTACTACGTTTATTATTATAACTAATTCACTTTCTGTGGTTGGAATGTCGTGTTATTTATTTTTTACATTGCAAAGTTACTGCCATTACGCTCGGTGGGCAATCACCAATTATTGGTAATTTTCTGCCAAAATAATCATTATTATTGGTGAAATTTGCTATATTTGCAGATATTACATAAAAATTAATAGCAAAATGAAAAGAATCACATTCCTTATCTCGCTTTTGTTTGCCCTCACTTGCCAAGCGCAACTGCTGTGGAAGGTGAGCGGTGGCACGCTTGAAAAGCCGAGTTATCTGTTTGGCACCTACCACCTGATGCCCAGCGCGTTTGTTGACAGTGTGCCAGGGCTGAACGATGCCATTAAAAATGTGGATGCCGTGTGGGTGGAAGTGGAAAACTCGCAAATGACCGCCCCTGCCACTGTGATGAAAATGTCGAAAATGATGATTGCGCCCCCCGACAGTACCATCGACGCGCTGCTCTCAAAGGATGCTTATCAGATTGTGGACACCGTGGTGCAACGCTATTTGGGCACTTTCGGCATCAATTTAGATAAACTGAAAACGATGCGCCCCGCCGCTTTGAGCACGCAACTCGCGCAACTGATGGCGGTGCGGCGTCTGCCCGATTTTGAGATGAACAACCTGCTCGATAGCGAGGTGGAACACCGTGTGAAGGCACTTGGAAAACCAGCCCACAGCCTCGAAACTGTAGATTTCCAACTACAGTTGCTCTTGGGCGACCCCTTGCCCAAACAGGCTGCCGACTTGCTCGAAATGTGCAAAAACATCGGCGAGGTGGAGCGCAATTTCGATGATATGCACAACGCCTATGCCACACAGGATTTTGATAAATTGATGCTTGCCGCCACCGACCCTTCCGCCACCACTCCAGAGGACATGGAGCGAATCTGCTACGACCGCAACGCAAAATGGCTCCCCACGCTTATCGAAGCAGCCCAAAAAGGCAGCATCCTCGTGGCAGTAGGTGCAGCCCACCTCGGCATGGAAAAAGGCCTAATCTCCCTTCTCCGCCACCAAGGCTACACCGTAGAGCCCATAAAATAACCTTGCCCCAGCAAGCCAAACCAGCCCACCATAAAGAAACAAAACACCGATTTAGAAGATTTAACCCTATTTACACCAATTTAAAATAAATGATAAAAATAGGGTGATAATAGATTTTAATGGATTAAATCGGTTTTAATGGTTCAGTGGAAAATTACTGGGGGATAGATTGTGCATTGTTGCCGAATCGTAAATGGAATCAAAAACAAAAACCTAAAAAACAGCCTTGGAGCAAAGTGGAATGCTTCGCATTTGGCGGTGCGACTGTGCGCTTTGCGTCATTGGAAACGAGTTTCCATGCCGCCAACCACACAATCCATCCGCCACCCTCTTACGAGGGTCTTCCACTTTGCACCAAGGATAAAAACCGCTCGCCGTTTCACGGCGAAAAACCCCTGATTAAAATAATATTATGGTAGGGACGTGATACTTCACGTCCGCTCACAATTATGATATTATATTGAAAATTAACCGTTTGACGCGAACGAGAATTATCGCTACACTACCATATTAAACGCATTTGGGGCCTTTTTATCTGATTTAACGCAAATTCAAATTTCTGAAGATTGGTTTTTCGCCGAAGGCGAGCGGTTTTTGTCCTTTTGGCGATGCCACCGACCTCGTAAGAGGGCGGCGTTAGGGGTGTGGTGTGGCTGATTCAAGCTTCAGCTTGAAATCAGACATGCCACAGCGCTAACGACAGGTGCGAAGCACTGGCATCGCTAAAAGGCTGTTTTTTATGTTTTTTGTTTCTGTGCCCCCTGCATTTATCCACTGAATCGTTTTAATTCCATCACATTACCAGAGGCGAAAGTATCGTCTTAACTTCTTTAACTTCTTTAACTTCTTAACTCCTGAACTTCTTAACTTCTAATTTTTCTTTAATTGGGGGATATTTTGAGTAATAGGTAAAGTTTTTGTATATTTGCAATGAAGTTCACAATGGGGTGACTTTCTTGTGGCTGAATGTCGGAGCCGAGGCTCGATGTTCGCCCGTGATTTGTTTTACTAAATTTTATTCATTTTGGACGCAGATCCTCTTTCGCCTTTATTTTCAACACTTTGTGACATTAGCAATGTCACACCTCCTGCCGTAACATTCACCGCACCAACAATTGGTGTATGCGTGGCGCTCCTCGTGGCGCTGTCGGCACTCTTGTTTTCCGCTTTCTTTTCCAGTTCTGAAATCGCCTTTTTCTCACTCACGAAGGACGAAATCGAAGAAATTGAGAGCGATAGCGCACGAAATCACATCAAAGAACTGCTTGCGAAGCCCGAAAAACTTCTTGCCACTATCCTGATTGGCAACAATATAGTGAATGTGCTTATCGTGATTGTGCTCAACTTTGCGATGAACAATATGTTCACGTTCAATAGCGAACTTGCCAGTTTCCTCGTGCAAACGGTGATTCTCACCTTCCTGATTCTTCTTTTTGGCGAAGTGATCCCAAAACTCTACGCCAGCAACAATAATGTGAAATTTGCCCTACACATGCATAGTGCCTTGGGCGTGATGGTGAAGATTTTCAGCCCTGTGGCTAAGTTGATGGTGAAAAGCACCTTCATCGTGCGCAAGGCTGTGCCTGTGCACGCCGACGACATTTCGGTGGAAGACCTCTCGCGCGCACTCGACGCCAGCGATGTGAAAAGCAGCGACGAAAAGGAGATGCTGAAAGGCATCCTCACCTTTGGCAACAAGACGGTGAGCGAAATCATGCGCCCACGCGTGGATATTGTGGACATTGATATCGAGAGCGACTTCGACGAGGTGGTGAAAACCGTGGTAGAAAACGGCTATTCACGAATGCCGGTGTATGAGGAAAACCCCGACAACGTGAAGGGTATGCTCTACGCTAAAGATCTCTTGCCCTACATTGGCAAAACCGACAGCAATTTCAAGTGGCAGAAACTGATGCGCCCGGTGTATTTCGTGCCTGAGTCGCGCATGATCGACGACCTGCTCGAAGACTTCCGCAAAAAGAAACTTCATATGGCTATTGTGGTCGATGAGTTTGGCTGCGTGCAGGGCATTGCCACCATGGAGGACGTGCTGGAGGAAATTGTGGGCGACATCGACGATGAATACGACACCGAAGAAAAATACTACTCCAAAGAATCGGAGAACACCTATATTTTCGATGCAAAAACACCGCTCGACGACTTCTACGAAGCCACCGGCACGGAAGAAAGCGAGTTTGGCGACCATAACGAAGAGGTGGAAACCATTGCCGGACTGCTGTTGAGCATCAAGGGCGATTTCTTGCAGGAAAAGGAGGAAATCGACTGCGGCAGATGCAAATTCACGGTGCTGAAAGTGAAGAAATACCGAATCGCCAAGGTGCGTGTGTATGTCACTCCCGTAGAAGAATCAAACGCTGAGGAATAATGGCTTACGCTGGCACCATATCGTTTGCCGACGGCACTGTGCTGCACCAATGGCTGCTGATTGAATCGTCGGGCCAACTTGCCGAGATGTGCGAAATAGAGGGATTGAGTGCCCTCTGCGATGCCAAAGCCGAGAGCCGCCGAAAGGAAGTGCTGGGCGAGCGACTGCTGATGAAGAAGATTTTCGGTATCGACACGCCCATCATGCACAATGCCGACCGAATGCCATATATCGAGAACTCCGACACTTACATTTCCATAGCCCACACAAAGGGGTATTTGGCGATTGCGCTCAACCACCATCACTGCATGGGCATAGATGTGGAGCAATACCAGCGCCGTGTGCTGAATGTGCGCGACGGTTTTCTTAACGAAGCCGAGCAGCAATGGCTGAAAGCCGACGACGAGTTGGCTCACATGATAGCGTGGACGGCTAAAGAAGCGATTTTCAAGACCATAGGCGACCGCAGCCGTGTGAAAAGTTACCGCAACGAGATTATCATCCACCCCTTTGCCACGCCACACATCGGCAGACAAATCAGCCACATCGGCACCTTCAAATCCGAAGACTTTTCCCTCCAAACCCTCCTCACCGCCACCCACATCCTCACATTATCGTGCAAGAAATAAGAAGTTAGAAATTAGAGGTTAGAAGTTAGAAGTCTTTTTCGAGATTTCGAGATTTCGAGATTTCGAATTTTCGATAATAATAAGCAAAACACCTATTTAATCCATTTAACCCGATTTACACCCTATTAAAAAAAATAAAAATAGGTGATAATGGATTTTAATGGATTAAATCGGTGTTTTTATTTACAGCAAATTACCAGTTAAGAAAGTATCGTCTTAACTTCCCTAACTTCTTAACTCCTTATTTGTATTTATCCATTTCTTTTTGGGCGGCTTCTTGCTGCTCTTTTACGAGGCGTTCGTAGGCTGCTTGTTGCTCCTGCATTTGGCGATTTTGTTCGTCGATTTCTTTGCGGAGTTGCTCTTGGTCTTGGGCGGCTTGGTGGCTGCGCTTTGCACGACCGGCAAACTGGTCGTAAGTGTTCATCGCGCCCTTCACTTGGTTTACGCCCGGAATGTTGTGCTCGCGATATATCCACCAATCAGTAATCCACGATGGAAGCAAATTCACAAGCCAGCCAATCAAACCACTGCGAGCCTTCTGCTTCACCACGCCCGAAATTGTACCCGTCACCGCACCCTGTGCCATGGTGCTTGTGGGCGATCCGCCCGGCATCTTCGCATATTTGGCAATGCCGGCAAATAGATTGTTGTAGGCGGTGTTGACTGGCGATTTGAGCAATTCCTGTTCAAATTCGCCTTGGTTGGCACATCGATTGGCGATTTCAGCCATATCATTGAACACTGCGTCGATTTTGCCTTGTTCCGATTGTGGAACATCGAAATAGTCGGTAATGGTTTTGCGACGCACTTCAAGCCATTTTTCTTTCTCTTCAGATAGCATCATAAAATCGAAATTTTGTTTTTCCCAAAGGGGGGAATAAAGGATGAATGGAAAAGCATTACAAATGAATTGTAGGGACATGCCTTTGGCATGTTTCAAATGCCACCAACTCATCTACGCGTCACCTAACATGCCAAAGGCATGTCCCTACGTTATGACAGTATCGTCGTTGGTGGATTCTCCTTTTTCCCTTTTCGGGGGGGGGATTGGTGATTAGTTTTGTTTTAATTTAAAAAGCCGTAGCCGTGATCTTTGATTACGGGCTACGGCTTTCTTTATTTTAATGTAAAGGGTATGCTTACTTAATAACCTTCACTGCTGAGTGAGTGCCATCGGTGTAAGTGGTCACCACGATGTTCACGCCGTCGAATGGAGTGTTGCTTTCCATGCCAGCAACGTTCACATACTTCACGCCAGCCACAGTCTTAGCATATACATCGGTCACGCCAGTTGGAAGATTTGTATTTACAGCAACTGGGTAGAGAATGTAGTTCTTCCAAGCGCCAGGACCTTCCTTGCCAGTCATGCCAGGAGTCTTTTCTGCGTCAGCCCAAATCATTTTTTGTTGAACAGGACCAGTCACCACGAACATTGAGCCGTCGGTTGGGATATCAGTGCCTGCAGGGAGTGCCGACCAGTCAACAGTGATGCATTGACCTTGGTCGCCTGGGCCTTTGTAAGCGCAAACGGTGTTGTCGCTTGTGCGCATGTAACCAGCAAATTCCACCACTTCGTTAGCTTCTGGGTTGAAGAGCACGTTGTCGAGAGTGGTTTTCTTAACTGCTGCGGTAACGGTGAGGTCTTCTTCAGGAGCAGCCATGTTGTCGGATGTGGTGAGGCATGGGTTGCCGTTAACCACGTTGTAAGTACCCATCAACGATTCTGCAGGGCAGCCAGCCACGCTGAGCTTGCCAGCAGCTTTCACCTTCAATGGAGTGCGTGCTGCATCTTGAACGAATGAGCCAATACCAGCTTCAGCAACTACAGCCACAGGGTCGGCGATACCATATTCGCCACCTTCCACACCATTAGCGAGCAACCAAGGAATGGTCACAGCTGGGTAAGCAGCAAATTTTCTGTAGTTCTTTTGCTCTACAGTAAGAACGCCCTTTGTGCCGTCTGGGTTTACAATGTCGCAGTTCAGCTTGCAGGTCCAACCTGGAATATCTTTAACTTGGCAAATAGCCTTGCCGTTGAAGTTGTCATCAGCCTTCACCTTCAACTCTGCAACAGGAGCATCGCCAGCGGTATAAACAGATTTAGCCTTCATATTTACGCTCAGCATTCTGAGGCGACGTTCGCCAGCATCGTATAAGTCGGTGAATGTGGTTCCTGCTTTCAACGCACGGCCAACAGGTACGAAATATTCAGTGCATTCTGGATCTTCTGGGTCAGAAACAACTGGAGTGATACCTTCAGCAAAGAAAACTTGCACTTGGAAGTCGCGTCCAAGGAAGTTGTTTTGCAAGTAAAGGTAAATTGTCTTAGTTTCACCTGCTTTGATAGTGAAATCCTTGAAATAGAGTTCGCAGGATTTCTCTTCTTGTGCAAATGCATTAATAGAGATAATCGCCATTAATGCAAAAAGGATACCCTTAAATGTCTTTTTCATAATTGTTGATGTTTGAATTTATAATTTTGTGATTTTATTCATCTTAATGTGCAAATATAATCAAAAAAAATGTCATTTCAATTAATTAACACATAAAAAAAGCGATTAAGTGGATAAATACTGGGGGCACCGAAACAAAAAACATAAAAAACAGCCTTTTGCCGATGCCAGTGCTTCGCACCTGCCGTTAGTGCTGTGGCATGTCTGATTTCAAGCTGGGGCTTGAATCAGCCACACCACACCCCTAACGCCGCCCTCTTAC
>OJAM01000052.1_pt1 | contig 54597 bp, 42 predicted proteins | sample 1589071 | NCBI WGS metagenome assembly OJAM01 (sample SAMN03283243) | human gut metagenome | biome: human-associated habitat; material: feces | host: Homo sapiens | place: Peru | collected 2012
CGGAATTGGTAGACGCGCTACTTTGAGGGGGTAGTGAACAATGGTTCGTGTGAGTTCGAGTCTCATCTTGGACACCAGAAAGTGGTAGGAGCAACAGTTCTTGCCACTTTTTTTTGTTGCATATAGTTGAAAACCCCGAAAATAGCATTACTTTTGTTGTGCTTAATTAATTATTGAAAATATGAAAAGTTTGCTCCTCGGAAAAAAGATGGTTTTTACACTATTGTGGATGGCGTTTGGGATTCTTGCCCAAGCCCAGAAATTGGCGGAATTTAATCTTAATAGCTTTGATAACTGGGTTTATACACGGTCGGGCGTGGAACTGAACACCAACACCATTTGCACTAACAAGGTGAATCTGTACGGCAACTATATGCTTATTTCGCCCCAATTCAGTGCGAAAACTGTGAAGTTTGTCAAGGTGCAGGCAAAGATTGTGGTGAAAGAGTACGCGCAGCCCAAATACAGCATAGCTAAGGCCTCGCCCACATTGGAACTGCTCAACGAGCAAGGAGAGGTGGTGGCTACCAAAAAGCACGCTTACAGCGAAGCACTGCCACAACAAGTGTTTGAAGATTATTTGGCGGTGCCAGAGGGCACAAACAGGCTCACCATGCGCATATCAGCCCCAAGGGCAGACGTGAATAGCGCAGGAGCCGTTCACGAGCTGGTGCTGACGGCAAGCAGCAGCGATGGCAGTCTCGTTGTTGGTGACTTGAATGGCGATGGCGTGTGTGATGTGACCGACGTGACAGCACTGATTAATATCATTTTGGAAGAGAGTGTGACAGCCGATGCCGCCGATTTTAATGGCGATGGCAACATTGATGTGAGCGATGTAACCGCCCTCATCAACAAGATTCTTCAGTAATCGATAACCGAATGTCGCTAAACTTTGCGGCGAGGGAGATTGAATGCAATAGAGATAATCACCATCACGCTGAGCGCCCAGGTGTAATAGAGGTAGGGAAGGAACGCCACAGGGCTGAGGTGGGCAAGGCCGGCAGCCATCAGTGATTGTGCTCCGTATGGGATAAGGCTTTGAATGATGCACGAACAAGTGTCGAGCAGGCTTGCCACCTTTCTGCCGTCGAGCTGAAACTGCTGTGAAATTTTGTGGGCAATGTCGCCAACGGTGATGATGGCGATGGTGTTGTTGGCGGTGCAGAGGTTCACGAGGCTCACCAGCGTTGCCACCACGGCTTGTGCGCCACGGCAGCTATTGATGCGATGGGTGAGCACCTGAATGATGTATTTCACGCCCCCATTGTGGCTAATTACGCCCAGCAGTCCAGCCGCCAGCAGCGTGACGATAATTAGGTCGCTCATATCCTTGATGCCACCGCCCATATATCCGCACATGTCAATCAGGCTCGCATCAGCCAGTCCGCAAAGTGCAATGGCGATGCACGATATAATGCCCATGGTGAGCACCACCAGCACATTAATGCCCATCATAGCTGACACAATCACAATTAGATAAGGTGTGACGTTCCACCACGATGCTGTGGTGATAGGAGCGTGTGCGGTGTGCTGAATGTCGCCTGTGAAGATGTAGATGCCCAAAGTGGCAATGGCGGCAGGAAGCGCAATCCAAAGGTTGGTCTTGAATTTATCGTTCATTTTCACCTTCTGACTGCGTGTCGAGGCGATGGTGGTGTCGCTGATAAACGACAGGTTGTCGCCAAAAAACGAGCCGCCCAGCACCACCGACACAAGGAAAGCCGTGTCGACACCAGTGCTTTGAGCCAGCTGGCACGCAAAAGGCGTGAGTGCCACGATAGTGCCCACAGAAGTGCCAATCGACATGGATATGAAGCATGCTGTGATGAAAAGCCCCGGCACAAGAAACGACGACGGCAGCGACGCTAATGCAAGGTTCACGGTGGCATCAATCGCTCCAATACCTTTAGCGAGCGCAGAAAAAGCGCCTGCCAAGAAAAATATCCATATCATGTAAAGCACATTGGAGTTGGCTGCGCCTTTTGAAAATATCTCGATTCGTTCGGTGATTTTCTTCTTTGGCGTAAAAAGCAATGCCCACATCGACGCGATGATGAATGCTATGGACAGTGGCATTTTGTAGAAATCGCCGATAATTACCGATACAGCCACATAGAGCAGCAGAAACACCACGATGGGCGAGAGAGCCAATAATCCTTTACCTGTGCTGATATATGAAGCCGTTTGCTTGTTTTCCATTACCTTAATATTTTATCTTGCTTATTTTGTAAAACGATGTGCAAAATTACTGCAAAATCATAAAATCACAAAATAAATCTCTTTTTCTTTTGAGAATTATAGTTTGTTTGTTGCTAATCTCCGCCATTCTCGCTATCTTCGTAGATTAATATATTGTTAAAAATGAAGTTACGAAACAGCCTATCAGCTATCCTCTTGGCGATGTGCACCACATTCTCGTTAGCCGCCCAGCGATTAGTCGCCGACGGCATCAGTTACACTGTAGATGAATCGGGCAGAGCCACGGTGGTGTTAGGCGATGATTATTATACAGGAAAAGTCACCATTCCGGCTGTGCTGGGAGGAAAGCAAGTGGCGTCGGTGGGTTTTGGCGCATTTAATGCGTGCCATGGTCTTACAGGCGTAGTGCTTCCCGACAGCATTGCCACCATTGGCGATTATGCGTTCAACGCTTGCGATTCGCTCACCGCCATCACCATTCCCGAAACCGTTACCGGCATCGGCGCGTTTGCCTTTCACGGTTGCTCACGGATTGTGGATATTGTGATTCCCGAAGCCGTGACCAGTATTGGCGGAGAGGCGTTTTTCGGTTGCACAGCGTTGAAAACGGTGAAAATTGGCAAAAATGTGACCAACATTGGCAAACGAGCATTTCAGCGTTGTACCCAACTGAAAACGGTAACCGTTGACCCCGAAAATCCCAACTATTGCGACATCAACGGCATATTGCTCACCAAAGATGCCCAAACACTGGTGGCATTCAGCCGTAAAAACGCATCGTGGCGCACCTATACCGTGCCATCGTCGGTGACCAGCATAGCCGACTTTGCCTTCTATGGCTGCGATGCGATGAAGTCGATTACTCTGCCAGAAGGGCTGGGAACGATAGGGGAGTGGGCTTTTGCCAACTGCGGCATCATGGGCTCGTTCACCCTGCCCACAAGTGTGAAGCATATCGGCGCAAACGCATTCTTCGGGATGAAAAGTTGCAAATCATTTTATTGCGGCACGGTTGAGCCACTTCCGCTGCGCGAGGTGACCACGCCTTTTGGCATGTTTACCGACCTTTCAGCCCGCACCCTCTATGTGCCCAACGCTGAAGCCGTGAAGCGGTACAAAGTGGCTCCGGTGTGGAGGGAGTTTGGCAAAATTGTGGCATATCTTGGCGATGTGAATGGCGATGGCGAAGTGAATGTGGGCGATGTGACCGCACTCATCAACGCCATTTTAGGCGACACCACCTACGAGCAGAAGGTGTGCGACATCAACTGCGACGGAGAGGTGAACGTGACCGATGTGACGGCATTAATCAATACAATTCTTGAATCATAACACACTATTTTTATCATGAGTTTTCAACCTTTGGCAGAGCGATTGCGTCCAAAGTCGCTCGACGAGTACATAGGACAGCGTCATTTGGTGGGTCCCGGAGCGGTGATTCGCCGAATGATTGAGAGTGGCAACATTGCGTCGTTTATTCTTTGGGGACCTCCAGGAGTGGGCAAGACCACGCTTGCACGCATTATTGCCGAGCAAACGAAAGTGCCTTTCTACACGCTTTCGGCAGTGACTTCGGGCGTGAAAGATGTGCGCGATGTGCTCGATCGATGCAAAAAAGATGCGCAAAGCATGTTCACCAAAGGCCGGCCTATACTGTTTATCGACGAAATCCACCGTTTCAACAAGTCGCAACAGGATTCCCTGCTTGGGGCTGTGGAAAACGGCACCGTCACGCTTATTGGTGCCACCACCGAGAATCCTTCGTTTGAGGTGATTCGTCCGTTGCTGTCGCGCGCACAGGTGTATGTGCTCCAACCGCTTGACAAGGACGACCTTTTGCGCCTCCTTGACCATGCCCTCCAGACCGACCCTATTTTCCGAGACAGAGAGGTGAGAGTGGAGGAAACGGAAGCACTTCTTCGCTTTAGCGGTGGAGATGCCCGAAAATTGCTGAATATCCTCGACCTGCTCCACCAGTCGCTGGGCGAGAAAGAACCGTTTGTGCTCAACGATAAGGTGGTGACTGAGCGATTGCAACAGAATCCGATGGCATTCGACAAAGACGGGGAGATGCACTACGACATTATTTCGGCTTTTATCAAGTCGATTCGTGGCAGCGACCCTGATGCGGCGGTGTATTGGCTTGCACGCCTTATCGCTGGCGGTGAAGACCCAAAATTCATCGCTCGCCGCCTCTGCATTTCTGCCGCAGAGGATATTGGGCTTGCAAACCCCAACGCCCTGCTCTTGGCTAATGCCACATTCGATATCATCAATAAGATTGGTTGGCCAGAGGGGCGAATACCGCTGAGTGAGTGCGCTATCTATCTTGCCGCATCGCCAAAGAGCAATTCGGCATATAATGCCATCAACAGTGCGCTGCAACTGGTGGAGCAAACTGGCAATGCCCCTGTGCCACTTCACTTGCGCAACGCCCCCACAAAACTGATGAAGCAACTTGGTTACGGCCGCGACTATATGTACTCCCACGACTATCCCGGACACTTCGTGCGCCAGCAGTATATGCCCGACGAACTGCAAGGCACCCAACTATGGGCACCCCAAGACAACTCCGCTGAGGCTCAAATGGCAGCGCGCCAGCAAGCTCGCTGGAATCCCCAGCCCCAGCCCCCAAAAGAAGAATAGCACCGAGAAACACGGTGGGATTTGATGGATGTTGAAAAAACACCAATTTAACCCATTTTAAGGTTCAGTAGAAAAATTCCTGGAGATAGATTATGCACTGTTGCCGAATCGTCGATGGAATCAAAAACAAAAACATAAAAAACAGCCTTGGGGCAACGTGGAATGCTTCGCATCTGGTGGTGCGACTGTGCGCTTTGCGTCATTGGAAACGAGTTTCCATGCCGCCAACCACACAATCCCTCCGCCACCCTCTTACGAGGGCTATCCACTTTGCCCCAAGGATAAAAACCGCTGAATCCATTTTAACCTTATTGACATTGGTTTTTGGGGTAAAAAAAGACCCGATGAAGCGAAATTCATCGGGCTTTTTGGTTATTTTAGGGAAGTGATTTTTACTTCTTGTGGTCGGCTATCCAGTTCTTGGCATTTACGAAGGCTTGGATCCATGGAGTAACCTCGTCGGCTTGGCGAGCCTGTGGATAGAAGCCGCACTGCCATGGGAAGATGGCGCGTTCCAAGTGAGGCATCATAGCCAAGTGGCGGCCGTCCTTAGAGGCGATACCAGCGATGCCACGTGGCGATCCGTTAGGGTTGGCAGGATATGAGCGGTAGTTGTATTGTGCCACCACATTGTAGTTGTCGGCGCCTTCTGGCAGGTTGAACTTACCTTCACCGTGAGCCACCCAGATGCCGAGTTTAGAACCAGCGAGGTTGCCGAACATCACAGAGTTGTTTTCTGGAATCGACAGGCCGATGAAGTTGGATTCAAACTTGTGGCTATCGTTGTGGTCCATGTGAGGCTGGCTACTGTATTCAGGGTTGAGCAGGTTGAGCTCAATCATCACTTGGCAACCGTTGCAGATACCGAGGCTCAAAGTGTCGGTGCGCTTGTAGAAGTTTTCGAGTGCCTTTTTAGCCTTTTCGTTCCACACGAAGCCGCTTGCCCAGCCCTTAGCCGAGCCAAGCACGTCGCTGTTGGAGAATCCGCCGCAGAACACAATCATATTCACATCTTCAAGTGTTTCGCGACCGCTCATCAAGTCGGTCATGTGCACGTCTTTCACATCGAATCCGGCAAGGTAGAGTGAATAAGCCATTTCACGATCGCCATTCACACCCTTTTCACGGATAATAGCCGCCTTGATGCCGGTTTTTCCGTGCTTGAAACCGTTGATGCCCAAGTCTGCCGCCTTGCCAGTGAATCCAGCAGGCATACGCCAGCGCAGAGGTTGCTTCTTGTAGTTTTCGAAGCGAGCCTTTGCCAATTTGTTGCCGCTTTGCTTGCAGTCGAGCAGATATGAGGTCTTGAACCAAAGGTCGCGCAGATAGTCGATGAAGAACATGTATTCGTCGCCGTTCTGTGTCACGGTCACGGTGCGCTCTTCAGAAGGCTCACCGATGTAGATAAACTTCACGCCACGCTCTGCGAGTTCGCGTTCCACCTTGCCACATTGGTTGTTTGCCACCTGAATCACAAGAGCAGGATTTTCGGCAAAGAGCACCTTCACGATGTCTTGCTCAGCCATACCGTCGAGGTCGAGGTTCACACCGCCCTTGGTGTTGGCGAAAGTCATTTCAAGCACAGTGGTGAGCAAACCGCCAGCGCTGATGTCGTGTGCTGCCAAGAGTTGCTTGTTTTCCACCAAAGCCTGCACAGCATTGAATGCGTTGGCAAAGTAATCGGCACTCTTCACGCCAGGAGCCTTGTCGCCAAGCAATCCCATAGATTGTGCAAGGGCAGAGCCACCGAGTTGCATGTCGCAGCCAGAGAAATCAATATAGTAGAGACGGCTCTTCTTTTGTTGGAGCACAGGGCTTACGGTTTTCTTCACGTCGCACACCTCGCCGCCAGCAGAGATAATCACGGTGCCTGGGGCAATCACCTTCTTGTTGCCGTATTTCTGGGTCATAGAAAGGCTGTCCTTACCGGTTGGAATGTTGATGCCGAGGGAGCAAGCGAAATCGCTACAAGCCTTCACAGCGCGGTAGAGACCAGCGTCTTCACCCTCGTTGCGGCATGGCCACATCCAGTTGGCACTCAGCGAAACTGCCTTCAGACCGCCATTGAGGTTTGCGCCCACAATGTTGGTCAATGCCTCGGTGATGGAGAGCACAGAGCCTGCGGCAGGGTCGATAAGACCGGCTTGAGGCGCATGGCCGATAGAGGTGGCGATACCGCTGTTGCCAGTGTAGTCGAGAGCCACCACGCCACAGTCGCTTAAAGGCAACTGAATTTCGCCTTGGCATTGCTGGCGTGCAATCTTACCAGTCACAGAGCGGTCCACCTTGTTGGTCAACCAGTCCTTACATGCCACGCCTTCGATTTGAAGCACGGTTTCGATATATTCGTTGAGTTTTGCAGCGTCGGTTTTCACTGCTTTGTATTTGTGGCGCTTAGTGCTGTCGGTCATTACAGTCTTTGGAGAACTGCCAAACATGTCCTTCATGCCCAAGTCGATAGGCTTCACGCCGTCGGCTTGCTCAAACACGAAGCGGTCGTCGCCAGTGGTTTCGCCCACCACATAGAATGGAGCGCGCTCGCGTTCGGCAATCTTCTTGATGCGAGCCAAATCCTTTTCCTCTGCCACGAAGCCCATGCGCTCCTGGCTTTCGTTGCCGATGATTTCCTTTGATGAAAGGGTAGGGTCGCCCACAGGCAGAGCAGCCATATCGATGCGTCCGCCAGTTTCTTCCACCAGTTCAGAGAGGGCGTTGAGGTGACCGCCAGCGCCGTGGTCGTGGATCGACACGATAGGGTTGGTGTCGTCTTCAGCCAAGGCACGAATCACGTTGGCGACACGCTTCTGCATTTCAGGGTTGGCGCGTTGCACGGCGTTGAGTTCGATGGCGTTGGCGTATTGGCCGGTGTTCACGCTCGAAACGGCACCACCGCCCATACCGATGCGGTAGTTGTCGCCACCCATCAGCACCACTTTCTCGCCAGCCTTTGGAGTGCCCTTGATTGCGTCGCGCTTATTGGCGAAGCCCACACCACCGGCAAGCATAATCACTTTGTCGTATGCCAATTGGCGTTTTGCTTCCTCGTGCTCAAATGTGAGGAGAGAGCCGCAGATAAGAGGCTGACCAAACTTGTTGCCGAAGTCGCTTGCGCCGTTTGAAGCCTTGATGAGAATTTCTTCAGGAGTTTGATAGAGCCATGGGCGTGGAGGCATGGTGCAGCGTTCCCAAGCACGCTCAGCTTCGGTGCGAGGGTAGCTGGTCATATACACAGCCGTGCCAGCCAATGGCAAACTTGCGCGTCCACCACCCAGACGGTCGCGGATTTCACCGCCCGAACCAGTAGCGGCACCGTTGAAAGGCTCTACGGTGGTAGGGAAGTTGTGGGTTTCGGCCTTCAGCGAAATCACCGAGTCGATTTCCTTCACTTCAAAGAAGTCGGGTTGGTCGGGATTTACTGGAGCGAATTGCTCAATCTTTGGACCGTCGATAAACGCCACATTATCTTTATAGGCAGAAATCACCTTGTTGGGATATTCCTTGGTGGTCTTTTTAATGAGGTTGAAAAGGCTTGTAGGCATTTCCTCGCCGTCGATGATGAAAGTGCCGCCGAAAATTTTGTGACGGCAGTGCTCGCTGTTCACCTGCGAGAAACCAAACACTTCGCTGTCGGTGAGGGGACGGCCGAGGCGCTTGCCAAGTCCCTTCAGGTAATCCACCTCTTCGGGGCTGAGAGCCAAACCTTCCGACTTATTGTAGGCTTCAATATCGTCGATATAAACGATAGGATCCGGCGTACGAGTGATAGTGAAGGTGTCGCTGTCTAATGTGTGGTACACACGTTGAAGCATTTTGTCGTACTTGGGATCCTTTTCTTTTGTGGTTGTGAACTCTTCGATGCGCTCGATGCCGGTCATCGCCATGTTTTGGGTGATTTCGACCGCGTTCGTACTCCAGGGCGTAATCATTTCCTTTCGTGGGCCGATAAACGTGCCTCGTAAAGTGTCGTCCTGCACTTGAATGCCGCCGAGCAGCCATTCTAACTTCTCAAGTTCCTTTGGTGAAAGAGCATGGTCAGCACCTACCGCATAGATGGTGTTTGCTCCTTTTTTAAAGAATGTAATCATAAAAAATTAAGATGGATTACTGTTTAAATCTAAATTCTTCTACAAAGTTAAAGCAATCCACTCGCACTACAAAGCAAAACCGCCATTTTTATTTCACCAACCCCCACACATTATTTATATAGTCCCCCAATCAAACGTGTTGTATAGGATAGTAGGATTTTTTTTAAGCCTTTTTGTGGCTTGTTAAAGGTTTTGAAATAGGCGAATGAAAATGTGATTATTTGCTTGGCGTTTCAAAGATAAATTCATATATTTGCAATTGCATTATGCGTGGTGTGAGCATACGCGACATCATTGCATTTTGCAAGACATATTATTTGAAAGCGTTTCGCTTCAATTCCTATCAACGAAAATCGCCAATTTTCATAACTCAAGGGATATTGAGGCAGCCAGAAACGCCTTCGCTGTGCTTGTATTATCCACCCCCACTTGCAAGTGGGGAGGCAATATAGGCTTCAGCGTGGGGGTGGGTTGTTCAATTTCGAGTTAGGGCGTTTGGCGATGCCTCGTTGATGATTGACAACGACATCGTCCCACGCTTTCTTTTTATTAATTTATTAAGAAATACTATTAACTAAAAAACAAACCTTGTTGGTTATGGACATTAAAGATTTTGCTTCTGAAATTTATTCGTCAGCCTTGAATGATGCACAAAAAAACAGTACGAACTTAATGGTGGAACTTGCTCGCAAATACTTAGATATCATGTGTGAGTATGGAGAGATCGCATCGTATGAAATATGTTCATTTCAAAAAAGACATGCAGCATTAACTGCGTATTCATACAACGAGGAACTAGAGTCGATTGACCTATTCTTATTTAAAAAAACAGCATCAGTTATAGGAAAGATAGAAGCAGAATGTGTATACGAAAAATATGCCAGTTTAAGTGCCTTTTACCGAGAAGCCTTGAGAGAGGCTCCTTTTTTTGGGGCGTCTATTGATAGTGAGGTGCAAAGCGCCATAAGTCTTATAAAAGAGGTGAAGGGTAAAGTTAAAAGAATGCGGTTGTATTTTTTGACCAATGGCATTGTGGAATCTTCTTCGTCGCTTAATTTTTCGGAATATTTAGAAAAAGAAGAGTTGCTTGTAGAGAATATGACATGGGATATAGTTCGTCTTAATAGGGTTAACTCATTAAATATTGGAAATGATGCAATAGAAATCGATTTCTTGCTTAACTTTAAGAAGAAAATACAGTGTTTAAGAGTGGAGGATGAGAATCCTAAAGTTGATGCGTATTTTGCTATTATGCCTGGTGATGTTTTGGCTAAAGTTTATAATCAGTATAAGCAGACGCTAATGGAAAATAATGTCAGGTTATTCCTTCAGAAAACAAACAAGGTCAATAGGCAAATGTGTAAAACTATAAAAGAAAGACCAGAAATGTTTTTTTCATTTAACAATGGAATTTCGGCTACAGCAAAACGTGTGGAATTTGGCTCAGGGGGTACTAAAACAGCACCGTTTATTACCAAAATAACTGATTTGCAGATTGTAAATGGTGGTCAAACAACCGCGACCATTGCGGCTATGCAAGAGTGTGATTTAAGTAAGGTTTTTGTTCCAATGAAGATTAGTGTAATCAAAGATTTGGAAGAATATTCAGGTTTGGTTAAAGATATATCCACGGCAGCAAATTGCCAATCAGCAATTAAGCGCTCTGATTTTCTTTCTGGTGATGAGATTTTGCAAAAATTGGAGAGTATCAGTAGACAGGTAGTAGAACCTCATAGTAATACTAAATGGTATTTTGAGAGAAAAAGAGGTCAATATAAAAATGACCAAGCCAATAGAATTGGCTATGAAAGGACATTATTTAGCGAATCATATCCCCAAAGTCAAATTATAGACAAATCAGTAGTAGCAAGGTTTGCAACTCTTTGGGATATGAGGCCTTATGATGCTTGCAAGAGCAAAGAAGTGGTGACAATCAACTATTTTAATTCGTTAAAAGAAAGAAATAATGTGAATATTGATGCAGTTTATTATCAAAATATCGTATCCTTGCATATTCTTACTGAAGAGATAAAATCTTATATGAAACGAAATAACTATATTTACTCATATGGAGCTTATGCAAACAAGGTTACAAATTATCTGATAGCGTCTATAAAGTATCTTACAGAAGGAAATTTTGATTTAAACTACATTTGGGTAAATCAAGAAATACAAGAAAAGTTTCTTTTCGTGGTTGATCCTTTGATGAAATTAATAATAGAGCATTTTGATAATGGTTATAATGGTAAATACAGACCAAATTTTGATAAAGACCCTAATTGTTGGGAAGAGTTAATGGTTAAATTAAATAGTATGCCACCTCTATTGAAAAAACAGCTTGTATGCTTAAACGGTGTAGGCAAAATTGAGGACGATGAATCCAATATTAGTAAAGTGGAGGTTATGGAAGTCAATGAAACGGAAGGCGAAGAAGAAAAACAGGTGGATTCTTTGCCAGATGAGCGAGAAATCATAGAGCAGGCTTTTTCAATTCCTGCGTCAATTTGGGAAGCAATGGCCATATGGGGAGAAAAAACAGGAAATCTAACGGTATCAGAGCGGCTTAGGGCTTCAACATATGCTTATAAAAGGAAGTCTCTTGAGAGATTCAAAGTGTCGACGTTGGCACAAAATGCTTTAAATTTGGAGGAAAAAGCAAGAAATTTAGGGTTTAAATGGGAGGAAATTGATAGTTGTTCGTCGGATATGGAATAAGTGATAAATATTTATTCTCGTGTGGGGTTTGAAAAATTGCGTATGCACGGCTCTTTCATTTAACATGGAAAAGAGGCGGCAAAGCCCCTTACCCCATTTGTGGAGAATGGGGCATTTTTTCTTTGTTCTGTATGTCAGTATCTTAAGCTTTTCTCAAAAAGCGTGTTTTTGTCATTTTTGATTCATAAATCGCATCAGGTTTGTGAAACTCACCGATATTGCTCTCATCAGTTCGGCTGTGCCCCTCGCCTTGTCGGCGCGTTTCTTCCTCCTCCGCCTCCATGTGGAGAACAGCGCGTGCACAACCCTTTGAAGCGTGTCGAGGTTTCGCGCGCTCCTTGTGGTCTTTCTTTTTATCCCGTCTTGCTTCAGGTGGCAGTCAAGTGACCAGTGCATGCTCTCTATGGACCAGTGCTTGCGTATCACGGAGCCGAGTCGAGCCGCGTTCGGTGGCAGGCTCGACACGTACAGCCTTCGCTCCGAGGTGCGGTCTCCTGTTGATTTCCTCACCGTTTCCGACAAGAACTCCACTACGGTCAGGTTGCCGCCCCACCTGTCCCTGTCTGCGATGATTCCGTGTCCGTCATACGCCCTGTACTCCCTTGTCTCGATCCTGCCATGCTCAAGGACTGGCCCCTCCGTGTGCACCCGCACAGGGGCGTGGGTCTTGATGCTGTCCTCGACGCCGTATCGCAGCGAGCGCTGGTTTGCCTTGAGCTCTATCACGAAGTCGGCGCTTCTCTCTCTTATCTTGTCGATGACCGCTTTTTGCATCGACATGGCGTCCGCCGTCACGATGGCCCCTGGTATGTCAAGCTTGTCAAGCAACGCGGGGACTGCGGTAATCTCGTTGCTCTTCTCGCCACACATCTCCGTGGCCAGGGTGATTCCTGCGCTGCACGAGTAGGCCGACACCATGTCGGGGTTGCGCCCGTTGCCCTGCGTGGTGCCGCGCATCGCCTTGCCATCCACACACACGATGTCAGCCTCCCCGTTACAAGAGGCCTCCCCTCTGAAGGTCTCCATCAGCTCGGTCATCCTTTCGGCAAGGGCGAGCTCGTCCATGCCCTGCTCCACGCGGCAGAGCGTGGACTCGGACGGCACGCCGTTGCGCAGCATCCCCATCGAGCGGAACCGCCCGAGGTTGTGCTTGCCGAACGCGATTATCTCCGCACGCCCAAAGCATTTTGAGGCTCTCGCAAGAATGGTCAAAACGATGATGTCACTGAGCCGATGGCGGATGTTGCCCTTGCTTACGCGTCTAAATTCCGGGGCTGATGACGCAAAATCCACAAGGCGCTCCATCATACTGCCCTTGGGATAAAAAAAGTGTTTCTTTTTATATATTATTAAGGCGAAAATGTTGTAAATCAATGGAATAATGATTATTTTTGCGTAGCAAAAATCAAGGCGGAGGGCACAAAAAACTCCTCCGCCTCTTTAAAATGATATTTATAATGAAAAAGAAACACCGAAAGCGGTGCTTCGGCATCGCCGTCTGCAAATTTAAGGAATTTCGCTATAAAATAGGCATTTTTCGGCAATAATTTCGGAGTTTTTAAATGAAAGAGCCGTGTTGCGTATGGGCAATTTTGGGGCGGATTTTTCGTTATTATTGTTGATAATGGTTATCTTTGCAGAAGAGTTGTGCGCCACAGATGATGGGCGGCGGCTTATAAAAGAGCGACGACAATGAATAAGTTTCAAATATCTAATTTTGGTCCAATTAAGAATCTTGATGTGGAGCTTGGGGATTTGACAATTCTCTTAGGTCCGCAAGCCAGTGGAAAAACGCTTTTCCTACAGCTGGCGAAGCTTATTGTGGACAAAGATTATATCGTTCAGAATCTTCTGAAATACAATTATGTGATTGATGGCGATTCAGACAAGGTTCTGAACTATTATTTTGGCGATAGGCTTTCTTCAATGTGGAAAAACTGCACCATGGTGAAGGTTGATGGTGAGGCGTTTGAGAAGTGCTCTCTGCTGAATGCTGAGAATGCCGACGCCAAGGAGAAACTTTTCTATATTCCAGCCCAGCGCATATTGTCGATTTCGGATGGCCGTCCTAAAAATTTCATGGAATTTGACATATCTTCGCCATACGTTTTGCGCAATTTCAGCGAAACGCTCAGATTGTTTTTCCAACACGGCATGGGGAGTGAAAACGTGATATTTCCTTTGAATCAAAGGCTGAACGACGGCATGAAGCAGTCGTTCAATGATACGATTTTCCATGGTGGAGAAGTGGTAATTAACGAGCAGGCAGGACAGAAGAAGATGCGAATGAAGGTAGGGGATACAAGTTTGCCCTTTATGACATGGAGTGCGGGGCAAAAGGAGTTTATGCCTTTGCTAATGGCGTTTTACTGTCTTGCAGAACCTATGGCGAAAAGCATCAACGGCAATCAATACGAGTATGTGGTGGTGGAAGAACCCGAAATGGGATTGCATCCAAGAGCCATTCAATCGGTAATCATACAGATTCTTGAACTGATTAAGATGGGCTACAAGGTGATTGTATCGACACATTCGCCTGTGCTGCTGGAATTTGCTTGGACGTTTAATATGCTGCAACAATTTCCGCAGGAGGTGAGAGAACAGGCACTATGTGAACTGTTTGATGCCAGTTTAGATAGCAATGTGGGCGAAATCGTGAAAGGTGCTGTTAGCAAAGATGTGCGAACATTCTACTTCTCCCACACAAAAGAGGGCGTAGTCACCGATGATATTAGCTCTCTTGATGTGGCAAGCGAAAACATGGGCGAGGCAGAATGGGGTGGTTTGTCGCAGTTTGCTTCAAAGGCATCGGAGGTGGTGTCGAAGTATATGGCAGAGTATGGCGAAGACTGATTTTCAATTGGCAGTAGAGCAAACGGCAGAGGTGTCGGCTGCATACGAGCCTGGGCTTCGCGCACTGAGAAGGGCAGAGGTTGGCAAGGTGGTGGCTTCTGACGGTAGCCGTTTGGACGGCAGTTTAAATATTGATGATGCTGTGGCTCAACTTTATCCGAACGAGAATCGTTGGGATTATGCCATTGGGTATGGTCAAAAGGTTTATTTTGTGGAGATTCACCCTGCCTTTACTGGTGAAGTGCCAAAAATGATAGCAAAACTCAATTGGCTGAAATTGTGGCTAAAAGCAAAAGCTCCAAAAATAGATACATTACCCAAAAGCGCACCGGCTTATCATTGGGTGCAATCAGGGAAAAGTGCCATATTGCCTCATTCGCGAGAAGCGAAATTACTGGCGAAATATGGGCTGAAGCCAAAGCCTGTTTTGAGGCTGAAATGATAACCCCCGCAGATTTGGGTTAAAACGTTTTGAATCCGCTTTGAAAAATTGCGTATGGGCAATTTTGGGGCGGATTTTTCGTTATTATTATGGATAATGGTTATCTTTGTATGTTATGAAGAAGATTTTTTTACTCATCATAGTGGCTGTGCTGGCTTCGGTATCGGGGTGGGCACAGGTGTCGTTTGTGGGCGGCTCGCACGAGGTTTACGACTTGATTCCGGAGAAAAATACGGGTTTGAACCATATTTATGTGATCTACAACACGCAGGGCGTGGGTATGCAGTATCGGGCGACGAGCGATACGCCTGTGGTGTGGTATAGTTTTGGTAGCCAAGGTGGGGGATATGCCGAGGAAATTTCGGGTATCACTACCGATGGTCGCACCACTACGCTTGCGCAAGTGGTTGCCGGGCAGGGCTATATCATTGAGGAAGGCACTAATCGCACCTACGTTTGGGTGGTGAATTATGCCGACCACTACTTGCGCTTCAACAGCATTTCTGCCCTTGCGCCAGAGGATTGTGGCACTGCCACGCTGAGCATCGATGGATCCGCCGACGAAATATCGTACTTCACCATTACTGGTGTGAGAAGGGTGCTGAGCCGTGAAATTAAGTTGGATTTCCGTACGCTCGTATGGGACGAAACTGCTGTTCAATGGACACAGGTGGATACCACCAATGTGCTCACATCGGTAAAACCACAGTTGGTGATTACTGCTCCGCTGTGCAACACCACATTCCATATCAGTGGCGACCGTTTCCTCAAATTTTGGAACGAAGAAGTGGAAATGGAGAGCGACACCTACACCACTACAGCCGTGGATGTTCGCACCACAGCCATCAAGCAAAAGCGCAACGACGGCACCGATGAGAGCGACGACGAAGACAGCAGTGAAGGCAGCGAAGGTGACGAAAACACCGATGAAAGCGAGGAATTGGGCGGTTCGGCTCCTGCCACGGTGACATTTAAGGCGTATTGCACCGACGCCGTTGACCACAAAGAGTGGCAAAAGGCACTCGACCCTGATTTTCAGAGCATAGAGGCGCGCTTCAACGATGATGAAGTGGAGCAAACCTTCAACACCACAGGCACATCGTATTGGCGCTTTGTGGGCACGAACCTGCAAGGCGGTTGCGAGGCATACGGCCCCACCTACACTGTGCACATTGGCGAAAGCGAACTGGTTTGCCCAAATGTGTTCTCTCCTGGTTCTACAGAGGGCGTGGGCGACATTTGGAAAGTGAAGCACAAGTCGATTGTGGAATTTCATTGCACGATCTTCAACACTTGGGGCAACAAGATATTTGAATTTAGCAACCCCGACGACGGTTGGGACGGCAAATATCGCGGCAAATTGGTGAGCACAGGCGTGTATTACTACGTGATTCAAGCACGAGGTGCCGACGACAAGGTGTATAAGCTCAGCGGCGACATCAACATTCTCCGCTACCGCAAAAACGCCCTGAAGAGCGGCACTACCGTAGTGGAATAAAGAACGATTTGAAGTAAACGTAAAACAAGGCTGTGCCGCTATCGATGGTGGCACAGCTTTGTTTTAGGTAGGGGAGATGGTGATGCGGATTTAGGGGGGGGCACTCGGAGCACTCGGAGCACTCGGAGCACTCGGAGCACTCGGAGCACTCGGAGCACTTCGCTCTAACATCTAACATCTAATTTCTAACATCTTTCTAACATCTAATTTCTGATTTCTGACTTCTTTTTGTAACTTTGCAAATTATGATTTTCAACGGGAAAGAAACTGAATGTGTGAGTGTGCTTGGCGCACGTGTCCACAATCTGAAAAACATAGATGTGGATATTCCACACTACAAGCTCACCGTGATTACGGGGCTGAGTGGTAGTGGAAAATCGTCGTTAGCGTTCGACACTATTTTTGCCGAAGGACAACGCCGATATTTGGAAACATTTTCTGCGTACGCGCGAAATATGCTCGGTGTGCTCGAACGCCCTGATGTTGACAAGATTACGGGGCTTAGCCCAGTGATTTCGATAGGGCAGAAAACCACCAACAAAAATCCTCGCTCCACCGTAGGCACCTCTACTGAGGTTTACGACTATTTGCGACTGCTTTTTGCGCGTGCCGCCGATGCCGTGAGCTACACCTCTGGTGAGCGTATGGTGAAATACTCCGTTGAAAAGATACTTTCGATGATTCTCGACAAGTACGACGGCAAGAAAATTTACATTCTGGCGCCACTGGTGAAGAATCGCAAAGGCCACTACAAAGACCTTTTCGAGCAATATAGGAAGAAGGGCTATATCAACGTGCGCATCGATGGCGAATTGCGCGAAATCACATTCGGTATGAAGCTCGACCGCTACAAGAATCATACCGTGGAACTGGTAATCGACCGCTTGAAAGTGGCGCGAAAGGACGAAAAGCGCCTTAAAGAGACCGTGGAACTGGCGTTTAGGCAGGGCAAAGACCAACTGCTTATCCTCGATGCCGCCACCGATGAAATATCCTATTACAGCAAGACGCTGATGGACCCATCTACGGGGCTATCGTACCTCGACCCGGCTCCACATAATTTCTCGTTCAACTCGCCACAGGGTGCTTGCCACAAGTGCAAGGGACTGGGTTATGTGAACCTCGTTGACCGCGAGAAAATCATGCCCGACATGTCGCTCTCCATCAAAGAAGGGGGAGTGCTGCCCTTGGGAAAATATAAAAATTCGCTGGTGTTTTGGCAGATTGCCGCCATTTGTGAAAAATATGGCTGCGACATCAACACGCCATTGTCGGAACTTCCTGAAGAAGCCCTCGACGACATCATGAACGGCACCGACGAACGGCTCAACATCAAAACCGAAACGCTGAGCACCAACAACTATTTCCTCACCTACGACGGACTGGTGAAGTATATCGAACTTCAGCAAGACGAATCGGCAGGCTCAAAGGCGCAGAAATGGGCAGGGCAGTTTTATTCGCGTTGCGTATGCCCTGAATGTGGTGGCGCGCGCTTGAACAAGGAGGCTTTGCATTTCTTCATCAACGGCAAAAACATTGCGCAGCTTGCGAGTATGGACATTAGCGAACTGCGCGACTGGCTCGGCGATTTGCACAACCACATGGAACCGAAAAAGTGGAAAATTGCCGATGAAATCGTGAAGGAAATCCTTAGCCGACTGAATTTTATGCTTGATGTGGGTTTGGATTATGTGTCGCTTAACCGCTCGTCGGCTTCGCTATCAGGTGGTGAAAGCCAGCGCATCCGTTTGGCCACTCAAATAGGCTCGCAACTGGTGAATGTGCTTTACATTCTCGACGAGCCGAGCATCGGTCTGCATCAGCGCGACAGCGAACGCCTCATAGCATCACTGAAAAAACTGCGCGACGAGGGCAACACCGTGATAGTGGTGGAGCACGACAAAGACATGATGCTCAATGCCGATTATATTGTGGATATAGGCCCGAAAGCGGGGCGTAGAGGCGGTAATGTGGTGTTTGCGGGCACTCCTAAGCAAATGCTCAAAGAAAGCACGCTCACCGCCGATTATTTGAGCGGATTGAAGAAGATAGAAATTCCGAAGGTGCGCCGTTCGGGCAATGGCGACGTGATAAGGCTTCGTGGCTGCAATGGGCACAACCTCAAGAATGTGGATGTGGACTTTCCTTTGGGCACGTTTATTTGCGTGACAGGCGTATCGGGCAGCGGTAAATCGTCGCTGGTCAACGGCACGCTTCAGCCCATCATTAGCCAAAAGTTGTATCGCTCGCTCACCGAGCCGCTCCCTTACAAGAGCATCGAGGGCTTGGAGCATATCGACAAGGTGGTGACCGTTGACCAGTCGCCACTGGGTCGCACGCCGCGCTCCAATCCAGCCACCTACACTGGCGTGTTTACCGACATTCGCAATTTGTTTGTGAACCTACCAGAGTCGAAGATTCGTGGTTATAAGCCCGGGCGCTTCTCATTTAACGCCAAGGGCGGCAGATGTGAGGTTTGTAATGGGAATGGCTATAAAACGGTGGAAATGAATTTTTTGCCCGATGTGCTCGTGCCATGTGAGGTGTGTGGCGGAAAACGCTATAACAGAGAGACTTTGGAGGTGAAATTCAAGGGAAAATCGATTGCTGATGTCCTCGACATGACGATAAATCAAGCCGTAGAGTTTTTCGATGCAATTCCTGCGATTCTCAACAAGATAAAAGTGCTGCAAGAAGTAGGGTTGGGCTACATCAAACTTGGCCAACCGTCGAGCACACTTTCGGGCGGAGAATGCCAGCGTGTGAAACTCGCCGCCGAGCTCTCGAAAAAAGACACAGGGAAAACGCTCTACATTCTCGACGAGCCAACCACCGGTCTGCACTTTGAAGATATTAAGATACTTTTATCGGTGCTTGATAAATTGGTCCAAAAGCGAAATACGGTAATTACCACCGATCACAATTTAGATGTGATTAAGTGCGCCGACTATATCATTGATCTCGGGCCAGAGGGTGGCAGAAATGGCGGACAAATCGTGGCTTTTGGCACTCCAGAGGAGGTGGCAGAGAATCCAAATTCAATCACTGCCCGATTCCTGAAAAAAGAATTATCAGAAAAATGACGCTGTTTTTGCGTCAGAAAATTCAAAATTCACCGATTTTTGCGTGATTTTACGCTGTGAAAAGTGATTTAAATGCTCTCACAGGGCTATTTGGCGCAGTTTTGCCGTGAAAAGCCACCTATTTTACATTTTTCTGAAGCATCAAGCAGTTTACATGTTTGCATACTGTATCATGTGGTGTAACCTATTTGTTTATCAAAAGGTTACACCATATATTTTTGCCGTGGATTACCCTCTGAGAATTGATTAGAATTTGATTTTGTGAACGAATTGTGGATTTGATTGAAAAAAATGGCAGGAGAATGAGTTGAGCGAAAACACCGCAGAAAATGGTAAAATTACCGCCGCGTGTTTGTGAATTTAAATTACGAAATCCGCCGATTAATTCGTAAAACTACATCGTGTTTTGCAAAATGAAATAGACTGTTTTCGTTTGTTTTTCGGTTTGCGTTTTGAAAGCGGAATGGTGCGCTGGAGAATTAACGATTAAATCGTTTACAAACGCATTAAAAATAAGGGTTAACAATTATTTACAAGAAGTGTAAACCACTAAAATCCAATTAAATAAATACTAAATTATAAAGTTGTGATTTATGGTGGCTTTTGTGCTTGGGTGGGTGATTTGCTATAAAGTGTGGTTTAATATAAAGTAATATATTGTGTATCAGTCTAATAATCTATATAAATTAAAGTTGTAATATAATGTAATTGTGAAATGTGGATTTTGGATATGTGAATCGGGTGTTTTGAATGTTGAATTGGGTGTTTTGGCTGTTTATTTTACGATATTTGCTATTTACAAATTCATTATTTAGATTTACGTCGATAAATTTGTGTTTTTAAATAATTGTTTATACATTTGCAAACTCAATTTTTAGTAGATTTTTACTGTTTGCAATTATGGACATAGTTTCTCGCCTAAAATTTTTTTTAAGTCATAATGGAATTTCTAATTCCACATTCGCCGACACTTGCGATATTCCCCGTCCCACTCTATCGCAGTTGCTCAATGGGCGTAACAAAAAAGTAAGTGATGAACTCATCACTAAAATTCATAATGCCTATCCAGCTCTTAATATAATGTGGCTTATGTTTGGCGACGGAGATATGTTTGTTCCAAATGCGAACTCTATGCCCTCGCCCACCGTGGCTCAACCCTCTGAGAATTTAGAAAATTCCACGGCATCAGAAGTTGGTCAGGAATCTCGCACACCCTATATGACCTCTATTTCATTCGGTGATGATGACTTGTCGTATCAGCCCACCACACCACCACCCACGCCTGTGGCGGCCATCTCGGCAGCCTTGCAAACTATGGCGAAAAAAACTACTAAACCAGCAGTGGAAAAAGGCGTGAATGTGGCACCTGTGGAGCGCCGTGTGACTTCGATCATGGTATTCTATAGTGATAACAGCTTCGAGGAATTTATCCCCCGCAGCGGTCGCTAAGCATCATTTTCAGGAACACTCCTATCAAATTCTATCATATATGCCCTGTTTCGGGCGGTGAAATCGAAGAAAAGGCCCAAAAGCAAGTCGCTTTTAAGCCTTTTCTGATTTCTTGTGGTGCGGATTGCGGATAAAAACGACCGTAAAGCCGTTTTAAGCCCCTTTGAGGGCGCGAAAGGCGAATGGGTGAGTTACACCTTCATTCCTCCGATTAATTCGCGCACGCTCGCTATTTGGTGGCGTTTCAAATAATCTTCAATGTAGTCGATAGCCTTAACGGTCACTTGTGGGTCAACGAAGTTGGCTGTGCCAATCTGCACGGCGGTAGCACCGGCAAGGAGGAATTCGATGGCATCGCGGCCACTTGCAATGCCGCCAAGTCCCACAACAGGCACTTTCACGGCGTTGGCCACCTGCCAAACCATTCTCACCGCAATAGGGCGAATGCAAGGCCCCGACAAGCCGCCTGTGATGGTAGAGAGCATTGGTTTGCGCTTCTCCACGTCGATAGCCATGCCCAGGAAGGTGTTGGTGAGCGACACTGCGTCGGCACCAGCGGCCTCCACTGCACGTGCTATCTCGGTGATGTCGGTCACGTTTGGCGTGAGTTTCACAATCATTGTGCCGTCGTAGGCTTTGCGTACGGCGCTTGTCACGCTCTCCGCACCGCTGCATGTGGTGCCGAATCCCATACCGCCCTGCTTCACGTTGGGGCAAGAGATGTTGATTTCCACGGCTGCCACTTTATCAAGAGGGCTGAGTTTTTCGCACACAGCCACATAATCGTCGATGCACGAACCGCTCACGTTCACTATCATTCGTGTGTCAAGGTCTTTGATACGGGGATAAATGTGCTCGATGAAGTAATCCACGCCTTTGTTCTGGAGCCCTACGGCGTTGAGCATACCGCTTGGGGTTTCTGCCATACGAGGATAAGGGTTGCCCTCGCGGTGGTGGAGCGTGGTGCCCTTCACAATGATGCCTCCAAGGCGGTTCAAATCGATAAAATCGGCGAATTCTTCGCCATATCCAAAGGTTCCCGATGCAGTCATAATCGGGTTTTTCAACTTCAGTTTTCCAATTTCAACGCTTAAATCTACCATTTCAATCGATTTATATTAAATACAGGACCTTCTTTACATACACACACATGACCGCTGTCGGCGGTGTCTTCCACGCAGCACAAACAAGCGCCCAAACCGCAAGCCATCATGTTTTCGAGCGACACCTCGCAGTCGATGCCCTTGCTCTTGGCAATGGCGGCCACGGCTTTCATCATGGGTTGAGGGCCGCAGCAAGCGATGTGGTCGATGGGGGAATTGAGGATGGAATGTTGGGTAACGAATCCTTTTTCGCCCTCTGAACCGTCTTCGGTGGAGATATACACCTCGCCCCAACGCTTAAACTCGTCGAGCAGCAGCAAGTCGCTTGCCGAGCGTGCGCCAAGCAGAAATCTCACCTTTTTGCCAAGTTTAGAGAGCGCTTTGCCCAGCTGGAGCAATGGAGCGACGCCCACGCCGCCACCTATGAGCATCATTTCGCCAGCGAACGAGCAGCTGAAGCCGTTGCCAAGTGGCATCACAAGGTTGAGCGTTTCGCCCACTCGTGTTGCCAAAAGCGATGCTGTGCCCTCGCCAGCCTTGCGTATGAGCAGCCAGAGCTGATTTCGCTCTTCATCCACATAGCAGATGGAGATAGGGCGGCGGAGGAAAGTGGTTTTTGAATGAGGAACTTCCACCTGAACAAACTGTCCGGGGTGCGTGTCAGGCATCGTGCCTGATTGTGGAGTGAGTTTGAGCAGTCCGTAAAGAGGGGAGATGCTCAGATTTTCGCTCACTATAAAATCCATTTCAGTCATTGTCTTGATAGCATAATTAATGGTTGCTGCACAAATTTACGAAATAGTTTTCATTCCATTTCAAAAAACGGTTAAATTTTGCTTTTTCTGGCGGAAAATGGGTGGAAGTTGGGTGGGAAGGGAGCACTCGGAGCACTTGGAGCAATCGGAGTGCTGCTTGGAAGGCTTGGAGCACTCGGTGGGTTTGGGGGATGGGATTTTTTAGGGGGGCTATCGCATACCTTCGATGATGTTCAGCATTTTGATGGTGGCTTGGAAGGCGGCTTCTATTTGGTCCACGTCCAGGCCGCGCGTTTTGATGATGTGGCCATTGTAGTTCCAAGTGATGTTGGTCATCACCAGCGCGTCGGTGCTGCCGTGGGGTGGAATGCTCACCGTGTAGTTGGTGAGTCGGGGCATTTCTCGTTTCAGGTTGTCTTTGTAGATTTTCTTCACCGCTTTAATAAACGCGTCGAACTGGCCATCGCCGAATGCGCTTTGCTCGTATTCCTTGCCTTCGATTTCGAGTTTCACAGTGGCGGTGGGGTGCAATCCGTGCGACATAGTGAGCGAGTAGTTCACAATTTTCACCTTGTTGATTACCGAGTCGCGCTTCACGATGTCGGCAACGATGTAGGGCAGGTCGTCTTGCGTCACAATCTCCTTTTTATCGCCCAATTGAACGATTCTTTCGGTCACTTTCTGTACGTATTTCTTGCCCAACTGAATGCCCAGTTCCAGCAAATTCTCGGTGATACTTGCCTCGCCCGACAGTTTACCAAGGGCGTATTCACGTTTGCGGCCGAAGCGTTCGGGCAGCAGACTGTTGTAGTAGAGTTCGTTTTTCCTGTCGCCGTCGGCATGTACGCCAGCGGTTTGTGTAAACACATTCTCGCCAATGATAGGCTCGTTTTGCGCCACCACCACACCAGAGAACGACTCCACGATGTGGCTCACGGTGTAGATTTGCTTTTCGTCGATGCCGGTGGTCATGTGCAGCATGTCGTGCACCATAGGCACCACCGAAGCCAGCGGAGCATTGCCGGCGCGCTCGCCCAGACCGTTGATGGTGCAGTGAATGCCCTTGATGCCTACCAATCCAGCGGCAAAAGCATTGCTTGTGGCAAGGTCGTAGTCGTTGTGGGCGTGGAAGTCGAAATGCAGAGCAGGGTAGCGGTTCACCATACGCTTGCAGTATTCATACACCTGGTTAGGATTCATGATGCCGAGCGTGTCGGCAAGCATAAATCGCTCAATGGGCAGGCGCTGCAGCGTGTCCATCAGTTTATACACATAGTGCTTGGAGGCGCGTATGCCATTCGACCAGTCCTCAAGATACAGATTCACCTTCAGCCCCTTGGCGTGCGCCAAGTTCACTTCCCTCACGATGTCGGCGCAGTGCTGTTCGAGCGTTTTGCCCAGTTGAAGGTTGCAGTGCCTTTCCGATCCCTTCACCAGCAGATTAATCACCTTGCCGCCCACCTTGTTCACCCATTCCACCGATTTACCGCCGTCGATAAATCCCAAAATTTCGATGCGCGAGAGTTGGCCATTGTCGGCAGCCCATTGGCAAATCGCCTTTGCCGACTCGAATTCACCGATGGAAACGTGGCAACTGCCAATCTCGATGCGAGGCACACGCAGATTGGTGAGCAGCATACGCGATATGCTCAACTTCTCAGCTGTAGAGAAGCTCACACCAGAGGTTTGCTCGCCATCACGCAGTGTGGTGTCGAGAAGCTCGATATGCCCAACAGCCTCGTCAGGCTTCGGCCGTGTGTCAAGTATTTTACCAAACAGTGAACTCATAATTACCCCACAAAGTTACACTTTTTTTAGTAAAATACACATGGGGTGGGGAGAAGTTAAAGAAGAGAAGTTAAGAAGTTAAAGAAGTTAAGAAGTTAAGACGATACCTTCGCCTTTTGAAATGATGGGCGTTTTTTTGGGGGGGCGTCCGACCAGTCCGACCAGTCTGACCAGTCTGACTTGTCCGACTCGTCTGGCTTGTCTGACTTGTCGGGCTTGTCTGACTGGTTGGGTTGGGGGGGCTCTGGCTTGGTGCCTTGTTGGCTTTCTTTGAGGGGGATTTATTCTTGGAGGAAGGGGAAAACGCCGCCGCACAGGTCGTAGAAGCGTTTGAAAAGGGTTTTGAGCTTTTCTGTTACGCTGAGTTTCTTCGCTTCTCTGCTGTTGCCGGCTCCAAAGAGGGGCATAGGGGGCAATATGCTCGCAATGCCTGTGCCCGATTCCCGAATTTCACCATCACGGAACGCCTGTTGCAGAAATTCTATCGTAAGTTCGGGTTTCAGTTTTTCCGAAGAAATGAGTTCCTGCACCTCATTGGTGAGTTTTTGGCGCACATACATAGCCCATTCGTCGTTGATGTTGCTTCCTGCCGATGCATTTCTTACAAACTGCATAATCAGGTCTTCCTTGTCGCGAAGGTCGGGGGTGGCGGCTATTGATTTCCTGATTTTCACCTCAAGTTCGGTGTCGTGCTTTGAATCGCCATTCTTCTGCGCCACGAGGAACAAAATGAAGTCGATGTTGATTTCCACCGATTTCACCAGCTCAATTTCAAACACGATGTCGTCGTTCACATCGGCGGCTTCAACCTTTATCCAACGGCGATATTTTTCGTAAAGGTCGAGGTAAATGCCTTGATAATCTTTGAATTGCTCGTCGGTCAGAATTTCTTTGCCATTAAATTGGTCGAAACTCTGCAAGATGTTGCGCAATCGCAGAATTGCGCCCCACAGCCTGATAAACTCCTTCTCCGCCTTTTCGCCAATAATCATTTCGCTAAGAGGGAAATTAACCAGCAAATCATCTTTCACGAATGATTGATAGCCGCGCACGTCTGTGCCATCATCTTTCGTGTAGCCAAAGTAGTATTCGTCGAACGTTTTCATCAGCACCAGTCCGCCAGCCTCCTTGTCGCCAAAAAGTTCGAGAGCCGCATTGGTGGCGTGTTCGAGATTGCGGAAGCAAACTATGTTGCCAAAGCTTTTTATGCTGTTCAAGATGCGGTTGGTGCGCGAATAAGCCTGTATCAAGCCGTGCATTCTCAGATTTTTATCCACCCAAAGCGTATTGAGCGTGGTGGCGTCAAATCCGGTGAGGAACATATTCACCACTATGAGCAAATCAATCTCACGATTCTTCATGCGCAGCGACACATCTTTATAGTAGTTTTGGAATTTCTCTGCCGAAGTGTCGTAGCTCGTTCCAAACATTTCATTATAGTCGGCAATGCACATATCCAGAAAATCGCGACTTGATTGGTCGAGTTGATCGGTGTTTTCCGGGTTTTCATCTGCGCCAAAGTCTTCTTCCGCCTCATTGGGTGCATAGCTGAAAATGGTAGCAATCTTCAGTCGCCGATTTGAGGGAAGCGCTTCCATTTGTCGCTTAAACTCAGTGTAGTAGAGTTTCACAAACGGAATGCCAGCCACAGCGAAAATGGAGTTGAAGCCTTGCAGTTTGGTTTTCACCTTCTGTTCTTCCACATCTTTTTTTGCGCTTGCCACCTCGCTGATATTGGTGAGTTTGCTGAAATCGTAGTGCTGATAATTGCGCTTCGTTTTTTGTGCGAAATGGTCGAGAATGTATTTTGTGATAAAACTGATTCGCTTAGGGTCTTTGAGAATCTTGTCTTGGTCGATGGCAGGCACCGATTCCTGCTTGATTTCGTCGTCGGGGCGCAGCGTGCGGATATAATCCACACGGAATGGCAGCACATTGCCGTCGCGAATAGCGTCAACAATGGTGTAGCTGTGCAGACGGTCGCCAAAAGCACCCTCGGTGGTGGTGAATTCCACATTGCGTATGGCGCCGGCGTTGTCGGGGAATATTGGTGTGCCTGTGAAGCCGAACATGTGGTATTTCTTGAATTTCTTCACAATAGCCTTGTGCATATCGCCAAACTGCGAGCGGTGGCACTCGTCGAAAATCATCACCACGTGTTGGTTGTAAATCTTGTGCAGCGGGTTTCGTGAAATGAAATTGCTCAGCTTTTGAATGGTGGTGATAATGATGCGGCAATTCTCGTCGTTGAGCTGGCGAGTGAGCACAGCGGTAGAGGTGTTGGAGTTGGCTGCGCCCTTCTCGAAGCGGTCATACTCCTTCATGGTTTGATAGTCGAGGTCTTTGCGATCGACCACAAAGAGCACCTTGTCGATTTCCTCCATGCCTGATGCCAGGCGAGCCGTCTTGAAAGAAGTGAGCGTTTTTCCCGAACCGGTGGTGTGCCAAATGTAGCCACCGCCCTCACGCTTGCCCCAATCGCGCTGGTAGCTTGCGGTGCGTATGCGCTGAATGATGCGCTCCGTGGCGGCAATCTGGTAAGGGCGCATCACCATCAGCATTTCCTCGGCGGTGAACACGCAGTATTTGGTGAGCACATTCAGCAGCGTGTGCTTGGAGAGAAACGTCTGTGTGAAGTTGATGAGGTCGCGTATGGGCTCATTGTCGAGCAATGCCCAGTATGAGGTGAACTCATACGAATTGCTCGTTTGCTTCTTGCTGCCCTTGCCCTGCTGCTTCACATGGCAGTAGCGAGTTGTGTTGCTGTAATATTTAGTGAGTGTGCCATTCGAGATGACGAAAATCTGCACAAACTCAAACAGTCCGCACCCAGCCCAAAACGATTCACGGTTGTAACGCCGAATTTGGTTGAAGGCTTCGCGCACCTCCACACCACGGCGCTTGAGCTCCACATGCACCAGTGGCAAGCCGTTGACCAGGATTGTTACGTCGTAGCGGTTTTCGTGGCTGCCGCCCTCTGGCACATACTGGTTGATTACCTGCAGCGAATTGTTGTGGATATTCTCTTTATCGATGAGATACACGTTCAGAAACGACCCATCGTCGCGAGTGAGCACCTTTTTATGGTCTTCTTGAATGGTGCGGGTTTTCTCCACGATGCCCTCGTTGGGGTTGCCGAGGTGCTGTTTGAAAAACGCTGTCCACTCCTTGTCGGTGAACTGCATTTGATTGAGTTTTTCGATTTGCGTGCGCAGGTTGGCTATCAAGTCGGCTTCGCACTTGATAGGCAGATATTCGTAGGCTTGGCGCTGGAGTCGCTCGATGAAATCGGCTTCCATAGCCGCTTCGCTCTGGTATTGGGCAGAGCTGTAATCGCCTGCTTCAAATTCGGCAACCACGGTCGATTCCGTGTTTTCTGAAATCATGTCGTATTTCATAATCAATGCTTTTTTAGGTTGTTTGATGGAATTAGTCAGACCAGTCTGACGGGTCTGACTTGTCCGACTTGTCCGACTTGTCTGACTGTCTGACGAGTCGGATTAGTCGGATTTTTTGGATTTGGTGGGTGGATTTATGCTTTGGTGGGTGCGGTATTGTGTGCGGGCTGCATACATTTGCTCGCGGATACCGCCTTTTTGCAGGAACTGGTTCATGCCGATAATTTCTTAAATGTCAATAATTTATTTCTATAATATTCGTATTGGTCTTTAACCGCGGCTATTTCGGCTGGCAAACCATTTGTGAGGTCATTGACCAAAGTCTCAAACCGGTCAAGAATAGCAACAATCTTTTCCTGCAATTCAAGTGGGGGAATGGGGATAGGGTATTGCTTTATCTTCATCCCATTAATATTGTTTTGACTACCTTCTCCCATAGATTTTAGCTTTTCGTATGAATTGCATAGCCAATAGTAAACATATTTATATGATGCCAGTTGGGGATTGATTTCAAGATTACAGCAAGCTTGATTAGTCGTTAATGGAATACGATTAATACAAACTTTTGCAGCTGTAGCTCCATACATGGCAATAATTACACAATTTGAAGGAATAAGTTTTGCTGATGATTTTTTTACAGCTTCTTCTGAAATCTTGATTTCTGTGTCATAAACATCACTCCAATTGACCTCTTGTGTTCTCAACCAAGGAATAGAGCCGTTATAGAATGATTTGTTAGAGGTTGTAGGTGTTCCTCCAGAGCAAATGCGATTACAGATTTCTCCCAATTTCTTCCATTGGATTTTGTAATTATGCCCCCCCCCAGGTGGTTACACTATCTTTTTGCTCATCATCGGTCCCGCAGCCGTAGGCGGAGGGATTGAAGGTGAGTAAAAGATTGCGATAATATTCATATTGTTGTTTTCTTGCTTGCAGCTCCGCTGCGTAATCCGAAAAGCTATCAAGAATCCTCACAATCTCCTCCTGCACCTCAATAGGTGGAATAGGAAGAAAAAAATCCTCAATCATAGGTTTTCTAATAGATGTCACGGTGGCGCTTACTGCTTTTTTCATTATAAAGCTTTTAAAGTGAGCAAAGAGATAGTAATAAGCAAACTTGACATTTATAGAATCGCAAATGAAGTGTATTCGATATACTCGTTGGTGAAGTGCATATTTTCCTTTTATATAATGAAATATATCACCTATGCCTCCTTCTCCAGGAATGATTATCGCTTCTTCATCAAATTCAAAAGCATTATGTTTTTCGATGTTTTTTGAACGCACAAAAAATGGATATTTGCCGTTCATATTAGCATCTTTTTTGTCAGAACTTCCTGTGCCGATTTCTGCTAATTCTTTCAGCTTTTTAAATTCCACGCCGTTTGGGCATAGCTTGTTGATTAGTTCTTGTAGCTTGCTCATACGGCAGTTTCGTTTTCAAGTTCGGCGATGATTTTGTCTATCTCTGTGCGGAGTTTGTTTTCGTGTGCCACGATGTGGCGGATTCTTTCGTTAAGCTCCTTGATGTTGATTTTTGGTCGAGTGTCCTCTGCCTCCACATAACTGCTCACCGAAAGGTTGTAGTTGTTTTCAGCCACAATTCTATTGTCGATAAGTGCGGAGAAGTGCTTCACTTCGCGGCGTTCGGCAAATTCGGCAACAATGGCATCGATGTTTTCGGGCGAAAGCTTATTCTTGTTACCCTCGTGCACAAAGAGCTGTGAGGCATCAATAAAGAGCGTTTTGTTTTCCTTCTTCGACTTTTTCAGCACGATGATGCAAGTGGCTATCGACACACCGAAAAACAGGTTTTGCGGCAGCTGAATCACGGTGTCAACATAATTGTTGTCGATAAGATATTTGCGGATTTTCTGCTCTGCGCCACCGCGATAAAGCACACCAGGAAACTCCACGATAGCCGCGGTTCCCTCGGTGGAGAGCCACGAAAGCATGTGCATGGTGAAAGCCAAGTCGCTCTTGCTTTTCGGCGCCAGCACGCCAGCAGGGGCAAAGCGAGGGTCGTTGATGAGCGTGGCATCGTCGGAGCCAATCCATGGTTTTGAATAGGGTGGGTTGGAAACTATGGCATCGAACGGCTCATCGCTCCAGTGGTAAGGCTCAAGCAGCGTGTCGCCATTGCGGATGTCGAAGTCGGAATAGTTGATGTCGTGCAAAAACATATTGATACGGCACAGGTTGTAGGTGGTGATGTTGAGTTCCTGTCCGAAAAATCCCTTTTTCACATTGTGTTTGCCCAGAATTTTAGCAAATTTCAGCAATAGTGAGCCCGATCCACATGCGGGGTCATATACCTTATTCACATATTCACGGCCGTGGGTCACGAGGCGAGCAAGAAGTTCGGCAACTTCTTGTGGCGTGTAGTATTCGCCACCCGATTTGCCGGCATTTGAGGCGTACATCGCCATCAAAAACTCGTAGGCATCGCCGAAAATGTCGATTTGATTATCCTGATAATCGCCTTTGAGGTCGATATTGCCAATATTGTTGAGAATTTTCGTGAGCTGCTCGTTGCGCTTATCCACGGTGCCGCCGAGCTTGTTGGAGTTCACGTCGATGTCGGCGAAAAGTCCTTTCAAGTCGCTTTCGCTTTCGGTGCCAATGGCAGATGCCTCGATGGCTTTAAACACCGAGTCGAGCGTCACATTGAGGTTAGGGTCGGTTTTGGCATTCTTGCGCACATTGCAGAACAGCTGTGAGGGGAGAATGAAAAATCCCTTTTCGTGCACCAGCTGATGGCGAGCCGCTTCGGCTTCCTCGTCGGAGAAATCGGCATATTCGAATCCCTCCACGCCAGCATCGGCCTGCAAGTGATTCACATAATTAGTGATATTTTCAGAAATAAACCGGTAGAAAAGAATGCCGAGCACGTAGCTCTTGAAGTCCCAGCCGTCAACCGAGTTGCGGAGGTCTTCGGCGGTAGCCCAAATGGCTTTGAAAAGTTCTTGCTTCTGCTGTATGCTTGTAGCCATATTGTGAGAAATTTTGATTAATAGTTATTAGTTAGTTGTGTGTGTATAGTTGTTTACTCCACAAATTTACAAAAAAATATTGGGTTTAATTGTTCTCCTTATATAAAAGAGGATGGGCTATTTTTCTTGTTTATTTACATTTTTGCCGTAGATGGTGGCGAAGTCGGTTTTCATTGAGATTGTGGTCCAGTTTTTAGCGTCGCACGACGATTTCATTTTTGCTGCTTTTGTAGGGTTGCCGTACTCGCGCACCACATCGTCGGCGAGCACGCAAAACGCCATGCTGGGGTAGTGGTTGTTTGCGACCGTGTATTCAAACATGCTGAAGTCGCCCGATGAATTGCCAAAAGCCAAAATCGGTTTTATGCCTATCTCGCGCACAATGGCGCTCACTTTGTTCATCTTCAAGTTTTTCACATACATAGCGCCGCGCACCACATCGTCGGTAGGCTTGAACGAATAGTCCCAGCCCTCTTTATTGCCTTGCGAGGTGGCGTAGGTGTAGATGTCGGAGCCTATGATGTGGTTGCGGCCAAACGCCAACGCTCCATCGGCATAGGCGCGTGTCACCTGACGCTCGCTGCCCGAAATCACGTAGGTGGTGAAGCCGTTGGCTGCTAAATATCCCACCACTTCAGCCATGGGCAAGTAGATGGCTTCGCCCCACTGCAAATTGGTCATGCCTTCAACAGGCGTTTTCATAAATTCAATTGCGTAATCGCGATACTGTTCATTCGTCATGCCGGCAAACACCTCGTTTTGCGCGATTGCCTCTGTCCACATCATATCGCCAGGCACCGAGCGAGCGTACACAGCCTTCTTGATGGTGTCGGCGGTTGCAATTTGCTCATTCGTAGCGTGGAAAGTGGAGTCGTTGTACACACGGTGCAAATACATCATCCATTCAAAATATGATGGGGCGGTTTCGCACACGAGCGTGCCGTCGAGGTCAAACACCGCCACGCGGTCGGACTGCGGAACAAAACCGTCGCTCTGCGGATTGGTCACACGCTCCACAAAGTTCTTAAGTTTTGCCAAAGGCACGCTGCCCTCCGTCCAGTAGCAAAACTTGCCTTCCGCGCCCACATTTTGCCCAATTTTGGCGATTTCATCGCGCGTTTCCGCCATTACATCGGCAGCCAAAGCCATCGCCGCCACACTCACTAATAATAATATCGTTTTCTTCATCACGTTCAAAAATTAATAATTTTTTACACCACAAAATTACAAATTATTCCCCACATCACCCAAATGCAGTGTGCACGAAGAAAACTAACTCCACAAAAAAAGCCCCACATCAGTGAGGCTTTTGCGTAGTAAACAATCATTTTTTAGTGAAAACGGCTGCCGTAAGTGTTTTATTTTTGTAAAAAAATAGGGGTGGGGATTGAATTTTTTGGACTTTTTACTATTATTGTATGTGACTTTAAAATTGATTGGAATATGAAAAGATTGCTTTATGTTCATGGGTTTCGAGGTTCTGCGTATGGGAGAGGGTATAAACGAGTTTTGAATGCGCTTCCGGAGGGGTATAAGTTGTTTTCAATTGATTATGATGAGGCAGACTGTTCGCACGCAAGAGAGCAAATTTTGAATTTTATTGACGAATTAAAGATTGATTTGGTGATTGGTTCGAGCCTTGGGGGATTTATCACTTTGACTTTAAATGGGATTCCGAGATTTGTCATCAATCCATGTTGGGATCCACCTGTAGAACTGTGTAAACTGTTGGAGCAAGATGCTGCTTTTACGAAGATGATAAAGACATATATGCCGTATGAAATATGGATAGCGAAATCTGTTAATTATCAAGAGAAGATGCTTGTAAAAGGCTTTTTTGGAAAGTATGATGAATTGTTCGGAACTAAGTATGTGGAAGAGTTTTCGGGTTATTATAGCAGTTATGAAATGATTGACAGCGGGCATCATCTTTCAGAAGAAGGCGCAAAGCAAATATTTAAGAACATTGACGATTACTGGGAAAGTGTGCGAATTTTGAAAAACATGCAAAAAGCAAACGATGGTATTATTTCTGATGTTTTAGACTAATGGATTAAAATTGGGAATGGGGTATAGGGTGAGCTGCAGTTCGAATTATTGTGTAAGTTGTGTTAAATGTGTTAAATGTGGCACTTTTGGAGGCAATAAGTAGGATATGTGTGGAGAATTATAGTACCTTTGCAGTACTATTTTTGTCTTTATGGTGGGAAAGCATAAATGAACGGGTAAAGACACAAAGCCACACACAATGGTGGGGGACGACGATGCTAAGTATTTTGCGCTTGCTTTAGATTTTAGCTAAGTTGCGACCTACTCATCCGTTAATGGCCAAACATACTTAACTGTATGATTTTATGAATAATGTCAATGTAAAATTGGCGCAATCACTCAGGTTGATGATGGCCAACAGTGACATAAAGTAGAAAATGAAAATGACGCAGGATTGCTCGCTTCTATCTTCTACAGCCGACGTGAACGACGTGTATAACAACAAGCGTTTACCAAAGGGCATCCACATAGTCGGGACTGGCGAATCGGTCTCGAAAGTGGGAGAAATAGCTGGTTTTGAAGATGCAGCAAGTGCAGAAAAGCCAGAAAAGGAGAATGCCGCACGAAGCGAAGATGAATGTGCCGATGACAAAATCGAAATACCCAGCACACCAAAAACGGAAGCGGCTCCATGGGGCTATATCTTCATACAGCACATGTCGGCGGCTGTTTTTGAAAAGAATCTCGAAAATCGAAAACTTTTGGGCGATTTCAAGCCGAAGTGTTTCGTACATCGCACAATCAAATATAAGGACAACCCCGATGGCAAAGGCGTGGTGAAAACGGAAAAGCCTACCGTGAACGGGCTCGTGTTCTTGCAGGGTGCTACCAATCAGTTGAGGACATTCCTGAAACTCAACTTCCCTCAGTATTATCTGGTGAACAACTGTAGCACCAGAAAGCCCGCATCAATCCCCGATAGCGTGATGCAACCATTCATGGCAGTGATGCAAAACGAGCCAGAGCGGTTGACATTCATGCGCGAGCCATTTGAGCGATTTGCTAAAGACCACGTGAGGCTCCGCGTGCTTACAGGCCTTTTTAAAGGGCAGGAGGGCTATGTGGTGCGAGTGAAGCGCGACCGTCAGTTGGTGATGAACATTGGCGGATTTGCCGTGGCGGTGAACAATGTGCACAACGAGGACTTCGAGATAGCCGAATAGTCCTCATTTCTATTGATACTTATAGTAATCTGAAAAATATATGCGTGAATTTAATGAAATTAAGGTAGCCGTGGCTGGTACGGGCTACGTGGGACTGAGCATAGCTACATTGCTATCGCAGCACCATCATGTAACAGCAGTGGACGTGATTCCTGAAAAGGTGGAAAAGTTGAACAACCGTATTTCGCCCATTCAGGACGATTACATCGAAAAGTATTTGGCTGAGAAGCCATTGAACCTTGTTGCCACCCTCGACGGCAAGGCAGCCTACGCCGATGCCGACTTTGTGGTGATCGCTGCCCCCACCAACTACGACCCTGTGAAGAATTACTTCGACACAAGCCATGTGGAAGAGGTAATCGACCTGGTGCTGGAGGTGAACCCCGATGCAGTGATGATTATCAAATCGACCATTCCGGTGGGCTACACCCGCAACCTCTACTTGAAGTATGCGCAGAAAGGCGTGAAGAAGTTCAACCTCTTGTTCTCACCCGAATTCCTTCGCGAGAGCAAGGCACTCTACGACAACCTTTACCCAAGCCGCATCATTGTGGGTTATCCTAAAATCATCGACAAGCCCGAATTTGAGGCGGAAAACAAAGCTATCCAATCGGTTACCGATGTGGAGATGCTGAAAGAGGCAGCCAAGACTTTTGCTGCGCTCTTGCAAGAAGGCGCCATCAAGGAAAACATCGACACCCTGTTCATGGGCATGAAGGAAGCCGAGGCGGTGAAGCTTTTCGCCAACACCTATCTCGCGCTCCGCGTGAGCTACTTCAACGAGCTTGATACCTATGCAGAAGTAAAGGGTCTTGACTCAGAAGCCATCATCGAGGGCGTAGGTCTCGACCCACGTATCGGTACACATTATAATAACCCATCATTTGGCTACGGCGGCTACTGCCTTCCAAAAGACACCAAGCAGCTGCTCGCCAACTACCAGGACGTGCCACAAAACATGATGTCGGCCATTGTGGAATCGAACCGCACCCGCAAAGACTACATCGCCGACGCAGTGCTCCGCAAAGCAGGCTATTACTCGGAAAATGGTCAGTGGGACGCAAGCAAGGAACATGCGTGTGTAATCGGTGTATATCGCTTGACGATGAAATCTAACAGCGACAACTTCCGCCAATCTGCCATTCAGGGCATTATGAAGCGTGTGAAAGCAAAAGGGGCAGAGGTGATTATCTACGAGCCAACACTTGAAGACGGCACCACATTCTTCGGCAGCAAGGTCGTTAATAATCTTGATGAGTTCAAGGAACAGAGCAAGGCAATCATTGCTAACCGCTTTGACGATTGCTTGAAAGACGTGGAAGAAAAGGTTTATACAAGGGATATATTTAGAAGGGATTAAGGTCTTTTATGGTAGATTATAATGTTAATCTTGAGGGGAAGACGGTTCTGGTGACAGGTGCTGCTGGTTTTATTGGCAGCAACCTTGTGAAGCGTCTTTTCCACGATGTGAAGGACATTAAAGTAATCGGTATTGACTCAATTACTGATTACTATGATGTCAATATCAAATATGAACGTTTGAAAGAAATAGAGGCTTTGAATCGTGATTGGACTTTTGTCCACGCCTCTATTGCAGACAAAGAAGCTGTAGAAAAAATCTTTACAGACAACAATATCTCTGTTGTAGTAAACCTCGCAGCCCAAGCAGGTGTACGATATAGTATTACTAATCCCGATGCTTATATCCAGAGCAACCTCATCGGTTTCTACAACATTCTTGAAGCATGCCGTCATCATGAAGTAGAGCACCTTGTGTATGCATCATCTTCATCTGTTTATGGTAGCAACAAGAAAGTACCATACTCAACTGATGATAAGGTCGACAACCCCGTGTCGCTTTATGCTGCCACCAAGAAGAGCAACGAGCTGATGGCTCATGCCTACAGCAAACTCTATAACATCCCATCAACAGGTCTCCGTTTCTTCACCGTTTATGGCCCAGCCGGTCGCCCTGACATGGCATACTTCGGTTTCACAAACAAACTGGTGAAAGGCGAAACCATCAAGATTTTCAACTACGGCAACTGCAAGCGCGATTTCACTTACGTCGACGACATTGTGGAAGGCGTGGTGCGTGTGATGCAGCACGCTCCCGAAAAGCGCAACGGCGACGACGGCTTGCCCATTCCGCCTTATAAAGTGTATAACATCGGCAACAACTCTCCCGAAAATCTTCTCGATTTTGTGACCATTCTCCAAGAAGAGCTTGTTAGAGCTGGGGTGCTCCCCGAAGATTACGACTTTGAGGCGCATAAGCAGCTTGTGCCTATGCAGCCAGGTGATGTGCCCGTAACCTACGCCGACACCACCCCCCTCGAGCAAGACTTCGGTTTCAAACCCAACACAAGCCTTAGAGAAGGCCTACGCCACTTCGCCGAATGGTACGCAAAGTATTATGCCAATAAGTAAGCTCCTATTGTATGAAACTTGATAAAACCTTGTTTGAGCATATAGCTGCAAAAGCTGCTGAAAGCCCTCGATTGCGTATGCACTTCGATTTGCGTGATTCTAAAGAAGAAAATGGGCAACGTATGCTTAATGTTCTTTTACCCGGTACCAAGTCTGTCATTCATCGTCATACTGACACTTCGGAAGTTGTGGTCTGTATTTACGGCTCAGCAATTGAGCGCTTTTACGATGCGCAAGGCAATGAAACCCAAATGGTGATAATGAAAGCAGGAAGCGACACCCCAGGTGTGTTGATAGAGCAAGGACGCTATCACTCTTTAGAAGCAACTGAAGAGATGGGAGTGATATTTGAGGCAAAGGCACACAAATATGAGCAAGGGAAAACGGAAGAACTATTATAATAGTAATTGTCATGAGCATCGATTGGCTGTTCTGCTTTTTGCAATTGAAAATGTGTTTTTTTTGCCGTTCATGTAGTCAATCCCCAATTCAATATTCCGAATAAATTTAAATGAATAATTCAATAACCGACCTTATCGCAAATCACAAAAAAGCGATTCTATCAGTCTTGCTGACATCTGGAATTTTGCTTGTAAGAGATGTTGTAGGTGTTGATATTAATCAATACTTGTTATTTGTTTTGATGAGTCTTATTTTCGTTTCTTTAAGCAGAAACGATGCGATAATGTATTTAGCTTACACTTGCGGTATAATTACGGGTGTGAATGGATATATACTATTAGTGGGCTTATTTTCAGTTCTCTATAAAGACCGAACTTATTTACATCACAACAAATCGTTTATATTTCTTGCGATATTCGTTTTATTATGGGAGGGACAAAATTGTTTCTCTTATTATCAGGACACCCGTGTAGAACAATTATTACTATATTTTGGCTATTTGCTTGTGTTCTTTTATTATCTTATGATGAATAAGGATAAGGAAGAAAACAAGCAGGTGATATTTTTTTATGGAATAGGGTTGGCTGTCACCGAATTAATTATCTGTATTGGAGTGCTCCAAAATCCTATTAATATGGTATTTGAAGGAGAAGGTGAGGTTAGAGCTGCCATGGGGTTTGGTGAGGATAATAGTTCAACTCACTTTGTTGCAAACGCCAATAATTTGGCATATTTTTCTATTGTGCTAATAGCGATACTGATTTCTTTGAAGAAACAGGTTTTCTCTTCAAACTCAGTATTTATAGCACTGCTGGTTATCGCTGTTGTGGCAGGCATGTTGTCACGCTCTCGCACTTGGATTATGCTCACGAGTGTTTTGGTTTTTATAGAATTCATATCCAGAAAGGGGACTGCAAGAATTAAGTTTTTATGTTCTGGAGCAGCGTTAGGATTGGTTGCTTTTTATTTTTTCTCGGATTTTATTGATTCGGCTATTGATGGTTTTATGAATAGATTAGAACTGGATAATATAAGCACCGCAGGTAACAGAACCGTGTTAATGAAAGAATACTTTGATTATATGTCAAGGCATGTTGATTATATGATTAGTGGTACTGGAGCAATTTATTATAAAGAGATTACAAGGTGTAGCAATTCCTGTCATAACGCATTTCAGCAAGTTTATATTGCTTATGGTATATTGGGCTGTATATTTTTTGCTTTAACAGCTGTCAAGTCCGTAACAAACCATCATGCGTCGTCAAATATATTGAATTTTCTTCCCTTTATCGTAGCGTTGTTATTTATACAAAGTATTCAATTGTTAAATCCATTTCATTTAATGATACCTTTAGCAGTATCATCACTAGCATATAAAATAAATAATACAACAAAAATATGAAAATAGGACTATTAACATTTCATGATACAAACAATTTTGGCTCATACCTTCAAACGTATGGTTTGTATAAAAAAATAAAGGACTTGGGTTATAAATGTGATGTGGTTGATTATCAGTGTGAATCCATTATAGAGCGTGAAGTACCAAAGCCTTTTCAGTTCACATTCAATTTAAAAAAAATAATAATAGAAATTCTCATAACTCCTGCAAAAAGAAAAAAATACAGGAATTTATTAAACTTTCTCCACAGTAATATGACCCTTAGTGAAAGGGTATATAAGAACACCATAGTAAGCATTGCAGATAAGTATGATAAATTCTTTGTGGGTAGCGATATAGTATGGGGGTTGGATATAACAAAGAATGACACGACATATTTTCTGGACTTTGTTAAAGACCCCCAAAGGAAATTTGCGTTTTCTTCTTCTATAGGAAATCCTTGGAATGAAAATGAGAAAACTTTGGTTTGCCCATATCTTTCAGAATTCACTAGTATTGCTGTTAGAGAAAATGAATCAGCAAAGTGGGTGGAAGAGGTTATAGGGAAACGTCCTAATGTGGTTTGTGATCCTACAATGTTGTTAAAAGTTGACGAGTGGAAAAGACACGCTTCCCCTAAATATGAAGGTAAACGATTTGTTCTGGTTTATTTTCCTACTGTTGAAAATATGAGGGACGCAAAGGCTTATTCAAGAAAGTATGGCATACCATGTTATGTGGTTAATCAATCGTTGCCATTAAAAGGAATGGTAAATGTAAATCCTGTGACAATGGAAGATTTCTTATCATTATTTTTAAATGCAACTTTTGTTTTTACGGGTTCTTACCATGGTATGCTTTTCTCTATTTATTTTAATAGAGAATTTGCATATTACAATCGTGCGCATAAATCACGTATGGATACACTAGCTAAAAAACTTGGTGTTCAAAATCGAGAAGGTTCAAAATATGACTTCATTCAAATGAAACCGATTGATTATTCATTAGTAAATGATGCGGTGGAGGAGTTTCGTAACTACAGTATAAAGATTCTTGAAGATATGCTTGCAAGATGAGTAGAATGATATGTGATTATAATAAATGTACAGGATGTGCGGCGTGTAGAGACATATGCCCGAAACAAAGCATAACGATGCGTCCAGATGCTCTAGAAGCATTGCATCCTGTAATAGATGAGTCTTTGTGTGTTGATTGTGGTTTATGTGAGAAGACTTGTCCGAATAATCGAGAAATTAGTTATAGATATCCTCAGAAGGTATGGGCTGCTTGGAGCAATGATAACGAAGTGAGGCGTACATCTGCTTCTGGAGGTATCGCATTTGAACTATATCGTTATTGGATAAAGAAAGGTGGTGTAGCAACGGGGGCCGTTTATGACAGAGAGGATGGATGTCATTTCATTCTAATATCAAAAGAATCAGACATTCTGCCGACTCAGAATTCAAAGTATACCTTTAGTGACACTGATGGCATTTATAAGGTTGTAAAACAAAAATTACAAGCAGGAGTTAACGTTCTCTTTATTGGTGTACCTTGTCAAGTCGCCGGCCTTTATGGATTCTTGAAGAAAGATTATGAGAATCTTACAACTGTTGATATTATTTGTCATGGAATGCCACCTGCTGCTTATTTGAAACAACATGTAGAGTATATTGAGCAGCGAAAGAACGAGTATACTTCAGCGCTTTGTTTTAGAGATCCGAAGTACAGTACATATACGTTTACATTTACATTAAAAAACAGCGCAGATAAAGAGTTCTATAACAAGAAAGTACTGGCGCGAGATAATTATCAATTGGGTTATCACAGAGCTTTGATTTATAGAGAAAATTGTTATTCATGCAATTATGCCCGCAAAGGAAGAATTTCAGACCTAACAATTGGTGATTTTTCAGGTTTAGGACGGTTTGCTCCATTTGAGCATGATCGACATAATGTTAGTTGTGTTTTACAAAATACAGCCAAAGGCGCTACCTTATTGTTTGAATTAAAAACAGCGTTATCTTTGTATGAAAGACCAGCTCGCGAAGCGTTTGATGTTGAAAAGCAATTGAAAGCTCCTTCTGTAAAACATTGTGGAAGGACTGTTTTTGAACAAGTATACTGTGAGACTCGTAATTATGAATTAGCTTGCAATGCTTCTTTAAAGGAAGAAAAGCGCAAAGCTGTAAAGAATGCAATAATTCAAAAAGTTAAAGTTTTCATTTACAACATCCTTGTGATTCTGCGTATTAAGAAAAAGTAACAATGGCCAATCAAAATACTACCATAGCCAAAAACACATTATTTTTATCACTTAGAATGGTTTTTGTGCTATTTGTGTCGCTATACACTTCAAGAGTATTCTTGAATGTGCTGGGCGTTGAAGATTATGGTATTAGCAATGTAGTTGCAGGGTTTGTATCGATGTTCAGTTTCTTGAATACATCTCTTGCTAATGGCATTCAGCGCTTTTATAATGCGGAATTGGGAAAAAACGGTAAGGAAGGACTTACAAAAGTATATAACACTTCTTTATTAATACAAGGTGTAATAGCACTTTGTGTTGTGGTATTGCTTGAGTCTGTGGGGTTATGGTATCTTTATGAAAAGATGGTAATACCTGAAGATAGGTTCAATGTGGCATTTTGGCTATATCAGTTCAGTACCATTTCTGCGGCAGTCGTAATCATGCAATCTCCTTTTACGGCAGCTGTAATGGCCTATGAAAAGATGAACACTTATGCTATTATTAGTATACTTGATGTTGTGCTTAAATTAGGTTTTGCCTTAGCTCTGCCATATATAAGTATAGATAAATTGCTGATGTATGGTGCTTTCTATATGATTTTGTCTTTTTTTGACTTTTTGCTGTATTTTATTTATTGCAAAAAGAAATTTCAAGAATTGCATTTCCGTCGAATATATAACAAGCGAATGTTTAAAGATATGATTTCATTTTCAGGGTGGAATCTTTGTGGTACTTTTGCTTGCATGGCGCGAGAGCAGGGGTTGAATATGGTGTTGAATATTTTCTTCGGTCCAGTGGTAAATGCTGCAAGAGGTGTGGCTTATCAGGTTTCTGGTGCATTGCAAGGTTTTGTCTCAAATCTCAGTTTGGCGGCAAAACCACAAATGGTTCAGTCTTTTGCAACGGGCGACTCTTCAAGAACAATGAAATTGATGTACACAATGAGTAAATTGAGTTTTATTTTTTTGTTTGTACTATCGGTTCCAATTATTTTAAATATAGATTATATTCTTCACTTATGGTTGGGAAATGTTGTGCCAGAACATGCTGCTAATTTTGTGGTTCTTGTAATTATCACCAATTTTTTAAACAATTTGAATGCGCCGCTTTCTAATGTGGTGTATGCAACAGGAGATATGCGAAATTATGAAATCACATTTAGTGTTATTAATTTACTGATAATCCCTTTTTCTTTCTTCATCTTAAGATTGGGAGCTCCTGCTGAAGCTGCATTTGTTGTTTATCTTGTCATGACAATATTTGTACAGATTGGGTGCTTATTAGTGATTCGTTCGCTTGTAAAAATGTCACTTTTCCATTATTTTAAAACTCTAATCATACCTATAGCAGTCATAGTTGGAGTTACGCTACCTTTAATGTTTGGTTTGCACAATATGCTTTCTGGCGGTTTGATGAGCATAGGGGCTGAATATCTTATTGTTACATTTTTGGCAAGTATAATTTTTTATTATTGTGCATTAGATGCTTCTGAAAAAAGTATTGTAAATAAAATTATTTCTAAATTAGCAAAGCGATGAAATACTTTATTATAACTGTTGATACAGAAGGTGATAACCTTTGGAATTATAAAAAAGGGCAACAAGTTAAAACTGAAAATTCGCTATTTATACCACGATTTCAAAACCTCTGTGAGAAATATGGATTCAAGCCTGTTTGGCTCACTAACTACGAAATGGTAAGTGACCAAAGATATGTCGACTATATCAAACCTCTAATGGAGGCAGGAAAGTGTGAGGTAGGCATACATGTTCATGCTTGGAATAATCCTCCGTTGTATGATTTGAATGCAATATATTCAGGCAATCCATTTCTGATAGAATACCCTGATGAAGTGATGCGTGAAAAGTTTAAGACCACATACAACCTGATTAAAGAAAAATTTGGTATAGAGGTTAAAAGTCATAGAGCTGGCCGATGGGTTATGGACGATAGGTATTTCGATTTGCTCAGAGAATTTAGGATAGAAGCAGATTGTTCACACACGCCAGGTGTTTCGTGGACTCATGTCGCAGGTGAAACGATAATGGGGTCTGATTATACAACCGTAAAGAATTCTCCGAATTATATTAATGGTGTGTTGGAAATTCCTATGACCATAAGGACGTCTCGAATTACAAAAAAAGGTTCAATTAAGCATAAATTGAGGGTTCTCCTTCAAGGTGACAATGTGTGGCTGAGACCAGCAACTACTTCTGTAGAGGATATGTTGGCTTTATGTAAACGCGTGGATTCTGAACAATATATTGATTATCTTGAATTTATGATTCATTCTTCAGAACTAATGCCCAATGGTAGTCCATATTTCAAGGATGAAAAAGACATTGAAAATCTGTATTTGTCGATAGAGAGGGTGTTCGCATACGCTAAAAGTATAGGCTACAAAGGTGTTACGATGAATGAGTATTGCAGAATTTACAAAAAAGAGAATAAATGAAATTATTATTCTATATTCATGGTATTAGTGGTGGTGGTGCTGAGCGTGTGATGTCTACGCTGATGAATCGTTTTGTTGGTCAGGGGCATCAAGTGAGAGTTGTATATACAGATAGTCTCGAACCTCCTGTTTATTCTCTTGCCCCCCAAATAGAACAGGAGTATATGCAGAGCAGGTGCCCCATGAAGTCAAAATCCATAGTAGCGAAGATATTTAGGAGAATATGGAAATACTCGGCAATCAGGAAGCTGGCTAAAAAGTATAAACCTGATTTCGTTATTAGCTTCCTTAAAGCTCAAAATAATGATGTGCTGGCAGCACTTCTTGGAACTAGCTACCCTGTGATAATAGGAGATCACACAAATGTAGATAGAAAATATCCTTGGCAGACATCTTTATTGTCAAATATTCTTTACCCTTATGCAAGTGGCATCACCATGCTCACTATGCGTGATTATGAAAAATGGAAGAACAAATACAGGCATGTTTACTATGTGCCAAATCCTTGCGATATCAAGCAGAAGCATATTGGTGCTGAACGCAGGAAAATAGTTTTGGGGGTGGGAAGAGTTAATCAATGGCATATTAAAGGTTTTGACAGTTTAATTAAGGCTTGGCATCAAGTACACGAAAAGCATCCTGACTGGAAATGCCAGATAGCAGGGGCGTATTCCGAAAGTAGCTTGTTGGCAATTCAAAAAGAGGTCGGTATTAAAGCATTTGAAGATGTAGAGTTTATCGGATTTCGTTCAGACATACACGACTATATGGAATCGTGTGAAATTTTTTGTTTGTCATCAAGAATAGAGGGGATGCCGATGGTTCTTCTTGAGGCTTTAAACCTTGGTTGTGCTTGCGTTGCGTTTGATTGCGTAACAGGACCCGCAGAAATGATAGATGAAGGAAAAACTGGTTTATTAGCGAAGAATCAAGATGTGGATAATCTTGCTGCAAAACTTGAGCAAGTAATCAGCGACGAGGAACTAAGAAAGGCTTTTCATGAAAATGCTCCGATGTCGGTTGATAGATTTTCTACAGAAAACGTACTAAATGCGTGGAATCAGATGTTTAACGACTTGAAAAAATAGTGATTATGAGTTTGTTATCTAATCTTTATTGGAGGTTTCAAAGTGCTAAAAAGTATGCTCGCCATATCGGAGTGACGATTGGCGATAATTGTTTAATAGCCACTCGTAGGTGGTCGTCGGAACCATATCTGATTACAATTGGCAATCATGTTCAAGTGACGGAAGGCGTGTGGTTTCACACTCATGGGGGGGGGCAATTCTATAAGGGCCGAAGTGCCAGATTATGATTCTTTTGGAAAAATAACTATCAAGGATTGGGCTTATATTGGTTCTGGCAGTCATATACTTCCTGGTGTAACGATAGGCGAAGGTGCATTAGTTGCCGCTGGTTCGATTGTTACCAAGTCGGTACCACCTCATACCGTTGTTGGAGGAAATCCAGCAAGAATTATTTGCTCCATAGAAGATTACAAGAAAAGAAATTTGAAATACAACACTAAGACGTATGGAATGTCTTCGGAAGAAAAAAAGCGGATTCTATTGAGCCTTCCTGAAGATAAGTTTATTAGGAAATGAAGAAGATATTATTGATTACGGAGAATTTAGGGTCGGGGGGAGCCGAACGGCAAATTTGCGGACTGGCTTCGCTGCTGACCAAGGCTGGATATCCCTGCCGACTGATTACATACGTTGAGAATCAGTTTTATGAACCATACCTCAGGCAGAATGGCGTGGATTATCAGTTTGTGCCAGAATTGTGGAACCACAACACTCGTGTGATTCGTGCGGCGAAGTATGTGCGCCACTACAAGCCCGATGTGGTGATTTCATTTTTGCCGTCGGTGAATAAAACGATGTGCTTGTCCAAGCTGCTGTTTAAGGCGAAGTTGGTGGTGTCGGAGCGCAACAACAACACTTGCGTGACCCGTGCCGACAAGGTGCAATTCAATCTCTACCGTATGGCTGATGCCATTGTGCCCAACTCCAACAGTCAGGGGACGTTTATCCGCAGTCATTTTCCGTTTCTCGGCAAAAAGGTGCACCCCATCATCAATTTTGTGGATGTGAATCGCTTCACTCCAGCAGCCGTGCCTGTGCAAAACGATGTGTTGCGCATTGTGACGGTGGCTCGATACACAGGTCAGAAAAATGTGCTGACCTACATGAAGGCGGTTCGCATGGTGAAGGATATGGGCCTAAATGTGCATTTCGACTGGTATGGCGACAAGAAGCACAATGCCGCCTATTATGCAGAGGTGGAGAGGGCTTATCGCTCGCTTGGCATCGAAGATTACCTTACGCTGCACGACCCCAACCAAAAGATAGAGGAGGAATATCGCAAGGCCGACATCTTCTGCTTGCCGAGCCTCTATGAGGGGTATCCGAATGTGGTGGCAGAGGCTATGTCGTGTGGGTTGCCTATCTTATGTAGCAACGTGTATGAAAATCCGTATATCGTGGAGGAAGGCGTGAATGGATTCCTTTTCAATCCGGAGAATGAGGATGAAATTGTGAATGCAGTAAGGAAGATGGTGGCACTTTCTCCTGCAGAAAGACAAGAGATGGGGAAGCGCAACCGTGAGCTATGCATGACGCGCAACACCGAAGAGGCTTTCCTTAATTCGTATGTAGATTTAATCGACCGCTTATAATATCTTGAAATGAGCAAATTTAAAGAACTGTATCATGCCGACATCGCCCGATATGGCGGTAAGGCAGAGGCGTATATGAGAGTGTTTCACTACCTTTATCGCAAAGCAGCAACTGCCACATTTGCACCAGCGCGCTTTTGCTACAAGGCGCTGTTTCGCATTTGGGCAAATCGTAGAGGTCTTGAACTGACGGCGAACCAGCAAGTTGGGGGGGGTATTTATATAGGTCATGCCTATAATATCACTATAAATTGTAGAGCAAAAATTGGGCGCAACTGCAACATTCACAAGGGCGTGGTTATCGGACAAGTGAACCGTGGACCCCGCAAAGGTTACCCCACGATAGGCGATAGGGTGTGGATTGGCATCAATTCGGCAATAGTGGGAAAAGTGACGATAGGCGATGATGTACTGATAGCTTCCAACAGCTTCGTAAACGTCGATATACCTTCACATTCCGTGGTGTTTGGCAATCCTTGTGTTATAAAGCATAGAGATTGGGCTACAGAAGGATATGTAAATAACATCGTAGAATAAATCATTTAGAAAAATATGAATTTAAAGAAATTTATATGCTTAGTGGCTTATTATTCCTTTGCTAAGCATTTGCCTGCATCAACAAGCTCGTTGACGCATTGGGCGAGGAAGATTCGCCGCACGATTTGCCACCCAATATTTGATTATTGCGGTGAAAATGTGAATGTGGAAAAAGGTGCTAATTTTTCAACTGGGGGGGGGCATTTTTATTGACTCAGGAAGTGGACTTGGTGTAAATTGCCGAGTGCACGGCCCATTGCATATCGGTAAAAATGTGATGATGGGGCCTGATGTGACCATTCTCACACATACACATAATATCGAACGGACAGATATTCCAATGGGGCAGCAAGGAATGCGAGTATCTGAAGTTGTCATTGGAAATGATGTTTGGATAGGAATGCGAGTTATCATAATGCCCGGTGTAAAAGTAGGCGATGGTGTGGTAATTGGTGCAGGAGCTGTTGTGACAAAAGATGTACCTGATTTTGCTATCGTTGGAGGCGTGCCAGCAAAGATTATACGATACAGAAATAGTAATGAAAAAGATAATAGAATTTAAAATGGTGCGGTCGTAGGTGATGTGCGAAAGATTGAGTATTAACGTTTATTGGAAACTTATTAGATAATGAGTAAGGTCTTAGTGTTAGGATATTTTGGGTATCTGACAAATCAATTAGATGGTCAAACGGTGAAGACGAGAGATGTATATCGTCTTGTAAAGGAGCAGTTGGGCGAATGTAAGGTGGATTATTTTGATACGCAAGAATTCCAAAACAATAAAATGAAGATATTTACGATGTTTTGGAAAATCATGCGTTGTAAGACCTTGTTTTATCTTCCAGCACACAATAATCTGAAAGTTCTCTTTCCTGTGATTTATTGTATGTCAGTGATTTTTCGTGTAAAAATTCACTATTTTGTGGTGGGTGGATGGTTGCGTGAGTTTTTGACACATCTTCCTGTACATCGTTATATGCTTAGACGTATATCGGGAATCCATGCCGAGACAAAAAGATTGAGAGATGAACTTGGAGAGCATTATCACTTTACAAATGTAGATACATTTCCAAATTTTAGATTCTTTGACTTTAATCCTCTGCAAACGGATTCTAACAAACTTCGAATTGTGTTTATGGCTCGTGTTATGAAGCAAAAGGGAATAGATTGGATATTTGCGTTGGCTGATTATATCGTTGAAAATGGCTTGCAAGAAAAATTCTCAATAACATTCTTTGGGCCTGAAGATAATGAAGATAAACAGTATTTTGAGAGTAATGTGGCAAAGTATGGATTTGTAGAATACCGAGGGGCTTTACAGCCTAAAGAAATTCATGATACTCTTAGCAATTATGATGTTATGCTGTTGCCAACACATTTTTATACGGAAGGACTTCCTGGCTCAGTAGTAGATGCTTATATTTCAGGTATTCCAGTAATTGTCACTGAATGGAAACATTCTCATGAATTTGTTGACAATGGTAAAAGTGGTTTCATTGTTCCTTTTGACAACGGACTGAAGGAGATGGTGGATAAGGTGATAATGCTAGAAAAAGACAGGGGAGTCCTACATCAATTGAAGGCAAATGCTCTTGTTAAGCGTATGGATTTTGCCCCACCTAAGTTGGATGACCGGATGTGGAATTGAAAGGCAGAAAAGCGTTTATTTCTGTTGGTTATAAGCAAAGCAAGTTTAAATTGACAGATAAATAAGATAAAGTAATATAACCTCCGCTTTTGCGTGTGGATGCTTGTTGAAATTTTATAATAATGTATAATCAATCATTTTCCCCAACAGAACTATATGCCTGTACCACGCAAGCTGAGCGAAGAAATTATGGCTTAAAAAAAGATGATTTCATTAAGGCTATTGAAAAAGAATTAGGAAAATCGTTGATTGATGGTACATATCTGTTTGAAATCAAACAGTCAGAGGGTTTGTTTCTTAACGGAAGAAAGAAGAAAGATTTTGGTTATATTTGCCAAAATCTGATTCTAAGAAAAATCCAAAAAAACATTAAAACAATATACTCTGTTCGTCAAACAGACAGAAACACTATTGTTAAGCAGATGAAGACCTTGCTAAGTGAGAATTTGGAAATGTGGGTTGTTAGATTAGATGTGAGGCATTTCTATGAAAGCATTAATCGTACTTCTATACTTAATAAGTTGGTGGAAGACGCAAGGTTGTCGTATTCAACGTTGGTTTTACTACAAGCGCTATTCAATAATCCAGTTGTCGCTTTAAGTACTGGCGTGCCAAGAGGATTAGGCATAAGCGCTGTGTTGTCGGAGTTATATATGAAGTACTTTGATTTGAGCGTCAGACGAGTGAAGGGCGTGTACTATTATGCAAGATATGTGGATGACGTGATTGCATTTTGCAGTAGCTTGAATAGTAGTAATTTGACAAAGGAGACGGCACAGTCAGAGCTTTTGAATCTTGGGTTAGTTCTTAATGAAGAGAAATCGTATATATGGGAACCTAATAACAATCTTAATTATCTCGTTTATCTTGGATATGCTTTTATAAAGAGGGAAAATCTGTTGGAAGTTTCAATTTCAGAGAAGAAGATAAAGAATATAAAGACAAGGTTAACGAAATCTTTTATACGCTTTGTAAGAGATCGGAAATTCGGTCATCTTAAAATGAGAATTAAATTTCTCACAGGAAATTTTTCTTTGTACAGAGCTGACACTTTGCTTCCAATTAAGGCTGGTATATATTTTAATTATAAATTGGCAACAAATGTGAGTGACCTTGACAATCTGGATAGCTATTACCAGCGTCTATTGCATTGTCGGAAGGGAAAATTGGGAAGCAGATTAACGTTGTCCAAAAATGAATTGAAGGATTTGGAGAAATACTCCTTTCGCTTTGGTTACGAGCATCATGTTAACCATTATTTTTCCAATAAGCAGATGGAAACAATTACTAAATGCTGGCTATGAAATCAGATGTAAACTTGAACAACAAATATAGAGTGCTATTAACAGAGGTTCTGCCATATGAGCTACCCATAGTGTTGAACAACGAGGCGTTTTATGAAAACATGAAAGATGATTCGCTACGTTCTCTATTTTTCGGAATTTTCAACGAATCAGCTAAACCTGGAAAGTGGACAATACCTTTTGATTACAAAATCAGAAGAATTGGGGGTGAACGAAGTAGGAAATTGAGTTTGATGCATCCGATTACACAGTTAGATTGCGTGGACCATTATGAGCGATATGATGATTATATGATTAATTTGTGTACATGTAGCCCATATTCAATTAGGCATATTTTCAAGAAGGCCAAATGCATATTTCCTACCGAGGAGGTTGATGAGGCAACTTTGATAGAGGATGAGTTGGAACGACCTATTGAAGTAGAAGATGAAACTTTTGATGTTCGTTATCGTTCGTATTTTAAATATAAAAAGTATGACTTGATTTACAAGTATTTTGAAAGTGGCGATAATTTACGATTAGAGCAAAAATATCCTTATATGTTAATTATTGACATTTCTGGGTGTTTTTATCATATCTATACTCACACTGTGGCATGGGCGGTAAAAGGCAAGGATGTTGCTAAGAAGAATACTAATGCTGATACTTTTGAAAACGCTTTTGACCATCTAATGCAACATGCTAATTATAATGAAACGAATGGTATAATCGTCGGACCAGAAATTTCAAGAATATTTGCAGAGATTATACTTCAAGCTGTGGATTTAGCCATTCTACGACAATTGAAAGAACAATATGGATATAGTTTAGGAAGAGATTATGAAATTAGACGTTATGTGGATGATTCTTATGTCTATGCGACATCACGAGAAATATTAGAGAATGTTTGTACGGTATATAAAGAACAATTGGCTTTCTATAAGATGGATATTAACAAGAGCAAACTCGAATATTGTGTTCGCCCGTTTACTACAGGAGTTAGTGATGCAAAGCGGCAGCTGAATAGACTGATTGCAGAATTTAAAGAAAACCATTTGCAAGTAAACGATGATGGAATTTATGCGAAGAGAATCAATAAAGATATGAGCGTTTTTACACTATTCATCAAACAATTTCGTTCAATAGCGCATCAATATCAACAAACATATGGTGATTTAAATAAATATGTGTTAACGCTCTTGTTACGGCAAATTAGATTTGAAATAAAAGCGAAACATGTACCTTCATTAGGCTTATTGACCGTATTTACAGAGATTTCATTTTATATCTTCTCACTTGATATGCATACTACTGCCTCATATAGATTGTGTTCAATTTTGGAATGTATTGTGAGATGGGCGGATACTTGCAAAGATAAAAACATAAAGCAGGAACTGCAGAACAGAATTCGCCGTGAAGCAAAACGTATACTTGACATCTACAAGAATGAAAAATGTGAATCTAATATGAATATGGAAGCACTTAACTTGCTGATAACTCTGAATAGATTGATTGGTTATAAGCTAACGATAGAACAAATAGAATCATTATTTGGGATAAATTACAATATGGAAGAAAGCTATAGCAAACTTAATTATTTCCAAATATGTACACTATTATACTTAATTGAGAAAGATAAATATTATCAATCGGTAAAGGATATTCTTGAAAGGGAAATCATCAGTCGTTTTTCCGAACCTCAAGCATTAAAGAAATCAGAGGACACTCATCTGTTCTTAGATATTATGACATGTCCATACGTGGAGAAATGTGTTGGTATGAATATAATACGAAAAGCGACGGGAGTAAGTGAGTCACAGGCATATAAAAAACGTTCAGAGTTGGCAAAACCAAAACGTTGGTTCTTTGACTGGGACAAGAATCATGCTTTGGTATATTTCTTAAGCAAGAAGGAATATCATTCGCCATACGAATAGAAAATACAGAGAACTAATTCAGACCCGAAGAGACAGTCTAATGCAGATTCTAAGTAAAATAGAAGAAGCGGCGGTACATACGGATGGACGAAGCAACGAAAAAGTACAGTTTTCAACTGACTTCTTTCAATGCCATGGCTATTGCTTTGTACATTCCGAGGAGCTTGCTCCACACACTAATGATCCTCAGAGGTTTGTTTTGGTTCTCCTTTTTGATTTTAGCTTTAGCATATGGTAAATTATTTTGATGTCACATCGTGTAAAAAGTTTCCTTTGAAGGTAAAAGCTTCTATATTGCGACTTTATAAAAAGAAAACCAATGAGTGTACTCATTTGTTTTCTGTATTTGAGTGTATTGAGCCAGATATGCAGATTAAAGACAGTCATTACGTAATCGATTCTTATAATAAAGGAAATTCTGATGAGAAAGTTTATTACACAGAAAATGTGATGACACTGAATGAAGATTTTATTTCTGATCCAATGTCTAATTTTAAGATACCTGACTATAAGAATAAACTTGATGAATTTCGCTTTATAAATACAGAACTTCATTATGTTCCTAAAAAAGGAACGGGATATTTACTATCGAATGGAAGTAGTGAGAGCGGTCTGTGTAAATTATTTTCTAAAACAAACATTCCTACTTGGATAAAGGTTTGGATAGACAAAGAATGTGAGACTGTGAAATATTTGAAAGAGAATAAAAGTCTTGTTAGTCAAATAGAGAAAGTTTCACTTAAGAATTTGGACTTCAATATATGGAATCATAAAGATTATATTGGTAGTGTGTTTTTGGTTTGGCATCATAATAAAGTGAAATCAATAGACATAGAAGGTATTGTGAAACCAAATTTTGGTATCTCGTTAAACTTAGATTTCAGAACAAATGAAAGACCATCTCTGAAAGTTGAAGTTTGTCAAATTGAACAAAAAGATTGTATTGTAAACAATCATATTGAAAAAATACCGAAACCAGGTTTCAGACAACTTATAAACCTTCTTACACTTCCTGATAATATGATTGTGAAGGTGTATGATGTAGATGACAATCTGTTGTTTCATCGTGCTTTTAACGGCATGATACGTCAGTTTGGTATTACGTTAAGATTTCCTTCCAAAAAAGTAAATGGCTTTAAGGTTCGTGATACTAAGGGTAATGAAAAACAATTAAATCCTATACAGAAATGGACAAATGAAACAGATGTTGTCGGAGAGAAAATAGAAAGTATGAATAACTTTTTTCCAAATGCAGAAAAAATAAGAAATATTGACAGGAATAAGGAGTCTGGACAATTTATCTTTTTTGATGGGGATAAAACTAAGCAGGAAATCAATAAAGAGAATGCTCTGAATTGCGTTATAAACATTCTGAATAAAGCGACCAAGAGATGTATGGTGTGTGATGATTACTTCGATTCTACTGATTTTGGTAGGTTTTTATATCCAGTACAAAATATAGATGTGGAAATTAGAGTAATGAGTAGTCTTCGTGATATGAAAAAAGATTGTGCTATGCGTCTGGCACATGTTGTGGATCAATATAACGATGCTATTGGTAAAAAATGTGCGATGGCGAGGATGTTGAGGGGAAATAAATCGGTATTGCATGATCGTTTTATTGTGTGTGATGATGACATCTGGGCTGTTGGTGCATCATTTAATGAATTTGGGAGCACGCGCATCTGTAATATATAAGATACCTTATGAAGCGGGGCTGGTAATAATACAAAAACTCGAAGAATGGTGGAATGATGATAATGTATCAGTTGATGTACACAACGTGTCATCGTCTCCAAAAATTGAACTCACTAAAACAATTCTTATCATTTTGTTCTATGAAATTAGAAAATATAGACAGCAATAAAATATTAGCTTCGTGTAGGTATGCCAATGGAAGTAAAGGTGATGAATTGTTTGTATTATACCATTCGTATGATTTTGAACAATTTGATAAATGGAACATAGTTGCTGATTTGTGGGGATATACACAATTGCCAGAATGCTTTAGAAATATAATAATATTCAGTATAAAAAGAAAATGCTGTGCGCCTTTGGTTATTCGTTTCTTGGAGAAATTGCGTTTCCCTAATCTGCAATGTGCAGCAATGATGTATATCAAAGATTTTGACTATTTCAAACAGTTGATTACAATATGGAATAAAAGTAAAGCGAAAAGCAAGTCTGTATTATGGTCAATCTTTGAAATATGGAATTGGAGGCTTAAAACAACAGCAGAATCACAAAAGGACAGGGGGGATGAATGGCTTAGATATAAAGCTGTTGATTTAATAATTGATTTTTTGTCTTTCATTTACAAATATAATTGTGCCAAAGACTTTATAAAATGGTTGTTTGCGAAAGGTTATCATGAATGGAGGCATAATTCAATATCAAAGCAATTACTATTGCTTATGGAGGCTAATATGCTTAATGATTGGAATGACGGCATGTTTGACTATGATAACCTAAATATAGATTACTTGACTTTTGTTGCATATGAAGTTTATAAGAAATACTCACTTGGCAATGATGTCGTAAAAAATGTTTTAGAGAACTTTGACAAAAGTATTGATAAGAATCTTATAAAAACAAATTTACCTATTGATGAAGAAACAATAAAGACTATAGAAGCATATGCAGAAATGTATTGGGTAATAAATAAGAAGGGAATAGAAGCAGCGGTAGAGAAATCAATAGAAGACAAAGCGTGTAAGTTTGAGGGATGGAATATAAAGATTGATTATAATGATGTGCAACAAGAATGCTTTGTGTTATGCTCGATTTTGTGTGTGATAAAAAATCATATCAAAGAAGTAGAACAGAAAAGACATTTATTTGAAATTGTTTCTGAACATATGTTTCGACAAATACATGTATGCAATAATATGTGGCAACATTATTATTCCTTAGCTTTATGTATGGGGCGTATAGTTGCCTTAGATATACCTTCTGTTGGAATTGATATTTATGATAAGAAACTGATAGAGATACACAATAATATAGAGAATCTTCTAACTGTTTTCAACTTTACTAATAAATTAAAAATGAATGAACATAATAAAAAGGTTTTGTTAGACAGATGGAATTATGAAAGAGAAGCATGGGAGGGAAGAAAAAGTACAACAAGTCAATATGGCGACTTTGAGATAATGGAGAAAATAATAAGAATCTTGTAAGTACCTATTTCTGTTGTTTTAATCCAATATTGTCCTAAATAAATTACGGGCATAAAGAGAATGAGGTTGTTAGAGAACGCAACCCCTCAAGCCTTTTTTGCGACATATTTACTCTTCCCCCACTTGCTCTGGCGGAGGAGTAAATGGCTCGTCCAGCCACTTGTCGAGTTCTATTTTAGTGAATGTGTTCAG
>OJAM01000054.1_pt1 | contig 53455 bp, 65 predicted proteins | sample 1589071 | NCBI WGS metagenome assembly OJAM01 (sample SAMN03283243) | human gut metagenome | biome: human-associated habitat; material: feces | host: Homo sapiens | place: Peru | collected 2012
TTAAAAACATAGATTAAAAACTATGATTTTTGTTATGCATTAAATTTAAAAAACTAAACAAAAAAAGAGATACATTATATAAAAATATCTCTTAAGTTAATAACATTGCATAAAATAGTTTAATTTATTTTATGTCATTTCAATCATTGATAGAATTATAAATAATATTTACTACATTTTCTTTTTCATTATCACTAATATTTTTCCAATATAGTTCAAATAGAACTCCAAGACCAAATAGAGTATCTTCTTCACTTTCTTTAACGGACTCTTCAATAGAATTTTCAATTTCTTCCTTTGTATCACCTTTAAAATTACCAATAATATATTCTCTCATATCTATATCCATTATTATTCACCATTATTATAATTAAACAAAAAGTAAAAAATATACTATTATTTTAATATTAACATACATTTTAATTGCATAAACCTATATTTTTTTATATAATATATTGAAAAATAAAATTTAATTTGTTATAATCTATAATGTAATTAATTCAAAACGGACCTATAGCCAAGCGGTAAGGCGTGGGACTGCAACTCCCTGATCGTTGGTTCAAATCCGACTGGGTCCTCCAGATTGATAGGAAACTCGAACTTTTCGAGTTTAAGTAATAAATGCTAACTAGAAATAGTTAGTTTTTTTGTTATTTAAGAAAGGAAAGTGATGAGTTATGACAATAGAAACTAAAGAACTTAAAATAAGTAATGAATTAAAAAGAAAGGTTGAAATGATATGTAAATTTGCTTATGTAGAATACTCTATTACAAATGGAAATGTTAAAAGTATTAAGAATACTAATATTGCTTATTTTTATATTTTTGATATGTTTAATAGCACTTATTATTTCAACTATAAATATAGTTAAATGGAATTTAGATTCTAATAAGATAGATAAGCAAATTGAAGAAATACAAGATATTGTTGAAGTTCGTGAAGTTGCTGATACTGATACTACTGAAATTGTTGAACAAGAAGAAGAAATACCCCGGAGTTTGCCACCTAAATATTTAATATAAATTTTATAAAGACTTATTTTTAAGTCTTTTTCTATTGACTTCTACTTTATTTTAGTCCATAATTAATGTAGATAGATAAGTATAGAGGTGAGTGGTATGTATATTGAAAAGTTAAAAATAACGGAAAAGATTATCTTAGATTAGTTAGTAATAAAAGAATTACCAATTCTAAAGGAATAAAAACATCTACTAAAATTGTTGAATATAACATTGGACCTCTTTCTAAGTATGATGATGGTCAACCAAATTATGTAGAAAGACTTAAAGAATCTTTTAAGAACGGAAATCCCATTATTGAAGAACTTTTACCTTATGTTGATAAAAATAATCTTCAAGAGGTGAAATATGAAAAATAAAATAAGTATTATGTTTATAGTTTTTATATTGTTTATTACAGGATGCAATAACAAAAAGTTAGACCAAGAAAAGATTATATTAGATAGCTTATCATTAGAAGAAAAAATAGCTCAAATGCTTATAATATATCATCCAAGTAATGAATATAATGAAAAAATAAAAAGTATTATAAAAGAATTAAAACCAGGTGGATTTATACTGATGAATAATAATATTTCCACCTATGATAAAACATTAAACCTAGTTACAAGTATGCAAAATGACTCAGAAATACCTATGATAATAGCTATTGATCAAGAAGGAGGTTCTGTTCAAAGATTAAAAAGTATTAGTGATGTAGAAGTTACTGATATACCTTATATGTATTATTTAGGACAAACTAATAACAAGGATTTAGCATATTCAGTAGGTAAAATTATGGCGGAACAATTAAGAACAATTGGTGTTAATCTTACTTTTGCACCAGTAATGGACATATACACCAATATTAATAATACAGTAATAGGAAAAAGAAGCTTTGGAAGTGATGCAGAAACAGTATATAATATGGCAACAGCTTTAAAAAAAGGTATAGAAGATAATGGAATAAATACATGTATTAAACATTTTCCTGGACATGGTGCTACCGAAACTGATTCACACATATCACTTCCTATTGTAAATAAAACTATTAAAGAATTAGAAACTAGTGATTTAATTCCTTTTACAAAATCTATTAAAAATACTAATATGATTATGATAGGACATATTGCCCTTCCTAATATAATCGGTGATAATACTCCTTCATCTATCTCAAAAGAAATAATTACTAGCCTGTTAAAAGAAAAATACAACTATCAAGGATTAGTAGTAACAGATGCCCTTAATATGAAAGCATTAACTAATAATTATACATATAAACAAATATATATTATGGCAATAAATGCAGGAGTAGACTTATTACTTATGCCAAATGATCCACAAAAGGCAATTGATTACATAAAAGAAGCAATTATTAATAAAGAAATAGATGAAAATATTATTAATGAGTCAGTTTATAAAATATTAAAATATAAAAATAATAATATAAAAAATAATTATTTAGACAAATCATATTTAAATAAAAAAGAATATGAAAACATATTAAGACAAATTAAAGTTAATGAATAAAAAATAATTAATATCCAATCTAATCGTAAAAAAACACTAAAAATAATAATAGTTTATTTATCGATTTTTTATATACAAAGTAATTTCTGCTATGACTTTTGGCATATATACATTTCTAAGATTTAATTTTATAATTAATAAGAGGAGGAGTGAAATGAAAAAAATATTAGAAAACAAAAAATTACTGTTTGGACTATTAGGAACTTTAGCAGTCATTGCCATCATTATTGTTGCTATTCTTTTAACTCTAGGTAATAAAAAGTATACAATATCTTTTGATACTGATGGAGGAAATAGTCTTGAAAGTATAACTGCTAAAGAAAAAGAAACAATAACATTACCAATAGCGGTAAAAGAAGGATATATTTTCAATGGTTGGATTGATGAGACAGGAAAAATAATACCAAGCATATATGTTGTAACTAAAGATGTTACATTAAAGGCAACTTGGATTAGTGAAACAGCTGATACTATAACAATTAAATTTGATACAAATGGAGGAAGTAAAATCGAAGACATAATTATTGTCAAAGGAGAAACTTTAAAACTACCACAAAATCCAACAAAAGCAGGATATAAGTTTGTAACTTGGGAAGATAAAAACGGAACACCAATTTATAATGAAGCATTATTAAGTGAAAGTATGACTTTATATGCAGTATGGGAAAAAGAATCATCAAGTAGCAGTTCAAGTAAAGAAAGCAAGCCATCTTCAAGTACAACATTAATTGAACCAACAGGAGTTGAATTAAATACAACAAACAAGACTATGGTAGTTAATACTACTGATAAATTAGTGGCAACAGTTAAACCAGATAATGCTAAAGATAAAACAGTAACATGGAGTAGTAATAATCCTAATGTTATTACTGTCGATAAAAATGGTAACATAAAAGCTGTAGGTTTAGGAGAAGCAACTATAACGGTTAAAACATCAAATGATAAGATTGCTACCGCAAAAGTGACTTCTGATGTAAAGAGTATAACTCTTAATGTGACAAACAATACCATTTCAAAATATGGTACAATTACTAGTACAACAATTAACGTTAATATTGATTCTAATGGTTATAATGTTCCAAATAGTTTAATTACTTGGTCTGCACCAGATGCAACTGGTTATACTGCACCAGCGTATATTAGTATAAATGGAAAAACAGCCACTCTAACAGCACGTGATTGGTGGGGCAGTACTTCTAGCATACCTGTTACAGTAAAAGTTAATAATAAAGAAGCAAAAACAACAATTTATGTTGAACCAAAAATAAACATTAGCAATCGTTCAAATGGCATAACTTGTAATGAAAGAGATGAAATACTATACTGTACCTTTAAAGGTGAAAAAAGTTTACACCTACAGTCAAATATAGACGTAACATGGGAATACTACCAAAATAGTCCTATCATAGCAGGCATCGAAGGCAAAGATAATAGAAATTTAAAATTATCAGTTCAATATGTTAGTCAAAATGGCTTAAATATTAAAGCTAAATCAAAAGCTGGACAAGTAAAAGAAATTGTTTTAACACCAACAGTGTAGATAATTAAAAGAGGTCATAACCCTCTTTTCTTGTAGTTTAAAAACCTTACTTGCTTATAATAATATTTTATTATATAATAAGCAATGTTAAGAAAAGGAGAAACAATAATGGCTTTCAAAATAGGTGATATAAATATAGAAAATCAAGTGGTAATGGCGCCAATGGCTGGTATTTCTAATCCTTCATATATGAAAATAATTGAAGAAATGGGTGCAGGATTAGCATTCACCGAATTATTAAGTACTGAAGCAATTGTTAGAGATAATAAAAAAACTTTTGATATGTTAAATGGTATTGAAACATTAAAAATGCCTATTGGAGTTCAAATATTTGGTTCTAATCCTGAAACAATGGCTAAAGCTGCTAAAAAACTATGTCAATTGTATCCAATAAAAATAATTGATATAAATATGGGGTGTCCTGTACCCAAAGTTGCTGTTAAATCAAAGTCTGGATCTGCCTTATTAAAAAATCCACAATTAGTATATGACATAGTATCCCAAGTGAAAAAAAATGTAGATGCCGAAGTTACTGTAAAAATAAGAAGTGGCTGGGATAGCAAAAATATAAATGCTGTAGAAATTGCCAAAATATGTGAACAAGCCGGAGCAAGTGCTATTACTGTTCATGGAAGAACAAGGAATCAAGGATATTCAGGAGATGTTGACTTAGATATTATTAAAAAGGTTAAAGAGAATGTTTCTATATCCGTTATTGGAAATGGTGATATTAAAGATGTTTATAGTGCTAAAAAGATGCTTGAATACACTAAATGTGATGCCATAATGATAGGAAGAGCTTTACTTGGAAATCCATGGTTAGTTAAAGAAATAGATACATATTTAAAAACAGGAAATTTATTACCACAACCAACTTATATAGATAGAATAAATATGTGTTATAAACATTTAAACTATCTTATGGAGTTTAAAAAAGAAAATGTAGCTGTCCTTGAAATGAGAAGTCATATAGCATGGTATGTTAAAACTATACCTTATCATAAAGAAATAAAATTAGCTTGTTTTAAAGCAAAAACTTATACCGAAATTATAGAAATACTTGATAATTATAAAAAAAAATTATATAATTATAAAGAAGGTGATTAAATGAATTCTGGTTTTTTTGAAAGAATGGTAGCATATATATTAGATATATTTATTGTTTCACTCGTTTTTTCATTAGTTGTATCTGGATTAAGCACTGATACAGAAACATCTGAAAAAATGAAAAAATTAACTGAAAACTTTGTTAATGGTGAAGTAACACAAGAGAAATACATAGAGGAATACAATAATTTACTATACGAATCACAAAAAAATAATGTCATAACTAATAGTTGCCAAGTTATATTATTTATTGGTTATTTTGTAGTATTCCAAGCATTAAATAAAGGACAAACAATAGGTAAAAAACTACTTAAGATTAGAGTTGTAGATAATGAAACTAATAATCCTACTAATATGAAGCAAATTATTCTTAGATCATTATTTATATATAATGTTATTTCAATGATATTAAGTATTTTATTAGTGTACATTATACCAAAAAACAATTATTTTGTTGGAGTATCATTAATCACAATAATAGAGTCTATTTTTATAATAATTACTACCATAATGGTTGTATATAGAAAAGATAAAAGAGGACTACATGATATAATTGGAAAAACTAAAGTTATATCAGAAAGAGGGTAAAGCATGGAACACACAGAACAAGAATTAGTTAGAAGAGAAAAGTTAGATTACCTAGTTAGCAAAGGTATTAATCCTTTTGGTAGTAGGTTTGATGTTACTTCTAATTCTAAAGAAATTAAAGAAGCGTGCTCTGATAAAACAAATGAAGAGTTAGAAGAAATGAATATGCAAGTTAGGGTAGCTGGTAGAATTATGACTAAAAGAGGAAAAGGAAAAGCTGGATTTATGCATATTCAAGATAAATATGGACAAATTCAAATATATGTTAAGTTAGATAACGTAGGAGAAGAGGAATATGATTTATTTCTACGAGCTGACTTAGGAGATATCGTTGGAATAGATGGAACAGTGTTTAGAACACATATGGGTGAATTATCTATTAAATGTACAAAATATACTCACTTAGTAAAAGCACTAAGACCACTACCAGATAAATATCACGGACTTGTTGATGTTGAAGAAAGATTTAGAAGAAGATATGTAGATTTAATTATGAATGAAGATGCAAGAAGAGTAGCTTTTGCTAGACCAAAAATAATTAGATCAATTCAATCATACTTAGATAATTTAGGATATGTTGAAGTAGAAACTCCTGTTTTAAATAGCATTCTAGGAGGAGCAGCAGCAAGACCTTTTATTACACATCACAATACATTAAATATGGAATTCTACTTAAGAATAGCTACAGAATTACCTCTAAAAAGACTTTTAGTCGGAGGAATGGATGCTGTTTATGAAATAGGTAGATTATTTAGAAATGAAGGAATGGATAGAAATCATAATCCTGAGTTTACAACAATAGAATTATATAAAGCATATAGTGATTTAGAAGGAATGATGGATATTACTGAAAATATTATTGCTAATGCTGCAATGACTGTAAATGGCACTACAGATATTACTTGGAAAGGTCATACTTTCTCTTTGGCTCCTAAGTATAAAAGAATACATATGGTAGATGCTATTCGTGAAGTAACAGGAATAGATTTCTTTAAAGATATGTCTCTAGAAGAAGCCAAAGAACTTGCTATTAGTCATAATATTCCTATTGAAGAACATTTTTCATATGGACACATAGTTAATGCTTTCTTTGAAAAATATGTTGAAGAGACTATTGTTGAACCAACATTCGTTTATGGACATCCAATTGAAATTAGCCCATTAGCTAGAAAAAGTTCTGATCCTAGATTTACAGAAAGATTTGAGTTGTTTATATGTGGTGGTGAATATGCCAACGCCTTTACCGAATTAAATGACCCAATTGATCAATATGAAAGATTTGTAAATCAGATGAAAGAAAGAGAACTTGGTAATGATGAAGCTAATGAAATGGATATAGATTTTATTGAGGCCTTAGAATACGGCATGCCTCCAGCAGGTGGTATGGGTATGGGTATAGATAGATTAGTAATGATGCTAACAAATAGTGAAAATATTAGAGAAGTAATATTATTCCCACACATGAAAAAGAAAGATTAAATAGGGTTTTACAAAACAAAGGAGGATATATGAAAAAACATGGTTTGTTTAAAATTTTAGGAATAATTATGTTTATCATGGTTATTCTAAGTTACTTCCTAAAAGGAAGAGGAGGAGAATTTAATTATATTGGTTTAGGAGATATTTTCTTAAACGGTCTTCAATCAATGTATTATTTCTTCGATACAGTTTTATTTATATTTGTTATTGGAGGATTTTATGGTGTATTAAACAAAAGTAGTTCATATAAAAAACTACTAGATAAAATAGTTACTTCTGTAAAACCACTTAATAAGAAATTTATTTATGCTGTAATAATAATATTTGCTATAGTAGCATCACTAACAGGAAATGTATTACCACTTTTGATATTTATACCATTTGTCATTTCTATAATTCTATTATTAGGATATGATAAATTAGTAGCAATATCAGCTACTGTAGGAAGTACACTTATCGGATATATCGGAGGAATATTTGTAACATTTAGGAATCCAGCTGATTATTATGGTGTAAGTACTACTACTTTTGAAGAATTTGTGGGACTAGAAAATAAATTTGCTAATATTTTTCCTAAATTATTACTATTATTTGCAGCAGTTGCATTACTAATATTCTATATAAGTAAACATATTAAGGCAGTTGAAGAGAAAAAAGTTAAATATGAAATAAATGATAATACAGACTTATTAGTTACTGAAGTAAAAGGAAATTATAAAGATATAAAGACTTGGCCAATTATTGTAATTTTATCATTAATATTTATACTAATGGTATTAGGTATGATGCCTTGGAATTCATTATTTGGTATAGATTGCTTTGATAAATTTCATACTTGGTTAACAGGTTTATCAATTAAAGAATTTGCTATATTCCCTAATATTATTTCAAAATATTTCAAAGGATTTGGAGCATGGATTGAATTAGGAAACTATATGATGTTAATGATAGTATTACTAGTATTTATCTTTATTATTAAATTAGTATCTAAAATGAAATTTGATGATATGATAGAAGGCTTTATTGAAGGAGCTAAAAAAATGTTACCTTCAGTAGCACTAGTACTTACAGCATATACTATATTAGTTTGTGTATATAACAATGGATTTATAGAAAATATGATTACTAGTTATGGCAAATTTAATTTTGGATTATCTAGTTTAATTGCTATACTAGGATGTATAACACATGTTGATATCTATTACATTGCATCAAGTGTATTTTCTCCAATGTTAGCATTAATTACAGATGAAACAATATTATCTTCTGTAGCTATTCTATTCCAAGGAATTTATGGAATAATATCTATAGTAGGACCAACAAGTATCATCTTAATCGTATGCTTAACATACTTAGATGTACCATACACAACATGGTTAAAATATATATGGAGATTTATTCTATATTTAGTAGTATTATTATCTTTAGTAGTATTATTAACTATATTTTTATAAGAAAAATTAAGTCACATACTGTGACTTTTTTTATATAGTTTGGTTATAACAATAAATAATACTATAAAAAAAAGTATTATTATGATAAAATAATATTACGTTATTTATGGAGGAAATTATATATGAAAGTAAAATATACATTATTATATAGTGATAAAAATACAAAGGCAAGATATGGAACATTAGAAACAAACTATGGAAAATTTGAAATGCCCATGTTTATGCCCGTAGGAACACAAGCAACAATAAAAACATTAGATTATCGTGATTTAAAGGAAATAAATTCAGGAATCATATTAGCTAACACATATCATTTATGGATAAGACCAGGAGAGGACATTGTAGATAAAGCAGGTGGCTTACATAAGTTTATGAATTATAATGGACCAATATTAACTGATAGTGGTGGATTTCAAGTATTCTCACTAGCTAAACCAAAAAATATAAAAGAAGAAGGAGTAACATTTAAAAATCACTTAAGTGGAGAAAAGTTATTATTAACACCAGAAAAATCAATTCAAATACAAAATAAGTTAGATAGTGATATCGCTATGTCTTTTGATGAATGTATACCATATCCAGCAACTTACAAATATGCTAAAGAATCAACTGAAAGAACTCTACGTTGGGCAAAAAGAGGAAAAGAAGCTTTTAACAATGAAAGGCAATCATTGTTTGGCATAGTCCAAGGAGGAGAGTATCAAGATCTAAGAGAATTTAGTGCTAAAGAAACAGTGAAAATAGGCTTTGATGGTTATGCTATCGGAGGAACTAGTGTTGGTGAAGGAAAAGACGTTATGTATAAAATGATAGAAGATGCTATCAGGTATTTACCAAAAGATAAACCAAGATACCTAATGGGAGTAGGAGATCCAATAGATTTATTTGAAGGAGTTAAAAGAGGTGTAGATATGTTTGACTGTGTCCATCCAACAAGACTAGCAAGACATGGTCATGCATTTACAAAATATGGAAAAATAAATATAAAAAATAATAAATATAAAGATGATTTCACACCTATAGATATAAATTGTGATTGTGAATGCTGTAAGAATTACACTAAAGCATATATAAGACATTTAATAACCTGTGATGAAACATTAGGACAAAGACTATTGTCAATTCATAATCTAAGATTTTTAATAAGAATAATGGAAAATATTAGAGAGTCTATTAAAGAAGACAGATTTTTAGATTATGAAAATACTTTTATGACTGATTATTTAAAATATAAAGACAAATAAGTAATGTAAAGTTATAAAAAAAGATAAAATAATTAATTATCATGTGTTATTATTATATTAGAGGGATATAAATGAAAAGTACTAAATTAGATAAACAACTTTTATTTATAATGATAGCATTAACCATTTTTGGTATGATTATGATACTAAGTGCCTCATCAATGGCATCATATATGAGATATAACAAAAGTATTAATTACTACTTAATTAGACAAGGAATATTTGTTTTATGTGGATTAATAGCCTTTTTAATAACTTTGTATTTTCCTACAAAAGTATTCAAAAAAACATCATTTACAGTAACAATACTTATAACTATATCATTATTTTTACTATTAATAATAGGGGATAAATTTAACCCAACAGCCAAAAGTTGGTATTATATAGGGCCAATATCATTACAACCAAGTGAGTTTATTAAACCATTTCTAATTCTATTTTTAGCCAATTACTATGAAAAAAATAAAGATCACTTAGATGACCAAATAACAATATTAAAACCAATGATACTAAGTATAATAGTCTTTTTATTGGTAGCTATGCAACCAGACTTAGGAACTGCCAGCATAATTGCCTTAATATCATTAATCATATATTATGTTATACCTGTTAGAAAAGGTCAAAGAAAAATAGTTACCAGAATACTCCTTATTGGAGGAACAGCCTTTGCTTTTTTTGCAGTACTTACAAATTTTTCATTTCTAAAAGACTATCAAAAAGAAAGATTAAACTTCTTACGTCCATGTGAAAGATATTCTGAAGATTCTGGATATCAACTATGTAATAGTTTAATAGCTTTTAAAAATGGTGGATTAAAAGGAAAAGGGATTGGTGAAAGTACTCAAAAATACTTGTATTTACCAGAAGCACATACCGATTTTATATATCCAATAATCGTAGAAGAATGGGGATTAATCGTTGGCATAATAATAATATTAATATATCTATATATGCTATACAGAATGATAAAAATAACCAAAAATGCACATACCCTAAGTAATTCTATAATAGGAATAGGAGTAACATCATATTTCTTCTTACATATTGTAATTAATCTATTGGGTGTTATGGGGTTAGCACCATTAACTGGAGTTCCATTACCATTCCTATCATATGGAGGATCATATACCTTAACAATTTTCTTCGCTATGGGATTAATACAAAGAGTAAACTATGAAACATATAAACACAACAACAAAACAACCCATTCAAAGAAAAAAAGAATATCTACTTAGACTACAAAAATTAGTAGTCTTTTTATCTCAAAAATTACCATTTATTTTCTTGTAAAAAATGTGTAAAATAACTTGATATAAAATGTTCTTATGCTAGAATATTAAGTCAAGAAAAGGAAGTGATTAACTTTATTATTATATATATAGTTATAGTAATAAACTAATCATTTTTTTAAAGAAAGTAGGTTGTTCTATGATTGAAACTAATTTACCAGTACTCTTGTTAAAAGAATTAATTTTACTTCCTTTTAACGAAATTAGAATAGAAATATCTAAAGAAGAAGATAAAAAAGTATTAAATATAAGTGAACAAAATCATGAAAATTACATTCTTTGTGTCAATGTCCCTGATTTTGTTGAAGAAAAACCAAATATAAGACATCTACCCAAAATAGCTATTTTAGCTAAAATAAAATCAAAAATAGAACTACCAAATGGATTAGTTAGACTAGTTTTAATAGGTATAGATAGGGTAGAAGTTCTAAACTATGTTGAAGATAATGATAATAATTTATATTCATATGTTGTAAGTACTAAAGAATATGATTTTGATGAAATGGAAGCAACAGCCTTAAAAAGAATTCTATTAAAAGATTTAAATGAATATATAGAAATATCACCATACATATCTAATAATGTATTAGGAAGAATTAATGGAATAAATAACATAGGAAGATTATCAGATATTATTGCCTTTGAACTACCAATAGATTATCATGATAAATTAAAATATATTGAAATGACTAATCCTATGAATAGATTAAAATTAACTATTGAAGATCTACATAAAGAGATAGAAACTGTTAAAATAGAAGATGAAATAGAAACAACACTAAAATCAAAAATAGATATAGAACAAAGAAATTATATATTAAGAGAAAAAATAAGATTAATAAAAGAAGAACTAGAAGAAGAAAACTTAAAAGAAAATGATATAAAAGAGATAAAACAAAAATTATTGTCTCTACAAGCACCAGAAAAAATAAAAGAAAGAATTCAAAAAGAAATAGAAAAATATGAAATGCTCTCTGATAATTCACCAGAAGTAGGAATAATTAGAAATTACATAGAATGTCTAATGTCACTACCTTGGGAAATATCTACAGAAGACAATAAAGATATTTCTAAAATAAAAGATGTTTTAGATAATAGTCACTATGGATTAAATGAAATAAAAGAAAGAATCATAGAATATATAGCTACTAAAGATATATATGATAAAGACCAATCAATAATTTGCTTTGTAGGTCCTCCTGGAGTAGGAAAAACAACAATGGCTAAATCAATTGCTAATGCCTTAAATAAAAAATTTGTTAAAATAAGTGTTGGGGGCTTAAATGATGTAAGTGAGATAATTGGTCATAGAAAAACATACATAGGATCATATCCAGGAAAAATTATTCAAGGATTAAAGAAAGTTAAATCTAATAATCCAGTATTTTTAATAGATGAAATAGATAAAATGAATTCAAATAATAATTCAAATCCAATAGCATCTCTATTAGATATATTAGATAAAGAACAAAATAACAGATTTGTAGATAATTATATTGAAGAAGAATTTGATTTATCAAAAGTAATGTTCATATTAACAGCAAATGATCTATCATCCATTCCAACTGAAATAAAAGACAGATTAGAAATCATAGAATTAAATAGTTATACTATCGAAGAAAAAGAAAGTATTGCAGAAGAATATATTATTCCATCACTAAATAAAGAATATAATTTGAATTTAACATTCTCAGATAAAGTAATTAAAGAAATAATAATATATTACACAAAAGAAGCTGGTATTAGAGAACTAAATAGATGTATAATAAATATTTATAGAAAACACATTACATACTCATATGATGGTAATGAAATAGAAGATATAAAAAAGTACTTAGGTAACTATAAATATAAATATTTATATAATAATAAATGTGCTAAACCAGGTATAGTCAATACATTAGCTTATACCCCATATGGTGGATTAGTTTTAAAAACTACATCTGTCTACTACAAAGGAAATGGTAATATAGAAATAACAGGACAAATAGGAAATGTTATGAAAGAAAGTACCACCATTGCTCTTAGCTATATAAAAGAAAATAGTGAAATATTTAATATTGATTATAGTCTATTTACTAATGATTTTCATATTCATTTTGAAGAAGGAAGTATCCCTAAAGATGGACCATCAGCTGGAGTTTCTATAGTTACATCTTTAATTAGTACTTTAAAAAAGATGACTATACCTAATACTATAAGTATGACTGGAGAAATAACTTTAAGAGGTAAAATATTACCAGTGGGAGGATTAAAAGAAAAACTAATAACTGCTACAATAAGTAATATAAAAACAGTTTATGTTCCATTAGATAATAAAGAAGAAGTAATGGAAATAGATAAAAGTATAACATCCAAATTAAAAATTAAATATGTTGATGATTATATAGAAATATATAATGATTTATTCCAAGAAAAATAACACTATCAAAGTGTTATTTTATATTTGCTTCAGGATCACACGTAGAATTTATACCAAGATTATTAAGTATTTGAAGTTCAATATCGGGAATCATATAGGTAGCATGTAATTGACAACCATTAAGTTTCGATAAATTATTTAAAGACTTAGTAATAATTGGATTAGTAACTGAACAAATACTAAGTGCTAATAAAACCTCATTAAGGTTTAAAGTATATTCTTTAAAATTTAGTGTCTTATCTTTTAATTTTAAAATAGGCTCTAATATTTTAGGAGATAACAAGTCAACATCATCTGGTATTTTTGTCAAATATTTAATAGCATTTATAATCGTACTACTAATTGGAGTAAGAAGAGTAGTTTGTCTTCCGGTAATATATTTTTTACCAATACAAATACAAGCCGAAGGCTTACCAGATGACTTCTTCTTTTCCAAAGCTTTAGTAGCTACAATACGATCATTTTCACTAATACCCAATTCATTCATTAGTATCTTAATCCTATTAGGAACTTCTTTATCAACAAGCCCCTTCTTAAAATCAACCAAAGCTTTATAATATCTTCTAATTATTTCATCTTTAGAAGCCTCAACAATAACATCATTATCTACTATACATTTACCAATAACATTAACTCCCATATCAGTAGGAGAGTAATAAACATTTTCATTAGTTATTTTAAATAATATTTCTTTTAAAACAGGAAATATTTCCAAATCTCTATTATAATTAACAACTGTAACACCATATTTATCTAAATGAAAATAATCTATCATATTTTTATCATTTATATCCGCCGTAGCAGCTTCATAAGCTATATTTACCGGATGCTTTAAAGGTAAATCCCAAACAGGAAAAGTTTCAAATTTAGCATAACCTGCTTTTACTCCATTTTTATATTCATGATATAATTGTGACAACGAAGTAGCTAATTTACCTGAACAAGCCCCTGGCGCTGACACTACCACTAATGGCTTAGAAGTCTTTACATAAGGATTTGCACCATACCCTTCCTCAGAAACAATAGTGTCTACATCAGTAGGATAACCTTTAGTAAAAGTATGTATATATGAAGTAACATTATAATCATTTAACTTATTTATAAATTGATTAACCCCTTGTTGATTATTAAACAAAGTAATAACAACATTATTAATAGTAATACCAACACCCCTTAGAAATTCTATTAATCTAAAAACTTCCATATCATACGAAATAATTCTATCAGCTCTAATTTTATTTCTCTCTATATCATTAGCATTAATACACAATATAACCTCAGCTTCATCTTTTAATTCTTGCAATAATTTAATTTTAATATCAGGCATAAAACCAGGCAAAACACGAGCAGCATGATAGTCATCTACCAATTTACCACCAAACTCTAAATATAACTTATCAAACATTTTAATTTTTTCCCTAATTTTATCTCTTTGTAACTTTAAATATTTTTTACTATCAAAACCAATTTTCATCTATCTCTACTCCTAACTTAATTTAATTATATATTATATTTATAAAAAAATAAATTAAAAAAAATCTTTTTAGTATATAATATAATTAAATAAAAAATTATTAAGGAGATTTGTGCAAACATTATTATTAGTAAGACATGGAAACACTCGTTGGAATACTAAACATTTAATACAAGGTAAGACAGATATCCCACTAAGTATAGAAGGAATAAAAGAATCAAAAAAATTATCTAAAATAATAGACACTACTAAAATAGATATATGCCTATCATCACCATTAAAAAGGACTAGAGAAACCGCCAAAATAATTACAAATGGAAAAAAGAAAATAATATATACTAAAGATTTAATAGAAAGAGATTTTGGAATATATGAAGGAACAAAAGTTGACAATAATCTAATTATAAAATTATGGGATTATGAATTAAATTATCATGAGTGTAATATAGAAAGTATTAAAGATTGTCTAGATAGAGCTAAAAATTTTCTAGATAAATTAAAAAATAAATATCCCAATAAAACAATACTAATTGTAACACATGGTAGTTTTATAAAAGCACTCCATTATAATATTATTGGTTATAATAACAAAACAGATTTTCTATCTTTTAATCCTAAAAATGCAACAATTTATAAATATAATATAGATGAATAAAAGAGAGGCTATTCTTTAATAATTGTTATAATTATTTTGATTACCTCTCTTTTCATAACATCATAATCAATTTCATTATGTTTGTGATATACCGTTTCATGACACAAATTATTTATAATACCAATAATTATATGCACTTTTTCCTTAACATTATCAAGAACAATATTACTATTATTAAGCATATCTACAATATAATTTGTAACATTTATCTCTAAATTTCTAAATATATTACCAACATCTTTATCCAAATGTCCCATTGCTATTAATTCTTCATGAGCTCTTTTAGATATTGTATGACTCTCAACATATTTATCAATAACTAAACTAAATAAGTTTTCTAAATTATTAGTAGATATCTTCTTTTTATCTATAATATCCACCATAGATTTCATAATAGAATTAGAGTAATTCTTAACACCATCTATAAATATATCCTTTTTATCATTAAAATATTGATAAATAATACCGGTAGACACACATGCATATTCAGCTATTTCAGCAGTATTTGTGTTATAAAAACCCTTTTCACACATTAACTCAAATCCCTTTTCAATAATTCTATTTCTTTTTTCAACAGATCTTTTCTGCATAGGAATTCTTGTATTAGACATAGCATATCATTCCTTTCTAAATAACAATGTATATGTATGTATATATATACATTATATCTTTTTAAACATTAAAAATCAATCAAAACATAAAATATGAAAAAAAATTCATATTATATTGACTAAATTAATTAGTATCATATATAATTATATATGAGAATAATTTCATATTATAGAAAGGATATATCATGAAAAAATACAGATATAATATAGACAACTTAGATTGTGCAAATTGTGCAAGAGAAATTGAAGAAAAATTAAATAAAAATAAAAAATTTAAGAATGTAGTAGTAAATTTTAATACATCCAAAATATCTTATGAATCCAATGAGAATATTTCTATAAAAGAATTAAATGAACTTGTTAAAAAGGTTGAACCTAATGCTAGTGTTACAGATAATGAAGTTAAACAGGAAAAGGAGTATCATTTATCAATTTTATTGATTGGTGTTTCAATAGGGTTACTTGCAAACTTCTTACCTGTTTCTAATATTATTAAAACTATATTATTTATTGTAGCTTATGTTTTACTATTATATAGAACAACAATTAATGCAATTAAATTACTAATAAAAAGCAAATCAATAAATGAAAATGCTCTTATAACAATTTCTTGTATTGGTGCTCTAGCCATTGGAAATTCTATGGAAGGCATGATGGTTATAGTTCTTTATACAATTGGTAAAATATTAGAAGAAAAGGCAATTAATAATTCAAGAAAGTCTATTAAAAATTTACTTGATATAAAGCAACCTTATGCTAATAAAAAAGATAAAGATAAAATCACTAAAATAGAAGTTGAAGAAATAAAGTTAAATGATATTTTAGTAGTAAAAAAAGGAGAAAAGATTCCTGTAGATGGTATTATTGTAAAAGGTAATACTTCACTTGATACGTCTGCTCTAACTGGAGAAAGTGAATTAGTTTATGTTCAAGAAAAAAGTTCTGTTTTATCAGGTTCTATTAATATAGGGAATGTTATTGAAATTAAAGCAACAAGTTTATTTGAAAATTCTACAGTTTCAAAAATACTAGAGTTATTAGAAGATGCTACTGATAAAAAAACAAAAACTGAAACTACCATAGCAAAAATAAGTAAAGTTTATACTCCTGTTATTATTATACTTGCAATTTTAATTATGATATTCTTACCATTAATTATGGATATATCATATAAAGAAAGTTTATATAGAGGACTTACTTTTTTAGTTATTTCTTGTCCTTGTGCTATTGCTATATCTATTCCATTATCATATTTTACAGGAATAGGTGTAGCAAGTAAAAAAGGAATTTTGATTAAAGGTAGCAATTATTTAGATAATTTGAGTAATGCTAAAAATATTATTTTTGATAAGACTGGAACTTTAACAAATGGTTCATTTTCTGTAACTAATATTGAAGTATTTGATGATAATTATAGTAAAGATGAAATTATAGATATTTTAATAAAAGGTGAATCATTTTCTAATCATCCTATTGCTAAATCTATTTTAAAACTAAAAGATGAAAAAGTAGATAATTCAGATGCTTTAGACTTTAAAGAAATTGAGGGAAAAGGAATAACTTATACCTTAAGAGGTAATAAAATTATGATAGGAAACAGACTTGCTTGTGATTGTAATGAGGATGCTATTCTTCATTTAAATATCAATGGTAAGCATATTGCATCCATAACAATAAATGACGGAATAAAAGACCAAGCACGTAATACTATTGAAAAATTAAAAAACTATGGAATTAAAACATATATGTTTACAGGAGATAAAAAAGAAGTTGCACTTGATATTGGAAAAAAACTTAATATTGATGAAATAAAATATGAAATGTTACCAACTGACAAGTTTAGTAATTTTGAACTTGTTTCTAATAATAAAGGAATAACTATATTTGTTGGAGATGGAATAAATGATGCACCTGTTTTAAAAAGGGCAGATATTGGTATTTCAATGGGTGGAGTTGGATCAGAATCAGCAATTGAAGCATCAGATGTAGTTTTAATGAATGATGATTTAAGTAAAATAACACTTGCCATAGACATCTCTCAATATACAAAAAAAATAATAAAAGAAAATTTAATATTTGCTATCATTACCAAAATAATAATTTTATTACTAAGCATCATAGGATTATCTAACATGTTTCTAGCAGTATTTGCCGATACAGGAGTTACATTAATTACTATTATCAATACTCTAAGAATTATTAAAAAATATAAAAATAAAAACAATTAAACTAATTATAACATTTTTCTATCAAAAACTTGTCAATTAACCTTATTTATCTTATAATTTAATTAGAAATGACAAATTGAGAGGACTGGTACAATGATAATTACTTCTTTAAATAATCCAACAATAAAAGAAATATCTAAATTAAAAAATAAAAAATACCGTGATTTAACTAATACTTATCTTGTTGAAGGAGATCATCTCGTAGAAGAAGCATATAAAAATAATCTTCTAACAAAAATAATATTACTTGAAGATACCACATGTAACTATGATATAGAAAAAATATATGTAACAAAAGAAGTAATGAAAAAGTTAACTGAATTAGATACTCCTAATAAAATTATAGGTATTGTCAAAGAGAATACACCATTACCAATAGGAAATAAAATACTTATCCTTGACAATATTCAAGATCCAGGTAATTTAGGTACTATTATTCGTAGTAGTGTAGCTTTTGATATAGATACAATTGTATTAAGTCCAAATACCGTTGATACATATAATCCTAAAGTTATACGTTCTACACAAGGAATGATATTTTATACTAATATTATCACGCTAAAACTAAAAGAGTTTATAGATGAAATAAAAACTAAAAATTACACTATTTTTGGAACCAATGTAAGAAATGGTAAAAATATTAAAGAAATAACCTTACCAGAGAAATTTGCTTTAGTATTAGGAAATGAAGGACAAGGAGTAAGTAAAGAAATAGAGTCGCTATGTGATGATAATATATATATAAAAATGTCATCAAAATGTGAAAGTTTAAATGTAAGTGTAGCAACTTCTATTCTTTTATATGAGGTGTATAACAAATGAAATATATAATTATTGGAAAAATAGTAAATACCCATGGAATTAAAGGAGAACTAAGAATCTTATCTGACTTTAAATATAAAGATAAAATATTTAAAAAAGGTTTTCCACTATATATTGGATATACTAAAGAAAAAGAAATGATAAATACATATAGACCACATAAACAATTTGATATGGTAACATTTAATAATTATAATAATATAAATGAAGTACTAAAGTATAAAGGTGAATATGTTTTTATTAATAAAGAAGATTTAGAATTAAATTCTAATCAATACTTAAATGAAGATTTAATTGGATTAGAAGTAATTACACAAAATAAAAGTCTTGGTACTTTAAAAAAAATAGAAAAGTATTCAAGTAAATATGAAACACTCGTTGTAGAAAATAATGACAAAAGAATATTAATACCATATAATTTTGATATAATAGAAAAAATAGATTTAGATAATAAAAAAATATTCGTAAAATATATTAAAGGTTTAACAGATTAGGAGGTTCTATGGTACCTAGAATAGATATATTGACAATATTTCCAGAAATGTTTGAAGGATTCCTAAATACGTCGATAATAGCAAGAGCAATAAAAAATAAACAAATAGAAATAAATGTCCATAATTTTAGAGACTATTCACTAGATAAACATAAAAGAGTAGATGACTATCCATATGGAGGAGGAGCTGGTATGGTCTTAATGTGTGAACCAATTTTTAGAGCAGTTGAATCATTAAGAAAAGAAGATACAAAAGTCATAATGTTAACCCCATCAGGGGAAATATTTACAGAAAAAAAAGCCCAAGAATTATCAAAATTTTCTCATATAATTATGTTATGTGGACATTATGAAGGCTTTGATGAGAGAATAAAAACAATAACAGATATAGAACTATCTATAGGAGATTATGTCTTAACTGGAGGAGAATTACCAGCTATGGTTATAACAGATGCCATAACAAGATTAATACCAGGTGTTATTTCATCAGCATCACTACTTAATGAAAGTTTCAACGATGAATATGTCGATTATCCTAATTATACACGTCCAGAAGATTTTAGAGGAATGAAAGTGCCAGAAGTCTTATTATCAGGCCATCACGCTAATATAAATAAATATAGACAAGAAGAAAGAATAAAACTAACAAAGTCCACTAAAAAGGATGGTGAATAAAGATGGAATCAAAAACATATAAAATTGATAGAAAAAGTAATAGTCTAGATATAGTAAATTTAGAATACTCTAACATAGATGGATACAAAATAAAACCAAAAGTAAATAAAGAAAATACCATAAAAGTAGATAATATAATATTCACAAATCCATCACTAATAAAAAAAATAATTAAAAAGAAAATAAATATTAAAATAAAAGAATTATTAAAAGAATTAAAAGATATTGAAGCTGGAACAAATGATTCAACCGGTGATATTCAAAAATCAATTGAAGATTATATTTACTACTTTAATTATCAAAAATCTTTAATGAAAGCAGAAAAACTAAGAATAGCTATTATAGAAAAATACGTAAAATATTTAGGAAATACCTATCAAAGTTTATGCTTAAATAAAATACAAATAATAATCAATGAACTAAGATATAAGTTATTTACTAAAATTAATACCAATCAAAATGTTAATTATATAGAATTTGAAGAAAATAGAAAAAAAGGAAGATAATTTATTTTTCGACAAATAATACCATATATCTATTGTATATTATATATGGTGATTATATGAAAAATATTATAAAAAAAGTATTTACTCCCATAATTATGGGAGTAATATTAGGAAGTATCTGTGGTAAAATAGCATATAAAATTTATTCTGATGACTTAGAAAATAAGTTTTCTACAAAAAAAGTATATATCTTAGAATATGGTACATATAATAATTTTGATAATATGAAAGAAGATAATAATCAAAACAATTATATATATTATATAGATAATAACCAGTATAAATCTATCGTAGGAATTACCAAAAATGAAAATAACATAGAAAAAATAAAAAAACTATATAATACAGACCTAAAAGTAAAAGAATTCTATATTGAAGAAAAAGAAATAAATGAAAAACAAGACGAATTTGATCAAAAACTATCTAATAGTACAAAAGAAGAAGATACAAGAAAGTTATTAGATGATATCATAAACTTATACAAAGAAGATGATAATATGCGTCTAATATCAATAAAATAACTATCAACCTCAAAAGTTGATAGTTATTTTAATTCATAAGTAATTTAGTAATTAGATTTTTATAACTAATACCCATATTTTCTATTAATTTAGGATACATACTTATAGCAGTAAAACCAGGTAAAGTATTAACTTCATTAAAATACAAAATATCATTATTATAGTCATATAAAAAATCAACTCTTGCTAAATCAGATAAACCCAAAATATTAAATATCATATCTGAATAATTTCTAATTTTTCTCTCTAAGTTTTTACTAATATTAGCAGGAATAAGTAATTTACTATCTTTTACATATTTTGCTTCATAATCATAAATAGTATTTATAGAAACAATTTCCCCAACTTTAGATATAATTCTCTTACCACAATCTAGTATTGCACATTCAAACTCCCTAGCTTTAACATATTTTTCAATAATAACTTTACCATCATATAAAAAAGCCTCCTTAACATACTTAACAAATTCCTTTTTATTATTACAAACATGTATTCCTAAAGAAGAACCACCCTTACTAGGTTTAACAACTAAAGGATAACCAATATTAGTATGTATTTTATCATTCTTTCTTAAAACCTCATATTCTACTTGTGGTAATTCATAATTCTTACATATAATTTTTGTAAATTCTTTATCATAAGAAATAGCACTAGCTAACAAATCAGATCCAGCATACTTAACATTACATAATTGAAATAATCCCTCTAAATTGCCATTTTCTCCATCATTACCATGAATTATAGAGAATACTTTATCATAACCCTTAATAAATTTAACAACATTATCTATTTTCTTAATATTCCCATTTAACCAATTACCATTATCTAAATAACACAAATTATCATCAAAAATATACCAATTATTACATTTATCAATTCCAACCATAGTCAAATCAAATTTATTATTATCAATATTTTCAATTATATTCTTAGCAGACTTACAAGAAATATCATGTTCATAAGAATTACCTCCAAATAAAAGTAATATTTTTATCATATACCTCCTTTAATTAATTATATTGTAATTCTTAAATAAATATGATATATTAGAATAAATAAAGGAGGATTTATGACATTAGTTATATTAGCTGCTGGAATGGGAAGCAGATTTGGTGGCTTAAAACAAATTGAACCAATTGATGAATATGGTCATTTTATAATAGATTATTCTATATATGATGCTATAAGAGAAGGATTTACAAAGGTTGTATTTATAATTAAAAGAGAAAATTATGATATTTTTAGAGAAACAATAGGAAAGAGAATAGAAAAGAAAATAGAAGTAGAATATGTTTTTCAAGAAATAGATAATCTACCAGAAGGATATAGCGTACCAGAAGGAAGAATAAAACCATGGGGAACAGCGCATGCCATACTTTGTGCCAAAGATAAAGTCGATGAAAACTTTGCTATTATTAATGCTGATGATTTCTATGGAAGAGATGCATATCATGTAATAAGTAAATTCATGAAAAATAATAATACCCATGATAATATTTTAAGATATGCTATGGCTGGATATAAAGTAAAAAACACTCTAACAGAAAACGGAAGCGTTAAAAGAGGAGTATGTGAAGAGGAAAATGGTTATTTAACCAATATAATCGAGTGTAAAGTAGAAAAAGTAGACTCTGAAATAATAGCTACACCTTTAGAAGGTGGTAATTCATTTAAAGTATTAGAAGATGCTCCGGTATCTATGAATATGTTTGCATTTACAAAAGATATATTTAAATATTTAGAAGAAGGTTTTCCATTATTCTTAGATAAACACAAAGAGGATATTGACACATGTGAGTATCTAATACCTTCAGTTGTCTTTGAAGAAATAGAAAACAAAATAGCTACTGTAGAAGTGTTAAAAACAAATGCCATATGGCAAGGAATAACATATAAAGAAGATAAAGAAAAAGTAGTTAAAGAAATAAAAAAATTAGTAGACAATAATGAGTATCCTAAAGACTTATGGAAATAATTAAATTAGTAACTAAGAACCAAAAATTCTTAGTTATTTTTATTGTTATCTTTATTCACTAAAAAATCATTTAAGAATATACTAATAAAGAAAATGGAGGTTAGTGTGAAAAAAATAATAAGTGTAATTATTTTAGTTATTATCTTAGCAATAGTGTCAATATTGCTAATAAAGAAAGAAGAGAATAACAGTAATTTAAAACAAATCACCATAGGTGATACTACACTAACATCAAGGACTTATATGAGTTGATTCAATCAGTATATATAAAAACTAACAAAAACGAAATATGCGATTTAGGAAAAGTAACTAGCTTTAATACGGAAGAAATAAATGATGAAACATCTATAGGAAAACAAGTTAAGTATTTTAGAAAAATTAACAATATAAGAATCACTAATATGGCTACAGAATTAGGAATTGGATATAATACTATTGTAAGATTATAAGAACAAAGTGATAATCGAAATCTGAATCATAAAAGCATTCAAATAATCAACAAAATAATTGATTGTTTAGAAATTAGAGATAAACTGAATTTTAATAATAATGATTACCTTGATTTTATATTAAATAAACAATCACTTACAATTAAAAAACTAAAAGATAAAATTGTAAGAATGGAAATTGCAAGTGAATTAAATATAAATCCTGACTCTGTTAATAGATGGATAACATCAGACGTTGTTATATCAAAAAGAAATTACTACCAAATAAAAAAGATGCTTGAAACTAAATAACATCCTCTTTTGGTCTGCTATTTAAAATTTCAAGCACTTTTTCCAATACCTCATCTTTTACTTTATCTTCAACATTTAAATTTTCAATACTTTTTAACAGAAGTTTTGCTTTAAATGTGGCTAAATTATCTAATAGTTGTTTAATTCCCTCATCAGTTGTAGGATAGTTGACAAAGACCTGCAAATCAATCCCCCTTACTCTTACATTTAATTCTATGCAAAAATAAGCCTTTAATTGCAAAATAAACTATTTATCTTCCTCCTTATATAATAGGCTTTGATATTTCATAATCAACGATGTATTGATAATATTCCTCAGGCATATTTTTTAAAAGGTAATCAGAAAAGTATTCTTCCCATTCTTCGTTGATATAATAATAATTTTCATCGTTATCACAGTAATGTTTTTCTCTTGTTTCAACATCTTCATAATAAAAATCGTCATATTCATTTAAACTATCAAGACTAGATTTTATACTTCTATAATTTTCAAACATTCTCTCAAAAACATCTTTTTTATTTTTTAATCTTTTTAATTCATTCTCACTTAATAAATAAATGGGTTTTATATCAAATTGAGAGTCATTTATATTTACTTTAATAAACTTTAAAAAAACAAGAAATAATATTTTAATTCCTGTTTCACTCTCATTTATTTTATAACCCATTTTAGAAAAAGTATTAAAAGATGCTACATATTTTGAATCTGGTTTTTGTAGCCATATTAAGCATTGATTATTAAAAGAATAATTATTAAAATTAACAATGTTATCTAAAAATCTTTTTATATCTGATTCACTATCAAAACTATTAATAGCTTGTTTTTTTAAATCAGTTAATATATTTTTTACATCATTTTCTAACTTTTCTTTTTCTTTATCATCTTTTGTATTTTTTTGCTTTAAAACTTAATTCTGCAATTTCTTTAACTTTATCTTGTATTATAATATTCATCCCTCCCAATATTTAATTTATTTATCGACATGAAAAAACAACAATATTATATTGTTGTTTTTATTAAATATATAATTGATTATAAAAAGTAAAGGAGTAAAATATTCAAAACCATATTACTCCTTTATAAAATACAAAGCAAATTATAAATATTAATGCAAAGAAGCAGTAAATACATTTTGTCGTAGCATATTTTAATATAAATCAAAATACGCAGATATTGATGTATTTTCACTTATGTTAGTCCATGTTGCTCTAGTATTGTATGTACCATTTGCATCCCAATTAGTAGTTGTACTTTGTTGAGGACCAGTAAATCTAATATTAGCCTTACCAGAGTCATACCAAACCAAATTAAACATTTGTCTTCCAGCTTGTGTTTCTACAACAGGTGAGCCAGAAACACTTGTTGATGATATATAAGTATAGAATCTAGTACCTAATGATTTTTTGGTTATTCTATGACTTGAATTGTAACCTAAAGTAGCATACTCACTTGCACTAACAAGAGCAACAAAACCCAAACAAGCACAAAAAATAAAACTAAAAGACGTGATATTTTTTACAACTTTTTTCATCTTAAATCCTCCTCTCTTAAACATAGAATTATTCCATCAATACTGCTAATAGTAAATTCTATATTAAAAATACTATTTTATTTCAAAAAAATCAATGCATTTTATAAAAAATAAAAACAAATTTATTTTAAGAGATAAATATAAATTTGTTAAAAATTCTTAATATTCAATTAGCTTTTAATTGTGATTCCGCAAGTAATATTAATTAAAATTCCAATAATAAATACAATCATTAGATTTAATAAATTCAATAAGTTTAATTTAAAAGAAAACAAATAATTTACCAAAAAACTAAAAATAATATTTAGAAAAAGTGATACTACGAACGTTAAAATAAATAACAATAACAATAATAAAATAATACGACTTTTTACTTGGATTTTATTATATCCAACATACCTTGTTATTTTAATATTCTTCTTTAAATCAAAAATTGAGTTTTTTATAATAATTATGTAAACAACTAAAAATATTATTGATATAAGCCAAATAGTTAATTTTAATGCTGTTAACACATCACTTATATTAGATAATTTCATACCTTCACCATGGTAATAAAAAGTATCAATTATAAATTTAGAATTTAAATTATTATCAATACTAGAAAGTTCATTTTTTATAGATATAGCCTCATCATACGAATTAAAATTTATCGTATAAGTATATAAGTTACTATTTTGACTTAATTGATTAAATTTATCATTTGATATAACAATTTCTGGCCATTCTGTCCATTTTGAAGGATAGAAATCAGATATTAAAAATTCAATAGATTTATCTAAAAATTTAAATCCAATTTTTTTATTCTTATACTGTTGAAAGTTATAATATTCTTTTCCATCCTCATAAAAAGGAACTCTCAATATAATTGATATCTCATTGTTTTTTAAATTCATATTTCTTTGATCTTGGCTTCGGACTAATATATTATTATCAAAATCACTTATAAGTAATTCATTCCAAGTTATTTTATTTTCTCCATTGTGTTCTGAAGCAAATGAATCAATGATGTTACCATTAGAATCTTGAATTATATAACTTCCATCAACTATTAGATCATATGATTTATCTGGAGTAAAAACAAGAGCTTTTTCGATTTTTGTAACACTTGATTTTTTTATAAGGAAATCATAGTAATCAGTATTACTAGAAACTATTAATATCGAATGATCCACAATAATATTATTTTCTACATTTTGAAAATAATTAATGAAATTACTTAATATAAATATTAAGGATAATAGTACAGATAAAATAACAATATAAGCTTTTGTGGTTTTTTTTCTAAAAAAACTTTTGATAAACATTAATCATCACCTTCCAACATAGAAATTATATTTTTTCTTCGACATTTAAAAAAATAATTTAAAACTACCATTACACTTATAAAAATAACAATAAAAACAGATATCAAAAGGGTACTTAATTTTAGAATTATTTCAAAGCCAGAATAAATTAAACCTTTCAAAAAGTAAAACTTTAAAAAATAAAAAATTATAAAAAATACTAATAAACCAACCAGGTATGAGAATATGCTAGTATTAACAGTATCTAATAAATACAAAAATACAATATTATTATTGGAATAACCCATTGTTTTTAATAAACCAATACTTTTTGTATCATTAATAAATTTCTTTTTATTATAGTTTATAATTATAACAACAATTGAAAATATTACAACTGAAATAACAATATTGCAAGCAAATATAATTTTATTTATAATATCATAATCTATCTGGCTACGTATATTAACCCTTGTAAAGCCTATTTTATGCAAATTATCTAAAACATTATCAACATATTTCACATCATCAACTAATACCATAAATCCATAAGATGTATTTTCAGTTTTAATCGTAGTAATATTTTTTATTTCCTTCATATCCTTTTCAGAAATATAACATGTATTGCTAGGAGTAATAACTTTCTTTGCATCATAAATGCCTATTATTTTAAATGATTTTGTATATTTATCCTTTTCTACCATTCTTTTTCCATCAAATATATAAGAAAAATAATATGCTTCAAATGAACTATTAAGCAACTTATAACCTGATAAAATTTTACTTTCACTTACCAATAAATTATATGCTTCACTTGAAGGCAAAAAATCAATTGGACAAATTGCTACACCAGTGTCACTTGCATTAAACTTTTCTCCAATAATGACATTTGGTAAAGTATTTTGATTAGCATAAACAAAATCTACATACCCGTCTAAATCTTCTGTTTTAAATGAACTTTCTACTGAAGCAGTATCATAATTTGCACTATGAACATCAACTACATGTTCTATATTAACTAATTCACTATATCCTAAATCTTTACTACTATTCTTAGGTGATACACTTAAAGTTCTAAATCCTATATTTTTAACTATAAAATTATCTATATAATTAACTAAAGACTTCTCAAAAGTAATAAGTGAAAGTAAAATAACTGTAAATATAGACAAAATTAATACATAAAAAATATTTTTTTTATTTCGAATAAATTTAATAAAAGATAATTTAATAAAATCAATCAACATTTTGCTCATCAACTCCTGCCAATTGTCCATTATCTAATAAAAGAATTTTATCAGCATATTTTTTAACTTCATTGCTATGGCTGACAACAATTACACACTTACCTTTTTTAGCCAATTTTTTTAAATATAAAAATATTTCTTTCTCTTTGGATTTATCCAAATTTCCTGTCGGCTCATCTGCTAATATTATAGAAGGATTATTTGCTAAAGCTCTAGCTAATGATACACGTTGTTGTTCACCTCCAGATAGTTCATTTGGAAAATGATTTATTCTATTTTCTAATCCCATTTCTTTCAATAAAGACACTGCAACATCATATCTGCATTTTTTAGAAATATCTTTGTTAATAATCATCGGGAGCATCACGTTTTCATAAGCCTTCAAATTAGGATCTAATTGAAAATTTTGAAAAACAAAGCCAATATTTTTCATTCTCAAATTTGATAACTCATTATCATTCAAATTATTTATGCTCTTACCATAAAAAGTATAATTTCCGCCTTCAAAAGAATCAATCAATCCCAATATATTTATTAATGTTGACTTTCCACTACCACTATGTCCCATTATTGCATAAAAAACGCCACTTTTAAATGTTGCATTCAAATTCGATAATATTTTTATTTGTTCATTATTTTTTTGATAACTTTTACAAACATTTTCTAAAATTATGAGTACATTTTTTTCTTTACTTGCCATAAATAATAACACCTCTCTCTTAATATAAATATAATTTAGCAATTCTAGATAATCAATTATATAATACTATTATATCAAAAAAAATAAAAAAAGCATTAAAATTACAAAAAGCATTTTAAATAAAGAAGCAATAGTATTATAACATTTAAAAAATATTTTATTCATAACATATAATAAATTATATTAACAAAATTAATACTTACATACCATTTATTTTTACACAATATCACAAAATCTTATATGCTAATTTTTTCTTCAATAACATTATATTTTATGTCAATAACTTCAAATATATCAACACCATAAATTAAGGCAAGAGTTCTACCATTATCCCAAGAAACACAAATATCTTCAAGTTCAAAATCAGTTCTACTAGTTAAATTAGCAATACCTGTATCACTAAACATTTTTATAACTGTTGCAAGAACTGAAAACAAAGTAGCACGAGTTTCACCTTTAGCAAAACTACCTGTGGCATAGGAATTTTTAGCAAGATTACCAAATGGTTTTTGTTGAAAATATAAATCTAATGAATTAAATCTATCAATCATTTTAGCTCCATGTTCAACAAGCATTGTATAAATTGAGTATAAGTGAACTTGTTCTTCACATGGTGCATCTTCAATTATTGCATAACACAATGCAGTTAAAACTGATGTTGCTGATTTTTCCCAATACATATCTTTACTAGATAAGTTTTTTGTTAATGACTTGGCAAAGTTTTCTATTAAATCACCAGCCAAATCGATATTACCACTTTTATAATACATGTAAGGAAGATGTAGTGGGTTCCATCCATCACTAGCAAAAGCATCTCTTAAGTTAATAATTTTAATAGTGTAGCCCTGTTTTTTTAGAAAGGTAGCAGTATTAGAATAAATTTCTCCTTTGGTATCATTTATAACCATTGATTCCCCAGCGTAGCCCAGATTAAAAACCATAGGTAAAATATTACGAATTGTTTTACCACTTCCAGTAGAGCCAATAATTAAAGTATGATCAAAAGAATCAGAATAATAATATTTACCATCCATAAATGTTACAGGAATACCACCACCATTAAGTTTACTTCCAATATTCCAAACTTTAAAATCTTTTTTGATTTCTTTTTTAGTAGCCCACCTAGAACTACCATATTCATAAGATCCATCTTCCTTTGGCATCTTCTTTAATTTTTGTAATTTAAGTTTTAATTCCTTATCATATTTTAATATAAACAAAATTATTATTGTTGATAAAAGAATTGTTCCAAATAAAAGACTTATACCCTTTAACTCAATAAAAGAGTGAAACATATTTAAGTTCCACTCTAACTTAATATTATTTTTAATTATGTAAGTTAAATTATAACAAATATTAGCAGATATTATAAAATCAAAAATATAAATTATAATATAGTTAATTATTTTTTTACAAATAACACCTCCATAAAAAAAGTCTTGCTTTATTTAGCAAAACTTTTAAAACTAATTAATCTTTTGAAATAACTATTTTTTTAACATTAGATAATTTAGCTGGTTCACTAGGTAACATTACATCAGATGAAGTAATAGTTACTTTTTGATTAGCTTTTAATTTATCTGCAGTAGAATCTTCATTGTTATAAACTATTTTTGTGTCTTTATTTATTTCAAATTCATACTCTACAGTATATTCTTTTTTCTTATTATCATATTCTTCTACTAAAACAGTATATACATTATCATTTACTGTTACTTCTTTAACTCTTGCTTCAAAAACCATATCTTTTTCTTTTGAAACATAATATGTATATACGAAGTATCCTAATCCTGCAAGAATAACTACTGCTATAATTATTTTTACTAGTAAATCTTTTTTCATTTCTTTCCTCCTTTCCTAAATTAATTTATTAAACTTATATTATATGAATCTATCCCAATAATATCTTCCTGTATTGGATAATGTGTTAAAGTGCTCTTTAATTTGTGAACTAATTAATTTTGCTTTTTTGTTTATTGGAGTACCATCATTGTAAAATGGTTTTTTTATTGATCTAGTCATCATATCAGAAAATAAAACAGCTCTATCTTCTAAATAATTTCTTTTTCCATATGCCGATAAGAAGTAGGCATTATCTACACTTGTAAAATAATAAACATACTCATTACTTGTATCTCCATATGTAAAACCTACTGGATTAACATCTTTCATAGTAGTATTTATATCAATAGGATATCCTTTATCTTTTATATAAGTATCTATATAATGCATTATTTCATGATTTAAAGTGTTTTCAAATAAACTTGCTGGTGCAATCATTATTTTAATATCACTTTTATCTTTTGCATCAGTAAGTCCTGAAACATCATCACTAATACTATTTACTAAGTAAATAGTTAAAGGCATTCCATAATCTTTCATTTCCTTAAAAAAACCACTTGGATAGTTTTTAAGAGTTGTGTCTATCTCCCCAAGGCAATTATTTATTTTATTATCATCGTTAAGTTTTTCTGAACCATAACCATTTATAGTATAATTTCCCAACTCATTTTTATATGCTATTTTAACTGAATACTTATTTTGAAGTTGTTTTCTATACTCATCATTTTTCTCTGCTTGAGTCTTTTCTACAACAGGTGGTTTTTCTTCAGGTAAAATAGTATTTTTATTATTATTGGTATTTGTATTATTATTTGCATTTGGATTAGGTTTATTAGTATTAGTATTATTATTGTTATTATTTGTATTAGTGTTTGTTTTAGGTTTTTCAGTTTTAGTACTAGTTTTTTTATTTTCTACTTTTTCCCAAATAGCATAAAGAGTTGTGTTTTCCGCAAGTAATACTTTGTTATAAATAGGGGTTTCATTTTTATCAACCCAACCTTTGAAAACATAACCATTTCGTGTAGGATCTTTTGGAAGTATAAGCTCAGTATCTTTATTTATGGTAATACTGTTTATTTTACTTCCACCTTTAGTATCGAATGTAATTATTATTGTATTGCTAGTTTCATCTTTTTCCCAAACAGCATAAAGAATTGTGTCTTCTGCAAGTAATACTTTGTTATAAATAGGGGTTTCATTTTTGTCAACCCAACCTTTGAAAACATAACCATCTCTTGTAGGATCTTTTGGTAGTGTAAGTTCAGTATCTTTGCCAATAGTAATACTATCTATTATACTTCCACCTTTAGTATCAAATGTAATTGTTATTGCTTCTTTTATATCTTCTTCCTTGCTGTCTTTCACAGGGCAAACATATTTAGCTGTTTTTAAAACTGTCTTAGTTTTACCATCAGAACATTTATAAGTATTTGTAAATATTCCTTTATCTTTGTAAACAGTTGAACCACCATTAAAATTATCTCTAATTTTAATTATAGGACTATTATTAAATGATAGAGCGATTATAAAATCTAAAAATATTAAACCTATTATAGAACACAGTGTGATAATTATTATTTTTTTCTTCTTCATTATACCTCCTCACAAATAATAAACGAAATGTGATTTACTTCTTGTATATTAATTATATCATAAATTTTCCGATTTCAGAAATGTTTTAAATATGGTCATTTTTTAGGTGTCAATAATTTAGAAAAAAAGACCAATATAAAATTGATCTTATTTATAAAAAATATTATTAAATTAACACTTCCCACCATTGTCTTTAAAATATGATTCGATATATTTTACTAATATTTTAGCTTTGTTAAACTGCTTATCTTTAACAACATTTATAATATAATCACTACCACTTGCATCAATAATATTATCATCTTTATCATATTCAATTAGATAAGTGTATTTTTCACTATTCAGTTGACAATTAAGAAGAACAGTTTGATTTTCTTTTATAGTCATAGAGTCTTTTTTAGCACCAAACATAATATTTATGAAAATAGTAATAGCAAAACCAACAACAAAAATTATTCCCAAGACTTTTAGTATTTTAATTATTATTTCGGCAAGTTTTTCGGTATTATTTACTTTTTCTACTAACACTTGTTTAATGTCATTATTTAATAATTCATCAATACTAACATTAAGTGCTTTAGATAATAATTTTAACTGTTCAGGATTTGGAGAAGTTTCACCAAGCTCCCAATTTGATATTGTTTGTCTAGTAACATCAACTTTTTCTGCTAATTGTTCTTGTGAAAGTTTACAATCTTTTCTTAATTTTAAAATGTTATCTCCCAATTTCATTTTATCTCTCCTTTCACTTACAATTATATATGAGTTGATATTTGCAATCTACCAAATGTCTTTGGAAGTTTGTCAAAGACTTTTAACAATTATAATACAAATAACTATTATTCTACATCACAAGACCAAAGTCCATGCTTATTACAATATGCATATAATTTTGATCCTTTTATATATTTAAATTTACATTCTGCATTTTGCTCTGGTAACAATCTAACTTTGCAAATATCTTTGTCATTAACCAGTGCAATCCATTCAATAAAATGTTCTTTTTCCATAACATGATTTACTTTTACAAGTATTTCATCTCCTCTATGTTCAAAAGTTGGAATGTGTTTTTCAAACGATGCATCAACACTATTTGAAATTACCTTTACCATAGGTTCACCATAACAAGTTATTCCACACTCATCACAGTTACAGTCATTAATTACCTCAACTAATGCTCCACACTTTAAACATTTTTTAATTATCAATTCATTTTTCATTTGTTTCCTCCTTCTATAACAAATTTATATTTATTTAACAAAAAATTGTAATTTATTTAATAGTATGTGCTGTAATAATTGTATAACTATATGAGTTAATAGTTATCTTTATATTATCAATTTCACAATACCAGTTCTTGCCTTGTTTATATATATTACAATCTTTATCTAATACTTTATTTTTACAATAATTAACTACATCATTAGTATCTAATTTAAGATTTCTCTTAATTCTATCAATACCCATTTTGGTAGTATGAATTTTACCTATATTAGATAATAATATTTCTTTATTCATTTATTATCAACTCCATAAATTGTAATTTGTATTATTGATTAATTTCAGTAACAAAATCTTTAAGGTATGTCTGATCAAATTCATTCTCGAATTTTAATTCTTGTTCATATCCATTTCTACAAAGATTATTAACTATTCCATTAACATATATATGTCCATTAGGCATTGCTTTAAATATGATAAAATTATTACCATAAGTTTCTTTTAGTTCAGCCCAACCTTTCAATGTAGTGTAAACATCAAATAATTCTTTAGCAAATTTTTGAAACATTTTTATATCTATATCCATTGTAGTTATAGCACCAAAATTATCACTATTTATCTTTATATTTAAAATAGAATTTGTTGGAATATTAACATCTTTATCAAATACTTTAAGTTCAAATTCTAATGTAAAATCATTTGTTTTTAATATATAATTTTTCATTTCTTTACTCCCATAAAAATTGTAATTGTTATTATACTTTTAAATCATATTCTTTTGGACTTTGAACACTTATAGTTACAAATCTTAATTGTTCTTTTTCATTATAAGCATTTTTCAATATAATATATCCATTAACTGTGTTAGAAGAATATCTTTTAATAATATTCTTTAAATCATTATATATTTTTTTACTATTCTCATTATCATACCAAATTGTAGATACAGTTGTAGGTAAAATGGTGTTTTCATCATACAAGCCACCTAGATCAATCACAATGCTTTTTTCATTTAGTTTTTGGTATATATGATTGTAATTATCAAGTTGTACTATTTCGCTATCTTTTATAACAAGATACTGATTTCCTATATGACTTCCATTAAGGGAAATACCAAAATTATCAATTTCAGTAATATCTGTTATCTCAATGTTATTACTTTTACCACATTTATAATATTTAATAGTATTACTATTCTGAAATTCTTTGAATATATTTTCTAAATCTTTTCTCGTTCCAAATACTCTAAAACTTCTCGAACTCATTTTATCATCTCCTCGACAAATTACTATTTATTGCTTTGTTTACACTATATATTATAGCATGAAAAAGGCAAATCTTCTATTACTTAGATTTGCCTTATAAAAATCATTTTAAAACAGATAATAAGAAAGTTGATAATTCTTGTTCTGTTATGTTAGATGTTTCAATATCAAAGTTATAATCGTTAGATTTAAACTCAGTAAAATATATATTTTCAAATTTATATATTTTTAATTCTACACCATTTATTGTAGTAGTTTTGCTTCCCTCATCATCAAAATGATAATCTCTTACAGGTTTATTGTCTTTAGAATATTTAACATTAATTGATCGATCATTATCATTTGAATATATAATTTCATAATTACCTAATATATTATAATCTTTGCTTTCTTTATTCTCTCTAAAATAAAATACATACTTATCAGTTTTATCTAAGTCTTTAGGAATAATTAATCCATTTTTATATGGTAATGGAAAATTAACATCATTATTAGTTATAACTTTTACATCGGCATCTAGCTTATATGTTCCACCTTTTTTGTTATCTATCTCATTGATATTGAGTGTTACATTATTTGTTTCATCAACATACGATTTATTTTTTAATATAGTTTTATTGTTATTTTGGTAGTTTAAAAATAAAACTCCACTAATTACAACTACCATACTAATTGGCACTAATGACCATTTCCAAATACTTTTTTTCATATCTCTTTTTTCTCCTTTTTCTATTTTGTCGATTATTTTATTATAATAATCTTTGGGATTAATATCATGTTCGATTGTTCTTTTTAATTTTTCCTTATTTGTCATTATACTTACCCCCATTTCCAAAATTATCTTGTAATTCTTTCAATGTTCTATAAATTAAATGTTTTATATATGATTCACTTGTATTTAATTCTTTAGAAATTTCTTTAATATTTAATTCTAACTTATAGTATAGATAAAATACTTTTGGAATATCCTGATTCTTCTTGCCTTTAATATACTTCCAAATTGTATTCCAATTATCTTCTTTAATAATAAGATCGTTTATATTCATATCATCTTCTAATGTATCAATTAGTTCTATATCCTTATCATTTTTTTCAAACAAAGATATTGTCTTAATTTTTTGCAATAGAGTATAATGTTTTTTTATTTTGTTATTTGCTATACCTATAAGATAACTTTTAATATTTATATCTGATAATTCCTTTTTATTTAGAATGTTCCATAACTCTAAATATGTTTCTTGCATAATATCCTGTGTATCATTGATATTACGACATTTAATAATAACATATTTAAGTAAATCTAAATGTGTTTTATCATATATATCATCAAATTTATATAGGTTTAATTGACTAGCCATATTTATCACCTACAATATAATAATCCCTGTTTTTTAGAAAAAAGTTCCAAAATTTTAGAAAAAAAGCAAATTTTTGTAAATCTGCTTTAGTGTTTATCATCTTTATGAAAAAATGACTTTTTAAAAAAGTGAATAGTAAATAATAAAAATACTGCCACTACTATTAAAATTGAGTAGTTTTTATTTACCATTGCATAATAAATCATGTATGATAGAAAGCCAAAGACATAAACAAAAAAACTTACTCGAAAAATATATTTAAAAATATTCGATAATTTTGTTTTATTAAGTAATAAAAATATTTTTTTCATCATAATAGCAAATGAACATATCAAAAATGGAGTAATGATTATTCTTGCCCACCATTCATTTTGAAAAAAGGCCCAAGATAAAAATACAAATGCTATGAAAGATACAACAATTTGTCTTATAGCATATATTTTTTTCATATCTTAACTTCTCTTTAAATTGTAATTTATTAATTATTACAATCTCCTTCGGTATATTCCATAGAATAATCACCAATTAATATATTTTTATCATTTTTAGTAGTATTACATACTATCATAGTTATATCTTTATTTTTAGATTTGTAAATTTTTGTTCCTCCATCTTTCAGTGTGGCTTTTAACTCTAATTTATCGGTAATATGTTTTATACCATCATCAAGTGTTTGAAATGCAGTTGAAAGATAAGTTTTCAAAGTAATATCTTTATCTTGATCTTTAATATAAAGCTCTCCAATATTTCCTGCCAAATAAATTGTACGATCATTAGTAGTATAATAATCATTAAATCTAATATCAGTGTGACTTTCTGGTTTTGTTATATAAAAATCAAACGCTGATGTTGTATAAGGACCACCTTGTTCAAATTTGACATATTTTGGATTTATATTAGCATTTTTTATAAACTCTTCCTGTTTTGTTTTACTATTATCTATGAGAGTAACGACAACAACATTATTACTTTCATCTAGTGAGCAAGAACCTAAATTACTATGATCAGTAGTTTCACTTCCAAAATAATCACTTACTTTCTTATAAGTATCTTTTAGGTTATCAGTATTATCTATTATAGGCAAAGTATGAGTTTCCCATTTAAAGCGAGTTGTTTGTGTTACACCGTCATAAATATCAGTTTCTACGAAAACTCCTATATGTTTTTTATGAGAGTTTGAATAAGTTTTTGTTATTCTTATAATAGGACTATTATTAAATACTATAGCTTGGGTTGTATCCAAGATTATTAATCCTACAAAAACACCAATAATTATTAAAGTAATTTTTAAACTTTTTTTCATAATCAATCCTCCATTTCAACAAATTGTAATTTATTATTATTTATATACTCTAATAACTTGATATTCATAATGATCATTGGCATTTGATATTCCTACTGAAATGCCTTTACCATTATTAGCTGTTTCTTTAGCAGAAGATTTTTCTTTGGCTTCTTTTAACAATTCATCAATTTCAGAATCAGTAATTTCTTCATTGTTGGCTTTAATCAAAAGTTTTGTATACTTTATAGCAGTAGTTTCATCATACTTGTCATTATCCATATAAATAGCACTCATATCAAGAATATCTTTTTCTTTATTTCCAGATGATTCAACTGGTTTTAGGTAGAATGCAACATCATCAGTTAGTGCAAACCAATATTTACCATTATCCACAACCATATAATCATCACTAGCAGGTGTATTTAATCCACCATCCATTATTTCAGTATTAAATTTAGCAAGAATAGTATTTACAGTTTCTTTCTCAACCCATCCATATTTTTTATAAGTTTCTTCTAAATCCTTTTTAGCATCTTCTAATTCTTTTTTAGAATCACTAACTGGATTGCTACATCCAGCAAGTCCTAAAGCCATAATTCCACAAAGTAAAATCGCAAATAATTTCTTTTTCATTTTCATTTCTCCTCCCATATTACTCAAACATTATTGAGTCCACAATAAATTTACTAACTTCTTGCCATTCACTCATTTGTTCTTTAGTACAATTAAAATTAACTAATCTTAATTTATCATTAACAGAAAATGCAATAATATGATTATAGATTTCTGTATCTGATCCTTGTGTTGTAAATTTCATTTCACCAATTTTATGATTGTTTCTTTCCCAAAAATTTAATTCTACATCTCTTGAATAATTTTTATAAGTCGATTCCATTGTTTTGACATATTCTTCTATCTGACTATTTTTCATTGTAACATCATTCATAACTAGTGCTACATTAATTGTTGTTTTGTCATTTGTGTAAACAAGTGATGGTGCATTTCCATTAGGATATTTAACATTAACAATTTCATCACTCATTATTTTAAATTCACTTGGAATCTTTATTTTAAATCCATCAAACATTTCATATTGTGTTTCAATGTTATTACCCTTATTAGTAGTAATGACTAATGTGTTTTCAATTTCACTTAAATTTTCAGTTTTTGTAATATTTGGTATTGTTATAATAGCCCAAACAATTAAAACTACTATGCTAATTAATAGGCATACATTTAAAATTTTTGTTTTGTCTTTGTATTCTGGTATTTTCTTTTCCTTTAAATAATATTGATGTATATTTTTAATATCTAAATCATTCTTTATATCAAGCACTATAATAGGAAGTGCTACAATAATAATTAAAATTGTATTAATAATTGTTATATTAAATGGAATCATATTATTTATTGTCAGTATAATATTTGGTATAACCATAATTGCTAATAACAATATAAGGATCATTTCATAAACATAGTAGTTCTTAAATGCCTTATTTTCTTTTTTCATCATTTTTTTAAATTCATTTTTCTTCATCATTTCCTCTAATTTTCTGTTTTTAACAAACTATAAAATTGTAATTTATTCAACATTGTTATAAATTTCAAAACCTAATATTTTTATTACATATCCATCATTATAAGGTTTAACTTTTCTTGTTTTTTCTGCTTCTTCTTCTGGCATAAGTGAATGAACCTTTGTTATCTCGTATGTTAAAGATTTATATTGACTACCACCATCTTTTAATTGATTTCTAATTGGAAATAATAAAACTACTAAAATTATAACTACCGAAATTATGATTACTTTCTTTTTCATATCAACACCTCACTTTCAAATTGTAATTTATTTGATTAGATGCGCTGTAATAATTGTATAACTATAAGAGTTAATAGTTATTTTAATATTATCAATTTCACAATACCAATTTTTACCATGCTTATAAATATTACAATCCTTATCTAAAATTTTATTTTTACAAAATTCAACTACTTCATTAGTATTCAATTTTAGATTCTTCTTAATTCTATCAATCCCCATTTCAGTAGTATGAACTTTATCTATATTTGATAACAATACTTCTTTATCCATATACTATCAACTCCTTAAATTATAATTTGAATTATAGTTCAATTAAGCTACTTTCATAATCTTTAACATAATATTTTATGTTCTTTATTCCTTTTGAAATAATTGTATGTCCTTCTTCTTCAAGTAATCTTTTTTGTAATTCTATTGCTTCAGGATATTTAACATTTAATTCTCCATCAGATTTTAAAGTTCTCCAATATGGCGTAATATCTTCATTTCTTTGATAACTTGCCCAAGCAACTATATTTACAAATATTCCTGCTGTCATTGGATCGGTAAAGTCTGCATTATTTTGTTTTGCTAAATAATCTCTCATTTGACTAACAGTTATGAGTTTTCCCTTTGGTACTTTTTTCATTAGTTCATCATAATAAATTGGTGGTGCAAAAAACATTTTAGTTCCACCATATTTTTTTATTGTTTTCTCATCTTTAATAACTTGTATTTTAGGCATATCCTTATTATTATTCATCATAACATTAAAATCTTTTTTATTTTCATTACCCATATTACTTCAACTCACTTTCAAATTACTATTTGTCTTTCAATATATATTATATCATACTTTTAAAATATTTCATAAAAAAATAGTCCTGATACTGCATTGGACTATAACTTCTTTGCTCTACATCTTATATGTAGAAATTTCACTGCTTCTAATACTACGGTTGAGCGAAAAAACAATTTGTAGGAAAGTAGTATTTTGAAAGGAACAGTAAAGTGGTTTAAGTTAGTATCTCTACTAACAATTAAATTATATCATATAGATCTATTTAACACAACCTATTTTGATAGGTTTACATCATCTTTTGATAACATTTCATAAAATTGTTCTGCAATTTTATCTTGATTGTATTTTAGTCTTTTGAAAGCATTGGCAACAGAACTTCTATTATAGTAATATTCATTTTCAAAATGATTTTTTAAAACTTTTTTATACAAATTATTTTTTTGTTTCTTTTTTTCTTTTTTATAATGCAATAAAACTGCTTCATTAATCAAATCGTTCATTGTTATAATTTCTTTTGATTTTGTCTTAATTCTATATGTATAAAGCGAGTGATTAACAATAGCATTTAATACATAATTATCATACTTTTCTAATTTATTTTGTACTAACTTACTATCAATCGCTTTTTCAAATCCAACATTAGATATTTTGTTTTCTTTATCTACTTTCAAAAATATATTATTTATTTCTTCAATGCTTTTATTTATATCTTTTGTTGAAGAAAATATATTTTTATCTTTCAATATTTCTTCTTTAATTTCTTTAGTTAAGTTTCTAATTTCTTTACCAACTAAATTTTTAGGTAATGAATTATATTTAATATATTTTGAATTACTACGAACTTCATCTAATAGTTTTCCTAATCTTAATATTTTATATTCTAAATCCAAACTATTAAAATTTTTAAGTGAGAAACTTTTATCTTTGTAATTAAAATATTTTTTGTATTCTTCTAAACTATTATTTAATTCAATTATAGCAGGTTTAAAAAGTTTTTCTCTTTCTATTGCTAAAACTGATTGTCTTTTCATAAAGTTAATTTCAGTATCATTTAAGTTTAATCTTTGCTTATATACTAATTTATTTGTAGTAGATAAATAAGATGGTCTTTTTTCTATGAATCCTATATGAAAGTGATAATTGTTTCTATCAAGTTTAGAGTGTAAAGCAACAACCCAATCCAAATTTTTTTTAGGATCTACATAACCACATTTTTTTAAAAACATTGGCATAATTTTTGTTGTAAATTCTTCTTGGAATTTATCAATACCAATATTTTCATCTATATATGTTTTATCAAATGAAAGTACCATTAAGTTAATATTGCTATTATCAAAATATTTAGACCACAGGTAATTTTTTTTAATGGCTTCCTCATCGGTTGCAAATTTTCCATTAGGTAGCATCATCATTTTTTCTCTAATCATATTATTGGCTTTCATTGAAGAAATATCTTTTGTTTCGCCTAACATATATTCAAAAAGATTCATATTTTTTTCTGTTAATGTTATATTGGCTTTTTTCTCATCTCTACTATAAGTGAAAAATCCATTTGTACCAAATAAGTATTGCTTAACTTCTTTGGCATAATGTGTTTTATCTTTACATTGTTTATATATTCTTTTACCATTAGCATCTTTACCTTTATAAAATCTATAATTATTATCTTTATTTTTTACTGCAAAATATGGATGGTCTATGAATATTATTTTAGGACTATTACTCATTTTTACCCTCACCTAGTAGGGTAATAAGATTATCTATTTTAAAAAGAATTTCTTCTTCTTTTGTATCTTTATATTTTAATTCTTCATATTTTAAAATACCTAAACTTAAAATATATTCCAAAGTTTGATAAGCATAAGGATTATCAATTTCTTTACTAATAATATCAATTTTATCATTAAGACTTTTTTTAATTCTTACATATTTTTTTATAAACTTATCCATAACAGACACCAATTATTTCATAATTATAAAATTTATTTTTCTAAAGTTATCATAAAATTCTTGTAAAGTTTTATTATCTTTAGGATTAACATTTTCCCTTATACCCATACCAATATATATTTGTTCTTCTAAACTTTTAATGATATTAGATAACTGAACTATGACATCTAATTTTTTTGATACTTCTTTAAAATCTTCGTAAGAACTTTCATATTGAAAATAATTTTTTACAATTTCACGAATGGCTTTTGATTTTAATTTAATATTTTTCTTTTGCATATATCTTTTAATATCTACTTCTAAACTATCTTCAAATGTAATCGTACATCTACTCATAATTCCTCCTAAATTTTAACTTATACTAAAAAACGGGATATGATAATTGCCACCTTATAACAAAATAACCTTATAAATATAAGGCTTTTGTTGGTGGCAAAACATTTTTCGCACTTGCGAAAAGTACACCATTTATAAAATGAATTACACCACAGTATTATTTTTAACTAGTAATATAAATAAATGTGGTGGTGCAATAATGGTGTATTTACTCATTTTTAGGATAAGTTTTATTTTTATAATTTTTTTCTAATTCTATATCTTGTTTATTTAATTCTTCATACTTTGTATCTATTTTTTTCAATTCTTCTTTATATAAATTATTTGCTTGTCTAATTTCAGTTATAACTAAATCTAATTTATAATTTTTATTAAAATAATTTTTCTTTGTATTATAATCTTCATTAGTCATTGTTTTATTCTTATTGATAGTATAGATATATGCACCATAATAATTGTTTTCATTATCAAAAACTATACTGACATCTCTAGCAATATTTTTATATTTTAGATTATAAAATTTAATCTTATCAATATTATTGTTTTCTAATAAATCCACATCAAAATCTATTCCATAATCTTGCATTATATTAGATAACTTTCTTTTAAATTCAAGTTTGGCTTTGTCTTGTTCTTTAATTTTTTTCTTTATGTTTTCATCATATTTAGAGTTATACATAATCTAGTTCTTGTTCCTTTCTTAAATTTGTTTTTTCAACTATTATTTGATATTGTTCGTTAAAATATTTTATATTTCTTTCTAATTTTTCTTTATTTTTTATTAGTGCTTCGTTAATATCTTTAGCACCATCAATAGTAGATATTAAAGAATTTACATAACTAGGAATATTCAAACTATCTAGTTGTAATTTTAAAAGTTCCGATGTAGTTTTACCAACAGAATCATTATCTAATGCAATTATAAAACTGCCTTTATAATTATTTTCTTTAGCAAGTAATAATAATCTTTTGATATTAGTAGTACCATTTAAACCAATTACCTTTAAGTCAGAATTTATTGTTTCTAAAGAAAGAGCATCAATTATACTTTCTGTTATATAAATTAAAGTATTAGGAGTGCTTTCTTGTAAAAGTTTTTCATTAAATAAATAACTTGTTCCTTTAGATTTATATTTGCCTTTATTGATAGTAGAACGAGCAAAATAACTTTTTTCATTGATAGGAAAAATTATTAAACTTCTTTCTTCATCATAACCAATGCGATATTTAATTTGTAAATGTTCTGCTATACCACGAGTAGAAATAAGATAGGAAGTATTACCAATCTTTCTAAAACAATAATTAAAATATGAAGAATAGTCTTTTTCTACATAATTATCATTTAAAATAATTTCTGTATTAACTTGTTTATATTCTTCATTAAATAATTCTGCAAGTTTATTATATTGCTCTCTAAAATTTGTCAGTCCATAATCTATTTTTATTAGATCAAAAATATCATAACTTTTGCCACAAGAAAAACATTTACAGATATTATATTTTGTTGAATAATACATACTTGGATGTCTATCTTCGTGATTTGGATTTAAACAACGAAATGCTTTTCTAAAATCACTAATATTATGATAACGATTTAGATACTCTTTTAAATAATATTTATATCTAGTAATATCAACTTCATCTATCATTTAGACCAACTTCTTCAATACAAAATACTTCATTTAGAATATTCATAAGTTTTATTTCATCATTAAAATAATTATTATCAAAATATCCTTCAAAAGTTATACCAATAATTTCATTTAAAGAATTATAATATTCTTTAATAGCACCAAAACTACCATTATCAGTTTTAATATTTTGCAGATTATTATTTATTCCAATGTTTATAGAATTAGTACAAACTGTAATATCATACTCTTTAATTTTTAAACTATCATCAGTTTCTACTAAAGTGTTATTTAATATATTTATAAGATTATTAAATTCTTTATCTTTAATTATTTTTATAGTAAAAAATAATGTGCCATTATCATTATTTATAACAATTTCATAATTACATTTGCCATTAAATAAATATTTATTATAGCGATAAGGAATAGCATCTGTATAACTAGGATCTGATACAAAGATATGATTTAAGTTTGAGATATAACTATTGTGTCTTATCATTTTTTGACACCTCTTTAGTAGAATTAAAATTAAAGATAGAGTTGATTGTATCTACAAAATATTTATTACTAACTATTTTAGATTTATATAATGATTTCAATACTGAATCTGATTCCTTTTTAATTTTATCTTCTAATTTTTTTGTATCTTTATCTAAATTTTTTATTATGACTTGTAATTTATTTCTTTCATCTTCATAAGAAGTTATTTTTTTATTTAGAATTTGAAAATTGTCAATCATTTTATTAAAGTCCATAATATACCTCCTTACTTTTTACCTTTTAATGTTTTAGATTCTAAATCGGCTTTTCGCAATTTTATAACCCTTATAGTTTCTTTTAAAGTATCATTTTGATATTCAGTATCTTTAATATATTCATTTACAATATCTTTATGTACTTCACAAAAATTTTGATTTTCCATTTCTTTTTTTAATATAGAAATAGTTTCTTTATTTATTTTTAAAATATTAGTAAGATTTCTTTTTGCTTCAGTAAGTTCTTTAGAATTTAATTTTAAATAATGCGATAGTAAAAAAGGATTAAGTGTACTATCGTATGGATCAGATAATATTTTTTGTTTTATCTTTTTAAAAAACTCTTTTATTTTATTAAACATATAAATTGTCCTTTCTTATTTTTTATCATTTGTATTTGATTCATATTTAATCTTAAATACAACTTCAAAATATCCTGCTAATACCATCATTTTGCAAAAATCTAATTTTAAACAATTTGATATTCTTGCAAGTATTAGGGGATCTATCTTCTTTATTTTTGCAGTTTCAATTTTATAAACAGTAGCATAATTAACACCAATTAAAGCATTTAATTCTCTTAATGACATATTATTATCAGTTCTTGCTTTTTTTATCATATTGCCAAGTTTTATAAAATTTTCATCTCTAAATGTTGTATTACATTTCAATTTCTTTCCCCCTCTCAATAGGGATTTCTGTTTTTATTTCTTCAACCTTATAAAAGTTTTTAATATAATCAAAATCTTTACCATATAAAAAATGATTATTTAAAGCATCAACTCTAAATAATCCATTTTTAGTAGTCATATAAGTATTAAGATTATTGTATTTTTCAAAATTCCATTTGTCAGGTCGTGAAGTCATAAAACATTTATTATTATGTAAAAAAACGGTTATGTATTTTGAAACATAACCGTTATCCCATAAACCTTTACCACGAAGATATATTTTTCTAAAATTATCTTCATTTAGATTTAAAATAATTGCTTCTGATTTATTATTTTCATTTGTACCCTCTAGGGTAATACCAACTAATTTCATATCATTAGTAGGTATAATTTTATTTTCATTATCTATATAAATATCTAAATCACTATTATAATCTTTTATTGTATAAGATTTAATATTTATATATTCTTCAGGAAACATATCACTATGACATTTATTGCAAATTTCCATTTTTTTGCTTGTATAATAATTATCATAATATTCCTCAATATTTTTCTTTGACATTTTTTCTTTTGTAAATAATTCTTTAATATCAATAAATTCATTAGTGCAACATTCACATTTAATTTTTAATTTAGTTTTGTGAAAGTAATTGTTTTTAATATTATACACCTCCAATTCTTAATCTATATACTCATTAAAATTAAAATCAATAAAATATAAAGCATCTAATCTAATTCCTGTTGTTGTATTCAATCCTAAATGTAAGTGATTTCCTGTGCTTCGACCTGTCGTACCAACCTTTGCTAAAAATTGTCCTTTTTTAATTACAGAATTTTCTTTTATTTTGGTTGATGCACTATTAGGAAATAAATGACCGTAATAAACTATATCATTTGTAAGATCACATTTAACCTTTATATAATTACCAACTGAATTTTTAGGATCAGGTTGATTATTAAAAATAATATTTTCGTTTTGAGTAAATACGATTGATTCTACTATACCATCACAAATAGAATAAATATTTGTTTCAGCATTTGCAGAAAAATCCCAACCTGAATGAAAATTAGTTGATACTAATTCTTCCTCTGACAAATCTAATTTAACATCTCTTTTTTCGTTTACCATAGAGGTAGTGCTAATATAATCTGCTCTTTTAAGTGGGAACATATACGGTAAATAAACTAATGATTCTGTATATACTGAATTATGTTCTTTTCTAAAATCTTCATCGCATAAATCAACTATGTAATAATTATTATTAAAATCAGTTTGAAATTTATTATAAAAATCTTGTCTATTTAAAAGAGGGGGAAGTAAGTTAATCAACTCAACCTTTTTACACATATCCTTTGTTGGTATCATTTGCTTTGATTCTGTATCAATGTTTTTCAAATAAGCATCATCCCATAAATTATCAGGCAAAGTATTAGGATTTAATACATTATTAGTTGCCTGTAAGTACCAAACAATTCTTTCTAACGATACATAACCATAATCAAATAAATACTTATTAAGTAAAGAACGATATTTTGTAGCATAGGCATCATTATTTAAAACATAACTATCTTTTTTGATTGTTTCTAAACTTCTAACTTGATTTTCTGTTGCAACTGAATAACCTAAAACCGCAACTACACAAACTATAATAAAGAAAAATAAAAGGAAGAAAAGAGAAACTATTGCAAGTTTAAACGCTAATAACTTCTTCATTTTCTATCCTTTATTAAATTATTCTTTGGAAATATTTTGTTCTTCATCGCCCATATAATATCTTTCAAGTGGAGTTGCAAAGACTTTTATACGAAGTCTATTTTTGTTAGTTATGTTTAATAAAAAATCGCCAAGTTCTGCTTTGTTCAAAAATGCTTTTTGAGTTTCTGTAAGTGGCTCGGTAGAATAAATACTATCTATTGCTTTTAAGTCATCACTTTTTAACATACCAATAAGATTATATTGACAATTATTAAAAATTGCACTTGCATTACTTATATTTCTATTTTCACTTATTAAATCTTTTGGACTTTGACTTGCTAAAACAAAAGAAGTTTTATATTTTCTACTTTTTCTTGTAATTTGATCGAAGTATTTTAAAATAGCAGGATTATCTCCATTTAAGTAGTGATGAAATTCATCTGCTATAATCATAGTAGGTTGTGGCATAGAAGTAGCATTAACATCATTTCTACCAATAATCTCATTATTTAAAAATGTAAGTAAATTTAATATTTGTGCTTCTGCTATTCTTTTGTTATCAGTAGCAAGTAATGTTTTTAAATTAAAACACATTAGTTGACTATCTAAAGAAATAGAAGTATGTCCGTTGAATATTGTATCTTGACCTACAATAAATCTTTTTAATAATATTTCTAAATTAGTAATTATCTTTAATTCTTCCTCATTAGTAGAATTATTTTTATATTCACTAATGAAAACATATAAATCAGAAAATATTGGATAGTCATTACTTGATAAATTCATAAACTCATTTATTGTTGTATTTGAATTTATACCTTTAGAATTATATAACTTTTCTGTTAAGTCTAATAATACAACTTTTTCTTTTTCTGTTATTTCTTCAAATATACTAGAATAAAATGCTTCCAAGAAACCCAAATGTCTATTTAAGATACTTGATTGTTCTTCTTCATCTTCAGGAAGAAAACGAACTTGTAAAGGATTGATTAAAGACTTATTAGCAAGATTTATATAACTACTATTAGCATATCTTTGAGTTAGTTTTTTAAATTCATTTTCTACATCCCAAACAAATACTTTAGTACCTCTAATAAGTTCATTAACAACTAGTTTTTTCAAAAAGAAAGATTTACCTGATCCTGTCGATCCAACTACTGATAAATTATAACTTGTTCTTTTTCTTTTATCAGAGTAGAAAATATCAAAAAACACAGGTAAACCATATAAAGCATCTTCGCCAATTAAAAAACCATTTGTATCATTATGATAACTTTTAGTGAAAGCAAAACCACTTGCTAAAGTCATTGTTGGTAAATACATACTATATTCAGGAACAGTTAGATTTGTTATATCATAAGATTGCCATAATTCCATTTGTCGTAATTTTGGGACATCAACTTTAATTGATTTAGGAGTAGCATTTGCTCTAATTTGTTTTATGATAGATTCTCGTTCTGTTTTAGTACCACTTATAGCAAAGATAATAGTTGTTTCCTTAATCTTTTCATCATTATTAGATAATTGTTCTATTAACAATCTATAATTTTCTAAAGTCAACTTTAATTGATTAACATCAGATACATTTTTAGTAGAGTTGTAATCTGCTAATAATGATTTATAATTTGAATTTAGTGTTTTAATGATTTTTTCTTTCTCTAAAGTTTCTTTGATAGTGAAACTAACATTAACATTAGGAAGATTTACCATCGTATTTAAAAAGTCTTTTTCAATAAATGGGGGATAATTTTTTATTGCTACTAATTGTATGTTAGTATGATCGGCTTTAATAAGAGATGGTGTTTCTTTTAATCTCATTGGAACTATTAAATCAAATAAATCATAATACATAAGATGATCTAAAGTAGTTTCTGAAAAATATAATTTAGTTAATATTTTATATATTTCTTTCTTATTATCAATTTGTGATACATAAAGTTTTGGATTAGTAGAATTACATAATATTTCAAATTCATTTATTGAATTTTGTAGTTCTTCTTTAGTCTTACAAATTATAGCATAAAAATAAGAACTAGCATAGGTTAAATTTTCTTTTTCTATATATTCTATAAATTCTTTATTGCTAGTAAGTAATTCTTTTTGAATATTATTACTAGAATTTTTAATAAGTCTATCATAATTAACTTTGTTAGAATTAAGATTTATTCTTTCATCATACTTGTATGCTTTGATAGTTATTTTTAATTTATATAACTGTGAAAGTGTATAGAAAAATATTTCTTGTTCTTCTTTATTAGTAAGTGATAAATCAATAGGATTTACACGAAATAATTTAGCATAAGTATTATCTTTTAAAACTAATATACCATTATCAATATCTTTTATATTTGTAAAAACTTGTGAATTAGCAAGTTTATTTTTTAACATACCTTTTTTTATGTATTGTCTATTTTTAATTGAATATATTTTTTTTATAATTTTATTTTCTTTAATTTTGATTTTTTCTTGTTTTGTTTTTTTAAAGTCTTTAAATAATTGAATTATTTTAATCCCTCCTTATCTCTTTATGATAATAAAAAGTTTTTGTTCTTAATAAAAACTTTGATACCAAGATTATTAATTTATACATTCTGTTTTGTTGACTAAATGAAACAGGTACAAGCAAAAATATACCTGTACCTATAAATATTAAACCAAGTTGATATTGTTCTATTATAAAAGATATAACAAACAATATTGAAAAAATACTACCAACTATAATGTCTTGAAATTCTAAATTAAATAGTCCTAATTTTCTTTTCGGACTTTCTAATGTTATATACATATTTTTTCCCTCCTATAATTTATCTCCATCACTACCAAAGTCAGATAGTGGGATTTTTCTAGTACCTTTTAATTTTCCTAAATTAGAACTCATACCAAAAGTTTCTTTCATACCTGATTTAATATTAGCAAGTCCATTATATGCTAAATTTTTTCCATTACTAAAATAATCAGGATTTAAAGAATTTGAGGCAAAGTCCCATTTACTACCGAGTGTAGTAAGACCTTTTGTTCCTTTTCTTTCTTGCATTTTACCATAGGCTTTTACTAAAGCATTTTTACTTTGTTGATTAACATTACCACCTAATATATTTGATAGATTCTTTCCAAGTGTACCCTCCATATTTTTTGCAACGGCATCATTTAATTTAGAGTTTTTACTTGCTAGGTTAATTATACCTGCTTCTCCCATTTGTTTGATACCTTTACCTAATTGAGAGATTCCTTTACCTGTTCTAAAACCACCTTTAGCGACATTTTTAGCAGTTTTTAAAGCACCAATTCCCATAGCACCTGCACCAACTATACCTCCAAACATACCTCTCATTGCTAACATCATATCTCTACCTGAATTGGCAGAAACATTTTCGCCAATAAATCTATTTAGAGTAGTTGAGCCTGTTAATAACATCATAGCACAACCAAGATATAAAACTGATTGTGAAACCAACTTTGTAAAATATGGTAATTTATTTATCTCTGAACTATTTTGAATTGCATTAAACATAATAGAAGTAAGTCCAATCAAAAGTAGTAAAGCACCTGCTTGTAAAACTAAACTAACTAATTGTTGATATAATGCTGACCTTTGTTCTTTTCTACCAACACTAGTAGCAAATACTAAAGGGGCAATCAACATTAGAAAAGCAAGTTCTAATTGCCTACGACCTAGCATTATGACACTAAATCCAATAGCGAATAAAAATATAGCACCAATTAAGACACCGAATACCCAATTATAATTAAAAAAGTAATCTTCGCCATCGTTCCATATACCTGGCTTATAAATTTGACAAGTAGAACTAAATGCACCTGAATCTACTACACTAGTAGCAGTAAGACTACCATTTCTTATTAGTGTATTAAAATCTTCAACTGTTTTAACAGTATCAGGAATAGTTGCATAACCACTTAAAATTTCTTTTAAACTCTTTACATTTTCCTTATCAACCTTATCAATGTCTTTATGATAAGAATAATTGCCTGAATTATAATAACAACTTTCATTTATTGATAGATAGGCAGTTTTCATATTATTACCAATAGTAGAACTTTCATTAGTAAAATTATTATAAATAGCATTTGACAAACCGATTCCTATATCTATACTTTGATTAAATATTAGTGAAACACAAAATATTAAAAACCCACATTTAAAAATTTCTTTTATTATGACAATTAAAGATTGATCTTGATTTTCATCTGCATCAAATATTTTAAATGTTATTTTCCAAACAGAAAATAGAAATAGGATAGCAAAGGCAAGTATAAAGAAAGCATTAAAAATTTTAGTAAAGGGGGAATTATCTACCCCCTCTAATATCTTTATAAAATTTAAACTATTAATTTTATATGCAACATCATATAAAACATCTATTGTATTAAATATGATATTTACAAGTCCCATACCAATAGAACGAAGAATATCTAAAACACTAAATTTTATATCGCTAGTAATACTTAATACTGAAAACATCTAGCACCTCTAATTAGATTCTAATGTACTGATTATTAAGTTTATTAAAGATGGTACTAAAATTAAAATTGCTACACCTACTAGAGTATATATAATAGTTTTTTTCTTTCTTTGTTTTGTTTCATCATCGCCAATAATAAATTGAATTACAAATACAGTCAAAGCAATAAAAGATAAAATTATTCCAAATACTTGAATCTGTCTTGCTAAATTCTTAATGATAGTTCCTAAAGAACTAATTGTAATGTCGCCACCCTCTATTTTTTCTACGGCATATACAGGTTGTGAAATAAGCGACACAAAAAAGGCAAATAGAATTGCCTTTAACTTATTATGTTTTTTTATGATTTTGTGATAAAATGGTAATAACCCACTTTTAGTAGGGGATTTGCGATCAAGTGTATTTTGTTTAGCGACAATCACTTGGTCTTTTTTTCTTCTTCTCATAGTGAATCTAACTCTAAATCCTTTTCTTTATATAAATTTAAAATTTCTTTTATATTAGCAACTGCTATTTTATTTTTGGCTTCTTTATATTGTGGAAGTAGTGTACTTTCTAAATCATTTAAGAATCCACCCTTACCAAATTCATAGATACCTGAAAATAAAGTAGTGTTGCTATTTTTTTCTACTACTATGTAAGCAATACCATTTATTTGATCCTCATTAAGTTCTTTATTTACAAAATCATCATTATCTTTAGTTAATTTATCAATAGTTGTAATTGAATATCTTCCACTAGGTATATTTTCATTAGTGGAAGTATTTACTATAACATTTATATTATAATCTTGCATTTCAACCTCACTTTCATATTTGAATTTTAATGTTTCAATATCTTTTAATTCATATTGTAAATATTCTTCTTTTGATTTTCCATTATTATTGCTAGTGAAAATAAATATTTTATTATCTTTAGTCATTAAGTAAAGTAGTAAATTTCCTTTATCATTTTGACCGTAAAATTTAAACTCAATATTTAGCATAGAATAATTATCTAATAATTCTTTATAAGAATATAACTTGTTTTTATCAAACATAATTATTTTTCCTTTTCAATTTCTTTTGATTCAGTTTCTTTTTGTTTTTCTAACTCATAGTTGATACTATCAATTATGTATTCAGAACTATATACTTTTTTGCCATCTTTTTCATAACTGCTTGTCTTTAAATGGGCTTCAATTTCTACTTTGTTTCCCTTATCTAATTCATTAATGATTTTTTCAGGATCTTTCCAAAGTTTTAGTGTAATAAAGTCTGCTTCAAATTTGCCATCTTTATTTTGATAACCACGATTACAAGCAATATTAAGTAGAGCATACTTTTTGTCATTACCTTTTAATTCAGGTTTTCTTGTTAGATTACCTCTAAACTTACTATAATTTATATCCTTTTCCATATAATCCATCCTTTCTTAAAGATATTTGCTAAATATTGATTATTTAATAATAATGAACTGCACCACCTCCTTAAATTATTGTATAAAAAAAGATTAGTCGTATCTCAAACTAATCTAATTAATAAATTGTAATTTGTAATTATTTCAATACTTCATTTAATTCTTTCAATGATAGTCCTCTAATTAAAATATTATTATCCTTTTCATCAATAACAAACTTCATTAGTTTATTTATTGCCTTATA